>Ga0247713_1001560_pt1 | contig 11165 bp, 8 predicted proteins | sample 21E_NmetaG_FD_189936 | JGI IMG/M metagenome (GOLD analysis project Ga0247713, IMG submission 189936) | Soil microbial communities from hillslope of Landscape Evolution Observatory, University of Arizona, Oracle, AZ, United States - 2-1-E_N | ecosystem: Engineered > Artificial ecosystem > Mesocosm... | reverse complement strand
CCGCGCACCGGCGCAGGGGTCGCCGCCCAGCCGGCCTGGGCGGCGACCCCTGCGCCGGTGCGCGGCAAGGTCATCGCCGCGGTGGGCAGGCTGGTCGAGGACAACCTGGAGGCGCTGGCGCAGCTGGTGACCCGGGAGGTCGGCAAGCCGATCGCCGAGGCGCGGGGCGAGGTCCAGGAGATCGTGGACACCTGCGACTTCTTCCTCGGCGAGGGCCGGCGCCTCTACGGCCAGACGGTGCCGAGCGAGATGCGCGACAAGCAGCTGTTCACCTTCCGGGTGCCGGTCGGCGTCGCGGGGATCATCACCGCGGGCAACTTCCCGGTCGCGGTGCCCTCCTGGTACCTCGTCCCGGCGCTGCTGTGCGGCAACGCCGTCGTCTGGAAGCCGGCCGAGTACAGCGCCGCGCTCGGCGACGCCCTCACCCGCCTGTTCGTGGCCGGAGGGGTCCCCACCGGTGTGCTGAACACCGTGCACGCCGACGGCCCGACCACCTACGAGGGCCTGTCGCGCGCCCTCGAGCAGGGCCTGGTGAACAAGGTCGGCTTCACCGGCTCGTCCGAGGTCGGGGTCCGCATCGGCGAGCTCTGCGGCCGGCACCTGCAGAACCCCTGCCTGGAGCTCGGCGGCAAGAACCCGCTGGTCGTCATGCCCGACGCCGATCTCGACCTCGCCGCCGAGGGCGCGCTGTTCAGCGGCTTCGGCACGGCCGGCCAGCGGTGCACCTCGCTGGGTGTCGCGATCGTCCACGAGGACGTCCACGACGAGTTCCTGCGCCGCCTGCTCGAGCGCCTGGCCGCGGCGAAGGTCGGCGACCCGACATCGGAGGAGGTGCTCTACGGGCCGATGCTGTCCGAGCGCTTCCTGCAGGGCTGGGAGAAGTGGCTCGGCGAGATCCAGCCGCACCACACCGCGCACGGCAAGCAGGGCCGCATCACCTCGTCGAATCCGCGCGACGGCTTCGTCGGCGACCCTGACGCCGGGGTGTTCGCGCACCCGGTCGTGGTCAGCGGCGTGCGACCCGACGACGCTCTCTACCGCAACGAGACCTTCGGCCCGCTGGTGTCGGTGATGCGCTTCTCGACCTTCGACGAAGCGGTGGAGCTGGCGAACGGGCACGGCTACGGGCTCTCCAGCGCCATCTACACCCGTGACGCGCAGGCGGCGTTCCGGTTCCGCGAGCGGGTCAGCGCCGGGATGCTGTCGGTGAACAACTCGACGTCCGGGGCCGAGGCGCACCTGCCCTTCGGCGGCAACGGCAAGAGCGGCAACGGCTCGCGGCAGAGCGGCGTGTGGGTGCTCGACCAGTTCACCCGCTGGCAGTCGATGAACTGGGACTACGCCGGCAAGCTGCAGAAGGCCCAGATGGACACCGAGCAGCCGGCCGGAGGCAGCACGGTGGCCGATCCGCGCTTCCGGCTGCAGCAGACGCCCTGAGGCGCGTCAGCGCTGCTTGCGGTGGTTCACCCTCGTCGCGTCGACGAGGAAGGTGATCCGCTGCTCCCCCGGCTGCCGGAACGGGTAGCTGTCGGCGTCCAGGTACTTCTTGGCCAGCCGGTCGATGTGCGCGTCGGCCCCCTCGGTCGTGCCGCGGGCGGTGCCGCGCACCTCGACGTAGTCGTAGGGGTTGTCCTCGTCGTAGACGACGACGGTGATGCGCGGGTCGCGCTCGAGGTTGCTCGGCCAGGTGCGCCCGACGGCGCTGTTCACCGCGAGCCGGCCGTCCTGCACGTCCACCCACACGACCGTGCTGTGCACCGAGCCGTCGCCGTTCACCGTCGACACGACGGCGTGGTTCCTCTTGTCCAGCAGCGCCTGGACACCGGGGTCGTCGATCGAGGCCATCTGCGTGCATCCTTCCGTTCGGGAGTCAGAACCAGGCGTCCTGCATGTCCAGGGTCGTGCGGTCGAGGCTGTTCAGCAGGTCGAGCTGCGGGCCGGTGCGCGGCAGCTCGAAGCCGAAGAAGTACCGCGCCGCCTGCCTCTTGCCCTCGTAGAAGTCGCCGGACGCGTCGCCCGCGGCGAGCAGCTGCTCGAGCCACAGCCAGGCGACGACCACGTGCCCGACCGCCTCGAGGTAGACGCTCGCGTTGGCCAGTGCCACCTCGGGATCCATGCCGGCCCACAGCGCGGCGGTGACCTCGCCGACCCGCTGAACGACCGCGTCGAGCTCGTCGGCGTGCTCGGCCGCCTGACCGCCGGCGGCCCGCGCGCGAGCCGTCGTGGCGCCGATGGTCTCGACGAGCAGTGCGAGCCCCGCGCCGCCGTGCATGACCACCTTGCGGCCGAGCAGGTCGAGCGCCTGGATGCCGTGCGTGCCCTCGTGGATGGGGTTCAGCCGGTTGTCGCGGTAGTGCTGCTCGACGTCGTACTCGCGGGTGTAGCCGTAGCCGCCGAGCACCTGGATGGCGAGGCTGTTGGCCTCCAGGCACCACTGCGACGGCCAGCTCTTGGCGATCGGGGTGAGGGTGTCGAGAAGCAGGTGCGCCCGGTCGCGCTCCTCCTCTGTCTCGGCGGTCCTCTCGTCGTCGACCAGCCGGCCGCAGTACAGGACCAGGGCCAGCGCTCCCTCGACGTAGGACTTCTGGGCCAGCAGCATCCGGCGCACGTCGGCGTGCTGCACGATCGGCACCTGGGGCGCGGACGGGTCCTTGGCGGCGATCGGCCGCCCCTGGGGCCGCTCGCGCGCGTACTGCAGCGACTTCAGGTAGCCGGTGTAGCCGAGCGCGGTGGCGCCCGAGCCGACGCCGATGCGCGCCTCGTTCATCATGTGGAACATGTAGGCCAGGCCGCGGTGCTGCTCGCCGACGAGGTACCCCACGGCCCCGGGCCGCCCGCCGGGGCGGTGCACCCCCTCCCCGAAGTTGAGCAGGGTGTTCGTGGTGCCGCGGTAGCCCATCTTGTGGTTGAGGCCGGCGAGCACCACGTCGTTGCGCTCGCCGAGCGCGCCGTCGTCGCCGACCAGCACCTTGGGCACGACGAACAGGCTGATGCCCTTCACCCCGGGCGGCGAGCCTGGGATCCGCGCCAGCACGAGGTGGACGATGTTCTCGGACAGGTCGTGCTCGCCGGCGCTGATCCACATCTTGTTGCCGAACAGCCGGTAGGTGCCGTCGTCCTGCGGCTCGGCGCGGGTCGCGACGTCGGCCAGCGAGCTGCCGGCCTGCGGCTCCGACAGGCACATGGTGCCGAAGAAGCGGCCCTCGACCATGGCCGGCACGAACCGCTCGACCAGCTCGGGCGTGCCGTGCTCGAGCAGCAGGTTCGCGTTGCCGATGGTCAGGAACGGGTAGCTGCTGGTGCCGACGTTCGCGGCCTGGAACCAGCCGAAGCAGGCGCCCGACACCACGTGCGGCAGCTGCATGCCGCCGACGCTCTCGTCCATGCTGCTCGCAACCAGGCCGGTGCGCGCGAAGACGTCGAGGGCCGGCTTGACCTCGGGGATGACGGTGACGCGCTCGCCGTCGAACACCGGCTCGTTCTCGTCGGCCTTCTTGTTGTGCGGCGCGAAGTGCTCGGTCGCGACCTCCTCGGCCAGCGACAGCACGGCGTCGAACGTCTCGCGGGAGTGCTCGGCGTAGCGCGGGCGCTTGGTGAGCAGCTCGACGTCGAGCCACTCGTACAGCAGGAAGTCGAGGTCGCGGCGCGACAGGAGCAGGCTCTTCAGCGGCGGGGTCGGCACCGGCTCACCGTACGGCCGCCCGGTACCAGCGCGGCGAGGTGTTCGGCGGTGGCACGAGGTCGGCCGGCACGACCAGCAGCGACGGGCCGTCCGTGCGCATGTGCCGCTGCAGCGCGTCCGCCAGCTGCCCGATGCCGACCCGCTCGGCGGGCACCCGGAACGCCTCGGCCAGCGCGACGAAGTCGGGCGGCTCGAGGTCGCAGCCGACCGGCGTCTCGCCGTCCTTCTCGAAGTCGTAGGCGAGCATGCCGTAGCCGCCGTCGTCGACGAGGACGACCGTGACCGGCAGGCGCTCCTGTGCCGCCGTCGCGAGGTCGCCGCAGGCGAACAGGAAGCCGCCGTCGCCGACCAGGGCGACTGTCGGGCGACCCGACAGCGCGGCACCGAGCGAGGCCGGGAAGCCGAAGCCGAGCGTCCCCCAGCCGACCGGGTAGGCCAGGCCGCGGGCCGAGGCCACGCGGCCGTACCCGCCGTACCAGTAGCCGGCCTTGCACATGTCCGCGACGACCACGGCGTCCTCGGGCAGGGCCGCCTCGATCGCGTCGAGCAGCGCCGTCTCCTGACCGGCCAGGTGCGAGCGGTCGCCCGGCGGGCGCCACCACGGGCGGCGGCCGGGGTCGGGCAGCGCCTCTGCCAGGGCGCCGAGCGCCTGGCGGGCGTCGGCCCGCACCCACAGGTCGGGCGGGTAGTTGACCGGCTGCACGAGGTCGACGGTGACCAGCCGGGGCGGGCGGGGCTGGCGGAAGCCCTGGGTGTTCATGGCGTCGAGGTCGCTGCCCACGCAGAGCACCAGGTCGGCGTCGTCCCAGAGCGCGCCGACGGCCGGCTCGTGCGGTGGCAGGGCGACCGAACAGGGGTGGTCGGGGGGCAGCGTGCCCCGGCCGCCGTAGGACGTCAGCACCGGTGCGCCGAGCAGTGCGGCGACCCGGCCGAGCGCCTCGCCGGCGTCGGACGCGGTGACACCGCCGCCGGCCCACAGCAGCGGGCGCCCGGCCGAGCCGAGCGCGGTGACGACGTCGTCGACGAGCTGCTCGTCGTGCACCGCCGGTCGCAGGTCGGGCACCGGCTCTGGCACCGGCACCCGGGCGCTCAGCAGGTCGGTGGGGATCTCGACGTACACGGGACGCCGCGGCGCCTGCATCGCCAGTCGACCGGCGGCGACGACGTCGAAGTACAGGTCCTCGGCGCTCTCGACCCGGACCACGGCCTTGGTCACCGGCCGGAAGAACCCGGCCTGGTCGTTGGTCTCGTGGAGCACGCCGCGGTGGGCGCCGGGGCGGCGGACCGTGCTCGGGATGTCGGTGGCGATGACCAGCAGCGGCGAGTGGCACGCCCACGCCTCGCCGGTGGCGGCGACGACGTTCGCGGCGCCCGGACCGGTCGTCGTCAGGGCGACGCCGAGCCGGCCGGTGGCCCGCGCGTACCCGTCCGCGGCGTAGCCCGCCGTCTGCTCGTGCCGGACGCCGACCAGGCGCACGGCCGAGCCGGGGAAGGCCTTCCAGGCGGCCAGGTTGTGCACGCCCGGCAGCCCGAACGCCACCTCGACGTGCAGCGCCTCGAGCGCCTGCACGAGCACCTCACCGCCGGTGGGCACCGAGCACCTCCTCCACGAGGTCGTCGTCGAGGCCGAGGGCCGACAGCACCTCGGCGGTGTGCTGCCCGAGCAGCGGCGGCGCCCGGCGGACCCGGGGACGGACGCCGTCGAGCCGCATCGGTGACCCGACCACGCGCACGTCACCGGCGGGGTGCGCGACGCGCTGCACCAGCCCGGTGGCCACCACCTGCGGGTCGTCCTGCACCGCGGCGAGGTCCTGCACCGGCGCGCACGGCACGCCGGCGGCAGCGAGCAGCGGGACCCACTCGCGCGAAGTCCGCCGCCCCAGGGCCGCAGCCAGCGCGCGCGACAGCGCGGCGCGGTCGGCCACCCGGCCGGCGTTGGTCGCCCACTCGGGCCGGGGGGCCAGCGAGACCGCCCGGCACAGCGCGGCGAACTGCGCGTCGTTGCCGGCGCCGAGGACGAGGTCGGTGTCGGCGCACGGCACCGGCCCGTAGGGCGCGATGTTGGGGTGGTCGTTGCCGGTCGGTCCGGGGACGACGCCGCCGACCAGCGCGTTCGAGGCCTGGTTCACCAGCATCGACACCGCCGCCTCGAGCAGGCCGACCTCGACGCGCAGCCCAGGGCCGGGCCCCCTCCCCCGCGCGGCGAGGCCGGCGACGGCCCCGACGGCGGCGTAGAGGCCGCTGACGACGTCGGCGACCGCCACCCCCACCTTCGTCGGGCGGTCGGTTCCCGTGACGCTCATCAGCCCGCTGCGCGCCTGCGCCATGACGTCGTAGCCCGGCAGCTCGCTGTCGGGGCCGTCGCCGCCGGCGCCGCGCACCGAGACCCACACGGCCTCGCTGCGGCCGCGCAGCTCCTCGAGCCCGAGCGCGCGCAGGTGCCGCGGCAGGAAGTTCTCGACGACGACGTCGGCTCCCTCGACCAGGCTCGCCACGACAGCGCGCCCGGCGTCGGTCGTGAGGTCCAGCGCGACCGAGCGACGGTCCCGGTTGACGGCGAAGAAGTACGCGGCGTCGTCGCCGTGGAACGGCGGACCCCAATGCCGGGTGTCGTCACCGAGCCCCGGCCGCTCGACCTTGAGCACGTCGGCGCCGAGGTCGGCGAGCACCGTGCAGCAGAACGGACCGGCCAGCACGCGGGACAGGTCGAGGACGCGGACCCCGACGAGCGGCCCCTCCGGCGCCCCGGCGTCGTCCCGCAGCTCGGGCCAGCCCGGTCCGGCGGCGAGGGCGGCGGTGAGGGCGGAGGGCACGACACGCGATCGTAGTGACCTTCGTCATGACATCGCGTGTGCGTCGGAGTAGAACGGGGCAGTTCCGGTCCGCCCCACACCGTCGTGGGGTGGAGCAGAGGTGGAGGGCGCATGCGCTCGAGCACAGGGATCCTGGCGGCCGCACTCGTGCTGGCACCGCTGGCCGGGTGCGGTGGCGGCGAGGAGGTCGGCGCGGGCGGCGCTCCCGTCGTCAACTGGTACGTCGGCAACGAGTCGTGGCTGCCGGACGTCATCGAGGCCTGCAACGGCCAGGCCGACGGCGCCTTCGAGCTGCGCGCCGCGAGCCTGCCGACCAACCCCGACCAGCAGCGCGAGCAGCTGGTGCGCCGCCTCGCGGCGCGCGACTCCGCCATCGACCTGATCGGCATGGACGTCGTCTGGACCGGTGAGTTCAGCCAGGCCGGCTGGATCCAGCCGTTCGAGGAGGGCGAGCTCGCGAACGTCGGCAGCGAGGAGCAGGTGCTCGCCGGGCCGTACGAGAGCGCCCTCTACGACGGGCGGCAGTTCGGAGCGCCGCTGAACAGCAACACGCGGCTGCTCTGGTACCGCAAGTCCGTGCTCGGTGACACCCCTGTGCCTGAGACCTGGGACGAGCTCCTCGACACCGCCGACCAGCTCGGCACGCGGATCCAGGAGACCGGCCGCCGCGCAGAGAGCCTGATGGTGTTCTTCAACGCCCTGGTCGAGAGCGCCGGCACCTCCATCGTCGAGACCGAGGACGGCGAGGCCCGGATCGGGCTGGAGAAGGAGCCCACTGTCCAAGCGCTCGAGATCATGGGCCGCTACGCGCAGTCCAGCGCCGCGCCCACGGCGCTGTCCACGTCCGGCGAGGACGACAACCGGCTGGCCTTCCAGTCCGCCGACAGCGACAGCGCCTTCATGATCAACTGGCCGTACGTCTTCCCGAGCGTGCTCGAGGCCGATCCGGCCCTGGCCGAGGACTACGGCGTCGCGCCCTACCCGTCGGTCGAGAAGGGCACGCCGCCCGCAGCGCCGCTCGGCGGCTACAACCTCGGCATCTCCACCTACACCGAGAACCGCGACGCGGCGCTGGCGGCCATCAACTGCCTGACCGAGCCCGAGCAGCAACGCACCATCAGCACCGTCGGCGGACAGCCCTCGGTGCTCCGCGAGCTCGCCGAGGACCCCGCCATCACCGAGGTCCTGCCGTTCCTGCCGATCATGACCGAGCAGCTCGAGAACGCCGCGCCGCGTCCGGTCACCCCGGCCTACAACGACCTGTCCCTGGCGGTGCGGCAGGTCCTCCACCCGATGCGCGCGATCGACGACCCGGAGGCGACCTACGAGGAGCTCCGGAACCTGCTCGAGCGCGCTCTCAACAGCCAGGCGGTGCTCTGACATGGCGACGACGACACCCGGCCGCGCCCGACCGACGCAGCCCGGGCCCGATGGTGGGAACGGGAAGGGCAAGCCGGCGATGACGGACCGGGCGCGGGCCGAGCGCGCCCTCGGGCTGAAGCTGGCGGCGCCGGCAGCGATCATCATGCTGCTGGTCACCGCGTACCCGATCCTCTACGCGTTCTACCTGAGCCTGTTCCGCTACGACCTGCGCACGCCCGAGATGAACGAGTTCGTCGGCCTGTCGAACTACGCGCTGATCCTCACCAGCGGCGTGTGGTGGCAGTCGGTGCTCGCCACGACGATCATCACGGTCGTCTCCGTGGCCCTCGAGCTCGTCATCGGGCTCGCCTTCGCCCTGGTGATGCACCGGGCGATCTTCGGCCGGCGCACGGTGCGCACCTCGATCCTCATCCCCTACGGGATCATCACCGTCATCGCGGCGTTCGCCTTCCGGTTCGCGGTCTCCCCCGACACCGGGTTCCTCCCCGGCGACCTGAACCCGCTCGGCAACAGCATCGGGTCGTTCGCCACGATCATCATCACCGAGGTCTGGAAGACCACGCCGTTCATGAGCCTGCTGCTCCTGGCTGGTCTGGCCACCGTGCCCGAGGAGATGCAGGAGGCGGCCAAGGTCGACGGGGCCACCGCCTGGCAGCGGCTGTGGAAGGTGACGCTGCCGAACATGAAGGCCGCGATCCTCGTCGCGCTGCTGTTCCGCACGCTGGACGCCTTCCGCATCTTCGACACCGTCTTCGTGCAGACCGCGGGAGCGAACAACACCCAGACCATCAGCGGGGTCGGCTACAACACGCTGGTCAGCCGGGTGAACCTCGGCCTGGGCTCAGCGGTGTCGATGCTGCTCTTCCTGATGATCATCCTCATCGCCTTCCTGTTCGTGAAGGGCTTCAAGACCAACCTCGGGACGGTGAAGGGCAAGTGACCGCGTCGACGACCCCCCACGCTGCGCGCACCGCCGCCGGGCAGGGAGGCACCCCATGAGCGTCGGGACCACCCTCGGCGGCGAGAAGACCGGGGCCGAGCGCCGTCGGCCGGGCGGGAAGAACAGGGACGACAGGCCCGCGGCCGACGCCAGCCGCACCAAGGGGCAGACCCTGTGGATCGTCGGGACGATCGTCATCGTCGCGTACGCCATGTTCCCGGTGCTGTGGATCGCGTCGCTGAGCTTCAAGCCGGCGGCCGACGTCGGCGACGGCCGGCTGATCCCGCAGACCTTCTCGCTGGACAACTACCGCGACATCTTCACCAGCGGCGAGTTCGTCCGGCCGCTCATCAACTCCATCGGCATCTCGCTCATCACGACCCTGATCGCGGTCGTGGTGGCCGCGTTCGCCGCCTACGCCATCGCCCGCCTGGAGTTCCCCGGCAAGACGATCCTGCTGTCGGGAGCCCTGGCCATCGCGATGTTCCCGCCGGTGTCGATCATCGGCCCGCTGTTCAACATCTGGCGCACGATCGGCCTGTACGACACCTGGCCCGGGCTGATCCTGCCGTACATGACCTTCGCCCTGCCGCTGGCGATCTGGACGCTGACGGCGTTCTTCCGGGAGATCCCCTACGACCTCGAGGAGGCCGCGCAGGTCGACGGGGCCACGCCGTTCCAGGCGTTCCGGCAGGTCATCATGCCGCTGGCGCTGCCGGGCATCTTCACCGCCGCGATCATCGTGTTCATCTTCTGCTGGAACGACTTCCTGTTCGCCATCTCGCTGACGTCGACCGACAACGCGCGCACCGTCCCGGCGGCCACCGCGTTCTTCACGGCGAGCAGCAACTTCATCAACCCGACGGGGCAGATCGCCGCTGCCGCCATCGTCGTGACCGTCCCGATCATCATCATGGTGCTGGTCTTCCAGCGCCGCATCGTTGCCGGCCTCACCGCCGGCGCAGTGAAGGGCTGACCCGTGGCTGAGATCTCCATGCGAGGCATCACCAAGCGCTACCCCGACGGGACGGCAGCGGTGAACGACGTCGACCTCGACATCGCCGACGGCGAGTTCGTCATCCTCGTCGGGCCCTCCGGCTGCGGGAAGTCGACGCTGCTGCGGATGATCGTCGGCCTCGAGGACATCAGCGAGGGCGAGATGCGCATCGGCGGCGAGGTGGTCAACGGCAAGGCCGCCAAGGACCGCAACCTGGCGATGGTGTTCCAGAACTACGCCCTGTACCCGCACCTGTCGGTGCGGGAGAACATGGCGTTCCCGCTGCGACTGGCCAAGGTCCCGGACGACGAGGTCAACCGTCGCGTCGAGGAGGCCGCGGCGGTCCTCGAGCTCACCGAGAACCTGGACCGGAAGCCGGCGAACCTGTCCGGTGGGCAGCGCCAGCGCGTCGCGATGGGGCGCGCGATCGTGCGCGACCCGAACGCCTTCCTGTTCGACGAGCCCCTGTCGAACCTCGACGCGAAGCTGCGCGTGCAGATGCGCACCGAGATCGCCCGGGTGCAGAAGAAGTACGGCACCACCACCGTCTACGTCACCCACGACCAGACCGAGGCCATGACGCTCGGCGACCGGGTGGCGGTGCTCAAGAAGGGCGTCGTGCAGCAGGTCGACTCACCGCGGGAGCTGTACAACAACCCGGCCAACCTGTTCGTCGCCGGCTTCATCGGCTCACCGGCGATGAACCTGGTGCCGGCCACGCTCAAGGGCCGCTCGCTGACACTGCCGTTCGGCACGTTCGACCTGCCCGACGAGCTGGCCTCGCTGCTCCCCCGCGGCGAAGGGGAGCGCCAGGTCATCGCCGGCGTGCGCCCCGAGCACTTCGAGGACGCCTCGCTCGTGGCGGAGGCCGACCGTGGCAACGGCGGGGTCTTCCGCAGCCGGGTCGACGTCATCGAGTGGATGGGCTCGGAGCTCTACGCCTACCTGCCGTACACCGCCACCGGCGACATGGCCAGCAAGCTCGACGCGCTCGCCGCCGACCTCGACATGGAGCAGCTGTCGACCGACGAGAGCCAGCTGGTGACCCGCCTCGACGCGCAGAGCCAGGTCAGCGCCGCCGGCGAGGCCGAGATCTGGGTCGACCTGCGCCGCCTGCACCTGTTCGACCCCGAGACCGGCGAGGCGCTCGCCCGCCGTCCGGCCGGCTCGGGAGCGGCCGCCGGCTGACGGGCGGTCACTTTCCGGCACGGAGGCGGAGCCGCTCCAGCACGTCGTCGTCCCAGCGGTGCGTGCGCAGCACGTGGTACCGCTCCCTGGCCAGCTGCAGGTAGACCTGCGCGTCGAGCGCGCCGTCGCCGGGGTGGAGTCCCGCCTCGCGCAGCAGTGACA
>Ga0247713_1001559_pt1 | contig 11180 bp, 5 predicted proteins | sample 21E_NmetaG_FD_189936 | JGI IMG/M metagenome (GOLD analysis project Ga0247713, IMG submission 189936) | Soil microbial communities from hillslope of Landscape Evolution Observatory, University of Arizona, Oracle, AZ, United States - 2-1-E_N | ecosystem: Engineered > Artificial ecosystem > Mesocosm... | reverse complement strand
CGAACGGGGACCATCTCGGTGGCACGCTCAGCGTGCCACCGAAGGGCGGCCAGGAGGGGGTCCAGCGCGGGCATCCGGCTAGCGGCCGGCGGTCAGGACGTCGACGAGGTGACATCGGCTCGGCAGCTGGGCCTCAGCGCCGCGACACCACGGTGTGCGGCTCAGCGCTCGTCAGTCCAGCGCGCCGGCCGGCAGGATGTATCGCGACGGCGCGGACGGGCTTGCGGCGCCGATGGTGCGCCAGCCCGCTTCGTGAAGTCCGTGCCGCACCGCTGGCGGCGGTGTGGCTTCGGCCTGCGCGCCGTGGGCGAACATCCACTCGAAGACCGAGTCCGATCCGCTGCCTTCGGCGACGATCGCGACACGCTCGACGACGCTGCCGCCGGAGGGATGCACGCGCGCGAGGCGGTGAAGCAGCTGGCGTATCGCGTCGTCGTCCACGCCGCTGACAGTAGTCGATGAGCGACGCTCGCGCCGATCATCGGACGGCTCATACCAAACCGGCACGCCGATGCGCTCGGCTGGGCCGGCTCCGATCAGTGGCCGTCCGCTCAAGGACCCCGAGCCGAGCCATGCTGACCGGCCGTCGACGACGCCGTGCGCGTCGCGATCTGCGCCGCCGTTGAAATACCATGCTCGTCGAGCCCACGACGGACGCGACGGACGCGTCGGGCGCAGGGTTCAACCTGAACACGTGACAGACGGCTATGAACCCCTCACCGAGGCCCTCGTGCGTGCAGCCCAGCGTGGGGACTGGAGCCTCGATCGGCTGCTGCGATTCGCGGACATGGGGTTCGCCCCCGCGATCAGCCTGCTGGTCGGCGGCAGATGGATCGAGGGGATCCTGTCGACGGAGGAGGACTGGGCAGACCGACTCGACGCCGATGTCGATGCGGGCATCGGCTGGGCCTCTGCACGCACGGCCGCTGAGTTCGGGCCGATCAGCGACCCGGCAGAGGTCCCGCAGGACGCGCCGATGGTCGGCGACATCGAGGAGTTTCGGCAGACGTTCCGCCAGAACAACTTCCGGCAGTTCGTCGACGACCGGCGGGCCGTGGAGGCCGCGCTGGCGCAGAGACTCGAGGCGCTGGGTGACGACGAGGAGCTCACCGCCGAAGAGCAGCGGGAGATCGACGCGCTGTCGGACCCGCTGGCGATCATCACGCTGCGAGACGTGATCATCGAGGGAACGATCCCCGCGAACAACCGCGCGCGGCCGATGCTGCGCGTCCTCCGCGCACATGTGGAGGCATGGCATCTCGGCCGCTCGGCCGCGATCCCAACCGGGCCGGGCGCGGCCTGAGCTCAGCGTCCGGGAGTGCGGACGCTTCGTTACTTGCGTTTCAGCAAAATCCCGCTGGCCGCCGCAAGAACCGCAGGGCTCGACCGGCGACAGTCAGCGCACAGAGCCTGATACACGCGCTCGCGGTAGGCTGTGACCGTTGGTCTCAGTAGAGGGCGTCAGGCTGTTGGCCTGCGTCCTCGCGTCGCTCTCCGGTGCCCCGAAGGCACCATCCGGCTTCGATTGCAAGTCGCACAAACGTCGAGCGGGAGTTGTGACGCATGAGGCCGCGCGATGCGGCGGCCGTCCGCACGCATTCGCAGATCAGGAGGACCAGCGCCCCGCTGGCCTCTTCGCCACCCATCAAGGAGCAGCTCATGAGCATTGCCGACAAGGCTCGAAAGATCCCCGGAGTCGCAGCCCTCGAGGGCGCCATCACCGGCGTCATCTCCAACGAGCAGGACCTACCGATCAAGGACTATGAGAAGCAGACCGCTGCTGACATCACGGCGAAGCTCAAGGGCTTCAGCCAGCGTGAGCTGCGCATGATCGACGCCTACGAGCGCAAGCACGAGAACCGCACGACGATCACCGACAAGATCGCCAAGCTGACCGGCGACGAGCCGTGGTCTGGCTATGACGAGCAGAGCGTGGACGCGATCACGAAGGCCCTTCGCGAGGCCGACACCGAAACGGCCCAGTCCGTCCGCGCCTACGAGCGCGAGCGCAAAGCCCGAGCCGGCGTGCTCGAGGCTGCTGACCAGCGCATCAGCAGCTAGCGCGCAGGCCGCGCCACCGCCTTGCGCGCGGGTCGCCCGTGACCGTCGCGGGCGACCCGCTGGATTGCTGCACGGTCGGGCGAGCCGGCGCGGGCGAGCAGGTCGAGGTCGATCAGCCAGTGCCCGCCGTCGATCCGCACCGGACAGCACCCACCGATGATCGGTGGATCCGGGCCTAGCCAGCCGCCGCGCTTGAAGCCCGCGTCGCGAGCGACGCCACGCCGGGCTCGGGCGTCGCGCGGGTCCAGCAGCCGGCTATTGTGCCGCTCGTGAGGGATGAGGCGGCTGTGTCGAAGCTCGGCGTGATGACCCACCGCCAGCGCGAGCGCGGCCGCTTCCCGGCAGGCGCGGTGGGCGGCTTCACGTTCGACCGCATCGATCCCGTGATCGTCGTCCCAGAGTAGGCCGAGCTACCGGCGAAATGGGGTCCTCGGAGGGGAACGCCAGCTTCACGCGCGTCGCGATCGTCAACCGGGGCGAGGCCGCTGTGCGCCTCATCCGCGCGGTGCGCGAGCTGAACCTGCAGCACGGGTTCGGGATGCGGACGATCGCCTTTCACACGGAGGCCGAGCGGCGGGCGATGTTCGTGCTCGAGGCCGACGAGGCCGTGGTCATCGGCGGGCAGAGCCCCTACCTCGACCACGGCGAGCTCGAACGGGCGCTGCGCGAGAGCCGGGCTGACGCTGCCTGGGTGGGCTGGGGCTTCGTCGCCGAGGATCCCGCCTTCGCCGAGCTGTGCGCGCGCATCGGCGTCGTCTTCGTCGGCCCGCCGCCCGACGTCATGCGCCGCCTGGGCGACAAGATCGGCGCCAAGCTGTTCGCCGAGGAGGTGGGCGTCCCCGTCGCCGCCTGGAGCCGGACCCCGGTGGACACCGTGGAGGCCGCCGTCGAGGTCGCCCGGGAGATCGGCTACCCGGTCATGCTCAAGGCCCGGGCCGGCGGGGGCGGGCGCGGTATCCGGGTCGCCGCCTCCGAGGAGGAGCTGGCGGCGGCGTTCGAGCGCGCCCGCGGCGAGGCGCTGCGCTCCTTCGGCGATGCAGCGATCTTCATCGAGCGCCGCATCACGGGCGCGCACCACGTCGAGGTTCAGATCATCGCCGACGACCATGGCACCGTCTGGGCCGCGGGCGTGCGCGACTGCTCGATCCAGCGTCGCAACCAGAAGGTCATCGAGGAGTCGAGCTCGCCTGCCCTGAGCGCCGACGAGGAGCGCGAGCTGCGCGTCGCCGCGGTGAACCTGGCCGGGTCGGCCGGCTACCGCAATGCCGGCACCGTCGAGTTCCTCTACGAACCCGAGCAGAAGAGCTTTGCCTTCCTCGAGGTCAACCCCCGCCTCCAGGTGGAGCACCCGGTGACGGAGATGACGACCGGGCTGGACATCGTGAAGCTCCAGCTCCATGTCGCCCGCGGCGGCCGCCTGGAGGGGGACGCCCCGGCGGCGACCGGCCATGCGATCGAGGCCCGGCTCAACGCCGAGGATCCCGAGCGGGACTTCGCCCCGTCCCCGGGGACGGTCGAGCTCCTCAGGCTTCCCTCCGGCCCGGGCGTCCGCGTCGACACGGGCATCGCGGAGGGTGATGGCGTCCTCCCGGAGTACGAGTCGATGATCGCCAAGGTGATCGGCTGGGGGCGTGACCGAGCCGAGGCGAGGGCGCGGCTGCTGCGAGCGCTCGGCGAGATGACCGTGCTGATCGGTGGGGGAACGACGAACAAGGCCTTCCTGCTCGAGCTCCTCGACCGTCCGGAGATGATCGGCGGCACCGCCGACACCGGCTGGCTCGACCGTCTCGTCACCGCCGGCGAGCACATCCCGATGCGGCACGCCGACATCGCGCTGCTGGCCGCCGCGATCGACACCTACGACGCCGATGAGCAGATCGAGCGCAGCGGCTTCTATGCCGCCGCGAGTCGCGGCCGGCCCCAGGCCAGCCACGAGATCGGCCGCACGGCCGAGCTCACCCACCACCGGCAGACCTACCGGCTGGCGGTTGCGCAGGTCGCACCCCGCCGCTACAGGATCGAGGCCGGCGGCGCGGCCGTAGACGTCGGCGTCGAGCCCCTCCGGCGCTCTCAGAGCCGGCTTTCGATCGCCGGACGAACCTTCAAGGTCACCTCGGTCACGTATGGCCCCGACCACCTGGTGGAGGTCGACGGCGTCGCACATCGCGTCTCGCAAGACGAGGGCGGCGTGATCCGGGCGCCGGCGCCGGCGCTCGTCGTGGCCGTGAACGTGGCCGTCGGCGACGAGGTGCAGGCAGGCGCGCCGGTCGCGCTGCTCGAGGCGATGAAGATGGAGATGACGATCGTCAGCACGCATGCGGGGCGCGTGCGAGAGGTCCTCGTGGACGGCAACGTCCACGTCGACGCGGGCGCTGCGCTCCTGCGCGTCGAGCCGGAGGCCGGGGACGGCGCGGCGGCGCCCCACGCGCCGCGGATCGATCTCGGCGAGCTGGGCGCCGCCGCCGAGCACGACCCCGACCTCGGCGCGCGCGAGCACCTCGATGCGCTGCGCAGCCTGATCATGGGCTTCGACATGAGCGCGGGCGAAGCGCGCCGGCTCGTCGCCCGCTTCGAGCGGGCTCGCAGCGAGCTGCCTGCCGACGATCCCGAGCTGCTGCACGGCGAGCTCGCGATCCTCGAGATCTTCGCCGACCTGGCCGAGCTGTCGCGTAACTGGCCGGCCGGCGAGGGGGAGCAGCTCGAAGCAGAGGAAGGCGAACGCGTCCGCAACCCGCGCGAGCACCTGCGCTCCTACCTGCGCTCGCTCGACGTCGAGCGCGAGGGGCTGCCGCAGACGTTCCGCGCCAGGCTCGCGCGGGCGCTGGCCCATTACGGCGTGCACCACCTCGAGCGCAGCCCCGAGCTCGAGGAGGCGGTCTACCGGATCTTCCTCGCCCACCAGCGCGCGCCGTCCCAGCTGCCGGCCGTGATGGCCCTTCTCGACCAGCGCCTGCGGCACGCCGATGCGCTGCCGGAGCGCCTGCGCGACGAGTTCCGCGCGACGCTCGACCGGCTCGTCGTCGCGACACAGCTGCGCCACCCCGCCGTCGGCGAGCTCGCCCGCAGCGTGCGCTTCCGCGTCTTCGACCAGCCCCTCCTCGAGCAGGCCCGTGACAGGGCCTTCGGAGCCGTGCGCGAGCAGCTCAGCTACCTCGTCGCCCATCCGGAGGCTCCCGACTACGCGGAGCGCATCGAGTCGCTCGTCGCCAGCCCGCACACGCTGATCCGGCTGCTGGGGGAGCGGATCGGCGTGCAGGAGGGCCACGAGCCGATGGTGGAGCTGCTCACCCGCCGCCACTACAGGATCCGCCGGCTCGAGGATGTGTCGTCGGGGCGGCACGACGGACGGCAGTTCGTCACCGCCCACTACGACCACGACGGCCGGCGCGTCGAGCTCGTCACGACGCTGACCGAGTTCTCCGAGCTGCCCGCGGCCGCGTCGGCGGTCGCCGCGCTCGTGCCCGACGATCCCGCCTCGGACGCGGTCGTCGACTTCTACCTCTCCTGGAGCGAGCCACCGCCCGACGCCGACGCGATGGCCGCCGAGCTCGGCGCGGTCCTCGGCGCGGCGCAACTGCCGCCGGCGGTGCGGCAGGTGGCGGTCGCCGTGAGCAGCCGGGGCGGCGCCGAAGTCGATCACTTCACGTTCCGGCCGGCCGATGGCGCCCTCGCCGAGGATCGGATCGCCCGCGGGCTGCACCCGATGATCGCGCAGCGACTGGACCTCTGGCGACTGGCAAACTTCGACGTGACGCGCCTGCCGACGGTCGAGGACGTCTACCTCTACCACTGCGTCGGCCGTGAGAACCCCGCCGATGAGCGTCTCGTCGCGCTGGCGGAGGTGCGCGATCTGACCCCGGTGCGAGACGCCGCGGGCCGGGTCACCGCCCTGCCCGAGACCGAGCGTCTGCTCGCCGCGTGCCTCGACGGCATCCGCCGCTTCCAGGTCCAGCGCCCTTCCCGCAAGCGGCTGCACGCAAACCACGTGCTGCTCTCCGTATGGCCGCTCCTCGACGTGCCGCTCGACGAGCTGCGGTCGGTCATCCGGACGCTCGCTCCGCTGACTGCCGGGCTCGGGCTCGAGGATGTCGTGATCGAGGCGCGTCTCGGCGCTGCCCCGGACGACGAGCCGCGCACGATGGCGCTCGCCTTCTCCTACCAGCCCGGTGAGGGGGTCACGCTGTCCGTCGAGGAGCCCGCGACGGAGCCCCTCCCGCCGCTCGACGAGTACGCCCAGAAGGTGCTTCAGGCCCGGCGCCGCGGGACGGTCTACCCGTACGAGCTCATCCCCCTGCTGATGCGCGAAGGCGGGACGTTCACCGAGTACGACCTCGACGAGGACGGCCGTCTCGTGGCGGTGCAGCGTCCCTTCGGCGCCAACAGCAGCGGGATCGTCGTCGGCGTGGTGCGGACGATCACCGACCGCTACCCGGAGGGAATGGCGCGCGTCGTGCTCTTCGGCGATCCGACGAAGGCGCTGGGCGCGATCGCCGAGCCCGAGGCCGTTCGCATCATCCGGGCGCTCGCGCTCGCCGAGGAGATGCAGGTGCCCGTCGAGTGGCTCGCCGTGTCGGCGGGGGCGAAGATCTCGATGGACAGCGGCACGGAGAACATGGACTGGGTCTCACGCGTGCTGCGCCGCCTGATCACGTTCACGCAGGCACGCGGCGAGGTCAACGTCGTCGTCGCCGGGATCAACGTCGGCGCTCAGCCGTACTGGAACGCGGAGGCGACGATGCTGCTGCACACGCGCGGCATCCTCGTCATGACGCCCGACAGCGCCATGGTGCTCACCGGCAAGCAGGCATTGGACTACTCGGGCGGCGTCTCCGCCGAGGACAACTTCGGGATCGGCGGCTACGACCGGATCATGGGTCCCAACGGTCAGGCCCAGTACTGGGCTGAGGATCTGTCCGCGGCGTGCGATGTGCTGTTCGCCCATTACGAGCACACGTACGTCGCGCCTGGCGAGCGGTTCCCGCGGCGAGCGCCGACGACCGACCCCGTCGACCGCGACGTTCGCAGCTTCCCGCACCCCGCTACGACCAGCGACTTCCAGACCGTGGGCGACATCTTCTCGATGCAGACCAACCCCGAGCGCAAGAAGCCCTTCGACATCCGGACGGTGATGCGAGCCGTCGCCGACCAGGACCACCCGCCACTCGAGCGCTGGGCAGCGATGGCGGACGCCGAGAGCGCCGTCGTGTTCGACGCCCACCTGGGTGGCCATCCGGTGACGATGCTCGGCATCGAGTCGCGCGCGGTGCGCCGCCGCGGCTTCCTGCCCGCCGACGGACCCGACCAGTGGACGGCGGGAACGCTCTTTCCGCGCTCCTCCAAGAAGGTGGCCCGCGCCGTCAACGCCGCCAGCGGCAGCCGCCCCGTGGTGGTGCTGGCCAATCTCTCGGGCTTCGACGGCTCGCCGGAATCGCTGCGTAACCTGCAGCTCGAGTACGGTGCCGAGATCGGTCGAGCGGTCGTAAACTTCGACGGCCCGATCGTCTTCTGCGTCGTCTCTCGCTATCACGGAGGAGCATTCGTCGTCTTCTCCGGAACGCTCAACGACACGATGGAGGTGATCGCGGTCGAGGGTTCGTACGCGTCGGTGATCGGCGGCGCTCCGGCGGCCGCGACGGTCTTCGCGCGCGACATCGCCAAGCGCACCGACGCCGACCCCCGCGTGGTCGAGCTCGAGGAGCGCCTGGAGGAGGTGGACGACGACGAGCGTGCCCGGCTCCGGGCCGAGCTGGCCGACGTGAGGGCGACGGTGCGCTCGCAGAAGCTCGGCGAGGTGGCGGCCGAGTTCGACCGCGTCCACAGCGTCGAGCGGGCGCTGCGCGTCGGTTCGATCGACGCCATCATCCCTGCCGATCGCCTGCGGCCCCACGTCATCGAGGCGGTGCAGCGCGGCATGCGTCGGACGCTCGGACGAGGCTGAGTCAGCCAATGTTGCGGACGAACGGAAAGCTGCTGGTCGCCAACCGCGGTGAGATCGCGATCCGCATCTTCCGCGCCGCGGCCGAGCTCGGGCTGCAGACCGTGGCCGTCTACTCGCGCGAGGACCGCTTCGCGCTGCATCGCTTCAAGGCCGACGAGTCCTACCTCGTGGGTAGGGGCAAAGAGCCTGTGCAGGCCTACCTGGGGATCGAGGAGATCGTGCAGGTGGCCGTCGACGCCGGCGTCGACGCCATCCACCCGGGCTACGGCTTTCTGTCGGAGAACCCCGAGCTGGCCGCGGCCTGCGTGGCTGAGGGCATCGTGTGGATCGGCCCGCCGGCCTCGGTCATGGAGGGACTCGGCGACAAGCTGTCCGCCCGCGCGCTGGCCGAGCGCGCGGGCGTGCCCGTCATGCCGGCCACGGGACCGCTGCCGGACGACGAGCGCGAGGTGCAGCGGCTCGGCGCCGACGTGGGGTTCCCGCTGATGGTCAAGGCGAGCTGGGGCGGCGGCGGGCGCGGCATGCGCGTGGTCCGCGACGAGTCCGACCTCGTCGAGCAGGTGGCCGCGGCGCGCCGGGAGGCGCGCGCCGCCTTCGGGCGCGAGGAGGTCTTCCTCGAGCGCCTCGTGGAGCGGGCACGTCACCTCGAGGTCCAGATCCTGGCCGACGAGTCCGGCGACGTGGTGCACCTCTACGAGCGTGACTGCACGGTGCAGCGACGCCACCAGAAGGTGGTCGAGCAGGCGCCGGCGGCGGCGCTGCGCCCCGAGACCCGCGAGGAGATCTGCCAGGCCGCCGTGCGACTTGCGCGGGAGGCCGGCTACCGCAACGCGGGCACGGTGGAGTTCCTCCAGGATGTCGACAGCGAGAGCTTCTTCTTCATCGAGGTCAACCCGCGCATCCAGGTGGAGCACACGGTCACCGAGATGGTCACTGGCGTGGACCTCGTGAAGGCGCAGATCCGGCTGGCCGAGGGCGCGCGCATCGGCTCGCCCGAGAGCGGGGTTCCGGCGCAGGCGGAGATCGTGCTCAACGGCCATGCGCTGCAGTGTCGCGTGACGACCGAGGATCCCGAGAACGACTTCATCCCCGACTACGGGCGCATCACTACCAAGCGCGAGGCCACCGGTTTCGGCATCCGCCTAGACGGCGGCACGTCTCATGTCGGCGGCGTTGTCACGCCCTTCTACGACTCGCTGCTGGAGAAGATCACCGCCTGGGCCCCGACTCCGGAGGAGGTCGTCGCGCGGATGAGCCGAGCCCTGCGCGAGTACCGCATCCGCGGCGTCAAGACGAACCTGCTGTTCCTCAACGCGCTGATCACGCACCCGCGCTTCAACTCCGGCGACGTGACGACGCGGTTCATCGACGAGACCCCCGAGCTCTTTGACTTCGCCCCGCACCAGGACCGGGGCACCCGCCTGCTGGCCTTCGTCGGGGATGTGCTCGTCAACGGCAACCCGACGGTGGAAGGGCAGCCGGATCCCGGTCCCCTGCCGCGGGCGCCCGTCCCCGACGTCCCCCACACCGCGCAGTTGGAGCCGGGCACGCGCGGCCTCCTCGAAGAGCTCGGTCCCGAGGGCTTCGCGCGCTGGATGCGCGACCAGGATCGCCTGCTGCTTACCGACACGAGCTTCCGCGACGCCCACCAGTCGCTCCTGGCGACCCGCGTACGCACCCACGACCTGCTCCGCATCGCACCGCTGTACGCGCGCCGGCTGGACGGCCTCCTGTCGCTGGAGTGCTGGGGCGGGGCCACGTTCGACGTCGCCATGCGCTTTTTGAAGGAGGACCCGTGGGATCGGCTCGCGCGGACGCGCGAGCGGGTCCCGAACATCCTCTTGCAGATGCTGCTGCGCTCCTCCAACGCCGTCGGCTACACGAACTACCCGGACAACGTCGTGCGCCTGTTCGTCGCCCGCGCCGCGGCCACCGGCATCGACCTCTTCCGCGTGTTCGATTCGCTGAACTGGGTCGAGAACATGCGCGTGGCGATGGATGCCGTGCTCGAGTCGGGCGCCATCTGCGAGGCGGCGATCTGCTACACCGGCGACATCCTCGATCCGGCGCGGTCGAAGTACGACCTCGGCTACTACGTCGGCCTGGCGCGGGAGCTCGAGGCGGCCGGGGCGCACGTGCTCGGGATCAAGGACATGGCGGGCCTCTGCAAGCCCGAGGCGGCGCGACGCCTGGTGAAGGCGCTGCGCGAGGCGGTCGGCATCCCGATCCACTTCCACACCCACGACACGAGTGGCGCCTCCGCCGCCAGCGTGCTCGCGGCGGCCGAGGCCGGTGTGGATGCGGCGGACGCCGCGATCGACCCGATGAGCGGCCTCACCTCCCAGCCCAACCTGGGAGCGATCGTCGAGGCGCTGCGCCACACCGAGCGCGACACCGGCCTGCCGCGCGAGCCGCTGGATCAGGCCGCGAGGTACTGGGAGACCGTGCGTACCTACTACGCCGGGTTCGAGAGTCCGATGCGAGCGGGCGCGTCGGAGGTCTACGAGCACGAGATGCCCGGCGGCCAGTACACGAACCTGCGCCAGCAGGCGCAGTCGCTCGGCATCGAGGGCAGGTGGACCGAGGTGGCGCGGGCGTACGCGGATGTGAACCGGATGCTCGGCGACATCATCAAGGTCACGCCGACCTCGAAGGCGGTGGGGGACCTCGCGGTGCTCATGGTCACCAACGACCTCAGCGTCGACGACGTGCTCGACCCGGCGCGGGATATCGCCTTCCCGGAGTCGATCGTCGAGTACTTCCATGGCGATCTGGGCCAGCCCCCAGGCGGCTTCCCCGAGCAACTGCAGCGCAAGGTGCTCAAGGATCGCGAGCCCCTGCGCGTGCGGCCGGGCGAGGTGCTGGAGCCGGTCGACCTCGAGGCGACGCGCGACGAGTTGCAGCGCGAGATCGACCGCCCGGTCAGCGACGAGGATCTCGTTTCCTACCTCATGTACCCCAAGGTGTTCGTCGAGTTCGCCGACTTCCAGCGTCTGTACGGCGACGTCAGCGTGCTGCCGACCCCGGTCTTCTTCTGGGGCCTGCGGCAGGAGGAGGAGCTCGCCGTCGAGATCGAGCAGGGCATGGTCCTCATCGTCCGCTTCCTGGCGATTGGGGAGCCCGACTCGGAGGGCATGCGCTCGATCTTCTTCGAGCTCAACGGCCAGCCGCGCACCTTCAC
>Ga0247713_1001558_pt1 | contig 11182 bp, 12 predicted proteins | sample 21E_NmetaG_FD_189936 | JGI IMG/M metagenome (GOLD analysis project Ga0247713, IMG submission 189936) | Soil microbial communities from hillslope of Landscape Evolution Observatory, University of Arizona, Oracle, AZ, United States - 2-1-E_N | ecosystem: Engineered > Artificial ecosystem >... | reverse complement strand
GGAGGCGCCGGCGCCTCCCACTAGCCGCCCGCTCTCTCCGCCAGGAGCCCTCCTGGCGGTTCCGGCGTACCGGCAACCCGTCAGGAGCCCTCCGCGCGTTTCCGGGTGGAGGGCTCCCGACGGTTCCCGGCGGCCCCGGAACCGTCGGGAGGGCTCCTGGCGGTTCCCGGCGGCCCCGGAACCGTCGGGAGGGCTCCTGGCGGTTCCCGGCGGGGGGCGACGTCAGCCGGCGGCGGCGTCCCGCTGTCGCGCGCGCAGCGAGCGGACCACGCCGTCGCGGCCCTCGACCAGCAGCCGGCGCACCGACGGGGACGGGTCCTCGGCGGCGAGGTAGGCGCCGGTGCGGTCGACGACGGACTGGTCGACCACCGCGGCCGGGTAGAGGCCGACGCCGATGTTCTGCGCCATCTCGGGCGTGCGGCTGCGGAAGACCTCGGCGAGGGCGGCGAAGTACGGCTCGATCCACTCCCGCAGCAGGTCCTGCTGCTCGACCTGCACGAACCCGCCGATGACGGCTGCCTGCAGGGCGTTGGGGGTGTCGGCCTGCTCGACGGCCAGCTGCCAGGCCTCGGCCTTGGCCGAGGGGGTGGGGCGGGCGGCGCGCGCTGCGGCGGCGTGCCGCTGGCCGGCGGCCGTCGCGTCGCGCTCGAGCTCGGCGGCGATCTCGGGCTCCCCGGCCAGGCCGAGGGCCGCCAGGCGGCGCAGCAGGTGCCAGCGCAGCTCGGTGTCGACGGCGAGGCCGGGCAGCTCGCGGCTCCCGGACAGCAGGTCCTGCAGCAGCCGGGTGTGCTCCTCGGAGGTGGCGACGCCGCCGAGCGTGCGCGCCCACACCAGCTGCAGGTCGCTGCCGGGCTCGGCGGCGAGCAGCGCGTCCGCGGCGGCGGTGGCGATCTCGGCCCGTCCCTGCGGCGCCCAGGAGGGGTCGGCGTACAGGTTCACGGCGGTGACGGCCAGGCGCAGCAGCGACTGCACGACGCCGATGTCGCCCTCGCCGCCGACGCCGGCGAGCACCAGGCGCACGTACTCGCGGGCCGGCATCTCGGCGTCGCGGGTCATGTCCCAGGTGGAGGCCCAGCACAGCGCCCGGGGCAGCGAGTCCTCGAGGTCCTGGACGTGCTCGGCCAGCGTCCGCCGGGACCGCTCGTCCAGCCGGATCTTGGCGTAGGTGAGGTCGTCGTCGTTGACGAGGACGAGGTCGGGCTGGGCGCGCCCCACCAGCGCGGGCACGTCGGTGCGGGCGCCGACGACGTCCAGCTCCTCTCGGCCGGTGCGCACCAGTGCGCCGTCGACGAGCTCGTACAACCCGATCGCCAGGCGGTGGGAGCGCAGCGGCGGGACGTCGCCGCTGGGCAGGGCGGCTGACTCCTGGGTGACGGCGAAGGAGGTGAACCGGCCCTCGCCGTCGGTCTCGAACGACGCGCGCAGGGTGTTGACGCCGGCGGTCTCCAGCCACTCCCGGGACCAGGAGGCGAGGTCGCGACCGCTGGCCGACTCGAGCTCGTGCAGGAGGTCGGCGAGCTCGGTGTTGCCGTACTGGTGCTTGACGAAGTACGTGCGCAGGCCGGCGAGGAACTCCTCGCGGCCTACCCAGGCCACCAGCTGCTTGAGCACCGAAGCGCCCTTGGCGTAGGTGATGCCGTCGAAGTTCAGCTGCACCGCGGCGATGTCGGGGATGTCGGCGGCGATCGGGTGCGTCGAAGGCAGCTGGTCCTGCCGGTAGGCCCAGGCCTTCTCGATGTTGGCGAACGTCGTCCACGCGGAGGTGTACCGGGTCGCCTCGGCCTGGCACAGCACGGACATGTAGGTGGCGAACGACTCGTTGAGCCACAGGTCGTCCCACCAGCGCATCGTCACGAGGTCGCCGAACCACATGTGCGCCATCTCGTGCAGCACCGTCTCGGCCCGGCGCTCGTACGCCGACTCGGTCACCTTGGAGCGGAAGACGTAGTCCTCGAGGAAGGTGACGCACGCGGCGTTCTCCATGGCGCCGGCGTTGAACTCCGGGACGAACAGCTGGTCGTACTTGCCGAAGGGGTACCGGTGGTCGAAGACCCGGTGGTAGAAGTCGAAGCCCTGCTTGGTGACGGTGAACAGCTCCTCGGCGTCGAGGTGCTCGGCGAGGGTGCGGCGGCAGTAGATGCCGAGCGGGATGCCGTCGTGCTCGTCGTGCACGCTGGCGTACGGCCCGGCCACCAGCGCGGTGATGTAGGTGCTGATGCGGGGCGTCTCGGCGAACACCCAGGTGCCGGCCTCGCCCTCGGCCGGCCGCTCCTGCACCGTGCCGTTGCTGATGCAGACCCAGCCGGCGGGCGCCTGCACGGTCAGGCGGAAGGCGGCCTTGAGGTCAGGCTGGTCGAAGCAGCCGTACATCCGGTGCGCGTCGAAGGTCTCGAACTGCGAGTACAGGTACACCGACCCGTCGACGGGATCGACGAAGCGGTGCAGGCCCTCGCCGGTGCGCATGTACGCCGCGTCGGCCTCGACGACGAGCACGTTCTCCGCAGCGAGGCCGGTCAGCGCGATCCGGTGGCCGTCGAAGACCTCCGCGACGTCCAGGTCGGTGTCGTTCAGCCGCGCCGAGCGCAGCGCGGGAGCGGTGAGGTCGAGGTGGGTGCTCACGCCCGGCTCGGTGCAGCGGAAGCGCACGGTCGAACGGCTGCGGAAGGTGCCCTCGCCCGGCCCGCCGGATCCGTCGGTGAGGTCGAGCTCGACGTCGTAACCGCTCACCTCCAGCAGCCGGGCGCGCTCACGCGCCTCGTCGCGCCGGAGGTCGTTCTCGGTCACGCGCAGTCCTTCCTGGTGGGAACGGGCGATCCTGCCACGGACACCGGGCGGTGAGGCACCCCGTGTCCGGATTTCTGCTTGCGAATGCAATCATCATGGCCATGAGCGAGACGACTGCCGTGGACTTCTGGTTCGACCCGATCTGCCCCTGGGCCTGGATCACCTCTCGCTGGGTGCTCGAGGTCGAGCAGGTCCGGCCGATCTCGGTGGCCTGGAACGTCATGAGCCTGGCCGTGCTCAACGACGGCCGGGAGATGCCCGAGGAGTACCGGGAGATGATGGCCCGCGCCTGGGGCCCGGTGCGGGTGTGCGTGGCGGCGGCCGCCGAGCACGGCGCCGACCGCCTGCTGCCGCTCTACACCGCCTACGGCGAGCGCATCCACCACCGCAAGGTCGAGCTGGCCGATCCCTTCCTGCACGAGACCGCGCTCGAGGCCGCCGGCCTGCCGACCTCGCTCGCGGCCGCCGCCACCGATCCTGGCTACGACGACGCGCTGCGCGCCAGCCACTCCCGCGGCATGGACCCCGTCGGCATGGACGTCGGCACGCCCGTCGTGCACGTCGACGGCGTCGCCTTCTTCGGCCCGGTCCTGTCCCGCATCCCGCGCGGCGAGGAGGCCGGCCGGGTGTGGGACGGCGCGCGGCTGCTCGCCGGCTTCCCGCACTTCTACGAGCTGAAGCGGACCCGCACCGAGGACCCGGCCTTCGACTGAGCCGTCGTCGCGATCTCGCCGAAGGGGTGGACGCGGCCCTCGGCGCCGTCCATCCTGCGAGCAGGCGCCCCTGCCCGCGGCGCCGGCAGGACAGCCTCGTCCGAGGGAGGGCGCATGACCGCCGACAACCGCTACTGGTCGATCGAGGCGTGCGGCTGGGTGAGCGCCCCCGCCGTCGGACAGGACGCGCTGGCGACCCCGTGGTCCGGCGCGGACCTCCCGCTGCCGGGAAGCCGTCCGCACCCGCGCGACGCCGACGACCTGCTCCGCACCCGCTCCCGCAGCGGCGCGCTGCCCGGCCAGCGGACGACGGATCCGACCCGCCGGGCCGCTGGGCCGGCCCGCCCCGCCGCTCCGCCCGGAGGCCGACGCTGAGCGCACGGCGCCCGACGTAGGGTCGGAACCGGTCCGGCCGCTCGGCGGGGCCCGTCGCGGCCTCCCGCGACGGAAGGCCGACCGGAGGTGTCCCGTGCAGCAGCGGACCGCGTTCTTCGTCGACGGTCAGTGGGTCCCCGCCGAGGGCCGCGACCCGATCGCCGTCGTCGACCCGTCGAGCGAGGAGCAGATCGGCAGCGTGCCCGCGGGCACCGCCGAGGACGTCGACGCCGCCGTCGCCGCGGCCCGAGCCGCCTTCGAGCCGTGGGCGTCGCGCCCGGCGCCCGAGCGGGCCGCGCTGCTGACCGCCGCGGCCGACGCGCTCGAGCGGCGCACGGACGAGGTCGCCGCGCTCATCACCTCCGAGATGGGCACGCCGCTGTGGTTCTCGGTGGCGGTGCAGGTCGGCAACCCGGTGAAGGTGCTGCGCAGCTACGCCACCATCCTCGAGACCTACGAGTGGGACGAGCAGATCGCCAACTCGCTGGTCGTGAAGGAGCCGATCGGCGTCGTCGGCGCCATCACGCCGTGGAACTACCCGCTGCACCAGGTGGTCGCCAAGGTCGCCGCCGCCCTCGCCGCAGGCTGCACCGTCGTCCTCAAGCCCAGCGAGGTGGCGCCGCTGTCGGCGTTCGCGCTGGCGGAGGTCCTCGACGAGGTCGGCTTCCCGCCCGGCGTGTTCAACCTGGTCACCGGCTTCGGGCCGGTCGTCGGCGAGGCGATCGCCGCGCACGAGGACGTCGACATGGTCTCGTTCACCGGCTCGACCGCAGCCGGCAAGCGCGTGCAGGCGGTCGGTGCCGGCACGGTCAAGCGGGTGGCGCTCGAGCTCGGCGGCAAGAGCGCCTTCGTCGTGCTCGACGACGCCGACCTCGCCAAGGCGGTCAAGGTCGGCCTCGCCAACTGCTTCATCAACGGCGGCCAGACCTGCACGGCGTGGACCCGGATGCTCGTGCCGGCCGAGCGGTACGAGGAGGCGCTCGAGCTGTGCGCCGCCGGGGCGGGTCGGTACGCCGTCGGGGAGCCGACGGCCGAGGGCACCAAGGTGGGGCCGCTCGCCAACGCCAACCAGTACAAGAAGGTGCGCGACTTCCTCGAGGCGGCCGTGGTCGACGGCGCCCGCGTCGTCGTCGGCGGGCCCGAGCGCCCGGAGGGTCTCGACCGCGGCTTCTACGTGCAGCCGACCGTCCTGGCCGACGTGCAGCCCGGCTCGCGGGTCGAGCAGGAGGAGGTCTTCGGCCCGGTGCTCGTCGTGCTGCCGTACGACACCGAGGACGACGCCGTCGCCATCGCCAACGGCACGCCCTACGGCCTGGCCGGCGGGGTGTTCTCCGGCGACCAGGAGCGCGCCGTGCGCGTCGCCCGGCGGATGCGCACCGGCATGGTCGACGTCAACGGCGGGCGGTTCAACCCGCTGGCGCCGTTCGGCGGCTACAAGCAGAGCGGCAACGGCCGCGAGCTCGGCGTCTACGGGCTCGAGGAGTTCCTCGAGGTCAAGTCGCTGCAGCTGTAGGAGCGCCGTCGGCGCAGCAGATTGCTCCGGTCGCCGCGCTTCACCGGGCGCCCGGCGGGGGACGGCGGGGGCGTGGGCCTCCCCGACGTGCTGGGTGCGACAGCGCTCCGCGCGGCCTATCAGCCGGTGGTGTCGCTCGAGACCGGTCAGGTGCTCGGCTTCGAGGCGCTCGCCCGCGGCCGCTGCGCTCCCGACCTGCTGCTGCGGCAGGCCCGCGAGGACGGGTGCATCGCCGAGCTGGACTGGGCCTGCCGGGCGGCGGCTCTCGCCGGCGCGCTCGACGCCGGGCTGGGCAGCACGCTCACCCTGCTGGTGAACGTCGAGCCCGACACCGCTGTGGCCGTACCGGCCGGCCTCTGCGAGCTGGTCGCGCGGGCCGAGACCGACCTGCGCGTCGTGCTCGAGATCACCGAGCGTGCCGTCGTCCAGCGGCCCAGCGAGCTGATGCGCGTCGTCGACTGGGCCCGCGCCCGCAACTGGGGCATCGCCCTCGACGACGTCGGTCAGGACCCGGCGTCGCTCGCGCTCATGCCCTTCCTCGAGCCGGACGTCGTCAAGCTGGACCTGCGGCTGGTGCAGGAGCGTCCGACCCCCGAGATCGGCCGGGTGATGAGCGCGGTGACCGCCCAGGCCGAGCGCACCGGCGCCGTCGTCCTCGCGGAGGGCATCGAGGACGACGAGGACCGCCAGGCCGCGCTCGCGCTCGGTGCCACGGTGGGGCAGGGGTGGCTCCTCGGCCGGCCCGAGCCGCTCCCGTCGTCGATGACCCAGCCCGACGACGTCCTGCCGCTGCGCCGCACCTGGGCCGTGCACGACGACCCCACCCCCTTCTCGGTGCTGCGGGCGGCCCGACCGCTGCGGCGCGGCGACAAGTCCCTGCTGCTCGGGATCGCCGGGCACCTCGAGGAGCAGGCGCTGTCCCTGGCGGAGGTGCCGGTCGTGCTGTCGACCTTCGAGGCCGGCGAGCCGGTCCCGAAGGCCATGCAGGACAGGTACTCCGAGCTCACCGGGCGCGGCTCGTTCGTGGCGGCGCTCCGCACCGGCGACGCGCCGGAGGTCCACGACGGCACGCGCGGCGCGCGCCTGCCCGACGACCACCGCCTCGCCGACGAGTGGTCGGTCGTCGTCGTCGGCGCGCACTACGCGGGGGCGCTCGTCGCCCGCCGTGCCGCCGACGGCGACGCGTACGACTTCGCGGTCACCCACGACCGGACGCTCGTCGTGGAGGCCGGCCGGGCGCTGCTGCGGCACGTCGCCGAGCTGGAGCACCCCGACCGGGCCTGACCGACCGCGGGCAGCACCGAGGACCACCGGTGAGCCGTCGTGCACCATGCCCGAGACTGTTCCCCATGCGAGTGCACCTGGGTTCCGACCACGCCGGCTTCGCGCTGAAGGTCGCGCTCGTCGAGCGGCTGAGCGCGCTCGGGCACGAGCCGGTCGACCACGGGCCGCTCGTGCTCGACCCGGCCGACGACTACCCCCCGTTCTGCCTGCGTGCCGCCCGCGCGGTCGTGGCCGACGACGGCAGCCTCGGCGTCGTCATCGGCGGGTCCGGCAACGGCGAGGCCATCGCCGCCAACAAGGTGCAGGGCGTGCGGTGCGCGCTGGCGCACTCGGAGGAGACCGCCCGGCTCGGCCGGGAGCACAACGACGCGAACGTCGTCAGCGTCGGCGCGCGGATGCACGACGAGGCGACGGCGTTGCGGATGGTCGAGGTCTTCCTGTCGACGCCGTTCAGCGGCGACGAGCGGCACAGCCGGCGGATCGCGATGCTGGGCGAGTACGAGCGCACCGGGGTGCTGCCCCCGCTGCCTGCCGGGCACTGACCTCGGCGAGCCCGATCCCGCTCGAGAGGAGCGCCCGTGCCCGAGGGGCACACCATCCACCGGCTGGCCCGCGACCACGCGCCGCTGCTCGTCGGGCGGCCGATCTCGTGCGCGAGCCCGCAGGGCCGGTTCAGCGAGGGTGCGGCGCTGCTGTCGGGCCGCGTGCTCGAGCGCCTCGACCCCTACGGCAAGCACCTGTTCTACGGCTTCCAGGGCGGTCACGTCCTGCACGTGCACCTCGGCCTCTACGGCGCGTTCACCCGCGGGTCCGGGCCGCCTCCGCAGCCACGCGGCGCGCTGCGCCTGCGCATGACGGCCGGCGACACGTGGATCGACCTGCGCGGGCCGACCGCGTGCGAGGTGCTCACCGCGCCCGAGCGGCGGGCGATCCTCGACCGGCTGGGCCCCGACCCGCTGCGCCGCGGCGCAGACCCCGGACTCGCCTTCGCCAGGCTGACCCGCAGCCGGCGCTCGGTGGGCGAGCTGCTCATGGACCAGTCGGTGCTGGCCGGGGTGGGCAACGTCTACCGGGCGGAGGCGCTCTACCGGGCGGGCGTGTCGCCGTTCCGGCCCGGCACCGCCGTGACGGCGCAGATCTGGGACGCGGTGTGGCAGGACCTGCGCGCCCTGATGCGCGCCGGGGTTCGGGCCGGGCACATCGTCACGACGGAGCGGGCCGACCGCGATCGTCGCACTGGTCCGGCCCGGCGGGAGGACCGCTTCTACGTCTACCGCCGGCACGGCCTGCCCTGCCGGCGCTGCGGCACCGAGGTGCGCAGCGCCGTCATGGCCGCGCGCAACCTGTTCTGGTGCCCGGTCTGCCAGCCGGCGTGAGACGGCCGGGTGGAGGGGACGGCGGACGGAGCGGGCAGGACGGGACGTCCCGGGCGGTAGCCTCGCGATCATGACGAGCCGGGGCGGGCGGCGCCTGCCGCGGCGCCTCGGCGCGCTGGCCGTAGCCGCGCTCGCGTTCGTTCCGGGGCTGGTGACCCGGCTCCGCCGCCGACCTCCGCCGCCCCGGGTGGCCCTGGTGCTGCTCACCGTGCTCGCGGTCGCGTTGACCGTGGCCACCCGCACCCTCGGCCTGTCGCCGGTGCCGGCCGCGATGCTGGTGGTGCCCGTCCTGGGTGCGGGGCTGCTGCTGGAGCGGCGACAGACCCGTCTCGTGCTCGTCGTCGTGGCGCTGTGCTTCGCCTACGACGTGAGCGTCCACGGCATCGGGCTCGGCGGCGTCCGGCTCGGCACGGGCATCGTCCTGCTCATCACCGCCGGGGTCGCCTACGAGTTCGCCCGGGCCCGCGAGGAGACCGGCCTGTCGGGCGCGTCGGGGGAGGGGGTGCTCGTCGAGCTGCGCCAGCGCCTCGAGATGCAGGGCCGGCTGCCGGAGCTCCCGGCCCCGTGGCGGGCGGAGGCCAGGCTCTGCCCCGCCGGCGGTGGCCCGTTCGCCGGCGACTTCGTCGCGAGCGCCCTCACGGGCGGCGGCCGGTGCCTCGAGGTCGTGCTCGTCGACGTCTCCGGCAAGGGCGTGGCGGCCGGGACCCGGGCGCTGCTGCTGTCCGGTGCCCTCGGCGGCCTGCTCGGCGCCGTGCCGCCGCCGGACTTCCTGCCGGCGGCGAACGCCTACCTGGACCGGCAGGACTGGGCGGAGGGCTTCGCGACCGCCGTGCACGTGGTCCTGTCGCTCGACGACGGGCGGTACACCGTCGCCTCCGCCGGCCACCCGCCGCCCGCGGTGTTCGACGCCGGCAGCGGTCGCTGGGCGCTCGTGCAGGCGGAGGGACCGGCACTCGGCCTGCTGCCCGACGTCCACTACGACACCAGCAGCGGGCAGCTCGAGCGGGGCGACGCGCTCATGCTCTACACCGACGGCCTCGTCGAGGTGCCGGGACGCGACCTCGGCGTCGGCATCGACAAGCTGCTCGGCGAGGCCGAGCGGGTCGTGACGCGCGGGTTCGCCGGTGGGGCCGACTGGCTGGTGCAGCGGGTGTCGGCCGACTCGAACGACGACCGCGGGCTGGTCCTGCTCTGGCACGCCGGCTGACGCCCCTGCCGCTTCGGCAGATGCCGGTCAGCCCGTGACGGCGAGCCGCGTCACCGGGCGGCGCTCGGCTGCGAGCCGCACCGGCACGTCCCGCACCTGCGCGAGGAGCTCGACGTACTCCGCCCGGTGCACGAGCACCGAGCCCAGCGACACCAGGTGGGCGGTGTCCTGCTGGACGTCGACGAGCACCCCGCCGCCCTCGAGCAGCCGGTCGCACAGCTCGACGAGCGCGGCCTTCGACGCGTCGCTCTCGCGGTGGAACATCGACTCGCCGCAGAAGACGGCCCCGACGAGCACCCCGTAGAGGCCGCCCACCAGCCGCTCGCCGTCCCACACCTCCACGCTGTGCGCGTGGCCGGCGCGGTGCAGCGCGCCGTAGCCCTCGCGCATGCGGGCGGTGATCCAGGTGCCGTCCGCGCGGTCGGCACACGCCGCGACGACGTCGTCGAAGGCGGCGTCGACCGTCGCCGTCCACCCGCTGGTGCGCAGCCGCCTGCGCAGGGAGCGCGAGACCACGAGGTCGACCGGCAGGAGCACCGCGCGGGGCTCGGGGGAGCACCACGGCACCAGCCCGTCGTCACCCGGCAGGAGCGGGATCTCGCCCCGCCGGAGCAGGCGTCGGGCGGAGCGCTCGAGCGGCTGCTGGAGCGTGCCGGTGGCCGGCCACGGGAAGACGCCGTGCCGGTAGGCCGACACCAGCGTCGCCGGGTCGAGGGTGCCGCCCAGCGCGACGAGCTCCCGGGGCGCGCGCACGACCTCGACGTCCGCGAACGGGTCGGCGGGGTCGGGCGGCACGCGGCACACGGTAGGCCGGGCCGCGTCGGCCGGCCCGCGTCTGGGACCCGCGCCCCTACCGCGCGGGGTCGAGGTTCTTGCGCAGCACCGCCGCGGCGATGAGGACGAAGGCGGCCGCGCGGGTCAGGTAGACCCACAGCCGCCGGTCCTCGGACTCGAGCGCCACGAGCAGCACGCGGTTGACGGCGAAGACGAGGAAGGCGCCCGACAGCACCGCGAACAGCGGGTCGCGGGACTGCCGCCAGAAGCGCAGGAAGAACAGCGAGACGGCGAGCGAGGCCAGGAAGGTCCCGCCCTGCAGGAACTCGGTCATCGCGACTCCCAGATCAGGCCCGCGAGGATCACCGACACGGCGAGCAGGCCGGACAGGTCGCGCAGCAGCTGCAGGTCGACGTCGGGCAGGACGCTCCGGTCGATCAGCAGCAGCAGGTTGTTCCCGGCGAGCCCGGCGAAGCCGAGGCCCGTCCAGAGCACGAGCCGCTGCCGCGAGGCGGCCCAGGCCCGCAGCAGCAGGACGGCGCACAGCAGGCTGGTGAGCGCGCACAGCAGGTAGACGACGGCGGCCACGTCAGCGCTCCTGGTCCGGGACGCCGTCGGAGCCGTCGCCGCGGCGGCGCCCGCCCTCGTCCGGGCGGCGGAGGCGGAAGGCGTCAGCGAAGCGCACGAGCGGGTCCTCCGTGGAGGCGTAGATGTACCGGGTGACGGTGGGCTTGCGCCGGGACCAGGTCTCGGCCACGGCCTCGAGCTGCGCCTGGAGCGCCGGTGTGGCCGGCGCGCACCAGTAGACGTCGCCGTCGCGGCCGAGCAGGCCGCGCGAGACGAAGGCGTCGAGCCACGGGCCCAGCGACCCCTGGGGCAGAGCGGTGCGCCGGGCCACCTCCGCGAGCTCCACGCGCTCGCCGGTCTGCAGCAGGAGCAGGAGCACCTCGAGCTGGCTGGCCGAGAAGATGTGCTCGTCCAGGAAGGCCCGCACAGGCAGCGGCAGGTCCTGCACGTCCCTCCTCCCGGGCCGGCGGGCTGCTGTCCGGCAGCCCCCGGGCAGCCTGCCGCACCGGTCCGGCGGGCATGCGCGGGGGTGGGCGCCCGGCCACCCGGCACGCCGGACGCGGTGCGTGACCGTGTGTTGCGCGGAGTG
>Ga0247713_1001557_pt1 | contig 11183 bp, 10 predicted proteins | sample 21E_NmetaG_FD_189936 | JGI IMG/M metagenome (GOLD analysis project Ga0247713, IMG submission 189936) | Soil microbial communities from hillslope of Landscape Evolution Observatory, University of Arizona, Oracle, AZ, United States - 2-1-E_N | ecosystem: Engineered > Artificial ecosystem >... | reverse complement strand
CGAGGTGAGCGACATGCCCGTCGACTTCGAGATCCCCGACGCCCAGCCGACCTCGCCGCCGCCGGCGGCGTCGCCGTGGCGGTCCACGTCGGCCACCGTGCAGTTCGAGGCCCCGCCGGCCCCGGCTCCCACTCCCCCGCCGGCGCCCACTCGCAACGGCATCGCTCCCAAGTGGCTGGCTGCGGTGGCCGTCGTCTCGCTGCTCGGCGGAGGATTGGCCGGCGCCATCGGCGGCCGCCTGGCCGACGACGGCACGTCGCCGGCGGGCGGCGTGCTGGCCACGTCGAACAACGGGTCGGTCATCACCCAGACCGGCGACGTCCAGAGCATCCTGGCCAAGGTCCAGCCCGGCGTGGTTTACATCCACAGCCAGGCCTCCCGCGGCGGGCGGTTCTTCCCGACCCAGGGCGCCGGCACCGGCGTCATCCTCACCCCCGACGGCGAGGTGCTGACCAACGCCCACGTGGTGGCCGGCGCCTCGTCGATCCGGATCAACCTGCCCGGCGAAACTCAGAACCGCGACGCCACCCTCATCGCCGCCGACAGCGGCAACGACCTCGCCCTGCTCAAGATCACCGGCGCCAGCAACCTGCCCACCGTCGAGCTGGGAAGCTCCGACGCCCTCCGTGTCGGCGACGACGTGGTCGCCATCGGCAACGCCCTGGACCTCCGGGGCGGGTTCACCGTGACCCGGGGCATCGTGTCCGCGCTCAACCGGTCCATCGGCGCCGTAGACGGGGCCAGGCTCAGCGGGCTCATCCAGACCGACGCCGCCATCAACCCCGGCAACTCGGGCGGTCCCCTCGTCAACAGCGCCGGCCAGGTCATCGGGATCAACACCGCCATCGACGGCCAGGGCCAGAACATCGGCTTCGCCATCGCCATCGACAAGGCCAAGCCCATCGTGGAGCGCCTCCGCAGCGGTCAGAGCACGGCAGCCACGCCTCGGGCCTACCTGGGCGTGAGCAGCCAGATCGCCGCCGACGGCACCCCCGGCGCGACCATCGTGGATGTCGGCGCCGGCACGCCCGCCGCCGGCGCCGGCATCCAGGTCGGTGACGTGATCGTCGGCCTGGACAACACCCAGATCAACGACCCCGACGACCTCTCGGAGGCCATCGGCGCCAAGAAGCCCGGCGACCGGGTGACGGTGACCTACAACCGCAATGGCGCCCGCCGCACCGTCCAGCTCAACCTGGGGACACGGCCAACCGGCTAGAGGCCCCCGCCCGCCGGTTCCACCGCCGACCTCGCGGCGTCCACCTAGGCAGGCGAGAACCGGCACACTGGCCGTGATGAGGCTCTCTCCGGCGGTCCAGCAGCGTCACGATCACGACGGCACCAAGCTGCGGTGTGCCTCCTGCGCCGAGCCGATCTGCCCGCAGTGCCTCGTCAAGACCGAGGCCGGCCTCAAGTGTCAGCGATGCGCGACGCCCGACTACCGGCGACAGCCCCGGTCGGCATTGCCGCGTCCGGCGCCGGTCAGCCTGGCGCTGGCCATCTCGCTCCTGCTGGGTATGGGTGTGCTGGCGGCGGCCGACGTGCGGACGAATGCGCCCGACAAACCCGAGTCGGAGCGTGACTCCGTCGGCGGCCCGGTGAACGTGCCGACGGTCGATGACCCGCGTACCGGGTTCCCGCCCCCGATCACCTCTCCCCCCGGGCGTCCGCCTGTCGCCTCGGCCCACGATCCCCGGATCCGCGTCTTCCCCATCCCGTCGTTCGCCATGTCGATCGTCGGCGGCCCGGACGGCGCCGTCTGGTTCACCAGCCCTGCGACCAACGCTGTCGGGCGGATGGCGCCGGACGGCAGCTCGAAGATGTACTCCGGCGGCACCATCAAGAGCCCGACGTCGATCGCTGCGGGCCGGGACGGCGCCCTGTGGTTCGTCAACGGCGTCGACGGCTCGGTAGGCCGGGTGACGACGGTGGGCGAGGTCACCAACTTCGGTGGTCCAACGGTGACCGGGGCGACAGAGATCGTCGCCGGCCCGGACGGAGCCCTCTGGTTCACGAACTACCGGGACAACGCCATCGGGAGGATCACGACGCAGGGCTCCGTCAGGACCTACACCCACCCGAGCATCGCCGGACCCCAGAGCATCACGCGCGGGCCCGACGGCGCAGTGTGGTTCGTCAACTACAACCGCCAGACGTTCGGCCGGATCACCAGCGCCGGGGTGGTGTCGAGCTTCGCCGGTCCTCAGCCCGGCCTTCCCCAGTCGATCGCCGCCGGTCCCGATGGAGCGCTGTGGTTCACCGTGGCCGGCACGAACGACTCCGTCGGGAGACTCACGACCACCGGGGTGGTGACGACTTTCACCGCTCCGGGAATCTCTTCCCCAGCCGGGATCACGGCCGGACCGGACGGCGCGATGTGGTTCGGCGTCACCGGCTACAGCGGATCGCTTGGGCGAATCTCGGCGACCGGTGATATCACCCAGATCGGCGACCCTCGCGCTCGCCCCCGGGAGCTGGCGCTCGGCCCCGACCGAGCGATCTGGTTCACCAACGGAGACGTCGGCGTCCCGTCGATCGGCCGCATCGCGCCCTGAGACTCGCCTCAGGGCCGCCGGCTGGGGTCGCCGGCCTCGATCTCCAGGTCCGACTCCACCATCATCCGCACCAGCTCGGGGAAGTCCACCTTGGGCTTCCACCCGAGCTGGCTACGGGCCTTGGAGGCGTCGCCGGTGAGGATGTCGACCTCCGCCGGGCGGGTGAAGCGGGGGTCACTCTCCACCAGGTGGCCCCAGTCGTCGATGCCGGCGGCGGCGAAGGCCAGCTCCAGGAGCTCCTGGATGCTGTGGGTCTCCCCGGTGGCGATGACGTAGTCCTCGGGCCCGTCCTGCTGGAGCATGAGCCACATGGCCTCGCAGAAGTCGCCGGCGAAGCCCCAGTCCCGGGCCGCGTCGAGATTGCCGAGGGTGACCTTCTCCTGCAGACCCAGCTTGATGCGGGCGACACCGTTGGACACCTTGCGGGTGACGAACTCCAGGCCCCGGCGAGGCGACTCGTGGTTGAAACAGATCCCCGAGCAGGCGAAGAGGTCGTAGGACTCCCGGTAGTTCATCGTGATGTAGTGGCCGAACACCTTCGCCGCCCCGTAGGGCGAGCGGGGATGGAAGGGGGTCATCTCGGTCTGGGGCGTCTCCCGGACCTTGCCGAACATCTCCGAGGAGCTCGCCTGGTAGAAGCGGATCCGGTTGCCTTCACCCTGGTTGGACGGGCCGCCGACGATCCGGACCGCCTCCAGCATGCGCAGCACGCCGAGGCCGGTGATGTCGGCGGTGAGCTCGGGCTGGCGGAAGGACAGGGCGACGAAGCTGATGGCGCCCAGGTTGTAGACCTCGTCGGGCTGGACCTGCTCCACGGCGGCGATCAGCGACGAGAGGTCCTGGAGGTCTCCTTCCACCAGTTCCAGCTTGGGAGTCTCCTCCTGGATCATGCGGATCTTCGGGTTGGCCTGGCCCCGGACCATGCCGAAGACGTCGTAGCCCTTCTCGACCAGCAACTGAGCCATGTACCGGCCGTCCTGGCCGGTGATTCCGGTGATCAACGCTCTGGGAGGCACCCGGCGACGCTAGCCGCTCCGGCAACCGCTCCCCCAGCCCCTAGCCTGTACGCCGTGCATCAATTGGAGGCGACCGGCCGCCCGCCCGCGATCCAGCAGCCGCCGCGCCGCTCCTCAGGGCGGAAGGTCGTGCAGGTGCTGGTGGTGGCGGCGCTCACGCTGGTGGTCGTCGTCGCACTGTGGGCGATCGACACCAAGGTGTCCGAGGACCGGGTCGGCCGCAAGGTCAGCCTCGGCGGCCGGTCGATCGCGGGCATGGACCCGACGGAGCTGGAGGGTGCCGTCGCCGAGCTGGCCGCTCGCTACCAGGAGGCTCCGGTGGTCGTGGAAGCGCCCGAAGCCGGGTTCGAGGCGACGGCGCCCGAACTGGGGCTCTCGGTCGACCAGGCTGCGACGGCTACCGACGCCATGGCCATCGGGCGGACCGGCAACGTCATGACCAGGATCTTCGGGTGGGCCCGCGGGTTCGTGGCCGAGCGGCCGGCGCCGGTGCGAATCGACGTCGACCAGAACGCGATGGAGCGTATCGTGCGCGAGCGCGACCCGAAGCGTACCGCACCGGTCGAGCCTTCGGTCACGGTCAAGGACGACAAGGTGGTTGCCAAGCCGGGTGAACCGGGGCGTGGCATCGCCGCGCCATCGGTGCTGGCCGCGCTGCGCAAGGCCGGGCCCGAGGGCCTGCCGCTGCGGATCTCGGTGGACCGGGACAGCGTCCCGCCCCGCTTCCCGATCGAGGACGCCCGGCGCCTGGCGGAGCGGGCGGAGGCGCTGAGCGCCGGCGGCCTCCCGGTGACCGCCGGGCCGGCGTCGGCCACGGTGCCGGCGTCGGTCGTCCGCGGCTGGTTCCGTACCCAGGCCACCGAGGAGGAGCTGCAGCTCACGGTCGACGCGTCGACCGCACCCGACGCCTTGGCGGAGCTGTTCCCCGAGCCGGCGGTGCAGCCGGTCAACGCCGGCTTCACGGTCAACGCCGGCCGGGTGTCGATCACGCCGGCCAAGGCGGGCAGCGGGTGCTGCGCCGCCGGGGCGACGGCGGCCATCCAGTCGGCGCTGCTCAACCGGGCGTCGGCCGACACCGCCGTCGCCCTGCCCCTGAAGCCGGTGGCGCCCAGCCGCGACGAGGAGGCGGCCCGCAAGCTCGGGATCACGGAGTCGATCGGCACGTTCACCACCAACCACGCCGCCGGCGAGCCCCGGGTCCAGAACATCCACCGCATCGCCGACCTGATCCGTGGTGCGGTCATCGCCCCCGGCGCCACGTTCTCGGTCAACGACTACGTCGGCCGGCGGACCACGGCCAACGGCTTCGTCGCCGCCCCGATCATCGACCACGAGTACAACTTCACCGACGACGTCGGCGGCGGCATCTCACAGTTCGCCACCACCATCTTCAACGCCGCCTTCTTCGCCGGCCTCGACATCCCGAGCTACTACATGCACGGCATCTACATCTCCAGGTACCCCTACGGGCGGGAGTCGACCATCTCCTTCCCGTCACCCGACGTCCGGATCCGCAACAACACGCCCTATGGGGTGCTGATCTGGCCCACCTACACGGGGACGTCGATCACCGTGACCATGTACTCCACCAAGTACGTCAGCGGCGAGCAGACCAACCAGACCACCGAGAAGAAGGGCGTCTGCACCGCAGTGACCACCGAGCGCACCCGGACCTACGTCGACGGCCGCAGGACCACCGACCGCTTCAGCGGGCTGTACTCCCCAGAGGAAGGCGTGAAGTGCGAGTAGCGGGCACGGAGATCGACGTGGACGCCACGGTGAAGGCGGTGGCTTTCGGGCGCATCGGCCTGGGCCTCTCCTACCTCGTCACGCCCGGGCTGGCGACGAAGGTGTGGCCGGGCCGCGCCGGGAGCACGGACCACGACGAGGCGCTGCTGCGCATGATGGCCCGTCACACAGGCGGTCGGGACATCGGCCTCGGGGTCGGGGCGCTCCTTGCCCAAAGGCACGGCGCTCCGGTGCGCGGGTGGCTGGAAGCGGCCATGCTGGCGGACGTCTTGGACGCCGTCAGCATCGTCTTCGCCTTCCGCCACCTCCCCCGCACCAGGGCCATCCTCATGCTGGGTGCCGCCCTGGGGACCGCGGCCGCCGGTCGGCGGCTCGCCCGCACCGTTGGCTGAGGCCGCCTCCGGAGAGGTCGTCGTGGTCGGTGGCGGGCCGGCCGGCGCCGCCGCGGCCATCACCGTGGCCCGGGCCGGCCGGCCCGTGCTCCTGGTCGACAAGGCTCGCTTCCCCCGCGACAAGTGCTGCGGCGACGGGCTCACCGCCGACGCCCTGCGCCAACTCGAGGCCCTGGGCCTGCGCCCCGACTCCGTCCCCGACTGGCAGCCCGTCCACGAGGTCTTCGTCCGTTCTCCGGTGGGCCGCACCGTGTCCTTCCCATTGCCCGGCGACGGCCTGTACGCCGTGGTCGCCCCCCGGGCCGAGCTCGACGCCGCCCTGCTCGACGTGGCCCGGGCGGCCGGCGTCAAGGTGGCCGACGGGCACGCGCTCACCGGGGCACGGGCGGTCGCCGGCGGGCTCGAGCTCGACGTTGACGGGCTGGGCACGGTGACCACGCCCTACGCCATCGGCGCCGACGGGGCGTGGTCGCCGCTGCGCAAGGCCCTGGGCGCCAACCAGCCCGGCTACCTCGGCGACTGGCACGCCTTCCGGCAGTACTTCTCGGGCGTCGGGCCCGCCGCCGCCGGCCTGTGGATCTGGTTCGAGCCCGACCTGTTGCCTGGCTACGCCTGGTCGTTCCCCTTGCCCGGCGGGCGGGCCAACGTCGGCTTCGGCATCCGGCGCGACGCCGGCATCCCCATACGGGAGATGAAGGACATGTGGCCCGAGCTGCTGGCCCGGCCGGCGGTGCGTGACGTGCTGGGCGCCTCGGCGGTGCCCGAGGGCGTCCACAAGGCGTGGCCCATCCCCGCCCGGGTCGACAAGATGCCCCTGACCGCCGGCGGTGGCCGGGCCCTGTTCGTCGGTGACGCGGCCTGCGCCACCGATCCCATGACCGGCGAGGGCATCGCCCAGGCCCTCCTGACCGGCCGGCGGGCGGCGGAGGCCGTGATCGCCGGCGGCGATGCCGCTCGCACATATGAACGGGTCGTCGAACACGAGCTGTTCGCCGACCACCGCCTGGCCCGTCTGCTCAGCCGGGCCCTGAGCCACCGCAAGGGCGTCCGCATCGCCCTCCGGGTGGCGGGCTCCAGCGACTGGACCCGCCGCAACTTCGGGCGTTGGCTGTTCGAGGACTATCCCCGCGCCGCCGTCATGACACCGAGCCGCTGGCACCGCGGCATGTTCAAGGGATCGGGGGCCTACAGGTCATGAGGGTCGACAGGATCGTGACGTCGGGCATCTTCTCCCTCGACGGCAAGGACTACGAAGTCGACAACAACGTCTGGCTGGTCGGCGACGACGACCGGGTCGTGGTCATCGACGCCCCCCACGACGCCGGCGCCATCGTCGAGGGCGTCGGGGGCCGCCAGGTCGACGGCATCGTGTGCACCCACGGCCACAACGACCACATCAACGCCGCGGTGGAGTTGGCGGAGGCCACCGGTGCGCCCATCGCCCTCCACCCCGACGACCGGATGCTCTGGGACGTCGTCCACCCCGGCCGGGCCCCGGAGGTCGAGCTGGCCCACGGCGACGTGCTCCAGATGGGCGGCACGCTGCTCCAGGTGTGGCACACCCCGGGCCACTCCCCCGGCGGCGTGTGCCTCCACCTGGGCGAGACCGGCGTGGTCTTCACCGGCGACACCCTGTTCCAGGGCGGACCCGGCGCCACCGGCCGGTCGTACTCGCACTTCCCGACCATCATCGAGTCCCTGCGCCGGCTGTTCCTCTACATGCCGCCGGAGACCGTGGTCCACACCGGCCACGGCGACTCCACGACCATCGGCGCCGAATCACCCCACATCGAGGAGTGGGTGCGCAGGGGGCATTAGTCGAGGAGGCCGGCCGGCGGGTCGATGACCACACGGCCCGGCGCCTTGATCTTCACGAACACCAGGGGAACGAGCTTGTCGCCGGCCAGGACCAGCAGGTCAGAGGCGGGATTGGCCTCGACCGCCTCCACCGGCCCGTAGCTCCGGCCTTCGAGGTCGAAGACCTCGGAGCCGATCAGCTCGTGGACCCAGAGCGTGTCGTCGTCGCCCTCGACGGGCTCGGCCGAGAGCACCACGTCGCGGTATGTCTCCGCCCGGTTGCGGTCCTCGACCCCCCGGAAGGCCACGATCCACCGCCCTTGATGGGGGGTGGCGGTCAGCACCTCGAGGTCGCCCCGAGACGACGCCAGCACCGAGCCGGAGGCCAGCCGCAGGTCCGGCCGGTTCGAGATCAGCTCGACGATCACCTCGCCCCGGATCCCGTGGGCCTTGACGATCCGGCCGACCTCAAGCACCGGCGAACCGTCGAACGAAGCGAGCTTGGTTCGTCGGAACGGCAAGGTGCGCCGCCGGAGGCGGCGACGAAGCAGTTCCCGTCGACATGGTCGACTGTCAATCGACGATGTCGACGTGGACGTCCATGCCCTCCCGGGCGGCGGCGGCGCGCACGACGGTGCGGATGGCCTGGGCCGTGCGGCCCCGCCGGCCGATCACCCGGCCCATGTCGTCGGGTGACACGTTGAGGCGCAGGCTGGTGGTGCGGCCCTCGTCCACCTCGACCACCACGGAGTCGGGGTCGTCGACGATGGCCTTGGCCAGGTACTCCAGCACGGCGCGGGGGACGGAGCCCTCCAGGCGGTTGCCGTCGTCGACGTCGTCGTCGAGGTCGACCTCGACGTCGCTCACGGAGCCGCCGTCGGCGCCGGCGCCCCGCCGGAGCCGGGCTTGAACTGCTCCCAGGCGCCGGAGATCTTCAGCAGCTGCTCGACCCGGTCGGTGGGCTGGGCGCCCTTCTGGAGCCAGGCGACCGCCTTGTCGTTGTCGACCTTGATCAGCGAGGGTTCCTGGCGGGGGTCGTAGGTCCCGAAGATCTCGATGAACCGGCCGTCGCGAGGCGACCGCCCGTCGGCGGCGACGAGCCGGTAGGTCGGCTGCTTCTTCTTACCCATCCGCATCAGGCGGAGCTTGACGGCCACAGTTGTTCTCTCTTCCTCTATCCGAAACTCGGCACCCGGGGGCGGCCCTTGCCGCCGCCTTTGCCGCCGAACATCCGCATCATCTTCTGCATGTCCTTGAACTGCTTGAGCAGCTGGTTGACCTCGTTGGTGGTGGTACCGCTGCCCTGGGCCACCCGGAGGCGCCGCGAGCCGTTCATGATCTGGGGCTCCCGCCGCTCCTCGGGTGTCATGGAGCGGATGATCGCCTCGATCCGACCGATCTCCTTCTCGTCGATCTCGGCGTTCTTCAGTTCCCTCGGGATTCCCGGCAGCATACCGACAAGGTTCTGGATCGGCCCCATCTTCTTCACCTGCTGCATCTGCTCGAGGAAGTCCTCGAGGGTGAAGTTGCCCTTCTGGAGCTTCTCCGCCGCCTTGGCCGCCTCGTCGGAGTCGTAGGCCTGCTCGGCCTTCTCGATGAGGGTCAGGACGTCGCCCATGCCCAAGATCCGCCCCGCCATGCGGTCGGGGTGGAAGGCCTCGAAGTCGCCCAGCTTCTCGCCCACGGAGGCGAAGGCGATGGGCCGGCCGATGACCTCCTTGACCGACAGCGCGGCACCACCGCGGGAGTCGCCGTCGAGCTTGGACAGGATCACGCCGTCGATGGCCAAGGTCTGGTGGAACGACTCGGCCACGTTGACCGCGTCCTGACCGGTCATGGCGTCGACGACCAGGAACGTGTAGTCCGGGTGCACGGCCTCGGAGATGCGCCGGGCCTCGTCCATGAGCTCTTCGTCGACGTGGAGGCGGCCGGCGGTGTCGACGATCACCACGTCCTTGCCCAGGCGGCGGGCCTCTTCGAGGCCGGCGTGGGCCACCGCTTCGGGGTCGGTGGGCTCGGAGAAGACGGGGACGCCGGCCTGGCCGCCCAGGACACGCAGCTGCTCGACGGCGGCCGGGCGCTGGAGGTCGCAGCCGACCAGGAGGGGGTTGCGGCCCTGGGACCGGAACCACTTGGCCAGCTTCCCGCAGGCTGTGGTCTTACCGGAGCCCTGGAGACCGGCGAGCATGACGACCGTCGGGGGCTTGGAGGCGTAGGTGATCTTGAGGTTCTCGCCGCCCAGGGCGTTGATCAGCTCTTGGTGGACGATCTTGATGACCTGCTGGGCCGGGCTCAGGCTGGCCGACAGGTCGACGCCGACGCACTGCTCCCTGATCCGCCCGACGAGGTTCTTGACGACCTTGAAGTTGACGTCGGCCTCGAGCAGGGCGACGCGGATCTCCCGGAGGACCTCGTCGACCTCCGCCTCGCCCAGGCGCCCGCGGCCACGCAGGCGCTTGAAGATCCCCTCGAAACGGTCGGACAGGTTGTCGAACATGGCTACTCCAGGGTACTGGACGCCGCCCCCCTGGCCGGGTGTGGGTAGTTCGGTGCGGTATTTCCCCGCGAACTACCCAATCTCAGGCGAAGAGGGCGTCGACGAACTCTTCCGGATCGAAGGCGACGAGGTCGTCGGCGGTCTCGCCCAGGCCGACGAGCTTGATGGGGATGCCGAGATCGTTCTGGATGGCCAGGACGATGCCGCCCTTGGCCGTGCCGTCCAGCTTGGTGAGGACCACGCCGGTGACCTCCACCGCCTCGGTGAACTGCTTGGCCTGGACCAGCCCGTTCTGGCCGGTGGTGGCGTCGATGACCAGGAGGACCTCGGTCACCTTGCCCGGCGGCTTGTCGGCAACCCGGCGGACCTTCTTCAACTCCTCCATGAGGTTGACCTTGGTGTGGAGGCGGCCGGCGGTGTCGGCCAGGACCAGGTCGGTCTGGCGGGCGGCCGCTCGCTCCACAGCGTCGAACACCACCGCGCCCGGGTCGCCCCCCTCGTTGCCCCGCACCAGTTGGGCGCCGACCCGCTTGGACCACAGCTCCAGCTGCTCGGCGGCGGCGGCCCGGAAGGTGTCGCCGGCGGCCATGATCACCGTGCGCCCCTCGCCCACCTGCTGGTGGCCCACCTTGCCGATGGTGGTGGTCTTGCCCACGCCGTTGACCCCCACGAAGAGCCAGACGTTGGGCATGCCCGGCTCGATGCGCAGGCTGCGGTCGGCGATGGAGAGGCGCTTCTTGAGGTTGTCCTTGAGGGCGTCGACCAGCAGCTCGGAGGTCTGGATGTTCTCGGCCTTGACCTGGGCCCGGAGCTGGTCGAGCAGGGCGGTGGTGGCGGTGACGCCGACGTCGGCCCGGATCAGGGCCTCCTCCAGCTCCTCCCACGTCTCGTCGTCGATCTTGGTGCGGGACCGGACCGAGCCGAGGTAGCCAGCGAGGAGGCCGCGGGCCTTGCCCAGGCGGTCGCGGAAGCGGGGCTTGACCGGCGGGGCGGGCGCCTCTTCGGGCTCGGCCTCGGGGACGGGCGCCTCGCGGGCGCCGGCCAGGACGGCCTCGGCCTCGGCGACGACCTCGGCGGCCTGGCGGGCCAGCTCCTCCTCAGAGGGGATGCTCGGCCGTTTCGGCTTTTCCTTTTTGGGGGCCGGCGGGGCCCCGGACGCCGTCGGCGGGGGCAGCGG
>Ga0247713_1001555_pt1 | contig 11205 bp, 9 predicted proteins | sample 21E_NmetaG_FD_189936 | JGI IMG/M metagenome (GOLD analysis project Ga0247713, IMG submission 189936) | Soil microbial communities from hillslope of Landscape Evolution Observatory, University of Arizona, Oracle, AZ, United States - 2-1-E_N | ecosystem: Engineered > Artificial ecosystem > Mesocosm... | reverse complement strand
GATCCTCGTCGAGGAGGAATCGGGGGAGCGCGCGATCGTCCACCACCCGGGGACGGTGCACCCGCTCCGGCTCTCGGACGCGGCGCTCCGGCTCTGCCGCGAGGCCGACTGGGTGCACGTCGACCACGCCGGGTTCGGCGCCGTCCCGCGCGACGGCGTACGCCTCTCGATCGACGGCGGCAACCCGATCCCGGACCTCGACGTCTCCGGCGTCGCGCTCTACGCGCCGACGGAGGCGCGCCTCCGGCAGGTCTTCGGCTCGCCGGAGGACGCGCTGGCGGCCGGCGCGAAGCTCGTCGTCGTCACGCGCGGGTCCGGCGGGAGCAGCGCGCACCTGCCGGACGGCGAGACGGTCGAGGTGCCGGCGCCGCCGGTGCGCCCCGTGAGCACGCTCGGCGCGGGCGACGTCTTCCACGGCGCGCTCCTCGCGGCGCTGCTCCGCGAGCGCCCGCTCCGCGACGCGCTCGACTTCGCCAACCGCGTCGCGGCGCAGTCGACGCGCGCGCTCGACGCGCGCTCCGCCATCCCCACGAGTCAGGAGGTCTCTGCATGAGCCATCGCGTCGCGGTCATCGCCGGCGACGGCGCCGGGCCGGAGGTCGTCGCGGAGGCGCGGAAGGCCGTCGACGCGCTCGGCGTCGACGTCGAGTGGAACGAGCTCCCGTGGGGGACCGACCACTACCACGAGACGGGCGCGATGATGCCGCAGGACGCGCTCGACGTCGTCCGCGCGCACGACGGCGTGCTGCTCGGCGCGGTCGGCCATCCGTCCGTGCCCGACCACGTCACGCTGTGGGGGCTGCTGCTCCCGCTGCGGCAGGGGCTCGACCTGTGGGCGAACGTGCGGCCGGCGCGGCTCCTCCCGGGCGTCCCGTCGAAGCTGGCCGGCTCGCCGGAGGTCGACATGCTCTTCGTCCGCGAGAACACCGAGGGCGAGTACTCGGGCGTCGGCGGCCGCGCGCACCGCGGGCTCGACCTGGAGGTCGCGATCGAGACGAGCGTCTTCACGCGCGAGGGGGTGCGGCGCGTCGTCGGCTACGCGTTCGAGCTGGCGGAGCGGCGGCGCCGCGTGCTCACGAGCGCGACGAAGTCGAACGCGTCGCGGTACGGCTACGTGCTCTGGGACGAGGTCGTGGAGGAGATGGCGGCGGAGCACCCCGACGTGCGCGTCGAGCGCGTGCTCGTGGACGCCCTCGCCGCGCGGATGGTCAGCCACCCGTCGTCGCTCGACGTCGTCGTCGCCTCGAACCTCTTCGGCGACGTGCTCACGGACATCGCGGCCGTGCTGCAGGGCGGGATGGGCATGGCTGCGAGCGCCAGCCTCGCGCCGGGCTCGGACACGCCCGGGATCTACGAGCCGGTGCACGGCTCGGCGCCCGACATCGCCGGGCAGGGGATCGCGAACCCGCTCGGCGCGATCTGGAGCGCGTCGATGATGCTCGACGAGCTCGGCGAGGGCGACGGCGCGGCGCGCCTGCGCGCGGCGGTGGAGGCCGTCTGCCGGGAGGGGCTCCTGACGCGCGATCTCGGCGGCGGCGCGAGCACGAGCGAGGTCGGGGACGCGGTCGCCGCGCGCGCGGCGGCGTGACGCCGCTCGTCCTCCTGACCGGGCCGCCCGGCGCGGGGAAGACGACGGTCGGCGGGCTGCTCGCGCGGCGCTTCCCGCGCGGCGTGCACCTCGAGGGCGACGTCTTCCGCCGCAGCATCGTCGCCGGGCGCGAGGAGATGACGCCGGACGCGTCTCCCGAGGCGTACGCGCAGCTCCGCCTCCGCTACCGCCTGACCGCGGCCGCCGCCGACACGTACGCCCGCGACGGGTTCGCCGTCGTCGTCGAGGACGTCGTCGCGGGGCCGCTGCTCGACGAGTACGCGGCGCTGTTCCGGACGCGGCCGCTGCACGTCGTCGTCCTGCTCCCGGCCGCCGCGGCGGTCGCCGCGCGCGACGCCGGCCGCGGCTCGAGCGGCTACGACAGCTGGGACGTGGCGGACCTCCACCGTGGCTTCGCCGAGGGGACGCCGCGGCGCGGCCTCTGGCTCGACACGACCGAGGAGACGCCGGAGCAGACGGTGGAGACGATCCTCCGCCGCCTCCCGGAGGCGCGCTCGTGACGGGGTCAGACACCATCGAGGGTTCGCGGCGAACCCTCCGAACGGTGTCAGACACGGCCGGGGGTTCCGCGTGACCGGCGGCGCCTGGTGGCGGAACGCCGTGTTCTACGAGATCTACGTCCGCAGCTTCGCGGACTCGGACGGCGACGGGCTCGGCGACCTACCCGGGATTCGCTCGCGGCTCCCGTACCTGCGCGACCTCGGCGTCGACGCGCTCTGGCTCACGCCGTTCTACCCCACGCCGGACGCCGACCACGGCTACGACGTCGCGGACTACGTCGACGTCGATCCGCGCTTCGGGACGCTCGCCGACTTCGACGCGCTCGTCGCCGACGCGCACGCGCTCCGGCTCCGGCTGATCGTCGACGTCGTCCCGAACCACACCTCGAGCGAGCACGCGTGGTTCCGCAACGCGCTCGCGGACCCGTCCCACCCGGACCGGGCGCGGTACGTCTTCCGCCCCGGCCGAGGCGACGGGCCGCCGAACAACTGGCCGTCCAACTTCGGCGGCCCGGCGTGGACGCGCGACCCGCGAAGCGGCGAGTGGTACCTGCACCTGTTCGCGCCCGAGCAGCCCGACCTCGACTGGCACAACCCGCAGGTGCGCGACGACTTCGAGGCGATCCTCCGCTTCTGGCTCGACCGGGGCGCCGACGGCTTCCGCATCGACGTCGGCCACGCGCTCTACAAGGACCCGGAGCTGCGCGACGAGGAGGAGCCGTTCCCGCAGACGCCGTTCGCGTCCGACTGGCGCGCCGCGATCGACCGGCCGGAGGTCCACGACGTGTACCAAGACTGGCGCCGGCTCGTCGACGGGTACGACGGCGACCGCGCGCTCGTGGGAGAGGTCGTCTTCTCGGATCCGCGCCGCGTCGCCGCGTACACGCGGCGCGACGAGCTGCACATGGCGTTCAACTTCGCGCTCCTCTTCGAGCCGTGGGAGGCGGAGCGGCTCCGCGGGACGATCGAGCGCTCCCTCGCGGCCTCGGAGGAGGTCGGCGCGCCGCAGACGTGGGTGTTCGAGAACCACGACGTGCCGCGGCTCCCCACCCGCTACGGCGGCGGCGAGGAGGGGCTCCGCCGCGCCCGCGCCGCCGCGCTCCTCCTGCTCGCGCTCCCCGGCCCCGCGTTCCTCTACCAGGGACAGGAGCTCGGCCTCGAGGAGGTGGAGCTGCCGCCGGAGCTGCGCCAGGATCCCGTCTTCCATCGCACCGGCGGCGCCCGTCCGGGCCGCGACGGCTGCCGTGTCCCGATCCCGTGGACGCGCGAAGCGCCGGCGTTCGGCTTCACCACCGGCGAGCCGTGGCTGCCGCAGCCGGCGCACTGGGGGAACCTCAGCGCCGAGGCGCAGGCGGACGACGACGCGGCGACGCTCCGCCTGTACCGCGACGCGCTCCGGCTCCGGCCGCAGCTCGCCGGGCCGCTCGACTGGCGCGACTCGCCGCAGGGGACGCTCGTCTTCGCCCGCGGCGACGTCCTCTGCGCCGTCAACGTCGGCGGCGACCCGCTCGCGCTGCCGCGCGGCGACGTGCTGCTGACGAGCGAGCCGCTCCCCCAGGAGACGCTCGTCGCCGGCACCGCCGCCTGGATCCGCGCCTAGCGCACGTACCGCGGCGCGCCCGCGTCGTACGGCGGCGCGTAGTCCCACGTCGTCCCGTTCCGCGCCATCGCCCGGCGCACGAGGTCGCGCCGCCGCACGCTCTCGCGCCCGTCCGCGTCGATCGCCTCCGGGTCGAACTGCGCCAGCACGAGCCCGCGCAGCTCCTCCTGCACCTCCCGCACCTCCGGCCGCCCAGCGAGCGACTCCCATTCTCCCGGATCCGCCTCCAGGTCGAAGAGCTGCTCGCCGTGCCCGTGCACGAGCACGTACTTCCAGCGGCCCTTCCGCGCCATGAAGCACGGCGCCCGCACCTTCTCGACGTGGTACTCGGAGAGGACGAACGGCGCCGGCTCGCCGAGCAGCGAGCGCCCGTCCACCGGCAGCCGCTCCTCCTCGGGGAACCCCGCGAGGTCGAGCAGCGTCGGGAGGAGGTCGAGCAGCGACACCGGCTCCGCCACGGCGCGCGCACGCCGGTCCGGCAGCTCGACGAGCAGCGGCACCCGCGCCGACCACTCGTAGAACGTCCGCTTCTGCACCATCCGCTTCTCCGCGAGCATGTCGCCGTGGTCGCTCGTGAAGAGGACGAGCGTGTCCTCGCGCAGCCCCGACCGCTCGAGCGTCTCGACGAGCTCGCCGAGCTTCCGGTCGACGTAGGTGACGAGCCCGTAGTACGAACGCCGGAGCGCCCGCAGCGCCTCCGGGTCGTCGAGCGCCGGCACCTCGTCGGTCGCGTGCGCCTCGTTCGCCCACCGGTCCATCGCCGAGTACCGGTCATCCAGGTCGTCCGGCCACCCGGGCACCTCGATCTCCGCGCCCTCGTACAGGTCCCACAGCTCCTGCGTCACGAGGAACGGGTCGTGCGGGTGGTGGTACGACACCGTGAGGAAGAACGGTTCGTCGGAGCCGACGCGGCCGCGCTCCCGCAGCCAGTCGACGGCGCGGTACTGCACCTCCTCGTCGTAGGACAGGAACTTCGTCCACGGCACCGGCCCGACCTTCGGCGGCACGTACCCGTGGGCGTGGCCACCGGCGACGAACTTCCCGTCCTCCTCGAGCGGCACCCAGTCCATCTGCGCCGGGTAGATGTCCGTCGTCAGCCGGTGCCGGTACCCGTGGAGCTGGTCCGGCCCGACGAAGTGCATCTTGCCGCTGAGCACCGTCTCGTAGCCCGCGAGCGTCAGGTAGTGCGCGAGCGTCGGCTGGTCGACCGGCAGCGGCGCGGCGTTGTCGTAGCAGCCGAAGGAGGAGGCGTACTTGCCGGTCATGAACGCCGCGCGCGCCGGCGCGCAGAGCGGGTACGGCGTGTACGCCGCGTCGTACCGCACGGCGGTCCCCGCGAGGGCGTCGAGCGCGGGCGTCCGCACCACCGGATGCCCGTACGGCCCCGTCACGAACGGCACGAGCTGGTCGGTGACGACGAGCAGGATGTTCGGACGCGACTGTGACATCGTTCCCACCGATCCTACGAGCCACAGGAGTGGACGGCACCGCGCGATGAAGACCTCACTCGGAATCTGGGCGTTCGGCGGGATGGCGACGCGCTTCAACCCCGCCGGCTACAAGCCGGAGCTCGCCGGCGCCACCACGGTCGAGAAGGTCCGCACCGCCGTCGAGGGGCTCGGGGAGCTGATCGACGACTACGAGTTCCACTACCCGCAGGAGCTCTCGCCCGAGAACCTCGACGGCGTCCGCGAGGCGCTCGACGGCCACGGGATCTACTGCATCGCAAGCGGCCTCCACCTCGACCCGCGCTTCGGGCGCGGCGGCGTCTCCTCCCCGGACGACGCCACGCGCGCCGAGGCGCTGCGGCTCACGGGCGAGGCGATCGACCTCGCCGGCGAGGTCGGCGCGCAGATGATCGTCTGGCCCGGGATCGAGGGCTACAACTACCCGTTCCAGACGCCGTACGCAGACTCGTGGGCGCGGTTCGTCGACGGGATCGGGGAGGCGGCGTCGCGCGCGCGCGACCGCGGCGTGACGATCTTCCTCGAGCACAAGAACTCCGAGCCGGCGATGAAGATCCTGATGCGGAACGTCGGGATGACGCTGCACGTGATCCACAAGCTGCGCGCGCAGGGGCTCGACAACGTGAAGGTCAACATGGACTGGCAGCACCTGCTGATGAACGGGGAGCACCTCGCCGAGTACGCGGCGCTGCTCGCGGCCGAGGGGCTGCTCGGGCACCAGCACGCGAACTCCGGGTGGGGCACGTTCGACGACGACAACATGGTCGGCGCGACCGCGTTCATGGAGACGCTGGAGCTCGCGCTCGAGCTGCGCCGCGCCGGCTACGGCGAGAACGGCGAGCGGCTCGGGTTCGACCTGTACCCGTACACCGAGGACGCGGTCGGCGCGGTGCGCCGCAGCGTGCTCCAGTGGCGCTTCATCGACGGGATCGCGGCGAAGATCGACGAGCCGGCGCTCCGAGAGGCGCAGCAGCAGAAGGACGCGGTGCGAGCATACGAGCTCGTCTACGCGGCGCTCGGCGGCGAGTGACCGACCCGGACATGGCCCAGCCGATGCTGTTGCGACGCTGTCGCCGTGGACCCGCACTTCCCGAAGCTCGCGTACGACGCGTCCGTCCGGCGCCTCGACAAGCAGGACGAGACGGTCACCGAGCTTCGGGCCCGTACCGGTGTGGTCCTCGCGACGTCCGCTCTCGCCGCATCGGTGCTCGGGCGACCGGCACTGGACGCACGCCCTGCCTGGTTGGCGGCTCTCGCCGTCGTCGCGTTCGCCGTCTCGATCGTCGCGTGCCTCTACGTCCTCCTTCCACGGCAGAACCTCGTGCTGTCGCTCATCGGCCCGAGGGTGTTCGAGGAGCTGTATCCCTTCCGAGCAGACATGGCGGAGGTTCACCGCCGCCTCGCGTACGACCTGGAGCGGTTCTGGCAGGAGAACGACGCGACGATCCGGCGGCTCGTCGCAGCGCTCCGCATTGCGGCCGGTGCGCTCGTCGCCGAGATCGTCCTCCTTCTCGCCTCCCTCAGCGGTATCCTCGGGTAAGCCGATGGCCGACACGCCGAAGCCTCCGCCTCCGCCTCCGCCGACCCCACGAATCGGGGGGTCGGAGACGCGCGGCGGCTAGTCGGGACGGCCTCCGAGGGACGGTCGTGCGATGAGCGGGGCCGCGCTCGTCGGGCTCGACGTCGGCACGAGCGGCGTCAAGGCGCTCGCGCTCTCGCGCACCGGCGAGGTGCTCGCGCGCGCCGAGCGCGAGTACCCGCTGCTGACGCCGCGCCCGGGGTGGGCCGAGCAGGATCCCGAGGAGTGGTGGCGCGCCTCGCAGGCGGCGCTCGCCGACCTCGGCGTCGAGCCGACGACGATCGGCCTCTCCGGCCAGATGCACGGGCTCGTCGCGCTCGACGAGCACGAGCGCGTCCTCCGGCCGGCGATCCTCTGGAACGACCAGCGCACCGCCGCCGAGTGCGCCGAGATCGAGGAGCGCGTCGGCCTCGAGCGGCTGATCGAGCTGACCGGCAACCGCGCGCTCACCGGCTTCACCGCGCCGAAGCTCCTCTGGCTGCGGAACCACGAGCCGGAGACGTACGCGCGGATCCGGCACGTGCTCCTGCCCAAGGACTACGTCCGGCTGCGCCTCACCGGCGAGCACGGGATCGACGCCGCCGACGCCTCCGGGACGCTCCTCTTCGACGTCGCCGCGCGCCGCTGGAGCGACGAGGTGCTGCAGGCGCTGGAGCTCCCGCGCGAGTGGCTGCCGCCGGCGACGGAGTCGACCGGGATCGGCGTCGCCGGCGACCAGGCGGCCGGCGCGCTCGGCGTCGGCATCGACCGACCGGGGCCGCTGTCGATCGTCCTCGGCACCTCCGGCGTCGTCTTCGCGGCGCTCCCCGAGTACCGGCACGACCCGGAGGCGCGCCTGCACGCCTTCTGCCACGCCGTCCCCGGCACGTGGCACGCGATGGGCGTGATGCTCTCCGCGGCGGGGTCGCTGCAGTGGCTCGCGAACGCGCTCGGCCGGCCCGCGTGGGAGGAGCTGCTCGCGGAGGCGGAGCGGTGGGAGCCGGGGACCGAGGGGCTCCTCTTCCAGCCGTACCTCCAGGGGGAGCGCACGCCGCACGCCGACCCCGACGCGCGCGGCGCGTTCACGGGGCTCTCGCTCCGGCACGACCGCGGCGCCCTCGCCCGCGCCGTCCTCGAGGGCGTCGCGTACGGGCTGCGCGACTCGCTCGAGCTGCTGCGCGGCCTCGGCGTCGAGGCGGAGGTCGGGCGCGTCTCCGGCGGCGGCGCGCGGAGCGGGCTCTGGCTGCGGATCGTCGCGTCGGTGCTCGGCCTCCCGCTCGAGCGCACCGAGGCGGAAGAGGGAGCGGCGTACGGCGCGGCGCTCCTCGGCGCCGTCGCGGGCGGCGCGTTCGCCGACGCGCACGAGGCCGTGGCCGCGTGCGTCCGCGTCCGCGACCGCGTCGACCCCGACCCCGCCTGGCAGGCTGCCTACGACGACGGCTACGCCCGCTACCGCGAGCTCTACCCGACCCTGAAAGGACTGCGATGACGGAGTACGGCCTGCTGATCGGCGGCGAGGAGGTGCCGGCCGCCTCCGGCGCGACGTTCGGCGCGCTGAACCCGACGACGGGCGAGACCTGGGCGACGCACGCCGAGGCGGGCGCGGACGACGTCGACCGCGCCGTCAGCGCCGCGCGGGCCGCGTTCGGGAGCGAGGCGTGGCGCTCGCTCACGCCGACCCGCCGCGGGCGGCTGATGATGCGGCTCGCCGACCTGATCGGCGAGCGCGCCGAGGAGCTCGCCGCGATCGAGGTCGCGGACAACGGCAAGCTCTACAAGGAGATGCTCGCGCAGCTGCGCGTGATCCCGGAGTGGCTGTACTACTTCGGCGGGCTCGCGGACAAGGTCGAGGGCCGCGTCGTCCCGCTCGACCGGCCGAACGTCCTCAACTACACGCTGCGGGAGCCGCTGGGCGTCGTCGGGATCATCGTCCCGTGGAACTCGCCGGTGCTGCTGACGATGTACACGCTCGCGCCCGCGCTCGCGGCCGGCAACGCGGTCGTCGTGAAGCCGTCGGAGCACGCGTCGGCGAGCGTGCTCGAGACGCTGCGGCTCGCCGCCGACGCCGGCTTCCCGCCCGGGATCGTCAACGTCGTCACGGGCGCGGGCGAGACCGGCCGCGCGCTCGTCGAGCATCCCGGCGTCGCGAAGGTCTCGTTCACCGGGAGCGAGGAGACCGGGAAGCGGATCGCGGCCTCGGCGGGAGCGCGGCTCGCGCCCGTCACGCTCGAGCTCGGCGGCAAGAGCCCGAACATCGTCTTCCCGGACGCCGCCCTCGACGCGGCCGAGGCGGGGATCCTCGCCGGGATCTACGCGGCGGCCGGCCAGACCTGCGTCGCCGGCTCGCGGGCGCTCTTCCACCGCGAGGTCTACGACGAGCTCCTCGAGCGGGTGCAGCGCCGCGCCGGCTCGATCGTGATCGGCGACCCGATGGACGCGGCGACGCAGATGGGGCCGATCGCCAACGAGCCGCAGCTCGAGCGCGTCGAGCGGATGGTGGCCGCGGCGCGGAGCGAGGGCGCGCGCGTCGTCGCCGGCGGTGCGCGGGCGGCCGTGACCACGTTCCCCGACGGGCTGTGGTACCAGCCGACGATCGTCGACGGCGTCGGCAACGGCGCGACGATCGCGCAGGACGAGGTGTTCGGGCCCGTGCTGACGGTGCTCCCGTTCGAGACCGAGGAGGAGGCGGTGGCGATCGCCAACGACACGCGCTTCGGCCTCGCCGCCGGCGTCTGGACGCGCGACGTCAAGCGCGCCCACCGCGTCGCCTCCCGCCTCCGCGCCGGCACCGTCTGGATCAACCTCTACCGCGCGATCACCTTCAACTCGCCGTTCGGCGGCTTCAAGGAGAGCGGCTTCGGACGCGTGAACGGCGCCGAGGCGATCGACGGCTACCTGCAGACGAAGAGCGTCTGGTGCGAGCTCTCCGAGGAGGTGCAGGATCCCTTCGTGATGAAGGTCTAGCCGCCGCCGCGGTCGTGGTGCACGAGCTCGACGTTGTGGCCGTCGGGGTCGAGCACGAACGCGCCGTAGTAGCCGCGGTGGTACTGCGGGCGTTCCCCCGGAGCGCCGTTGTCGCGGTAGCCCGCCGCGACGAGCGCGCGGTGGAAGGCGTCCACGGTCTCGGTGTCGGCAGCCGGGAACGCGAGGTGCACGCGCTCCGTCCTCGTCCCGTCCGGGACGAGCGAGAACGAGCCACTCTCGCCGGCGAACTGCGCGCGGCCGGTCGTCTCGCGCTCGCGCCGGAAGCCGGCGCGCTCCGCCACGAGCTCGTAGAAGGCGGCGGAGCGCTCGACGTCCGCGACGCGGATCCACAGGTGGTCGACGTTCCCGCCGCGGCGCAGCGCGCCGTGGTGGGTCGCCTCCGCGCTGTTGCCGTCCGGGTCGAGCAGGAACGCGCCGCAGTAGTCGTCCCGGTACTGCGGGCGCGGTCCCGGCTCACCGTCGCTGCGGAAGCCCGCGTCGACGCCGGCGCGCCAGAACGCGTCGACGTGCTCGCGCGTCGGCGCGACGAACCCGACGTGGAGGCCGCGCGTCGGCGGCTGGCCGTCGGCCGCGAGCGAGAAGTCGTCCCACTCGGCGAAGTCCCCGCCCGACGCCGTCCGCTCGATCTCGAGCGTCCGCAGGACCGTGTCGTAGAACCGCGTCGCCGCCTCCCGGTCGGAGACGCGGATCGTCACGTGGTCGAACACCGTCAGGCGAAGCCGACGGGGCGGCGCGTCTCCTCCGGGCGCAGCCGCTTCAGCGCCTCGTCGAAGTCCTCCTGCGTCACCGCCTCCGTGCCGGCGGCGCGGGCGCGCGCCATCGCCGCGAGCGCCGCCTCCTGGCAGAGCGACTTCAGGTCGGCCGGCGAGAGCCCCTCGGTGCGCCGCGCGAGATCCTCGAGGTCGACGGCGAGCGTCGGCATCCGCGCCGTGAACAGCCGGAGGATCGCGAGCCGCGCCGCCTCATCGGGGAGGCCGAGGACGATCGTCCGCGACAGCCGCCCGCCGCGGAGGAGCGCGGGGTCGAGCTGGTCCGGGCGGTTCGTCGCGCCGACGATGAAGACGCCCCGCTGCCCGGCGACGCCGTCGATCTCCGAGAGGAGCTGGTTCACGTGGCTGTCGTGCGTCTCGACCGAACCGCGACGCGATGCGATCGCGTCGATCTCGTCGATGAAGACGATCGACGGCCGGTTCTCGCGCGCGCGCTCGAAGAGCTGCCGGATGTTGCGCTCCGACTCGCCGACCCACTTGCTGATCACGTCCGCGCCGGAGATCGGGTAGAAGGAGCAGCGCGCCTGGGCGGCGAGCACCTTCGCGACGCTCGTCTTCCCCGTCCCGGGCGGCCCCGCCAGCAGGAGCCCCGTCGGCGGCTCGACGCCGAACCGCCGCGCCGACTCCGGATCCTCGATCACCGCCTGGAGCTGCTGCAGCTGCGCCTTGATCGACGGGTCGAGCACGAGCGAGTCCCACGTCCAGTGCTCGACCCGTC
>Ga0247713_1001553_pt1 | contig 11220 bp, 10 predicted proteins | sample 21E_NmetaG_FD_189936 | JGI IMG/M metagenome (GOLD analysis project Ga0247713, IMG submission 189936) | Soil microbial communities from hillslope of Landscape Evolution Observatory, University of Arizona, Oracle, AZ, United States - 2-1-E_N | ecosystem: Engineered > Artificial ecosystem >... | reverse complement strand
GAGGAGGGGGCCGGCGCCCCGTCACCGGCCCCCTCCTCCGCCGCATCCCGGGAGAGCACCTCAACATCCGCGGCCAAACCATCACCCTCGCCCAAACCATCGCCGACCTCCAGGCCATCGCCTACCGGCGGGCCGGCGGCCGGGACCACCACCTCCAAAGGCCCGCCGGTAGGCGCGGAAGCAACCGGGTCCTCGGGTCCCCCACCCCCTGCCACCGAGCAGAAGGAAGAGCCGAGAGAAGATCGCGCCCAGGCAGAACAGCCAGAGCTGGGCCCGCTGGCGGCCAGTACCGATCGCACCGGCACGGATTCGGGGGCCTTGCTGGCGTTGGCGGTGGGGATCTCGGGGATCCTTCTGATGCGGCGGATGGGTTCCATCCGGCGCCGTCCGGCGGCGAAGCACTCGATCTCCCGCCGCTAGCCGGGCGCCCTTAGCCTCGCTGCGGCACGGCATTTCCCCCGTTGGTGCTCATGACCCGGGGCCCGGCGCTCCGGACCGCTGGGGCGAGTTCTGCGCCGCCATGATCAACGGATTGCCTGCTGACACCGTGCGCCTACTCCCGGCCGGCGGCCTCCCCCAGCCAGCGGGCCTGATCCTGCAGGATCTCGCCTAACTTGGCCAGTTGGACCTTTATCTGTTCCGGCGAGGTGCCCCCGTGGGAGGTGCGCGAGGTTACGCTGCGGCGGGCATCCAGCAGTTCCAGCATTCCGGTGTTCAGGGCGGGATGCGCTTCCGCAAGCTCGGCCTCGGTGAGATCGGACAACTCCTTGCCCCGAGCCGCGGCCACCGCCACCAGCTTGCCGACCGCCTCGTGCGCATGCCGGAATGGAACTCCCTGCTTGACCAGGCCCTCCGCCAGGTCGGTCGCCCCGGCGGGGCCGGCCCGGGCAGCCTCTTCCAGCCGCTGTTCGTTGAAGGTCAGGGTTGCCAGCGTCCCGGTCAGGGCGGCCAGGCACAGGCCGAGCGAGTCCGCCGCGTCGAACACCGGCTCTTTGTCCTCCTGCAGGTCACGGTTGTAGGCCATCGGCAGCCCCTTGACGACTGCCAGCAGGTGGACCAGGTCTCCGATGACCCGGGCCGACTTGCCCCTCACCAGCTCGGCCACGTCCGGGTTCTTCTTCTGCGGCATGATGCTCGACCCGGTGGCAAATGCATCGTCGAGGGTCGCAAAGCCGAACTCCGAGCTGGTCCAAAGCACGATCTCCTCGCCGATCCGGGAGAGCTGCACTGCCAGGATTGCGGCCGCGGCCAAAAACTCCAGCGCGAAGTCCCGGGAGCCCACTGCGTCTGCCGAGTTGTCGAACACCCCGGCGAACCCCAGCTTTGCCGCGGTGCCGGCGGGGTCCAGCGGCAGGGTGGTCCCGGCGAAGGCGGCGGCCCCGAGCCCGGAGACGTCGGCCCGGCGGTAGGCCCCCTTCAGGCGGTCGAAGTCGCGTGCCAGCGCGAAGGCGTGGGCCAGCAGATGGTGTGCCAGCAGCACCGGCTGGGCCCGCTGAAGGTGGGTATAGCCGGGGGCGAGGGTGTCGGGGTGGTCCGCCGCCCGCTTCACGAGCGCCTCTTCCAACCCCAGGACTCCCTGGGCTATCGCCAGGATGGCGTCCTTCAGCCACAGGCGCAGGTCGGTTACGACCAGGTCGTTTCGGGACCGGCCGGCGTGGATCCGGGCACCCAGATCGCCCAGCCGGTCGGTCAGGTACCGCTCAAGAGCGGAGTGGATGTCCTCGTCGGAGGGGTCGAATCGAAAGCTTCCCTCCCGGAACTCCCGAGCCGCGCCGTCCAGCGCCCTGCCGAGCTCGGCTTCGTCCTGTTCGGAGATCAGACCGGCCCGCTGCAGGTTGCCGGCATGCGCCCGCGTTGCTGCGATGTCGTACGGCCAGAGCCGCTGGTCGAACTGGATCGAGCGGGACAGCTCCGCCAGAGCCTCGGACGGTCCTTTCGAAAAGCGGCCCTGCCAGAGCGGACCGGTCACTGCTGGTCCGGTTCCTCGGCGCCGGGTATGCCCTCCCAGGAGCCTGCGCCGGGCGGGGAGGCGGCGTCGGCCCTCCGGGCCCGGGCCCAGGTCTTCAGAGGCAGGCCCCACAACTTGACGAAGCCCTCCGCCGCCTTGTGGTCGAACGCGTCGTCCCGGTCGTAGGTGGCCAGGGAGGTCTCGTACAACGAAGCCGGGGACGACCTGCCCACCACCCGGACGCTTCCCGAGTCCAGCTTCAGCCGGACCACGCCGTTGACGTAGGTGGCGGTGGTCTGGATGAATGCATCCAGCGCCTCCCGCAGCGGGGAGAACCACAGGCCCTCGTAGGCCAGGTTGGCGTAGGTGCGCTCCAGTTCCCGCTTGGTGCGCAGCAGCGCGCTGTCCAGCGTCAGGTGTTCCAACTCGGCGTGGGCAGCGATCAGGGTGAGGGCGGCGGGCGCCTCGTAGACCTCTCGGGATTTGATGCCGACCACGCGGTCTTCGATCATGTCGATCCGGCCGAAGCCGTAGCTTCCCGCCATCTTCTCCACCCGTCCCACCAGGTCGGCGAAGTCCATGGGCACCCCGTCGAGCGCGACCGGCAGACCCTGCCGGAACTCGATCTCCAGATAGGCCGGTCCGGTGGGCGGGTTCGGGCCGGGGATGGTCCTCTCCCAGATGTCGTCGGGAGGTTCGACGAACGGGTCCTCCAGCACGCCGCACTCGATGGCCCGGCCCCACAGGTTCTCGTCGATCGAATAAGGGGCGGCCGGCCCGACGGTGATCGGCAGGTTGTGCTGCAATCCGTAGCCGATGGCCTGGTCCCGGGTCATCCCCCAGCCGCGGCACGGCGCGAGCACCTCCAGGTCCGGCGACAGTGCCGCCAGCGAAACCTCGAAACGCACCTGGTCGTTGCCCTTGCCGGTGCAGCCGTGTGCCACGTAGCGGGCGCCGTAGTGATGGGCGGCATCGGCCAGGTGCCGGCAGATCAGGGGCCGGGACAGCGCGGAGACCAGCGGGTAGCGGTCCTGGTAAAGGGCATTGGCGTGAAGGGCCCGGGTCACGTACTCGTTGGCGAACTCCTTGCGGGCGTCGATCACCTGCGCGTCCAGCGCGCCTGCGTCCACTGCTCGTTTGCGCAGCACTTCGGTGTCGCCGCCCTGGCCCACGTCGACCAGCAGGGCCACGACGTCCAGGTCCTGGGTCTGCTTGAGCCACCTCACCGCGACGGTGGTGTCAAGCCCACCCGAATAGGCGAGAACGACTCTTTCACTCATCTGCATTTCCTCTCCTTGCCGAACCGGCTGTTGCCTTAATTTGCTGCTTGCTCCTCGCCCCCGAGCTCGGCGCCCGGGAGGGACTCCACCATCGCCCGGAGCCTGCGCTCCACCTTGCGCGCCATCACTCCCTGCTTGCACACCACCAGGATGGTGTCGTCGCCGGCTATCGTGCCGGCAACCCCTTCGATGCCCAGCCGGTCCAGGGCTCCTCCTACCATCCCGGCGTGCCCCGGCGGGGTCCTGACCACCACCAGGTTGCCCGACGACTCCAGTCCGAGGACCGACTCGCTGAACATCCGGCTCACCGCGTCCCCGGCCGGAACCGAGACCGACTCCGAGGGCAGGGAGTACACCACCTTGCCGTCCCTGCGAACCTTGACGGCCCCCAGCTCGTCGAGGTCCCGGGAGACCGTCGCCTGGGTCACCGGGAACCCGGACCCCCGAAGCATTTTCACCAGCTGGGTTTGACTCGTCACCGGCATCTGCCGGATGAGGCCGACGATTCTGCGCTGCCTGCCCGCTTTCATCGCACCCGGCGACCATCCTCGTCCATTGCGCCGGCGCCCATCCCATCCAACCCGGCAGCCGGCCCCTCCTTTGCCGCATCGAGGGTCATCAGCCACTCCAGCAGTGCCTTCTGTGCGGGCAGCCGGTTGGCCGCCTGCTCCCAGATCACCGACCGGGGCCCGTCCATGACCTCGGTGGCGATCTCCTCGTCCCGGTGAGCGGGCAGGCAATGCATCACCACCGCCTCCGGCGAGGCTTCGGCCAGCATCTGTGAGCTCAGCCGGTAGTCGCGAAATACCCGGCGCCGGGTCTGCTGCTCCTCCTCCTGGCCCATGCTGATCCAGACGTCGGTGTACAGGACCTGGGCCCCCGCCGCCGCCCGGGCCGGGTCGTTGGTCACCTTGATCCGGCAGCCGGTCTCCACCCCGATAGCGGCCGCCCTTTCGACGATCGGCTCTATGGGTTCAAACCCCTGCGGACACGCCACGATGATCTTGCCCAGACCCGCCTTCGCGCCGGCAAGCAGCAGCGAGTGACAGACGTTGTTTCCGTCCCCTAGGTAGGCCACGGTCACCTGCGACGGGTCCGGAAAGTTCTCGACTATCGTCATCACGTCGGCCAGGGCCTGGCACGGGTGCTCCAGGTCGGACAGGGCATTGACCACCGGGATGGTGGAGGTCTCGGCCAGGGCGTCCAGCCGCTCCTGCCCGAAGGTCCGCAGCACGATCGCCGACAGGTAGCCGGACAGCACCTTCGCGGTGTCCTCCAGCGTCTCCCCGCGGTCCAGCTGGAGCTCTTCGGCCCTCAGGGCGATGGGATGGCCGCCCAGCTCGAACACCGCGGCCTCGAAAGCAATGCGGGTGCGGGTGGACGGCTTCTCGAATATCAGGCCTACCGACCGGCCCTCCAGCACCCGGGAGCCGTCGCCGCGGGGCGTGTGCTTCATCTCGATGGCCCGGTCGATCAGGACCGCCTGCTCGGAGGGCGACAAGTCGTCGGAGGAAAGAAAGTGCCTCATGCCGGCTGCACCTGCCGGGCCTGCAGCACTGCCTCCAGGATCTCGACCGCCTCGTCGCAATCCGACTCGGTCAGGATGAGCGGCGGGCACATACGGATGGCGGAGGGCGACACGTCGTTGACCAGCAGGCCCCGGTTCAGACAGGCGCTAACGACCTCCCCGGCGCAATCGGCATCGAACTGCACGGCCAGCAACAGGCCCCGGCCCCGGACGCCCGTCGCCCCCTCGTGCCGCAGGACCATCTGTTCGAGCTTGCGCTTCAGGTAACCGCCTACCCTTCGAGTGTTCTCCACCAGACCCTCCCGCTCCATCGTGTCGATCACGGCCAGCGCGGCTGCGCACACCACCGGACCGCCTCCGGTGGTCGTGGCGTGGTCGCCGGGCTGAAACGCCTCCGCCCACTCGCCGCGGGCGACGCAGGCACCGATGGGAAGGCCGTTGCCCAGCGCCTTGGCCAGGGTGATCACGTCGGGAACGGCGCCGGAATGCCGGTACCCGAACCATTCCCCGGTGCGCCCCAGACCGGTTTGGACCTCGTCCAGGATGAAGGCCAGCTCGTGCCGGTCGCAGATGCGGCGAACCTCCGGCAGGTAGTCGTCCGGGGGGACGATGACGCCCGCCTCGCCCTGAACCGGCTCAAGGAGGACGGAGGACTCGGCGCCGGTCACCGCATCCTCCAGCGCCGCGGAATTCCCGTACTCGACGTGGGTGAAGCCGGCCGGCATCGGCAGGAACGGTTTCCACTTCGCCGGCTGACCCGTGGCCGCGAGCGCCTGCAGGGTTCTGCCGTGGAAGCTGGCCCGTGCCGCGATCGTTCCATAGCGGTTTCGGCCGAACCGCCCGCCCGCCCAGCGGCGCACCAGCTTCAGAGCGCACTCGTTTGCCTCGGCGCCCGAGTTGGCGAAAAAGACCCTTCCGTCATCCCACCCGAGCAGTCCGCATAGCCGGTCGGCCAGCTCGGCCATCGGGCCGGTGTAGTAAAGGTTCGAGGTGTGTACCAGACGGCCGGCCTGCTCCGACACCGCCGAGACGACCGCCGGGTGGGAATGTCCGAGCGAGTTGACCGCTATCCCGGCAACGAAGTCCAGATACTCGCGCCCGGTGTCGTCGTAAAGCCGGGTTCCCTCGCCGCGCACGAAGGTCACCGGATGCCGCCGGTAGGTGGGCATGGTGCGTGAGTCGGCGAGAACCTGGACTTGGGAGGTCATGGCAGCACCATTGTGCCCGATCCCTCATCGGTGAATATCTCGACCAGCAGGCAGTGGGGTTGCCGGCCGTCGAGGATGTGGGCCTGGGGCACCCCGGCCTCGAGGGCCCGCACCACGCCGGAGATCTTCGGGATCATGCCCTTGGACAGGTGCCCGCCGTCGAGCATCGCCCGAAGCTGAGCCACCGTGGTCTCGGAGATGAGGCTTGATTCGTCTCCCAGGTCCCGGTACAGGCCCTCGGTGTTTGTCAGAAAGACGACCTTCTGGGCGTCCATCCTGACCGCTACCGCGGCGGCGGCCAGGTCGGCGTTGATGTTGTGGGTGGCGCCGTCGGGTCCGCACCCCACCGGCGCAATGACCGGGATGCAGTCCTTCAGCAGCAGCCGGTACAGCTCGTTGGGGTCGACGTCGACGACCTCACCGACCAGGCCGAGGTCCTCGCCCTGGGGACCGGCGAGCTTTTGGGTGAGCAGCAGCTCGTCCTCGTCACCGGCCAGCGGAACGGCGTTGCCGCCGTTTCGGTCGATCGCGGCGGTGATCGCATCGTTGACATCCATCATCGCCTTGCGGACGACCGACACGGTTTGTTCGTCGGTAACCCGGTAGCCTCCGATGAAGCGCGGCTCCAGACCCAGCTCCCGCATTGCCTGGCTGATCTGATTCCCTCCACCGTGAACCAGGATCGGGCGCATTCCGACGTACTTCAGCAGGGTGAGGTCGGTGGCAAACCCCTTTAGCGTCTCCGGGTTGTCGGCGATCTCTCCCCCCACCTTGATCACCACCGTCTTGCCGGTCCACCGTTGGATATAGGGCAACGCCTCGACCAACACGGCGGACTTGCGCTGCGCTTCGGACCAGGTCCGGGTTCCCGTGCTCACAGCTCGTACTCGGCGTTCAGGCGCACGTAGTCGGCCGTCAGGTCGGTGGTGAGAACGGTTGCCTCGTGGGCACCCACCCCCAGGTCGCACTCGATGGTTATCTGGGGTTCGGTCATAGCCGACCGGGCGGCTTCGATTACCTCGGGCCCCTCTCCGGCGCCTTCGGTGAGCACCCGGACACCGGCCATCGAGATCGTGAGCCCGTCGAACCTCGCAGAAGCCCCCGAGTTGCCGACCGCCGCAGCAACCCGGCCCCAGTTGGCGTCCTGGCCGAACAGGGCGGTTTTCACCAGGGTGGACTCTGCGATGAAACGGGCGGCTCGGACCGCATCCTGCTCGCTTACCGCTCCGGCGACCCGCACGGTGACGAACTTGGAGACGCCTTCGCCGTCGGCGACGATCTGGCGGGCGAGGGAGTCGCACACCGACAGAAGCGCCGCTTCGAGCTCGGCTGCACCGGGAGCCACGCCGGACGCCCCGTTGGCAAACGCCAGCACGGTGTCGTTGGTGCTGGTATCGCCGTCGATGGTAATCGTGTTGAAGGTCCGGCCGGCAACCCGGCCCAGTGCCGCCTGCAGGGCGGCCGGCTCCACCTCGGCGTCGGTGGTCACAAAGCCGAGCATGGTCGCCATGTTGGGCGAAATCATTCCGGCGCCTTTGGCTATCCCGCCAACCCTCCAACCCCCCGGATGGGCAACCGCCGCCATCTTCGGGACGGTGTCGGTGGTCATGATCGCCCGGGCTGCTGCCTCGTCGTCCCCGCCCAGCGCGGAGGCCGCCCTCTCGATTCCCTGAAGGAGCCTTTCCATCGGAAGGAACGAACCGATCAGGCCGGTGGAACAAACCAGTATCTCGTCGGCCGGCACTCCCAGCGCCGCACCCGCCGTCTCGGTCATCTGCAGGGCATCGGCTATCCCCTTGTCTCCGGTGCAGGCGTTGGCGCACCCCGAGTTGGCCACCACGGCCCGGCCGGTGCCGGCCGACACCCGCTTCCGCGAGACCTGAACCGGGGCGGCCGCAAGGTTGTTGCGCGTGAAGACGCCGGCCACCGAGGCGGGGCGGGCGGAAACCACCAGTGCGACGTCGGAAGCACCGGAGCGCTTGAGCCCGGCGCTGACGCCGGCGGCCAGGAAGCCCTCGGGGGCGCAGACCCCGCCGGTGACCGAAACCAGGTTCACGGGACCAGGGGCCGGTCGCCCAGTCCGGTGGTTTCCGGTAATCCCAGCATCAGGTTCGCGTTCTGGACCGCCTGCCCGGCGGCGCCCTTGCCGAGGTTGTCTATTGCCCCGAACGCCAGCACGCGTCCGGTCCGGGCGTCGAACCGGACCGCGACCTCGGCATAGTTGGTGCCCGAAAGGCGCTTGGTCTGCGGCAGGGCGGTGTCCAGCACCCGGACGAACGGCTCGTCCCGGTAGGCCGAGGCAATCACCCCCGCGAAGTCGCCGGCGGAGGAGCCGGGCACCGCCTGGGCTACGCAGCTCGCCAGCAACCCCCGGTTCATCGGAACCAGATGGGGAACGAAGCTAACCCTCGCCTCGCGGCCCGCGGCCCGGGCAAGCTCCTGTTCGATCTCGGCAATGTGCTTGTGGCCGGTCACCTTGTATGGGGACAGATTCTCGTTCGCCGAACAGAAGTCGAACCCCTCGCCTCCGGCTCTGCCGGCGCCCGAGACGCCGGATTTGGCGTCGATGTGGATCCGCTCCGGCTCGATCATGCCCGCCGCGACCAGCGGCAGCAGAGCCAGCAGGGCCGCGGTGGAATAGCACCCGGGGTTGGCAACCCGCCTTGCCTCGGCCACCCGATCGCGGTGGAACTCGGTCAGCCCGTAAACCCAGCTTCCCAGAGCCTCGGGGTCGGCGTGGGGCTCCCCGAACCAGTCCTTGTACTGGACGGCGTCGTCCAGCCGGAAGTCTCCCCCGAGGTCGACGACCCGGGGACCGTCCTCCGAGGCAAACAGGTCCATGCTGGCCTTGTGGGGTAGCGACGAAAAGACGATGTCCACATCCGCCTCCAGCGCATCCTTGACGGAGATAAAACTGAGCTGGGCCAGGGACGGCAGACCGGGATAGGCATCGGCCAGCGACCTGCCCACCTGCGACGACGCCGCGGCGGCGGTTACCTCAATCTCGGGATGGGCCTCCAGGATGCGAAGTAGCTCGGCTCCGGCGAAACCGGAAGCGCCGAGCACGGCGGTTTTCGTTCCCACTTTTCCCCCTATGCACAAAGCATGATAGTTATGCGTATTTGTGAATAAGCATCCACTCTAACATGACCGTGGGGCCGGCTGGTGACTTAACGAGATGCCGGTCTGCGGCGCCGGTGCAGCAGCCGGCCGGGCAGGGTCTTCAGGCCCGAGCGGGTGACCCAGGCGATACCCTCGCGGACTATCGAGTTGGACATCTTCGATTTCCCGCTGCTTCTTTCCTTAAAGACGATGGGTATCTCGCGGACCCGAAAGCCCTTCTTCCAGGCGGTGAAGGCCATCTCGATCTGGAACGCGTATCCGCCAGAAGCCACCGCCTCCAGTTCCAGGGCCTCCACCAGCTCTCGCCGGTAGCAGCGGAACCCGCTGGTCGAATCACGGATGGGGAAACCCAGAAGCACCATCGAATAGGCGTTGCCGGCCCGGGAGAGCAGGTGCCGTCCCCTTGACCATCCCTCCACCGCTCCCCCTTCGACGTAGCGGGAACCTATGACCAGGTCTGCTTTTTCGGAGGCTGCGATCAGTCTCGGCAGGTCCGCCGGGTCGTGCGAAAGGTCGGCATCCATCTCGATCATCCGGTCGAAGCCCTTTTCGAGACCGACCTTCATGCCCGCGACGTACGCCTTGCCGAGTCCCTGCTTGGACTCCCGGTGCAGCACCCGGACCCGTTCCTGTCCGGCGGCATACTTGTCCGCGACCTCGCCGGTGCCGTCGGGGGAGCCGTCGTCGATCACCAGTACCTCGAGACTCTCATGGGCCGCCATCACCGCGTCCAAAAGGGCTTCTATCCCGGCGGCCTCGTTGAAGGTGGGCACCATGACCAGCGTTCGGGCCATCCCGTTCTCCGCCTTCACCGAGTAGCACCTCCGTCGGACATCACAGCAGAGAACCGGTTGCCTGACCGTCGCAAGCAGGCCGTCCATCCACCTTCGTCTGAAGATGGTATTGCTCTGTCTGCGAAATAGCACGAGCAGCGAGAACGCTCCGACGGCGCACCGGGTCCCCTTTTCCGACCGGGCGCGGCCCTTGTGATCCTCGTGAGCTTGGCGGTTCCGGTATATCGTGGTTCCATGGAACCGTCGAGCACCCCGGCCGCCGCGTGGCGCCGGATGCGCATTCTTCCCGCCCTCCTGCTGAGCCTGTCGCTGCTGGCAGCCTGTGGGGGCAACGGCGACGGCGGCGGACCCGGCACCGGCTCGGTGGAGGTTTCCCGGGATCCGGTCCTGCTGCCCGCCGACGCCCGCAACATCGTCGACGAGGTCAACGCCGGATCCGATCAGGCCAACGCCACCCTGGACGAGTCGACGCAGGCTTCGGTTGAGACCTCGCCGGCCCTGGATGTCGACGATGCGGTCTTCAAGCGGGCGCGGGCCCTGGGCAGCTCTTCTATCGGCAGCCCCGGGGAAATCGAGGAGGCCGTCACCTTCGTTCCCCGGCAGACCGACTACCCGGCTCAGTTCGTGGCCTTCGTGAAGACCGACGCCCCGGACAACCCCTCCATCCCCGCCACCAACTGGCTCTGGACGTACGAGAAGGCCGCGGCAGACGAACCGTGGAAGCTGGCCATGTACGTGGTCCTTCCTGCCGACTTCGCCGCACCCGAGATCGAGGTGGACCAGGACGGCTTCGCCCAGACGGTCTCCGAACAAGAAGCGGACGACTACAAGCTCGCCCCCCACCGGGTATCCGAGGAGCTTGCCGAATACCTGTCTAGCTACCAGACCGAGGTCGATTCGTCGATCTTCGTCCCGGGGCCTTACACCAGTCAGCTTTCTCAGGGCCTGAGGGCGCAGGCCGAGCGCGAGGCGGCGGCCGAGATAACCGCGACCGTCGAGGTGGAGGCCGGAGAGTTTCCCCTTCAGGCTTTCAAGAGGACCGACGGCAGCGCACTTGTGGTGTTCTCGCAGAACATGGCCATGAACTACGCTGCCGCTCCCGGCAAGTCCCTCAAGCCCCTCCGGGGGTCCGAAGGTCTCCTGGAGCAGGGCGACTACGCCACCATCCAGCGCAACGTGATCAACATGATGGCGGCCGAGGTCCCACCTGCAACATCCGAGGAGATGGTGCGGATCCTCGGCTCCACCGGCGGAACGGTGTCGTTCGAGACCACCTGAGCCGGCGGTCCCCTGAGCCTGTCTAGCCTCCCGCTTTCTCCAGCTCCTCGGCCTCGGCCAG
>Ga0247713_1001552_pt1 | contig 11230 bp, 11 predicted proteins | sample 21E_NmetaG_FD_189936 | JGI IMG/M metagenome (GOLD analysis project Ga0247713, IMG submission 189936) | Soil microbial communities from hillslope of Landscape Evolution Observatory, University of Arizona, Oracle, AZ, United States - 2-1-E_N | ecosystem: Engineered > Artificial ecosystem >... | reverse complement strand
GGGCGCGTCCACGCCGCGCACCTGCGCAGCGTGGACGCGCCCTACGTCGTCAAGGCCGACGGCCTGGCCGCCGGGAAGGGCGTGCACGTGGGCAGCGACGTCGACGTCGCCGTCGCCTTCGCGCGGGACGTGCTGGCCGCGCCCGGCGCACGGGTCGTCGTCGAGGACTTCCTCGACGGCCCCGAGGTCTCGCTGTTCGCGCTGACCGACGGCACGGCCGTCGTCCCGCTCCTGCCGGCGCAGGACCACAAGCGGGTCGGCGATGACGACACCGGACCCAACACCGGCGGCATGGGCGCCTACGCCCCGCTGCCCTGGCTGCCCGACGGCACGGTCGAGCGCGTGCAGCGCGAGGTGCTGCAGCCGGTCGTCGACCGGATGCGCGAGCGTGGCACGCCCTTCACCGGGCTGCTCTACGCCGGGCTCGCCCTGACCTCCCGAGGGCCGCAGGTCATCGAGTTCAACTGCCGCTTCGGCGACCCGGAGACCCAGGTGGTGCTGGCCCTGCTCGAGACGCCGCTCGCCGGGCTGCTGCACGCGTGCGCCACCGGGACGCTCGCCGAGCACCCGCCGCTCGCGTGGGCGGACGGCGCCGCCGTCACCGTCGTCGTCGCGGCCGAGGGCTACCCGAGCTCGCCGGTGAAGGGCGACCCGGTCGGGCTCGGCGCGCTGCCGGACGGGGTCGTCGTGCTGCACGCCGGCACGGCGCTGGACGGCGGGCGGCTGGTCTCCGCCGGCGGCCGGGTGCTGTCGGTGACCGCTGTCGGCCCCGACCTCGCCGCCGCGCGCGCCGCGGCCTACCGCGGGGTGGACGCCGTGTCCCTGCGCGGCGGGCACTGGCGGGGCGACATCGCCCGTCGGGCGGTCGAGGGCGGCATCGCGGTGCCGTAGCGGGTTCGGCGCGTCCGCGGGTGCAGGGCGCGCGGGTGCGGCACCATGGGCTGCACCTGACCCCGGTCCTGTCCGCGACGCGTCGGGAGCCCGGCGGTGGAGACAACGGTGCGACCCGGCTCACCGGCGCAGCGCGGCACGGTGCAGGAGTGGCACGTCCTGCAGCGCGCGCTCCCGGCGACGCCCGTCGCCGCCCGGCTGGCGCGGATGACCGCGCGGGTGGCCTGCCGCGCCTGGCGGGTGCCGGCGGCCGAGGAGCCCGCCGCGCTCGTCGTCTCCGAGCTGGTGACCACGGTGCTGCGCCGCACGGAGACGACCACCCTGTCGCTGCGGGTGCTCATGACGCCGCGGCGGCTCCGTCTCGAGGTGCACGACCCCTCCGGCCGGCTGCCCGAGGACCTCGGCGCTCCCGGCACCGACGACGTCGACGCGCTGGCCGTCGTCGCCGCGACGGCGGTCCGGTGGGGTGCCGAGCGCCGAGCGGCGGGGGCGCAGCTCTGGGCCGAGATCGCGCTCTGAGGCCGGTGCGCCCGCGGGCTCTGGGAGACTGGCGCGGCCGTCGTCGTCGTCCTGAGGAGCACCCGCGTGATCGAGCGCTACACCCTGCCCGAGATGGGCCGGGTCTGGAGCGAGGCCCACAAGTACGAGCTGTGGTGCCAGGTCGAGGTGCTGGTGCTGGAGGCGCACGCCCGGGCCGGCGTCGTACCCGCCGACGTCGTGGCGCCGGTGCGGGCGGCCGCGCCCCCGACCCCCGAGGCCGTCGCCGAGATCGAGGCGGTCACCCAGCACGACGTCATCGCGTTCCTGTCGGCGTGGGCCGACAACACCGAGCCGCGCGAGGCCGCGGCCTACGTGCACTTCGGCATGACCAGCTCGGACCTGCTCGACACCGCGCTGGCGCTGCAGCTGGTCGAGGCGAGCGACCTGCTGCTCGCCAAGTGCGACCGCCTCGTCGCCGCGCTCCGCGACCTGGGCCTCGCGCACCGGAGCACCGTCAAGGTCGGCCGCACGCACGGCATCCACGCCGAGCCGACCGTGTTCGGGCACCGGGTCGCCGATCTCGCCTTCGCGATGGCGCGCTCGCGCGACCGGCTGAAGCGCGCGCGCGACGCCGTCGCCGTCTGCAAGATCAGCGGTGCCGTCGGCACGTACTCCAACATCGACCCGTCGGTCGAGGCGAAGGTGGCGCGGGAGCTCGGGCTGACACCGGCGCCGGCCGCCACCCAGGTGGTTCTCCGCGACGGCCTGAGCGAGTGGGTGTGCGCGCTCGCCGTGATCGCGACGGTGTGCGAGGCGTTCGCGCTCGAGGTGCGGCACGGCCAGCGCACCGAGGTGCGCGAGCTGTGGGAGCCGTTCGGCAAGGGCCAGAAGGGCTCCTCGGCGATGCCGCACAAGAAGAACCCGATCGCCTCCGAGCGCATCGCCGGGCTCGCGCGCGTCGTGCGCGCGCAGGTCGTGCCGGTCATGGAGGGCATCCCGCTCTGGCACGAGCGCGACATCAGCCACTCCAGCACCGAGCGCATCGCGTTGCCCGATGCCGCCGTCGGCACCGACTACCTGCTGCACCTGACCACCCGGCTGGTGACCGGCCTGGTCGTCGACGCCGACCGCATGCGCCAGAACCTGGACAGCTCAGGCGGTCTCATCTACACCTCGACGGTGCTGCTCGAGCTGGTCGAGGGTGGGCTCTCGCGCGAGGACGCCTACAGCTTCGTGCAGCAGGCGGCCATGACCACCTGGGAGACCGGCCGGCCGTTCCGCGAGACCCTCACCGAGCAGGCCACCGCCGCCGGCCAGGAGCTCGACGAGGCGCGGCTGGACGAGGTGTGCCGGCCCGAGCGGTACGTCGAGCGCCTCGCGCCGGTGTTCGAGCGGCTCGAGCAGCTGGCCTGAACCGACGCGTGTCGCGCCGTCGAGCGGCTGTCACCCTTCGGCGGCGGCGTCGCGTCGCCGCGTCGTACGGCTGAGCCGGTTCCGCGGCGTGGGGGCGGGCACAGGCCTCCGCAACCGAGCGCAGGAGGCAGCTGTGGGCCAGATGACCCGTCCCCGTCGCTGAAGGGCGGATGCTCGTCGGCGTCTGCGCCGCCGTCGCCGAGTCGACCGGCGTGAGCGTCACGATCGTCCGGCTGCTGTTCCTGATCGCCGGCTTCGTCGGCGCCGGCGAGATCGTCTACCTGGTGCTCTGGATCCTGCTGCCGAAGCGACGCGACTAGCCGGCCGACTGCCAGGCCAGCAGCGCGTCCTCGCACTCGCGCAGCACCTCGTCGACCTCCTGCGGGTCGACCACCGACCGCTCGACGGCGTCGCGCACGTCATCGGGCCGGTCGCGGTCGACGATCCGCACCGTCGTGCCGCCGTCGGCCAGGGCGGACGCCGTCTCGCGCACCAGCTCCAGGGCCGGGTCGGAGATGGAGCCGAGACCGTGCAGGTCGAGCACCAGCCAGCTGGGCCGCCGGCCCTCGCGGTCGAGCAGCTGGCGGCACAGGGTCTGCGCGGCCAGCACCGTCATCGGCCCCTGCAGCTCCCAGAGCTCCAGCCGGTCGGCGTGCTCGTCCAGCACGGCCGCTTCGTGCGCCGGGCGCTCCGCCCGTGACCGGCGCGTGCAGGCGTGGCGCACCACCGGCACGCTGCTGCGGGCGACGGCGAACATGTGCAGGCCGAGGTCGTCGGTGAGGCGCTCGCAGGCCCGCACCGCCCGCACGCTGTTGCCGTTGCCGTCCAGCGGCGGGCTCCACAGGCCGAGGCCGAGCTGGGCCGGCAGCACCGTCACGATCCCGCCGGACACCCCCGACTTTGGCCGGCATGCCGACCCGGTGCACCCACCGGCCGGCGCCGTCGTAGAGGCCGCAGGTGCTCATGACGCTCAGCACGGTCGGCAGCAGTCCGGGGTGGACGACCCGCTCGCCGGTGACCGGGTTGCGGCCGCCGGCGGCGAGCGTCGCGCCCATGACGGCGAGGTCGCGCGCGGTGACCCGCAGCGAGCTGGTGCGGAAGTAGGCGTCGACGGCGTCGTCGACGTCGATGGTCAGCGCGCCGGTGCCGTGCATGAGGTAGGCCAGCGCCCGGTTGCGGTCGCCGTGCTCCTGCTCCGAGGCGCGGACCCGCTCGTCCACCTCGAGCCGGCGCCCGGCGAAGGCCGACAGCCCCTGCTGGATCCGGGCGAACCGCTCCTGTCCGGTGTCGCCGTCGACCAGCGAGGACACCAGGACGGCGCCGGCGTTGACCATCGGGTTGGGCGGCTTGCCGGTGCCCGCCTCGAGCACCACGGCGTCGAACGCCTCCCCGGTCGGCTCGGTGCCGACGCGCTCCAGCACCTCGTCGAGGCCGGCGTCGGCCAGCGCGAGCGCGTAGACGAACGGCTTGGCGACCGACTGGACGGTGAACTCGACCTCGGCGTCGCCGGCGGTGAAGACGTCGCCGTCCGCGGTGGCGAGGGCCAGGCCGAAGCAGTCTGGGTCGGCTTCGAGCAGGGCCGGGATGCTGTCCTCGAGCTCGCCGTCGCGAAGGTCGAGCAGGTCGGTGTGGAGAGCGCGCAGGCGCTGGTCGACGGGGTGCAGGGTCACCGCAGGAGTGCAGCACGACCGGGCCCGGTCAGCAGCCGCAGGCGGGCTGGGAGACTGCGCGCCGTGACCGACCTCCCCCTCCCGCTCGTGGCCCGCGGCAAGGTCCGCGAGCTCTACGCCGTCGGTGACGACGCGCTGCTCCTGGTCGCCAGCGACCGCCTGTCCGCCTACGACGTCGTGCTGCCGACGCCGGTGCCGGACAAGGGCGCGGTGCTCACCGGCCTGTCGCTGTGGTGGTTCGAGCAGCTCGCCGACGTCGTCCCGCACCACCTGGTCACGGCCCGGGTGGCGCAGTACCCGGCCGAGCTCTCGCCGTTCGCCGACGTCCTGCGCGGCCGCTCGATGCTCGTGCGGCGTCTGGCGATGGTGCCGGTCGAGTGCGTGGCGCGCGGCTACCTCACCGGCTCGGGACTCGCCGACTACCGGGCGACCGGCGCCGTGTGCGGGGTGCCGCTGCCGCCGGGGCTCGACGACGGCGCGCGGCTGCCGACGCCGGTGTTCACGCCGGCGACCAAGGCCGAGGTCGGCGACCACGACGAGAACGTCTCGTTCGAGGCCGTGGCCGCGGCGGTCGGCCGCGACCTGGCCGAGCAGCTGCGCCGGGTGACGCTCGAGGTCTACGCCCGTGGCGCCGCGCTGGCCGCCGAGCGCGGCATCCTGCTCGCCGACACCAAGCTCGAGCTCGGTCACGACGCCGACGGCGTCCTCACCCTGGGCGACGAGGTCCTGACGCCGGACTCCTCGCGGTTCTGGCCGGCGGACGCCTGGGAGCCGGGCCGGCCGCAGCCCTCCTTCGACAAGCAGTACGTGCGCGACTGGCTGACCGCCTCGGGCTGGGACCGCACCGCGCCCGGGCCGGAGCTGCCGGACGACGTCGTCGATCGCACCCGGGCCAAGTACGTGGAGGCCTACGAGCGGCTGACCGGATCGTCGTTCGACGACTACCTCCGCTCGGCCTGAACTGCGTGCTTCGCGCAGGACCACGACGGGGGCCGCTCTACGCTGGGGCCATGGCCGCGCACCGGATCGTCGTCGACGTCATGCTCAAGCCGGAGATCCTCGACCCTGCCGGTCAGGCGGTGGCGAACGCCCTGCCGACCCTCGGCTTCGCGCCGGTGACGAGCCTGCGGATCGGCAAGCACATCGAGCTCGAGATCGAGGCCGACGACGTCGACGCCGCGGTGGAGCAGGCCACGAAGATGGCCGACGTCCTGCTCGCCAACCCGGTCATCGAGGACCACGCCGTCCGGGCGGTCTGACGACGTTCCAGCCGCTCAGGGCGGGGTAGCCCACGCGCTTCATCCGGTGCGAGCCACCGGACCCGCGTGCGGGGGCGGCGAGCGGGGTAGCAGTGCTGCCGTGGAGATCAAGCTGACGCTCGCCCTGCCGCGCGACGAGCTGTCCGTGCCGGTGGCGCGGCGGGTGCTCAAGCAGGCGATGGACGTCCTGGGGGTCGACGCGGACGTCACCGCCGACATCGAGCTGGCCCTGACCGAGGCGTGCACCAACGTGCTCGACCACGCCGTCGAGGCCGACGAGTACGAGGTCTCCGCCGGCATCGACGGCGACGCCTGCGTCATCGAGGTGGTCGACCGCGGGGCCGGCTTCGACGCCAGTGCCCTCGGCCTCGACGACGCCGCCCCGCACGCCGAGGACGGCCGCGGGATCCAGCTGATGCGTGCGCTGGTCGACCAGGTCCGGTTCGAGCAGCGGCCGCAGGTCGGCACGGTGGTCCACCTCGAGAAGCAGCTGGAGTGGCACGACGGCTCGATCATCAAAGCGCTCAGCGAGGGCGGGAAGCGCACCGAGCACGGCCCGTGGAGCGACGGCGAGCAGCTCGAGGACGCGCCCGAGCCGGTCCGGCCACGCCGGTAGGCTCGCCGGGTGCCCGCCCACGACGGTCCTGCGACCGGTCCACGGATCGGCCCTCGGATCGGCCCTCGGATCGGCCCTCGGATCGGCGTGGTCACCTTCCCCGGCAGCCTGGACGACCGCGACGCCCAGCGGGCGGTGCGCCTGGCCGGCGCCGAGGCGGTCGCCCTCTGGCACGCCGACGCGGACCTGAGCGGCGTCGACGCCGTCGTCCTGCCGGGCGGGTTCTCCTACGGCGACTACCTGCGCGCGGGAGCCATCGCCCGGTTCGCGCCGGCGATGCAGAGCGTCGTCGACGCCGCCCGCGGCGGGATGCCGGTGCTCGGCATCTGCAACGGCTTCCAGGTGCTGTGCGAGTCGCACCTGCTGCCCGGCGCGCTGACCCGCAACGCGCACCTGCACTTCGTCAACCGCGACCAGCGGCTGCGGATCACGAGCACGGCGACGGCGTGGACGGGCGGCTTCGAGCCCGGTCAGGAGATCGTCGTCCCGGTCAAGAACGGCGAGGGCTCCTACGTCGCCGACGAGGCGACGCTCGACCGGCTCGAGGGCGAGGGTCGGGTCGTCGCCTACTACACCGGCAGCAACCCCAACGGCTCGTCCCGCGACATCGCCGGCATCGCCAACGAGCGCGGCAACGTCGTCGGGTTCATGCCGCACCCGGAGCACGCCGTCGAGGACCTCACCGGCCCGGGCACCGACGGGCTGGTGTTCTTCACCTCGGTGCTGCGGGCGCTGGTCGAGGCGTAGGGCCTTTCCGCGCCGAACGCGTTCTGCACAGATCGGCAGCCAGGTCCGGCCGCGCTCCGGTTCGCCGTCAGCCTGGTGACATGCCGAGCTGCGAGGAGCACGATGAGCGCCATGACCATGCTGCCGCTGCGTCCGGACGGGTGGACGGTCGACGACCTCGACCTGATCCCCGAGGACTGGCCGTTCCGCTACGAGCTGGTCGACGGGTCGCTGCTCGTGAGCCCGCCGCCGCCCAACGCGCACAACCTGGTGGCCAACTCGCTGGCCCATCTGCTCCACCCGGTGCTGGACCGGAAGTGGGTCTCGCTCACCCCCGGCGGCGTCGAGTTCGGTCGGTGCGACTGGCGGCAGCCCGACCTGCTGGTGATGGCCAGAGCCGCGCTGTCCAAGAAGTACGCCGCTCCTGGCGACGCGCTGCTGGCCGTCGAGGTGATGAGCCCGAGCAGCGTCGGCACCGACCGGCTGGTCAAGCCGCACCAGTACGCCGCAGCCGGCATCGTGCACTTCTGGCGCTTCGAGCCGGTCGAGGCGGTGCTGATCACGCACGTGCTCGACGACGGCGTCTACCGCGAGACGGCGCGCTACACCGACGAGGTGACGATCGACGAGCCGGTCACGCTGCGGTTCCGGGTGGCCGACCTGCTGCCCTGAGCGCTGCCCGAACACCACCGCTGACGCCGACGCCGGCCCGTCCTCCGTCGGCCCAGCCGGGTCGGTGGTCAGGCTGCCGGTAGCGTCGAGCGGGTGAGCGAGTACGCCGCCCAGAACGACTCCGCCGGTCCGCTGCCGTCCGGTGCCAGCAGCGTCGACACCGTCGAGCGCGCGACCGCCGCTCCCGACGAGGAGCAGCCCTTCCTCGAGCTCGGGCTGAAGGACGACGAGTACCGCCGCATCCGCGAGGTGCTCGGTCGGCGGCCGACGCAGACCGAGCTGGCGATGTACTCGATCATGTGGAGCGAGCACTGCTCCTACAAGAGCAGCAAGGTGCACCTGCGCCAGTTCGGCGACGGGCCCGCCAGCGAGCGCCTGCTGGTCGGCATGGGCGAGAACGCCGGCGTCGTCGACGTCGGCGAGGGGCTCGCGGTGACCTTCAAGGTCGAGTCGCACAACCACCCGAGCTACGTCGAGCCGTACCAGGGCGCGGCCACCGGCATCGGCGGCATCGTGCGCGACATCCTCACCATGGGCGCCCGGCCGGTGCTGGTGATGGACCCGCTCCGGTTCGGCGACGCCGACCACCCCGACACCGCGCGGGTGCTGCCCGGAATCGTCGCCGGCATCGGCGGCTACGGGAACTGCCTCGGACTGCCGAACGTCGGCGGCGAGGTGGTCTTCGACCCGAGCTACCAGGGCAACCCGCTGGTGAACGCGCTGTGCCTCGGCGTCATGCCGAAGGAGCGCATCCAGCTGTCCGCCGCGCGCGGCATCGGCAACGTCGTCGTGCTGCTCGGGGCGAAGACCGGCCGCGACGGCATCGGCGGCGTCAGCGTCCTCGCGTCCGCCGATTTCGAGGGGGATCCGAGGAGGGCTGGGCCGGCCAAGCGGCCGGCCGTGCAGGTCGGCGACCCGTTTCTGGAGAAGCTGCTCATCGAGAGCTGCCTGGAGATGTTCGACGCCGGGCTGGTGTCCGGCATCCAGGACCTCGGCGGCGCCGGGCTGACCTGCGCGCTGACCGAGACCTCCGCCGCCGGCCGGTCCGGCATGCGCGCGCACCTCGAGCGGGTGCCGCTGCGCGAGGCGTCGATGGAGCCGCACGAGGTGCTCGCCAGCGAGTCCCAGGAGCGCATGCTCGCCATCGTCGAGCCCGGCAAGCTCGACGCCGTGCTCGCCATCGCCGAGAAGTGGGGCGTGCTCGCGACGCCGATCGGCGAGGTCACCGGCGGCGACCGGCTCGTGGTCACCTGGCACGGCGACGTCGTCGTCGACGTGCCGCCGGGCTCGCTCGCCGACGAGGGACCGGTCTACGAGCGTCCCTACGCGCGCCCGGCCGACCAGGACGCCCTGCAGTCCGCGGCGCTGCCGCCGTACCCGGGCCCGGACGAGCTGCGCGACCTGCTGCTGCGCATGGTCGCCTCCCCGAACCTGTGCTCGCGACGCTGGGTCGTCGAGCAGTACGACCGGATCGTGCTCGGCGACACCGTGCTGGCCTGGCCGGAAGACGGCGGCGTCGTGCGGCTGTCGGAGGAGACCGGCCTCGGCGTCGCCCTCGCCACCGACGGCAACGGGCGCTACACCCGGCTCGACCCGTTCGCCGGCGCGCAGCTGGCCCTCGCCGAGGCCTACCGCAACGTCGCTGCCACCGGCGCGGTGCCGATCGCCGTCACCAACTGCCTCAACTTCGGCTCACCCGAGGACCCGGACGTCATGTGGCAGTTCGCCGAGGCCACCCGCGGGCTCGCCGAGGGCTGCCGGGCGCTCGGCACGCCGGTCACCGGCGGCAACGTCAGCTTCTACAACTCCACCGCCGGCACGGCCATCCACCCGACGCCCGTCGTCGGCGTCCTCGGCCTCTTCGACGACGTCGCGCGCCGCACGCCGATCGGCTTCCAGGAGCCCGGCGAGGTGCTGCTGCTGCTCGGCGACACCCGCGACGAGCTCGGCGGCTCCGAGTGGGCGTGGGCCGAGCACCGCCACCTCGGCGGTCGCCCCCCCGCCGTCGACCTCGACCGGGAGAGGCTGCTCGGCGAGGTGCTCGTCGCCGGCTCCCGCGACGGGATGCTCTCCAGCGCGCACGACCTGTCCGACGGCGGCCTTGCGCAGGCTCTGGTCGAGTCGTGCCTCGCGGGACGGCGAGGTGCCGGGCTCGGTGGCCGCGTCGTGCTGCCGGCCGGCCTCGACCCGTTCGTGCAGCTGTTCAGCGAGTCCGCCGGCCGCGCGCTGGTGAGCGTGCCGCGCTCGGAGGAGCTCCGCTTCACCGAGATGTGCGACGCGCGTGGCCTGCCTTGCACGCGCATCGGCGTCAGCGACGACACCGGAACGCTCGAGGTGCAGGACCTGTTCGAGGTCGCGCTGGAGGAGCTGCGCGAGGCGCACGAGGGCACGCTGCCCCGGCTGTTCGGTCCACTCGCCGGGCAGACCTCGCCGGCGAACCCGGTCGTCGCCCAGCCCGCCACCGGCGGGACGGCGCCCGGCGCCTAGGCCCCCGGTGCTCCATCCGCGCTCGCGTTCCTCGGCGGCCTGACGTGCCGCCCCGCCGCCGGGATCCCGCGCAGGTCGACGCCGCCGTCGCCGCGGTGCTCGCGGCCGTCGACGCCGGCGCCCACCCGGCCCGCGCCGACCTCGCCCTCGCCGTGCGCGGCCTGGCCGACCGGCTGGCCGAGCTGGCACCCGGGCACCACGTCGAGCTGCGCGTGCCGCCCTTCACCGCCGTGCAGTGCGTGGCCGGCCCGCGGCACACCCGGGGCACGCCGCCGAACGTCGTCGAGGCGCAGCCGCTGCCGTTCGTGCTGCTGTGCACCGGCCGGGTCGCCTGGTCCGAGGCGGCCGGCGACGGCCGGGTCCGGACCTGGGGCGACCGCGCCGACCTCGCGCCGTGGCTGCCGCTGCCGCCCGGCCCGGGCTGAGCGCAGCCCGGCCGTGCGCCCGGCCGGGCCGGCCTGTCGTGCACCAGGAGGCGAGACGACGCCCTCGGGCCCTAGGTTGCGGGCAGGCCACACCCGCCGACCCGAGGGGGACCGTCCCGTGAAGGAGCTCATCTGGCACCGGCAGCTGCTGCCGGCGCTCGACCGATACGCCGCCAAGCCGTTCCTGACCGACACCGGCACGGGCCGGACGTCGTCCTACGGCGAGCACGGCACCCGGGTGCTGCGCCTGGCGAGCGCGCTGCGCTCCGAGCTCGGGGTGCAGCCCGGGGAACGGGTGGCGGTGATGGCGCTCAACAGCGCAGCCTTCGAGGAGGTCTACCACGCCTGCCTGCTCGGCACGGCGGTCGTCAACCCGCTGAACCTGCGCTTCGCACCGCCCGAGGTCGCCCACGTGCTGTCCGACAGCGGGACCAAGGTCGTGTTCGTCGACATGTGGTTCGCCCCGGTCATCGCGGCGGTGCGCGAGCAGACCGGCGTGGAGAAGGTCGTGCTCCTCGGCGACCCCGCGCCGGACACCCCGTACGACCTGACCTATGACGACCTCCTGGCCGCCGGCGAGGAGAGCGTGCC
>Ga0247713_1001551_pt1 | contig 11232 bp, 11 predicted proteins | sample 21E_NmetaG_FD_189936 | JGI IMG/M metagenome (GOLD analysis project Ga0247713, IMG submission 189936) | Soil microbial communities from hillslope of Landscape Evolution Observatory, University of Arizona, Oracle, AZ, United States - 2-1-E_N | ecosystem: Engineered > Artificial ecosystem >... | reverse complement strand
GATGAAGGCCGGCGGCCATGACGACCTGGTCGGCGGTGAACGTGCGGAGGGTCGGCGCCGCCTGCCACGCGCCGGTCTTGACCGTGTCGACGGCGTACCCGCCCCCGGCCAGGGGCCGCACGCGCGTCACGGTCCGCTCCGGGTGCACGACGGCGCCGGCCTTCTCGGCCAGGTGCAGGTAGTTCTTCACCAGGGTGTTCTTGGCGCCGTGGCGGCAGCCGGTCATGCACTCGCCGACCTCGAGGCAGCCACGGCGCGCCGGGCCGGCGCCGCCGAAGTACGGGTCCTCGACCTCGACGCCGGGTTCCTTGCGCCCGTCGCGCCCGAAGAACACGCCGACCGGCGTCATGGCGAACGTGTGGCCCACTCCCATCTCGTCGGCGACCTTCTTCATGACCTCGTCGGACGCCGTCATCGTCGGGTTGGTGACCACGCCGAGCATCCGCTTGGCCTGGTCGTAGAACGGCGCCAGCTCCGAGCGCCAGTCGGTGATGTGCGCCCACTGCCGGTCGCGGTAGAAGTTGTCGCGCTTCGGCTCGTAGAGGGTGTTGGCGTAGTTCAGCGAGCCCCCGCCGACGCCGGCGCCGCCGAGCACGACGATGTCCGGGAGCACGTGGATGCGCTGGATGCCCTTGAGCCCGAGCTTCGGCGCCCACACGAACTTCCGGAGGTCCCACGAGGTCTTCGGGAAGTCGGCGTCCTCGTAGCGCCGGCCGGCCTCGAGGACGCCGACGCGGTAGCCCTTCTCGGTCAGCCGGAGGGCGCTGACGCTCCCGCCGAAGCCGCTGCCGACCACCAGCACGTCGTAGTGCGCCGCGCGACAAGCCCATGACACGCTCATGCCGGACAGGATGGCATCCGCTCGGAAGCAGGCAGACCGGCCCCTGACCCTCCTGCGCCGAAGGTCTCCCGGTGCACCTCGACGAGCCGGGGACCGCCGCTGTCCATGACGGCTGACTGCAGCGTCAGCCGCGCCTCCCGGCCGCTCAGGCTCAGCGCACCGAGCCCGTTGCCGGTCAGCGGTCCGGTGGTGAGGTCCCACTCCACCTCAGGGGGCGGCAGTCGCACGCTGCGCGCCAGCAGCCGGCCGACGACGGCCGCCGGCCGGGACGCGGCCGCCGCGAACCCGCGCGCGACGGCGCGTGGCAGCGCGTTGCGCAGCGGTGAGCTCACGACCTGGACGACGCTGCTGCGCACCTGCGGCAGGGAGGGGAAGCGCAGCGGGGCCACGTAGGAGTGGTGCACGTCGCCGGAGAGCACGAGCACCGTCGACGGAGCGGACCCGCGCCGCCCCGATGCGACCTCGCCGAGCCGGCGGGTCAGCCGGTCGAAGCTGGCCGGGAACGCCGCCCAGTGCTCGAGGTCCGCACCCTGGCGGATCCGCTCCCCGAGCCGGGCGAACCGCCGGCCCCAGGCGCCACCGGTCAGGGCGCCGTCCCACCGCTCGAGGTCGTGCAGGGAGCGCTCCAGCACCAGCGGGAGGCTGCTCGCCACGATCAGGTGCGGGACGTCGCCGCACAGGAACCCCTCGACGAGCTCCCACTCGTCGTCGCTGAGCATCGCCCGCCGCCGCTCGTCGAGGACGCGGCCGGAGCGCGTGTCGACCACGACCAGGCGGGCGACGCCGAGGTCTCGCCCGTAGCTCCAGCGCACGAGCGTGCCGCCGTCGACCTCGTCGTCGGCCAGCTCGGCGTACCGGCGCAGCGCCGGACCGCCCTCGTCGTGGAGGGCGTCGAGGACGCCCTCGGCCCGGACCCGCTCCGGCGGCAGGTTCCCCAGGTGCTGGTAGAGCCAATACGACATGTACGCGCCGGTGATCCGCGGCCGCCACCACGGCGTGCGCGCCATCTCGGCCCGCCAGGCCGCGGAGGTGTTCCAGTCGTCGCGCACGTCGTGGTCGTCGAAGATCATCGCTGACGGCACGGTGGCCAGCAGCCACCGCACCTCCGGGTCGGTCCACGAGTCGCGGTACAGCCAGGTGTACTCCTCGAAGTCGGCGACCTCGCCCCGGGGCGCGCTGTCGCCGCGCCGCTCGACCTGCTTCTCCCGCACCAGCGGCGACACGCCCTCGTCGGCGTACACCTGGTCGCCGAGCATCAGCAGCAGGTCCGGCAGCGCCCGCTCGCCCGCCTGCAGCGCCAGCGCGAGCGCCTGCAGCGCGTCGACGCCGACGCCGTCCGGGTGCTCGTCGACCGTGCGCGTCCACGGGTCCTCGTGTGGCCGGTCGGCGCGGCAGCTGCCGAAGACGATGTCGACCGGCTCGCCGTCCGGCAGCGTGCGCAGCCGGGGCGCGGGGCGCGGGTCGTCGTCCCGGGGCCAGACGCGCACGCCGTCGAGGCGGACGTCGTACGGCACGTCCGTCCCGGGCTCGAGCTCGTCGACGACGAGGTAGCCGTAGTGGTGACCCTCGACCTCGAAGGTGCGGGTCGACCGCCCGTGCACCTGCATCTCCGCCGGCCCGGACGTCTCGACCCAGACGGTCGCTGTCGTGCGGTCGGCGTACCGCAGCAGCGGGCCGACGACCAGCCCGGGCACGGGCTCGGGCACGGGCACGGGCGGATCGGTCGCGGGGGCCACCGTCAGATGGTGCCCCCTGACCGACCGGTCGTCTCCGTCAGACGTTGAAGCCGAGCGCCCTCAGCTGGTCGCGGCCGTCATCGGTGATCTTGTCCGGGCCCCATGGCGGCATCCACACCCAGTTGATGTGCACGTCGTCGACCCAGGGGCCGAGCGCTGTCCGGGTCTGGTCCTCGATGACGTCGGTGAGCGGGCACGCCGCCGAGGTCAGCGTCATGTCCAGCGTCACGGTGCGGTCGGCATTCACGTGCGCGCCGTACACCAGGCCGAGGTCGACGACGTTGATGCCGAGCTCGGGGTCGACGACGTCCTTCATCGCCTCGACGACGTCGTCCTCGCTCGGCAGCGTGCTGCCGGCGGTGGGCGTGTCGAGCACCTTGGGCGCGGGGGGCTCGGTGCTGTCGGTCATCGGGTCTCCTCCGGCTGTGCTGCCTGCGCCGTCGCCTGCGCGACGGCGTCTTTCCACGCCATCCACCCGAGCAGCGCGCACTTGACGCGCGCCGGGTACCGCGATACCCCCGCGAAGGCGATGCCGTCCTCGAGCACGTCCTCGTCCGGCTCGACCGTCCCGCGGCTCTGCATGAGCGCGAGGAACGCCTCGGACTTCGCCAGGCCCACGTCGACCGGCTGTCCGATGACGAGATCGGTCATGACCGACGTCGACGCCTGGCTGATCGAGCACCCGGCGCCGTCGTAGGAGACGTCCTCCACCGTTCCGTCGGCCAGCTTCACCCGCAGCGTCACCTCGTCGCCGCAGGTCGGGTTGACGTGGTGCACCTCGACGACGCCGGGGTCGCCGAGGTCGCCCCGCAGGCCCCTGTGGTGCGGGTTGCGGTAGTGGTCGAGGATGATCTCCTGGTACATGGACTCGCTCATCCAGCGCCCCAGAAGCTCTTGACCTGCTCGAGGCCCTCGACGAGCGCGTCGATCTCGGCGTGCGTGTTGTAGAGGTAGCTCGACGCGCGGGCCGTCGCCGGCACGCCGTAGCGCTTGCAGACCGGCGCGGCGCAGTGGTGGCCGACCCGGACGGCGATGCCGAGGTCGTCGAGCGACTGGCCGACGTCGTGCGGGTGCACGCCGTCGACGACGAAGCTGACCGCCGAGCCGCGGGACTCGAGCGAGTCCGGCCCGACGACGCGCACGCCGCGCACGCCGCGCAGCCCCTCGAGCAGGCGGTGCGTCAGGGAGGCCTCGTGCAGTGCGATCCGGTCCAGGCCCACGGTGGTGAGGTAGTCGCACGCCGCGGCCAGCGCGACGGCCTGGCTGATGACCGGGGTGCCCGCCTCGAACCGCTCGGGGGCCGGGGCGTAGGTGGAGCCGCCCATCGAGACCACCTCGATCATCGAGCCGCCGCCGAGGAACGGCGGCATCTGGTCGAGCAGCTCGGGCCGGGCCCAGAGCACGCCGACGCCGGAGGGCCCGAGCAGCTTGTGCCCGGTGAAGCCGACGAAGTCTGCGCCGATCTGCGTGACGTCGAACGGCAGGTTGGGCACCGACTGCGCGGCGTCGAGGAAGACCAGCGCACCGACCTCTCGCGCCCGGGCCACCAGCACGTCGACGGGGTTGACCGTGCCGAGGATGTTGCTCTGGTGCACGAACGCCAGCACCCTGGTCCGCTCGTTCACCAGCGAGTCGAGCTCGGTGAGGTCGAGCCGGCCGTCGTCGGTGAGCGGGAGCCAGCGCAGGGTGGCGCCGGTGCGCTCGCAGAGCATCTGCCACGGCACGAGGTTGGAGTGGTGCTCCATCTCGGTGACGCAGATCTCGTCGCCGGGGCCGAGGGCGAAGCGCGACCCGGCCGCGGCGTTGCCCATCGAGTAGGCGACCAGGTTCACGGCCTCGGTGACGTTCTTGGTGAACACGACGCCGCGCGGGTCCGGTGCGCCGATGAAGCGCGCGAGGGTGGCGCGGGCCGCCTCGTAGGCGTCGGTGGCCTCCTGCGACAGCGTGTGCACGCCACGGTGCACGTTGCTGTAGTGCTGCTCGACGAAGGCGCGCTCGGCGTCGAGCACCTGCACCGGCTTGTGCGAGCTGGAGGCGTTGTCGAGGTAGACCAGCGGCCGCCCGTTGACCTCGCGCGCGAGCACCGGGAAGTCGCGGCGGACCGCCTCGACGTCGAAGGGCTCGACCGCGAGGGCTCCGGGGGCCACAGTCGTCATGCGGGGGTCACGGCTCCGGGGAGGACGGGGCCGGTGGGCAGCTGGCGGCCGGCGGGGGCCGCGGCGTCGGCGCCGTACTTGGCGTAACCGTGGGCCTCGAGCTCGTCGGCGAGCTCCTTGCCGCCCTGCTCGGCGATCCGTCCCTTGACGAAGACGTGCACGAAGTCGGGCTCGATGTAGCGCAGGATCCGGGTGTAGTGGGTGATGAGCAGGACACCGGTGTCGCCGGTCGCGCGAACCCGGTTCACGCCTTCGGACACGACGCGCAGCGCGTCGACGTCGAGGCCGGAGTCGGTCTCGTCGAGGACGGCGATCTTCGGCTGGAGCAGCTCGAGCTGGAGGATCTCGTGCCGCTTCTTCTCACCGCCGGAGAAGCCCTCGTTGACGTTGCGCTCGGCGAAGGCGGGGTCCATCTCGAGGCGGGCCATGGCCTCCTTCTGCTCCTTGACCCACAGCCGCAGCTTGGGCGCCTCGCCGCGGACGGCGGTGGCGGCACTGCGCAGGAAGTTGGAGACGCTCACGCCGGGCACCTCGACCGGGTACTGCATGGCGAGGAACAGGCCGGCGCGGGCGCGCTCGTCGACGCTCATCTCGAGGACGTCCTCGCCGTCGAGAGTGATGCTGCCGCCGGTGACCTCGTACTTGGGGTGCCCCGCGACGGCGTACGCCAGCGTCGACTTGCCGGAGCCGTTCGGACCCATGATCGCGTGCGTCTCGCCGGAGCGGACGGTGAGGTCGACGCCGGTCAGGATCTGCTTGTCCTCGACGCTGACCTCGAGGCCGCGGATGCTGAGCTCAGCGCCGCCGGCGCGATTCGTGGGCGTGGTCATGAAGGGCTCTCCACATCTACGAGGACGTCGTCGCCCTCGATCGTCACGGGGTAGGTGGCCACGGGCTTGGTGGCCGGCAGTCCGGTGGGTGCGCCGGTACGCAGGTCGAAGCGCGAGCCGTGCAGCCAGCACTCGACGGTGCCGTCCTCGACGTCGCCCTCGGACAGCGCGACATCGGCGTGCGAGCACACGTCGTGGACGGCGAACACCTCGCCGCCGCTCCTGGCCAGGCACACCGGGGTGCCGCCGACCTTGACGCGGACGGCGGTGTCGTCGGCGAGGTCGGACAGGGACGCGACGCGCTCGCTCACTGCTGCGCCTCCGCCCCGGCCGACAGGGTCCGGGCGAGCTCGCGCTCGACCTCCGCCATGAGGCGCTCCTCGAGCTCCGGGACGCCGATCTGCTCGACGACCTCGGCGAAGAAGCCGCGCACGACCATGCGGCGCGCGACCGCGGCCGGGATGCCGCGCGACTGCAGGTAGAACAGCTGCTCGTCGTCGAACCGGCCGGTGGCGCTGGCATGGCCGGCGCCGGCGATCTCACCGGTCTCGATCTCGAGGTTCGGCACCGAGTCGGCCCGCGCCTCGGGCGTGAGCAGCAGGTTGCGGTTGAGCTCGTAGGTGTCGGTGCCGTTGGCGCCGGCCCGGATGAGGACGTCGCCGACCCAGACGGTGTGCGCGGCGTCGCCCTGCAGGGCGTTCTTGTAGGTGACGCGGCTGCGGCAGTGCGGAGCGCTGTGGTCGACGAGCAGGCGGTGCTCGAGGTGCTGGCCGTCGGTGGCGAGCGCGACGCCGCGCAGCTCGGCGTCGCCGCCGGGCGCGGCGTAGTCGACCGTCTCGTGCACGCGCACGAGCGAGCCGCCGTAGGTGACCGACGTCGAGCGCAGGCGGGCGTCGCGGCCGAGCCGGGTCGCGACGTGCGTACCGTGCACGGCGTCGTCGTCCCAGCCGTTGACCTGCACGAGGTCGAGGGCGGCGCCGTCGCCGACGAGCACGCTGACGGCGGCCGCGTACCGCGCGCTGCCGGTGTGCTCGAGCACGACCGTGACGCGGGCCTGCTCGGCGACGTCGAGCACGATCGAGGCCCAGACGACGTCGTCGCCGCGGGTGCCGTTCAGCGTGAGCACGACGGGCGTGTCGACCTCGGCGCCCTTCGGCACCCGCAGGACCAGCGAGCCGCTCGAGCGGGCCAGGGCGAGCGCGGCGAGCCGGTCGATCGGCAGCGGCAGCTCGCCGCGCAGCGGGTCGTCGGCGTCGACGGTGACGAGCTCGACACCGGCCGGCAGGTCGGCGACGACGTCGAGGTGGGCGTCCGACGGCGCGCCGTCGAGCAGCACGCGGAAGCGGTCGAGCGGCGTGAAGCGCCACTCCTCCTCGCGGCCGGTGGGCACCGGGAACGCCTCGACGTCGAAGGAGCGGGTGCGCTCCGGGCGGACGTCCGCCGGCTGGCGCGGCGTCGAGGGCTTCACGCCGACGGCCACGGAGCCGTCGGTGATGCCGCCGGTCTCCTTCAGGGCCGCGCGCTCGGTCGAGAGCGCGTCGGCCATCGACGACGAGCTAGCCAACGGAACCCTCCATCTGCAGCTCGATGAGGCGGTTGAGCTCGAGCGCGTACTCCATCGGGAGCTCCTTGGCGATCGGCTCGACGAAGCCGCGCACGACCATCGCCATGGCCTCCTCCTCGGACAGGCCGCGGCTCATGAGGTAGAAGAGCTGGTCCTCCCCGACCTTGCTCACCGTGGCCTCGTGGCCCAGGGACACGTCGTCCTCGCGGACGTCGACGTAGGGGTAGGTGTCGGACCGGCTGATGGTGTCGACCAGCAGCGCGTCGCAGACGACGCTGCTCCTCGAGCCGGTGGCTCCCTCCTGCACCTGCACCAGGCCGCGATAGGAGGTGCGGCCGCCACCACGGGCGACGGACTTGCTGACGATGTTGCTCGTCGTGTTCGGCGCGGCGTGCACCATCTTCGCGCCGGCGTCCTGGTGCTGGCCCTCGCCGGCGAAGGCGATCGACAGCGTCTCGCCGACGGCCCGCTCGCCGAGCAGGTAGCAGGCCGGGTACTTCATGGTGACCTTGGAGCCGATGTTGCCGTCGACCCACTCCATCCGGCCGCCCTCGTGCACGGCGGTGCGCTTGGTGACCAGGTTGTAGACGTTGTTCGACCAGTTCTGGATGGTCGTGTACCGGACGTGCGCGTCCTTCTTGACGATGATCTCGACGACCGCCGAGTGCAGGCTGTCCGAGCTGTAGATCGGCGCGGTGCAGCCCTCGACGTAGTGCACCGAGGAGCCCTCGTCGGCGATGATCAGCGTCCGCTCGAACTGACCCATGTTCTCGGTGTTGATGCGGAAGTAGGCCTGCAGCGGGATGTCGACCTTCACTCCCGGCGGCACGTAGATGAACGACCCGCCGGACCACACCGCGGTGTTCAGCGCGGCGAACTTGTTGTCGCCCACCGGGATGACCGAGCCGAAGTACTCGCGGAACAGGTCCGGGTGCTCCTTCAGCGCGGTGTCGGTGTCGAGGAACAGGACGCCCTTCTCCTCGAGGTCCTGCCGGATCGAGTGGTAGACGACCTCGGACTCGTACTGCGCCGCGACGCCGGCGACCAGGCGCTGCTTCTCGGCCTCCGGGATGCCGAGCTTGTCGTAGGTGTTCTTGATGTCCTCGGGCAGCTCCTCCCAGGAGGTCGCCTGCTTCTCCGAGGTGCGCACGAAGTACTTGATGTTGTCGAAGTCGATGCCCGACAGGTCCGACCCCCAGGTCGGCATGGGCTTCTTCTCGAACAGCTTCAGGCCCTTGAGGCGCATCGCGAGCATCCACTCGGGCTCGCTCTTCTTGGCCGAGATGTCGCGGACGACGTCCTCGTTCAGGCCTCGCTTGGCAGCGGCGCCCGCGACGTCGGAGTCGGCCCAGCCGAACTCGTAGCCGCCGATGCCGATCGCGTCGACTGCGGTCTGAGCGGTGGTCATGGGGAGGTCCTCACGTCGTCGGTGCTGGAGGCTGTGCTGGAGGCGGCGGGCGGCACGTGCAGGGTGCAGACGCCGTCGCCGTGGGCGATCGTGGCGAGCCGCTGGACGTGGGTGCCGAGCAGCCTGCCGAGCGCGGCGGTCTCGGCCTCGCACAGCTGCGGGAACTGCTCGGCCACGTGCTGCACCGGGCAGTGGTGCTGGCACAGCTGCACGCCGGCGGGGCCGGGTCCGGACGAGGCCTCGACGGTCGCGGCGTACCCGTCGTCGGTCAGCGCCTCCGCCAGGGCGGCCGGCCGGTCGGCGGTGGCGACGGTGCCGACCCGGTCGCGGTAGCGGCGCTCGATCTCGCCCGCCCGGGCGGCGGCGAACTGCTCCACGGAGCCCTCCCCCGCCGCCTCGGCGAGGAAGCGCAGGGCGCTGGCGGCGAGGTCGTCGTAGGCCGAGGGCCCGGCGGCGTGACCGGCGTCGGTCAGGGCGAACCGGCGGGCGGGTCGCCCCCGGCCGCGGACGGCGTGCCGGCGCGGCTCGGTCGCCGTGACCGTGCCGGCGGCCACGAGGGCGTCGAGGTGGCGCCGGACGCCGGGCACCGACAAGCCCAGCCGCTCGCCCAGGACCGCGGCGGTGGAGGGGCCGAGCTCGAGGAGCAGGTCACGGACGCGGTCACGGGTGCGCGCGTCGGCGCTGGGCGCCTTCGTCGTCGTCGCATCCACGTAATCCACAACACCAGTGTTGCGTAAATGCATCCGGAGGTCGAACCGGGCCCGGGGGGCCAGGGCGTGACCTGCCGCACGCAGGGCACCCTCACCCGGCGGCGTCCCGTCGCGCGCGCCCGTAGGCTGGGGGCCGTGACCGACCTCGCCCTGGAGGTCGACGGCCTGGTCAAGCGCTACCGGACGCCCGGCGGCGCCCGCACCGCTGTCGACGGGCTCTCGCTGGCCGCCCGCCGCGGTCGCGTGCTCGCCGTGCTCGGTCCGAACGGCGCCGGCAAGACGACCACTGTCGAGATCTGCGAGGGCTTCCGCGAGCCCGACGCCGGCACCGTGCGGGTGCTCGGCCTGCCGCCGCGCACGCAGTCGCTGCGCGCCCGGGTCGGGGTGATGCCGCAGGCCGGCGGCACCTACCCAGGGCTGCGCTGCGGCGAGGCGCTGCGCCTGGTGGCCTCCTTCTCGGCCCGCCCGCTCGAGCCCGGGATGCTGCTCGAGCGGCTCGGGCTGCTCGAGGTCGAGCGCACCGCCTGCCGGCGGCTGTCCGGCGGCCAGCAGCAGCGGCTCTCCCTCGCGATGGCCGTGGTCGGGCGGCCCGAGCTGGTCTTCCTCGACGAGCCGACCGCCGGGCTCGACCCGCAGGCGCGGCGCGCCACCTGGGAGCTCGTCGAGGCGCTGCGCGCCGACGGCGTCACGGTCGTGCTCACCACGCACCTCATGGACGAGGCCGAGCGCCTCGCCGACGACGTCGTCGTCCTCGACGCGGGGCGCCTGGTGGCGCAGGGCACCGTCGCCGAGCTGACCCGGCACGGCGCCGCCGGACAGCTGCGCTTCCGGGCGAAGCCGGGGCTCGACCTCGAGCAGCTCCTGTCGGCGCTGCCCGAGGGGTGCCTGGCCAAGGAGTCCCCGGCCGGGCAGTACCTGGTCGAGGGGCCGGTCGACCCGCAGCTGCTCGCCGCGGTCACGGCCTGGTGCGCCACCAACGGCGTCTACGCCGACGACCTGCGGGTCGAGACGCGCACGCTCGAGGACGTCTTCCTCGACCTCACCGGCAAGGCGCTGCGGGCATGAGCACCGCCTGGACGCCGGGAACCCTGGCCCCCGATCCCGCGGCAGCTCCCCGCTCGCGGATGCTCGTCGCGCAGGCCCGCGCCGAGCTGACGCTGCTGCTGCGCAACGGCGAGCAGGTGCTGCTGAACCTGGTCATCCCGCTGGGACTGCTCGCCGTCCTCGTGCTGGTGCCCTTCGTGTCCGTCGACGACGCCACCACGCGCGGCGAGCGGGCCGACTTCTTCGTGCCCGGCCTCATGGCGCTGGCCGTGATGTCGGCAGCGTTCACCGGGCAGGCGATCGCAGTCGGCTTCGAGCGTCAGTACGGCGTGCTCAAGCGGCTCGGGGCCACCCCGCTCCCCCGCTCGGTGCTGCTGGGCGCCAAGACGCTCGCCGTGCTCGTGGTCGAGGTGCTGCAGCTGACGCTGATCGGCGGCGTCGGACTCGCCCTCGGCTGGACGCCGCGCGGCTCGGTGCTCGGGTTCCTCGTGCTGGTGGCGCTCGGCACCGCCGCCTTCAGCGGCCTCGGGCTGCTGCTCGGCGGCACGCTGCGCGGTCTCACCGCGCTCGCCGCCGCGAACCTGGTCTGGCTGGTCCTGCTGGTGCTCGGCGGGGTGGTGTTCCCGGTGTCGGCGTTCGGGCCGGCCGAAGGCGTGCTGTCGCTCCTGCCGACCGCAGCGCTGTCCGGCGGTCTGCGCGAGGTGCTCGAGGCCGGGGCGCTGCTGCCGGTGCGCGAGACGGTCGTGCTGCTCGTCTGGGCGGTCGGCGGCCTCACCCTCGCGGCGCGCTGCTTCCGCTGGGAGTAGCGCCCGACCGCCGGTCCCGGCCAGGTCGGGACCGCGCTCCCTGCCCTCCGGGACACCGGGCGCGGCACGGTCGGGGCGTTCCGCGGGCGCCCGGCCCGCGACCTCCCGGAGGACCCGATGACCGCGCTCACCGCTCC
>Ga0247713_1001550_pt1 | contig 11238 bp, 18 predicted proteins | sample 21E_NmetaG_FD_189936 | JGI IMG/M metagenome (GOLD analysis project Ga0247713, IMG submission 189936) | Soil microbial communities from hillslope of Landscape Evolution Observatory, University of Arizona, Oracle, AZ, United States - 2-1-E_N | ecosystem: Engineered > Artificial ecosystem >... | reverse complement strand
ACCTTCAGGCCCCGCCCCTCGCTTGTCCCCAGTGGCTCCAGGTGACACACGGCTCCCACCGTCCGATCGTGCTTAACCCCCACATCCACGCCCACTGCGTAGAACCAGCGGGAATCGTGTGTCAAAGGACCATCGAGCGTGACGCATGCGGCGACGTCGCTGGCGGTAGTCAACCTGTCCTCAGCCGCCGTCCATTCGTTCAAGAAGAGGCGCCGATAGCTCGATTCAGTCAGGCGTCGGTGTTGTTCTGCAAGGCGGCGCTCGTCCATCCAGGGCGCCGGTCCCGGCACTTCGTGAACGCGCCAGAGCGGATCTTCCATTGCGTGGTTCAGAAGTCTGCGCGACCAGTGGGCGGGGTCGCCGGCGGTGGTCAGCACGACCAAACGACTTGAGGGCACCTTCGCAGCAGCGGATGACACCGCCTCCCATAGCTGGCGGGGCCCATAGCCGGAGGCCCACTGGGCTATCTCGTCAACCACGACGAAGTCAGGTCGAAGACCCCAGGAGCTCGCCGCATCGGCCGGAAGGATCTCCAGGACAATGCCGGTGTTGGGGACGATCACCCGGTAGGACTCGATCACCAGTGCGCCCCCGAGCTCCGGCGTGCGGCTCACGAAGCCATCGATCGAATCCAGAAGGAGCCGCCCCTGATCCCGGTCGGCCGCCAAGCCGTAGCATCGCGCGGCCGGCGGTAGCTGGCAGAGCATAGACGCGATCGATATGCCGGCGAGGTCGCTTGTCTTCGAAGCTCCACGGGCCCGGGTGAGGAAGTGGTAGGGCGTCCCGCTGTCGACCGCCAGCACCTCCCGCGCGTCGGTCCACTGGAAGGGCTGCGCGGCCTCTCCCCAACGCCTACCGTCTTCTAGGACGAGAGACGCCAGCACATCGAGGGCGAGCTCGGGTTCGGTCATGCCGGACCGTCACTCCCGAGCAAGGTCCTCGCGGCCTCCAGGGAATCGCGGAATTGCTGCCGTTCGTCCGAGTCAACCAACACCCGGCCCCACGTAGGCCATTCCGCCTGACAACCGTCGCACTGACAGCCGGCGGGGCCCGCCCACTCGTGTCTCTTGCAACCTGGCGCGATGAATTCGTTCACTCGCTCTCAACCTCCTGATCCTTCTGGTCCGGTGAGGAGCCATTGCGCGCCTGCCTCTCCGCCTGCTCACGGAATCGTCGACCTTCCGCGATGAGGGGTGCCAGGGACGCCCGTCCCTGCGCCAGGTCACGCTCGATCTTGGCGCGAGTGCTGGGATCGAGGCCCAGTTTGGACGCTAAGTCAGCGGCCAATTTCGTCAGCCTGTCCAGCTTGTTGCTCGCATCACGCCGCCGTTCGTTCTCGTCGTCCTCGATCTCAGATCCCTGTGCATCCAGGTATTCGCTGAACAGTTCGAAGCGGGCGAGAGTCTTTCCAAAGAGCCAGAGCGTGGGGGCGTAAGCCGGGTCGGCTAGAAAGCTCGGCCCGGTCTCCAACAGGGTCTCCACAATCTCCCGGGCTTTCGGATCGACCTTGCGGGGTGAGTAGGCCCCGTGCTTTATGGACAGCTCATGACCAGGCCGGAACGGCTCCCACGAGTAACCCCTCGCTGGTTCGTTCGACATCAGGTCAGCACGGCCTCAGAGCGTGTCGGAGCGAACTCGCCATTACCCCAGGAAATCCGACAGCGCAGACGTTCCTTGCTGGTCCCTTCGAGTGTCGACCGTGCCCAATCGTGCAGCTCGACAAGAGACGGTCCCAACATCAGGGGCCCCAGCTGAACGATGTTTTCCACCAGCTCGTCGGGTGAAAAGGAGCCTTGAAGTTCTCCCCAATCCCGAAGCGCCTGCCGCTCCTTGGCCTCGGCCTTGCCCTCGAGGCCGGACGCCTGGTGCTCCAGGCTGGCGCTGGTAGGAATTCGATAAGTCACAGTGTCCCCGCCTGTTGGGTCGACGTACGGCTTGTACGGCACGTAGTCACAGCCTTCGTGGGCCTGGAGTTCGGCCAGTAGCCTGGCGGTCACCTGCCCGTGCTGCTCGGCTTTCTTCCGCAGGCGGGCTGCCTCTGCCCGCATCTTGGTCGCCTCGGCTACGTTGATCTGCCGTAGCGCTTCCCGCCGTTTGTTTCGGGCAACCTCGAGGGCGGCATCGATCATCGCCATCTCGGACCGCGAGGAATCAAGTGCGTTCGCCGCACCCGACGTCCCGGCCTCACCCTCGAGGAACGCCGCCCCGGCGGTGGAGACGAGGACCGGGATCCTCGCGCTCAGGGCTATGCGCTTCAGGCTCAGATCAACTTCGGCAGTGAAGAGCCGTTCGCACTCGGCCTCCCACGAAGCACTATCCCTGCGGCTCACCAGCTTCATTCGTAACCCCTTGCGGCGATCTTCGCCTGGGCCTCCGTCAGCCCTACGTCGAGGAAGGCGTCGGTGAGTGCGTCGCCCGTCCCAACACCGCCCCTTGCTGCGATCTTGGCCTGCGCCTCGGTAAGTCCGATGTCGATGAACGCCTTGGTCAGGCTCTCTAGGTCCTCGGTCTCCGAAGCACCGGAAGGTCCAGTGCCCTTACGCTCCCTGAGTTGAACGAACTGGCGGCTGGCCGAAGATCCAGCCCCCTTAAGTAGTCCCGCCTCCCTGAGCCGGCGAATGGTCGTCTGGGTCACCTGCTCCGTCAGCTTCGCTAGGTCGACCTCGTTAGACATCAGGTCCTCTCTTTCCGGGTCGCACATCGGCGCCCTGTTGGTGTCGGTTCAACGTAAGTGGGGTGGAGCGGAACGGAACCCCCACCAAGGTCCGCCCCGCTCCGACACCCGAGAGATGGGTGGGGGCGTCCGCAAAAACGCCCCCCGGGGGATGCCGGATGAATCCCCGAAGCCCACCTCTTTTTGGGGTAGGGGAATGGACGACCCCCACCCACATCTCCCACGCCACCGATTGCGTATCGGTAGCACGGCTAAAAGCACGCTCAAAATCGAGGCAGTCCGCCCAATGTCCGCCCAGGCCGGCACCGTTTCGGGGCGGGTTGGGCTCGTTGCTCAGGCGAGATTCACGCCTTGGACGAGTCCGTTCGGACAGCAAAGTCGGGGCGTCGGCCGGTACACGCGGGGATTTCCTCTCGCGCGCATCATTTCGCCCGGAGAAAGCGTCGCCGTCGGCGAGTGCTCGGTCGCGAACCCCAATGGCTTCATCGGTGACCACGTCGGGACGGTGGCTCCGTTGGAGCGTGCAATGCTGACTACTGGCCAGATCAAGGTGTCTGCCCCCGCTACCCTCTCCCGTCACCCCGTTCCCCGGGTATACGCATCTCATGAGCTCTGGGCCTTTCGACGGCAAGCGGCCGGATCGTCTGGTGCCGGAGTTCCACCGCCAGGCTGCCCTTCGAGTGCCTTCACGGATTCCGAGCTCCGGGGCAGCGAACGGGGCGATGCGCTGGATTCAGGCGCCGAGGCGACGGTGGAGCCTGGGAAAGCTTCGAGGATGTCCTCAACCGCCTGGTCGAACTGCGCCAGACTGCCGGGCTTGCCGCTCAACTGCTCGAGGAGGCCTCGGACCCGGGGGGCGGCCTGCTGGATCTCCGGCTTGGCGGTAACCGGATCCGGGTCAGCGGTGACCAGGTTCTCTAGGGCCCGGCGGTACTCCGGCGTCCACTCCGGAAATCGCGCTACGCCGGGATCAGATTTTGCTCTCGGCTTTTCTTCGCGCGCATGCGCACGCTTTTGTTTTTGGGTTAGGGATAGGGTGTTGCCATTTTGAGCGTCGAGCCCGGACGGTTTCCGGACGGTTTCCGGACGGTTTCGATTCCCATATTCCGGATTCTGGACCGTTTGCGATTCCAGATTCTGGACGGTTTGCGATTCCAGATTCTGGACGGTTTGCGATTCCGGATTCTGGACGGTTTCAAGTCCGGATTCTGGACCGTTTGCCTTCATCTTGGGCAACGCGTAGCGGGTGCGCCTCCCCCGCCCGCCGCCCTCCTGCTGAATGGCAAGCTCGCCCGATTTTTGAAGGCGTTTAAGGCAGTCGTAAATGGTGGACCGGCCGAGCTTGGTCATTTTCATTAAGCGATCCACCCCGCAGGTAGCGTTTTCTCCCCAGTGGTCGCACTCGTCCGCTATAGCGAGCAGCACGAGAAGATCGTTGGCGGCGCTAACCGACGTATTCCAAACCCAGCGGGTCGCTTTGGCGCTCATTCGGTCCTTCCGGCGGCGCGACCACGGGGTAGTCGATCGTGTGCCGGGCCCGCAAAGGCAAGGCGATCGCCACTCCGTCGAACCCAGGATCCCGCGTTGGGGGCCCGCCGGACGGCCGGGCAGAGCGTCGTTGATGAGTTCATGGCTCACCCGACCGGGCCAGCAGCCAGCACATCGCGGATGCGACGGCGCGATAAACGGGCTTCGAGAAGTAGTGCATCCCCCCCGCCGCAGCCTGCGTAACAACGCCACCGCAAATGACCCCGGCAATTGGTATAGAGATTCAGCGAAGGATGTGAGTCGGGTTTATGGAAAGGACAGCGGGCCTTCCTTCCGTGAAGTCGGATCCCGTGGCGTTCGAGAACCTCGCGCGGGGTCCCGACAGTTTCGAGAACGCGTTGCTCGTGCCGCCGCCGGCTCACGTGCGGCCTTCCGTCGATCCGTCGAGGGCAGCGATCAAAGCGTCCCGAGAAATCCGAATCTTCCTGCCGATGCGACAGGCCGGTATCTGACCCTGTTTGACAGCCTCATAAAGCGAAGACCGACCTGTCCGGAGGACCTTGGCCACCTCGTCTACGGTCAGCACGGGCGGGAGGTCCGCCAGCTCCTTGGGGACCATCAACGATCGACCCCCAAGAGCAGCTCGACCTTCGTACGCAGCGCGCTCGAGGCCGGGATCTTGCCGTTCTCTACAGCACGAAGCTCCTGGAGGTCTACGCCGGCGAGATCAGCGAGCTGTTCCTGCGACATGGCCACACTCTCGCGGGCACTGCGAAGGCGAGAGCCGAGCGTGGGGCTAAAGCTCTGCATCGCCGGTCCATAAGGTATCCCCACGGTCTCTGCCAACCGTCCAAGGAGGCAGAGGGAAGGGAACGCCAGTCCTCGCTCTATTCGCGAAAGATGCGCCGGATCGATGTCGAGCCTCCGGGCGACCTCCCTCAGGCTCAGATCATGCTCTTCCCGAGCGGTGCGTAGTACTGACGGCATACGGGGATTCTTGCGCCCTAATGTGCCTATGTCAACAATTACACAAACATTCTGTAGAAAAGTTCAGACTACTGTTGATTCAGACCCAACAATAGGCGTAGAATCGTGGCTATGGAAGAACTCACTGCGAACCAGCTTGTTGCTCTCAACCTGCGTCTTGCACGTCACCTGCGCGGGTGGACCCAAGCCGAGGCCGCTGAGAAGCTCGAGCCATTCTTGGGGGTGCTCTGGTCTAGGGCGTCGTTCTCGGTTGCAGAGCACTCCATCGACGGGAAGCGGATCCGCCACTTTAGTGCTGACGAGATTTTGGCGTTCGCCTTGGCATTCGAATTGCCGATCAGTTGGTTCCTCCTGCCGCCGGGGGGCGAGGACGCGCAAGTGAGAAGCAGCGAGGCATCCCTGGATACCTTGGCCGTACTGCGACTGCTGTTTCCCAGTGACGTCGACGCTATTTGGGAGAGTCTCGCGACCTTAAGGACCTGGGGGCCCGGCGACGCGCGCTGGAAAGAAATCCAACTGATCGTGCGGGACCACCTCCTGGGTCTTCTGTCGAAATTGGGTTACGAAGCCTCCCAGGTGACTGATCTCGAGGTAATGGTGGCCCGCCTGCAGCAACAAGTCGCGGCCGAACGAGCGATTTACGAAATGACCGGAGAACGCAGACCAGAAACCGTCGAAACCGAGGAAGCGGACGGGACGGCCGACCAAAGCCCAGACGAGGAGGAGGAGCGATGAGGGGTCACATAAGGAAAAAGGTCCGAAACGGCAGGACCCGCTATTACGTGATGATCGAGCTCGAGGAACTCGAGCCGGACCCAGTGACGGGCCGCAGGAACCGCCGGCGCCGCTCCCACGGCGGCTACGACCGCAAGAAGGACGCCCAGGCGGCACTTGATGAACTTATCTCCAGGAGGGTTCAGGGTGTTTACGCCGAGCCGTCCTCTCTGACGGTGGGCGCCTATTTGGACCAGTGGTTTGAAGCCGCTCGCTCGCAGCTGCGGCAGACGACCTGGCACAACTACCGCCAGCTGGTCGACCAGTACGTGATTCCGGAGCTCGGACCCATGAAGCTCAACAAGCTGGAGGCCATGCACCTGGACAGCTTGTATGCCAAGTTGATGACCTCACCGAGCGCCAGGCGACCAGAGGGCCTTTCTCCCCGAACCGTTCGCTACACGCACGCAGTACTTCACAAGGCGCTGCTCGATGCCGTCAAGAAGCGGCTGCTCTCCGTCAATCCTGCAGACTTTGCGAGCCCCCCGAAGCAGAGGAGCCCGGAGATGCGCGCGTGGCGGCCCGAAGAGGCCCTCGCCTTTCTCGCGCATACGCAGGACCACCGGCTTTCAGCTGCGTTTCTCCTTGCGTTGACCACCGGGGCCCGCAAGGGCGAGCTTCTGGGCGCGCGCTGGAGTGACCTCGACGCTGAAGCGCGGCGGCTCTCAATCCGACAGACATTGGTCACCGTCGGATACAAGCCCGTTTTCAGCGAGCCGAAGACTCCACAAAGCCGCCGCTCGATCGCCCTGGATGAGGGCACCGTGCGCGTGTTGAGGGCGCACCGGGCAAGGCAAAGCGAGGAGCGCTTGGCGGCCGGCCCGTTGTGGGACGATCACGGCCTGATCTTCTGCGCCTCCGACGGTCGGCCTCTGCACCCGGACCGGTTCGACAAGATTTTCCGGCGGCTGTGCGTCGAGGCAAAGGTGCCTCAGTTCGGCTTTCACGCCCTGCGGCACACGGCGGCTACTCTCCTGCTGTCTGAAGGCGTGAACCCGAAGGTGGTTGCCGAGCGGCTTGGTCACTCGTCGATCCGCATCACCCTCGACACGTACTCTCACGTCTTGCCAACCGTCCAAGAGGAAGCCGCCGAGAAGCTCGGCCGGCTCCTGCAACCGAAACAAAATTAGGGGGGCGCGGATGGGCAATCAAAGGAAGCGCCGGCGTAAACGGCCACCTGGCAAGCCCCTCGACGCCATCGAGCAGGAGTACGCCCAGAACCTGAAGCGGGTCACCGAGACCGCCCGGTCGCTGGCGCGCATCCCCCTACAGGGCCTGATTGACGTGACCACCCAGGTGGAGGATCTGTGGCGCTCACAGTTGATCGACGGCCAGGGCGCGGTCGAATACCTCGTCGGACTGGAGAACCTGGCAGACCAAAAGGCGATGCTCCAAGCCTGCAAGCGGGTGGTCGATACAGCGGTCGAGATCGAGGAGCGGTCTATCCAGCGCCGCCAGGGGAACGACCCGATGGCCATCTTCCGCCGTGACCACGACGGCAAATGCCCGCCCTTCAGCGAAGACGACGACAGGTGCGAGGGATGCGGCCGGACGGCCAACCACTACGACCAGAACGTGCAGACGTGGTGCTGCAGCTGCATATCCGACCGGGAAGCGAGAGGACTAAGCCGATGGAAGTAGCCCTGGCCTGACCCACTACCGTGTCGTGGAGGGAAGGTTCGCGGCCCCGCCAGGCGCTCCCACTCTCAGCAAGGTCCGAAGCTCGCGATCGTGGTGAACGAGATTCCTAGCGCTAGGATGAGCAGGGCCCGAGCTCCATAGCTCACCTCGCTCGACACAGTGTTTCGTTCTTTCGCAAGTAGGTCGCGTTTAAAGTCCTCGAGTTCCTGTCGCTCTGATTTGTCGGCTATGGTTCGATCGTCTCGTTCGCGGTCAATCCGACCGTGGAGGTCGTTGACCTCTCTGCGCAACTCGGCGACGTTCTTCTTCAGCGCTTCCACGTTCTGATCCAGGGTGGCGCCCTCCACGGGGTAGTGGATCGTTGCTCTGGCTGAACCGGCTGAGTCGCTGCCCATTACTATGTCGGTCAACTCCACGTGATGTGAACGCGGCCTTCCGAACCTTGCTCGCAGTCTGCTCATAAACGACACAAGGGAGCGCTTTACCTTCTCCCACGTAGGGGTTACCCCAGCTGCTCTCGCTCGGCGCCAGTTGCCGCGGGCTACGAGCGCTACTGCTACGAATTCCAGGAAGAGGCCCAATCTGAGCGAGACGTAGCACCACAACATGTCCACTCCTAAATCTCTCCCATCCACTCACCGTAATCCTCCTTGCCGACGTTGCGGCGGGGGGCGACGGAAAACTTTTCATCTTTTTTCACTCCTCGAGCTAATGGCCGCTCCCCACTTCGTGTGCAGGATCTCCCTCCGCGGCCCCTTGGAGGGAACGGGGGAGCAAATCTCTGAGTTAACGGCGCTCCCACTCCGGACTCGACTACGGTTCACCCCCCAAGAACCGGCGGAGACGTTGGCAGGAGGCGTTGACGTCCTACGCCCCCGCAGTACGGTGCAACGCCTTACGGTGCACCGCTTAAAAGTGGCCCCGGCAAGCGTGGCAGCCCCTGAGGGTGCCACGGGAGAAGTGATCTATACAGGCTTTTGGCGGCGCCTTACGATCGAACCCACGGGGGTCACCGACGGCCCGGACTGCTTCCAAGGAGGTCGCTGGATGGACTTTGCCGGCTATGAAAAATGGGCTCGCAACTACCGGAGTTTCTCAGACCGATCAATAAAGGAGCATGTCCTTCGGTTGCGTCAGGCCGGGCGCTGGTGGTCAGAGGTCAAGGGAAACGGCGAGCTCGAGGATGCATCGTTCGGCGACCTGGAGGATTTACTCTTCTCCATTCCCACTGGACCGGCGCGCAATAGCATGCGCTGGGCGCTCGTCAACTTCTGGGAGTTCCTTCGATACAGAGGGGCTGCTCAAACTAACCTGGCTGAGCCACTCCCCAAAGCTAGACAGAGGAAGGGAAGGCCCAAGCCTATCTCTGAGGATCAACTCCGATCGCTGATCGAGGTGACGAGGAAGCCGACCAGAACCGGCACCCCCCTTAAGTGGGAATGTCTGATCACCGTTTTCGCCGGAACGGGGCTCCGCCTTTCGGAGGTTACGAACCTTAAATGGTCAGCAGTCAGGGGTGACCAGGTGGACCTCGTTCAAAAGGGCGGTCGCGAGAGAACCGTATTTCTTTGCGCCCAGGTGCTCGATGTATTGGAGCGTTGGCGGCTGGAGTGTCCGGACCGGAAATGGGTTTTCCCATCACCACTTCGGGCCGGCATGCCCCTCAGCACGACACACGTCTATTCGAAGGTCCGCGACCTCGGGAACAAAGCGGGGATTCCCGGCCTTCACCCCCACCAGCTGCGCCACACCTTCGCCACCCTGCTTTATGAGGCCAGCGGGGACATCATGAAGGTTAAGGAGGCCCTGGGTCATGACAACATCGCTAACACCATGGTGTATACGCAGGTCAACTCGAAGGGGCTGCGGGCGGCCATTGGCGGCCTAGCCATTTGGGCGTCGCCGGGCGGGATTGGGATCGGGCCCCAACACGAATCACCGGTGCCTGTTCAACGTCAATATTTTGCAGGTTTGCCGGACTCGACTACGGTTGCACTTCCCAAGAACCGGCGGGGACGTTGGCAGGAGGGCGTTGAGCGCCGCCAGCACATCAGGCAGATGCTCGCCCAGGGTCTGTCGAAGTCCCAGATGTGCGGCCTGCTTGGGGTCTCGACCCAGGCGCTGAACAAGCACCTGCAGAAGATCGAGGACGAAGACCGGGCGGCGGCGTGAACCCAACCCTGAGTGCTCTCTTCCGGTTTCGGCGGCACCAGACGCCACCCAAAGTCGAAGAGACGCTCTTCAGGCTGGAGCGGCGAGCAATCCCGCGCGCTCTTGAGCTGCATACCCCGTCGGCGATAAGGGGCCCTAGCGTCGCTTACATGGAGGCCCGAATGCTCTTCGAGGAAGGCCTTGAGCCGGCTCAGCTAGCCGTGTTTCGCGCACTTCAAAGCACTCTGGAGGAGATTCGGCGGTGGGAGCTCGTGTACGGCGGTAGGGGTTTTTTCCTGGCCGGCTACGTCCTGGGCAAGGGAGAGCGGCCTGACGCCCCCGCCATTGCCCGAGCGCTCGCAGACGAGGCCAGCCGGTCCGTTGAGGACCAGGCTTACAGCCTCCGCAGCCTCGAGGAGGGACGGTGCCACGTGAATCGCCCCAGCTTCCTGACTGCTTGGTTATGAAAAGGTGGCTGCTCGTCGTCCTGCTGGTCCCCGCCTGCGAGCGCGATGTCGACACCCGAGGGCTGAACCGATGCGTTAGGCTCCACTGATGATTGGCAGAGTATGGGTGGTGCTCGTGCTGGCCCTGGCCGTTGGTTGCTCGGCGGAACCCGACAAGCAGGCGGGCATCCACGGTGGCTTAGTCGACTTGGTCGAGGCTTACAGCCCCCAACCCCCACGGCCCGAACCGACTCCCGCCGGCGTAGGTAGCTCAATCGCTCTTCGAGGGAACGATGGCGAGGCGGTACGGGTGACAGTCGTGGAGCTGGTGGACCCGGCGCCACCGAGGGATCGGTTCTCCCAGCCCGACACTGGCTTCCGCCTCGTGGCGGTTCAGCTGCAGCTTGAGAACATCGGTCAAACTCCCTACCAGGACGCGCCATCCAACGGAGCGAACTTGATCGACGCTAAGGGCCAGCAGTATTCCCACACCTTCCGCCAGGTTTCCCCCGGCCAGACGCTCGGCGGCACGCATACCATCAGCCCGGGCGATTCTCGCCTCGGCTATGTGGTGTTCGACCTGCCGGAATCAGCGGAGGCGGCGAAGCTGCAGTATGCGTTGAACAGCGGCTACGCACGTCACGTTGGGGAGTGGAAGCTTAAGCCTTAGAGTCCGAACGCCAGCTCCCCCCAATTCCGGCCTTTAGTTGGTGGTCCCCAGTGCCACGAGGCGCTGGACGAGCAGCAGGTCCTTCACGAGGACACCTCCGACAGCCGCTGTAGCGGGGACGTCCCGACTGAGCCGCAGTCCGGGAGCCGGGCGCCCGCCGCCACTTGACGTGGCCCGACCGAACACCTGATCGAAGCGTTGGGCGGACATTGGGCGGACAGGCCCCTTACCTGGCAGTCCTCCCGGCCCCGGCGGAGGGCCGATTCACGCCTAAATCGGAGAGCTGGTGCCCAGATTCGAACTGGGAACCTACCGATTACAAGTCGGTTGCGCTACCGGATTGCGCCACACCAGCCAGTTGGGGGCTTTCCTCCCCACTGTCTTACACTTTACCGCCCCCAACTTCC
>Ga0247713_1001549_pt1 | contig 11238 bp, 17 predicted proteins | sample 21E_NmetaG_FD_189936 | JGI IMG/M metagenome (GOLD analysis project Ga0247713, IMG submission 189936) | Soil microbial communities from hillslope of Landscape Evolution Observatory, University of Arizona, Oracle, AZ, United States - 2-1-E_N | ecosystem: Engineered > Artificial ecosystem >... | reverse complement strand
CGGCTCAAGGACCGTGACCTGGGCCGGGTGCCCACCGACGATGGCACCTGATCCCCGAATCGTCGCCATGGCCGGAAACACAGCCTCTCAGAAGGCCGAGAACGGCCGCTACGCATCGCCGGGGTGGTTGGGGTGCGGGCGATTCAGCGCGAGGAGGGTGCCTCTCGGACACTGAGGGTGACGGTGACCCGGGGCAGGGGGGTCAATTTTCATCTGCCGCAGGGGGGTCAATTTTCGGCCGCCGTTGACAATCCAGGAGCACGTTGACGTCTCCACCATCTATGACAGTGCACGGGATCGTCTCTCCCGGCGCCGTCGGCTGGGTTGCCGGCTCCGTGGTCAGCGGCCACTTCCGCTCGGGCTGGGCGAGGTCGGGCTCCGGCTTGTAGTCGCCCAGCGCGTAGACCGCGATGGCGGGAGGCTTCCAGGGCGCTTCTCCGGGCGGCAGGGCCTCCGTCCGGTCGACGAAGGATCGCAGCGCCCGCCGATTGGCAGCCGCCTGTTCGCTGATCTGCATGGGGGGGCCGGCGTCATCCAGCCTGCCGCCGATACCGAGGGCGTTGGCGACGTGGCGGTGTTCCTTCCCGTTGGCGGTGATGGTGACGATCGTGTCGGGTGCATCGGCTACGGGCGGCTGGCCCAACTCCAGAGGGCCTTCCAGGAGAACGAGATCGCCCGCCCGCTCGACGAGGTCGTCGACGGTTCCCGACGGTACCCGGACCGACTGCAGCGGGGTTATGGCCGGGCCTGGGTAGATGGCGATGACCGGCGCCGGGGTGATGACCGTTCCGTCGCCGAGCACGGTGACCGTTGGCACGCTCGAGACAGCAGTGCCCACGGGGACGAATCCCCCCGTGACCATAACCTGCACGACCACCTCATCGGAGCCGGTAGGACGGGACAGCGGCACCACGCTCCTCTCTTCGGTGTCACCACACGCGGTGGCCAGGATCGCCACCAGCAGTCCAGGGACGAATGTGAGCCTCACATGCGTAAGACGAAGCGCGACGCTCGTCGTTTCCCGTCTCGCCATCCGGGTCACGCGGAGCCTTATTCGACTGTTCGGAGCTCCTCCCCGCGGGAGCGTAGAGGACGAGCCGGTCGACGTTCGCCGACGGTGTCCGGGAAGGCGTCGGTGCCAGGCACCGGTGCCGGCAGGTACGAGTGGGTCTCACCGCTGGTGGTCGTCGACTCGCCACACGTCCGCACCGGTGAGCCCCGCCGGCATGTCGCGATTCAGGTCGCGCAAGGGGATCGTTTTGACCTGATCCTCCGCCGGTGGCGCCGCACACACTGGCTCACCGTCGGGCGGGATGCGCAGACAGATCGAGCCGGAACGCTCCTCCGCCCTGACCGAGTACCCGCCGCCCCCGCCGAGATAGGTGGCGATGACCGACGGGTCGGTGTCGACGTGGGCATCGGAGATGTCGAGCGTCTGGTCCATGCGGTCGAGCACGACGGTGTTGCTCTCGTAGTCGAACGGCTCGGTGATCAGGGTGTCGGCGACGAGCGTCGCCGGGTCACCCGCCCTGCGTTCGACGTCGACGAAGTACCTGGTGGCCGGTATCCCGGACGGATAGGGGCCCTCACCGGTCGTGGTGAACGAGACCCGCACCGCCTGGCGGCCGTCGACCGTGGTGATGGCACGGTCCTCGTCGCGATCCTGATCCGGTCGTGCGGCGATGGCGTGGTCGACCCCGTTCTCTGTACACGACGATGGCAGCCACCCGCTCGTCGGTGCCCCTGGGCACCTCGAACGGATCGGGGTTGAACTGTCCGCAGCGGGGAACCACATCACCCTCGTTGGTGTGCCAGCCCCGGCGCCGAGATGGCGGACCCTTCGGGGCTTTCACACCGCACCAGATCGCCTCCGGATAGGGGCACAGCGGTGGTCGTCGTCGCGGCGGAGGTTGCCGATGTCTGATCCGGAGTTGAGGTCCGGTCCGGAATCATGCCGCCGTTCTGCGTGCCCTCCTGTGCGGCGTCGCCGCAAGCGGCGGCGACGGCGAGGAGAGCCGCGGAGGTGGCGACCAGCAGGCGCATGGCCACGGGTTACCCAAAGGATCGCGGACAGGTTCCGGGATCGGGGCCCAGTGACCGCGCGGTACCGGGCTCCCCGCCCCCCGTCCCGGTCGGGTAACAGTTCGATCACAATCCGCGGAATCCAGATCGTCGGGGTGGCAGACCGGGAAGGGCGGCCGTGAGGAAGGCAGCTACAGGCCCGCAGCGCGACACAGGACTGCCGCGGCCCTGTCTTCCCTTGCGTCGAGTGGGCCCCCGGTCCCGGCGCACTGAAGAAAGCCCCGCACCCTAGGTACATGGAGGGAACCATGCTCAACAGCCTTCGAATGCGCAGGAGCGCTCGGGCCTCTGTATCGGGCCAGGTACTTCCGGGAGGAGGGGATTGCGGTGTACGGCGACGACGACATTCCGACCTCTCCGGCAACGAAGGAATGCGGCCGGGTGGCCTTGGACGCCATGGACTACATCTGACACAACGGACTGATGCCGATGGACTCGACCGTTCTCGTCTACGGCGAGTCGCCGCCGCCATGACCCGGCGAGGCGATCTCGAACACCCACGAAAGGACTTTGTTATGTCCTACCGTCTCCACGCTCTCTTGATCGCTGCCGTGGTGCTCGCGCTGTCAGCGATCGCTCCCCCGGCCGCCGCGTCACACGACGTCACCCCGGCGCGAGTGGCTGGTCCTGACCGTGTCGACACCGCCGCCGCCGTGGCGGAACTCGCGCATCCCGGTGGCGCGTCGACTGCGCTTCTTGCTCGTGCGGACCACTGGCCCGATGCCCTGGCCGGGGTTCCGCTCGCTGGCGTGCTCGGCGCGCCCATATTGCTGACCAACACCTCCGACGTGCCCGCAGCCACCAGCCAGGTGCTCCAGCGTCTCGGCGTCGACAACGTCGTTCTGCTGGGTGGTCCGGGAGCGATCGCTCCGCGCGTCGAGCAGGAACTCGCCCGGAGCTACGCCGTCGAGCGGATCGCGGGCTTGACCCACTACGGCACCGCGGCTGCGGTGGCCCGTGCCGTCGCGGATCGCGGTGACATCGGCGCGACACCTGGTGGGAAACGCTCGGCCTTCCTGGCCTCCGGAGCGACATTCCCCGACGCTCTGGCCGCCGGTGCTCCCGCCGCCCTCGGCCCGAACCGAATGCCGATCCTGCTCACCGCACCGAACGCGCTCCCACAGGAGACCACGGCGGCCCTGGACGATCTGCCGATCGAACAGGTCCTGATCGTCGGTGGAACAGCCGCCATTTCCGGTGCCGTCGCTCAGCAACTCCAGGGGCGTGGCCTCAACGTGGTGCGCCTCGCCGGCGCCACTCGTACGCAGACAGCGGCGGCGATCGCTGACTTCGCCGTCGACATCCTCCCGGCGACACCGGAGGTCGTGCATATCGCTCGCAGCGACGCCTTCCCGGACGCGCTCAGTGCCGGCCCCCTGGCGGCCAGCCTGGGCGGGCCGCTGCTGCTCAACCAGGACACCGACCAGCTCGGCGCCGCGGCCGCGCAGTGGCTGGCGGAGCGCTGCCCTGAGGTGAGGGTGGTCCGCGCCGTCGGAGGGAGCCTGGCGGTCACCAGCGCAGTGCTCAACGAGGCGGAGCGGGCGGCTCAAAGCTGCCATCCGGGCGACGACCAGCCGGTGAACCTCACCCAGTCCTGCACCCATCGGGAACGGGACGTCACCGTCAACGTGCGTTACCCCGAGGGCTGGCACGTCAACGGTCCGTCGATCCAGCCGTGCACCGCTTTCGATCCCGAGCCTTTCAGCCTCCAGCCGGGCACCGAGCTCCCCCGGGATCTGGCCGTGCTCCTGCTCGTCGAGCCGATCGGGTTCGACCAGGCAGCCAACCCCACGGGCCTGCGGGTCGATGAGCAGCGCTCGATGAACATCGACGGCCGACGGGCCGTGCGCCAGGTCGTCACCACCACCGGCGAGGGCCTCGGCCCGGCCGGACAGCAAGCGACCCGCTACGTCGTCGACGGCGGCACCGACCGCTCCATCCTCGCCACCACCTGGAACGTCGCCGGCAACAACTACGGCGAAAGCGTCCGGATCCTGGACGCCATGGCCGAGGCCTTCGACATCGATCCGGCACGCGATGGTAGCGACGGTGATGACGGTGGCGATGGCGGCCTCGACGGCGACGACGTCCTTTCGCCGGGTATCGATACCCAGCCCGACGTTGCCGAGGCCAGCGGACCGATGGTGTCGGTCACCGACGTTCGACTGGGCCGCCACAATGGCTTCGACCGCATGGTCTTCGAGATCGGCGGTCAGGGCCAGGCCGGATGGGACGTCCGTTACGTCGACGAGGCACGATCGGCTGGCTCAGGGCGCCGTATCGACGTCGAAGGTGACGCGATCCTGCGGGTGAGCCTGCGGAACATCGCCCTGCCGCCCGACGCTCCTGCGGGCGTCGAGCCCTGGGACGGTCCGGAGCGCCTGGCGCTCCCCGGTTCCGGGCCGATCGCCGAAGTGGTGGAAGACACCGTCTTCGAGGGTCACCACACCTTCTTCGTCGGCGTCACCGAGAAAGGGCCATTCCAGGTGCACCGGCTCGGCTCTCCGCAGCGGGTGATCGTCGACGTGGCGGCAGCCTGACGCACGTTTCCTCGGCGGTGGGCACCGTGGGGCAGGTCAGCGACGGCGGCGCTGGCCTGCTCTGCTCAGATCCGGCGTTGAGATGCTGGTACGGCCAGCAAGTGCCGTCGCCGTGGCAATGACGCCCTGGGCTGCCCTCGCCACTCAGCAGCCTGGGCTTGTTCCCTCCATATGACCTGAGCCCTTTTCCGAAGAGCGCAGCGGGACACTTCGTGCGCACGGCAGCGCTCATCGTCGGCGCGGTCTGGGGCATGGCCCTGACCGGTGATTTCCGATCGCGGCGACCGATCGGGCTCGCATCTCTGTCCTGGGCGGGGCGCCGGGTTCGAAACGGCGCCGGCCCACCATCGGACCCTGTCGGTTTCTCTGAGGTGGCCGCATGACTTCGGGTAGTCACGTCAGCCGCAGGCATCGAGGACGGACGTCGGCGGGTCGGGCCAGACTCCACCCGCCTGCTCCTCCCGGGACGTGTCGGTTCTTCTCGGTCGCGAAAAACGCCGGCACCGACGTCATCAGCCCAGCGCTGGAGATCTGCGACCGCGTCTGCGGGACCGCGCCATGTTGGGACGCAAGATTTCTCGCGCCTTGTGGCGCCAATACGAGAGGCGTTCTCGGTTTGGGCCTCCGGCATAGGTGCTGACCTGCGGTTTTGTCGTGGGCGATGAGGGTCTTGATCCCCCGACCTCTGCCGTGTGAAGGCAATGTTCTGCTGTAGAAGCCACCGGCGGCTAGGTCGCTCAACGGCCGTCAGCGGCTATGAATCCGCAGCTCACAGCTCACGGCCATGTCCGTCGGTCGCCCTTCCTGCCGGTGGTTGCCCGGCGTTTCGCTCACTCTTTGATCACTCGTACACGGCAGGTGTCACCGCTCTGTCAGTGCCCGACATCGCGTCCTCCACCGACGGTCACTCCCCCATCGCGAGCCCGAGGAGCGGGCGTAGGTCGGGTTCTCGTCCCGCTCGACGGAGGAGCTTCGTGCCAGCTGGGGACCTGACTGGTCAGCCCTCGAGTGAGACGCCCGGCGACTGACAGCCGCCGAGGCGCACCCGTCGAGGCGTATATCCATTGCTAAGCGCGACCGATATACTGCACCCGTGAGCAAGCGACTGGTTGACATCGACGACGACCTGTTGGAAGAGGCCACCGCCATCCTCGGGGCGTCGACCATGAAGGAAGCGGTCAACCGATCTCTCGAGTCGGTCGTGCTCGCCGCCCGCCGCCGCCGTCATGCCGATCGGCTCCAGGACATGCGAGGACTCGACCTCGACGATCCGCAGGTGATGTCGGGGGCCTGGCGCTGACCGCTCGCTACCTGGCGGACAAGAGCGCGCTGTCTCGGTTCCGCGTGCCCGAGGTGTCCGGGCGGCTTCGACCGCTCATGGAGGACGGCCTCATCGCCTCATGTGCGATCGTCGACCTCGAGGTGCTCTTCAGCAGCCGGAATCTGAGCGACTACGAGGAAGTCCTCGACGAGCGTCGCAGCTTGGACTCCGCGCCCATCACCCCCGATGTCATGGACAGGGCCATTGAGCTGCAGCACGAGCTGGCTCGCCGTGGCCAGCACCGCGTGCCCATCCCGGATCTGGTGATCTCGGCGGCAGCGCAGTCGACCGGTCTCGTCGTGCTGCACTACGACGCCGACTTCGAGCGAATTGCCGCAGCCGGCGGTGCGGAGCATGAGTGGGTCGTTCCGAAGGGATCGATCTGAAAGCCACCCACTGTTTTTCAGAAACCTGTTGCGCCCCTCGACCGGCGGTATGGGCGCCCGCGGCCCGCACGAGTCCCTGTTGTTATGGGGGGTCTACGCGGGGAAGTCTTTGGGCGACAACACCGAAGCTTGACTCGGCTCGGGCGCGGGCGATGCGGCGACTATCCCTTCCCCTGATGGGTGTCCCGGACCCGTGCCCTCCGGCCATGACCCGTGAACATGCGGCCGAGAGCGACCGGGCCGTCGTATATGGCGGTGAAGAGGAGGGCGATGCCAAACCCAAGAACACACATGGCTGTGACGAGACCCCAGCCGCCAAGAGCGGCGTACGCAAGCACGAACCTCGCCGTTCCCCTCCGCCTCACGCGGTGATCGTATGCCAGAGCCCATCCTCCTGTCGCCAGGCGGCAGATGGCGAGTGACAGCCTTCCCCTGGGATCCAATCGCAGCGAGGCCCTCGCCGGGCCGGCGACACGAACGACCCCGTCGCCGCTGCCTACTCGGGTGGCACTCGGACGGTCGGCGTGTACCCGCCAGCCACTCGCGTCAGCCTGGAACGGATGCCGACGAGGTAGACGAGGGGAACCATGATCCCGACCGGGAAGAGCATGACCGGGCCGGCAAGGAGCGCGATCACCCAAGCGATCTTGTTCTGATCCGCCGCCCTCCACTCGCTGTCGGGGCGGATGAGCGCATCCATGACAGCCCAGACGACCAGAAGGAGGAACGGCACGAGCAGCAGGTACAGGAAGCTCGGTCCCGACATGAGTCCATATCTCATCGCCGTCCTTTCGCCGATCGCCTGGCGTCAGACTACGCGCTAGGTCGGCGAGGGCAACGAGCGACCAGTCCAACACCGGTCGGGATGGCGCATGCGGCGGTCTCGTGGTCGTGGAGCGGAGGCCACACCTGAAGGTTTTCGGCATCGCCGGACGCGACCGGCCCCCAGGCCGGCGTACAGGGATGATGACTCGGACCAAGGTCATCCGTGATTCTGGGACGGGACGACCCCATGAGGTTGGCCCTACAGCTCATGGTCGATCTCGAGGTAAATGATCTCGACGGAATCGTCGTCGGCGAGCACGACGTAGAGCGCTAGGCGAGTGATGAGGACGCCCGAGGCAACTAGAACCCGAACCTCCGGCACGTCCTCGACCGCCAAGGTTGCCGCCTCGTAGTCGACTGCGAGCAGGTCGATGAGCGGCGGTAGCTCGTGGAGCAGGAAGTCGGCTGTCGAGGGGACTCCCGTTGGGCTGCGATCGGCAGGGAGCAGGTCATCGAGCCGGTCGAAGAACGAGGGGGCGACGCGGACCTGTCGCCGGGGGCTCACTCGGTGACGGGACGGAGCTGCTCAGCCAACCGGGCCGCCGTCGTCTCGACTCGCTGCCGGAACGCCTCCGGGAGGTGGTCGAGGTCGGTCACGATGTGCTCACGCACCACTTGGGCACGCTGGTTCGGCGACATCGCATCGAGTTCCTCGGCGGTGATCACCTTCGGTGCGTCGGCCATATGACCAGGGTACCGGCGGAGGAACAGACGGCGCAGCACCCCCGAGGGCTCAGGGACTCTGCGACGACAGCGGCCCTCCCCCCTGAGCGTCCCCTGCCGGCTATCCCCAAACCGCGTTCCATCAGTGGAGCGGGGTAGCCCACCTAGGTGCCGTTCGGTGCGCAGGGAATAGGGGCCGATCCACCGCACGGCATTGCCGCGGGAAGGTGCATCCATGCCCCGTCCCCTTTGACGCCGACCGTGCGCTCGCCGCCAATCTTGATGTGGAACGGCTTGTCATGTGGCAGCACGAAGTTCGTTGCTGGGTTTTTCAGGGCGCGTGGGAACCAGGGCGGTCAAGGCCGGCCGCAGGCCGCCCGCAGGGGGAGCCTTGAGGGCCCGGTCAGTTGCCGACAGCACACTGGATGTAGAAGGCCGCCAGGCCTTCTTGTGAGCGCAGTCGCTGCCGCGCCGTGGACTTCGTCCCCGGTGGTGGCCTGGCTCCGAGTGCTCGACGATGCGCCGGCGGACGGTGGTTCGGCTGGCCGCCACTCTGATGTTCGCGGGTCGGGACCGCATGTCGGTTATCCGCAGGAAGGTGCCCCTGACTAGGTTCGCTTCGGCAGTGCCGCGGCATAGATCGGACGGGGATCGGTCCTGCAACGGCGGTTCGCCGGCGCATCGTGGAACGCTCGGTCACCCGGTCAGCCAGCCGAAGTGCCCGATGGACGTGGTCATCTCAGGCGACCATCTCCGCCCACAGAAAACCCGAGAGCTCACGGGCCGCCGCCACCACGCTCTTGGTGTTCTTGCGGGCCGCGAGGTGGCGGAACCGCCCGCACAGGCGCAGCTCCGCGGCCCAGGCCCGGGCCACCACCTCCGGGCCAGGCCCTCCTGTCGCTTGGCCATCTCAGACCCGACGTTCGGTCGGTGCTGGTAGGCCCAGGCCGACTCGACCAGCTGCGCCCGCAGGTGGGTGTTGCCGGCCCTTGGTGATGTGGCCCCGGCGCGTGGAGCCGCCGCTGGAGTACTCCGAGGGCACCAGGCCGACGAAGCCCATCATCGCTGTCGCCCGGCCGAAGCGCCGCCAGTCGCGGACCTCGGCCTGCAGGCTGAGCGGACCCATGCGGGTGACGCCTCGGTAGGCGCCCAGACGATGGACCCCCTCGGCGAAGGGCGCCTTGTCGAACCAGAGGGCGAGATCGGCCTCGACGGCGTCCAGGGCGGCGTCACGGGCCATCACCACCGCCCGGTATTGGCCGAAGGTGGTGACCAGCGCCGGCTCGGAGAAGCTCTGGGCCCCAAGCCACGCTCGTGTTTCAGCGTCCAGTTCGACCCGCCCCGCCACACCCGGGAGTGGCGCAGCAGGAACTTCGTCAGGCGGTTGCGGGCCCGGGTGAGATCCTCGACCATGTCGGCGCGAGTCCGGCATCGATCGCGCACGGCCTCCTCGGTCGGGGTTGGGATGCGGATGGCCACCAGCTCGCCGGCCGGTGCAGGCGGGCCAGACGCCGGCAGACCCGGGTGTCGGTCTTGACCCTGTCGCCCGGCGCCTTCGGGATCATCGACGGTGCGATCACCTCACAACGCACCCCCATGTAGAGCAGGAGGCGGGCCAGGTCGTAGCCGGTGGGCCCGGCCTCGTAGCACGCCCGCACCAGGCGGGGATCGGGAAAGCGAGCGATCAGGCAACGCACCGATTCCTCGTCGTGGATGATCTTCTCGACGTCCGGAGTCTCATGGCCCGGGTTCAGGATCCCCGCCGAGATCGAGTCTTTGTGGACGTCGAGGCCGAGGTGGACGGTGTCCGGAGTGGAGAATGGGCACGGCTGGCTCCCTTCCGTATGTTGGCTCTGCCCGCTCAGCGTGGTGGATGACCCACGTCGATGCGGAACGGAGCCGGCCGTTCCATCCTGACTAGGGAGGAGCAAGGGGCACTCCCCCATGGCGGGCCAGTCTCGCGCCCGACCTGGCGCCAGGTGGGAACCCGGCGACCGCCGACCACGGTCGCGAAGTGCCCCTTCCCGCGCCTGTGATCCGACCCTCCGACGAGGCGAGGAGCGGACCCGCAGGGACCGCGCACCTGGACGGCAGCTCTCATGTGGCGGCGCACACGCGAACCGGTTTCGGTATCGCCGCGCCGTCGGCCGGCCCAGCGAGGACGACGTCGTCATCGCCGCAGTAATCCTCGGATTCGCCATGCCGCGTGCGGTATTCGCCACCTTCCCGGCATTGCCGGACCGACCGCCGGGCCCCTACCGGTACGGCAGCGCTCGCGGCGTCGAGGTCAGCGATGTGGCCAATCCGCGTGATCACTCTGACGCCCACTCGCCGTTTTGATCACTCTGGCCGGCCAACATGAGAACCGTCCCCGCCTTAGAGGGGGCCGCACCCCCTCTGACCTGGGCTTTTGTGTGGGTGATGAGGGTCTTGATCCCCGACCTCTGCCGTGTGAAAGCAACGATCATGCTTGGAAGCCCGTTTGCGATAGGGCGCTCAAGGGCTCTGAAGGCCGAATCGTTGCAGGTCAGAGGACTGGGAGGCCATGTCCCTCCGTTGCCCTATCTGCCGGTGGTTGCCGGTCTTTCCGCGCCATTTTCGCGCCATATTTCACGGCAGAGGTCATGACGAGGGCGCCCGAGGAGCTTCGCCCGGGGGGGACCGACCGTCGCCCTGGGAGACGAGCCACGGGTGGCCTGGTGTGCATGGCCGACGCGGACCTGTACGGCGACATCGTCATCCCGGACACGACCGCGCTCATTCGAGCCGCCCGGGACCGGGCCAGCGAGCTCTGCTCCCTGCCGGCTGACTGGGACGGGCCGGGCGGGTCGCCGGTCAGCCCGATGAGCGCCGCCAATGCCGTGCGTCTCGTGGCCGGCGTCACCTGTCCCGAGTGCCTGCCGGCATCGCTCTCCCCCTCCGGCGGGAACATTCTCGTCGACTGGACCTGGGGCGACGAACACGTGGAGGTCGAAGTTTCCCCTGACGGCAACCTCGACGTGCTGGTCCGAGTCGCTGGCCTCGACTGGGAGGGACAGCTGCGCCTGGAGGACCGTGATCATCTCGGCTGGCTGGGACACCACGTGAGCGGCGTCGGCATCGAGCGCTTCCAGGTCCCGGCTGCAACTGCGTGAGCGTTGCTGACGAAGACGTCTTCTATCGTCGCGTCCGCTGGGCCAAGCGCACCACCGATCAGCGCTCCGGGGAGATCCCGCCGATCGGAGTTCGGACATGGCGATCGTCTCGCACATGCCCCCGAGGTGTGAGTCGTCCTATCCATCTCGGTCGAAATCTCCTAAGCCTTGATCCACCGATGAACTGATCGCGGCGAGGCCGCGTATCCACGTGAAAGGCCTCCTGAGCTGGGACGATGACGATGTCTGACGTCGTCGTAGCCACCAACGCAGGAGGCACTTTCAGT
>Ga0247713_1001548_pt1 | contig 11247 bp, 7 predicted proteins | sample 21E_NmetaG_FD_189936 | JGI IMG/M metagenome (GOLD analysis project Ga0247713, IMG submission 189936) | Soil microbial communities from hillslope of Landscape Evolution Observatory, University of Arizona, Oracle, AZ, United States - 2-1-E_N | ecosystem: Engineered > Artificial ecosystem > Mesocosm... | reverse complement strand
TCTCGATGCCCGTGGTCGCGATCGCGACCACGGGCATCGAGACGAAGATGTACGCGGTGCGCGACGCCGACCAGCGCTGCACGACGGTGAGCACGAAGAGGAAGAGCGCGACGGTCGCGAGCACGAGGTAGACGAGCGCGAGCTGCGTGTCCGTCTCCCGCGGCAGCGCGAGCCTCTCGCCCGCGAGCAGCGCGCCCGCGAGCAGCGTGACGGTGCCGACGGTCATGCCGACGAGGTTCATCGCGAGCGGGTGATGGCGCCCGGCGAGCTTCGAGACGACGGTCGACTCGGACGCGCCGAGCGCGGCGAGCAGGAGGAGCGCGAGCGACACGAGGCCGAAGGTCGAGCCCTCCGGCTGGAAGAACATCACGACCGAGCCGGCGAGCGCGATCACCGCTCCGGCGAGCGGCCGCGGCGTGAGCACCTCCATCCCGTGCAGGACGGCGAGCAGGAGCGTGAGCAGCGGCCCGACGGCGAACACGACCGCCGCGATCCCGGCCGGCACCTCCTGCAGCGCCCAGTACATGCAGCCGTACGCGAGCCCGAAGCCGAGGAAGCCGTAGAGCGCGACGAGACCGAGCGCGCGGCCGCGCGGCAGGCTGAGCCGGAGCGCCGCGACGAGCAGCCCGCAGACGAGGGCGGCGAGCGCGAAGCGGAGACACGCGCCCCAGAGCGGGTCGAGCTCGCGGTTCGAGAAGCGGACGCCCACGTAGTTCGTGCCGCCGACGACGACCGCGCCGAGGAAGGAGCCGAGCGCCGCGCGGTCGTCCACGCCGCGACTCTACGCACCGATGAGTTCCGAGCGCGGCCGCCGTCCTAGGTTCGACCCACCGACCGAAGGAGCGATGCGATGCCGACACCGACTCTCACCCAGGGCGCCCCCTGCTGGCTCGACCTCTACAGCTCGGACACGGAACAGGCGAAGGCGTTCTACGGCGGCGTCCTCGGCTGGGCGCCCCTCGACCTCGGCCCCGAGTACGGCGGCTACTTCATCTGGCAGCTCGACGGCAAGGCCGTCGGCGGCTGCATGGCGAACGACGGCACCCACGGCGCGCCGGACGGCTGGACGACGTACCTCACGAGCGACGACGCCGACCGCACCTGCCGCGACGCGGCCGCGCGCGGCGGGCAGGTCTTGATGGAGCCGATGGACGTGACGCAGAACGGCCGCTTCGCCATCGTCGGCGACCCGGGCGGAGCCGCGGTCGGCGTGTGGCAGCCGCGCGAGGTGACGGGCTTCGACGTGCGCGGCGAGCCTGGCGCGCCGGCCTGGTTCGAGCTCCACACGCGCGCCTACGACGCGTCGGTCGCCTTCTACCGCGACGTCTTCCGCTGGGACGCGCGCACGATGAGCGACGAGCCGGAGTTCCGCTACACGACGCACGGCGAAGACGACGGGGCGCTCGCCGGGATCATGGACGACTCGTCGCTCCCCGAGGGCGCGCCCGCCGCGTGGGCCGTCTACTTCGAGGTCGCCGACGCGGACGCCGCCTGCGCGCGCGTCGTCGAGCTCGGCGGCAGCGTCGAGGGCGACCCCGTCGACACGCCGTACGGCCGCCTCGCGTCGGCCGCCGACCCGACGGGCGCGCGCTTCCGGCTGATGGCGAACTGACGGGCGCGAGCGCAGGCGCGGCGGCCGCCGCCGCCGCGCCTACGCCTCGCCCATGACGAGACCCTCGATGTCGTGCCCCTGCACGACCGGCTCGAGCTCCTCGACGAGGCGGCACGAGAGGTGCCTGCGCACGTGCTCGGGCAGCCCCTCGTGGTAGGCGTGCGTCATCTGGAGGTCGTGCGGGATCGCATTCGTCGCGTCCGCGGCCTCGGCGCCGAGCACGAGCACCGGGCGCGCGACGTCGGAGCGGTTCGCGGTGCCGCGGTGAATCGTGAGCGCCGTGCGGCAGGAGATGTCGCCGCGCTGCGGCAGCTTCTTCTGGCCTCGCTCCTCGTACCGGCCCCAGAACTCCTTCGGCGGGAACATGCCGTGGTCGAACTCGCTGCCGTCGTCCCACTGCGTCCCCGGCGCGATCTCGAACGGCCCCATCTCCTCCGTCACGTCCACCGTCGTCAGGTTGAACGCGAGCGAGCTGATGCGGCGGCCGCCGGTGGTCTCCGGCGGCGCGGCGAAGTCGCGGTGCCACGGCTGGTTCATCGCGCCCGGGTTCGGGACGTCGAAGCCGATCTCGACGAAGACGTAGTCCTCCCCCAGCACCGCCTCGCACACCTGCGTGATCCACGGGTGCGAGACGAGGTCGACGAAGCCGCGCACGTCCTCCGGCCGGATCTCGACGTAGTGGCGCTTCGGCCCCCGCCCGACGGCGCCGCCCTCGCGCGAGAGCGCGTCGCGGTACGCGACCCGGATGTCCTCCGCGAGGTCGGCGATCCACTCACGCGAGAACCCGCCCTTGAGGCCGATGATCCCGTCGCCGTAGATCCCGCCCATGATCTGCGCGACGTCGTACGTCTGCGTGCTCTCGACCGTCGTGCCCACCGCGCCTCCTCGTCCGTCCGCCGATGTTGCGTCGTCGCCGCTGAGGGTACTCGCGAGAGCGCAGGACGACACACGAGGGGGGAACACATGCACGCATCGACCCGCCGCGGGCTCCGCCGCGTACTCGGGACGCTCGCCGCGCTCGTCGCGACGGCGCTTCTCGCGCCCGGCCATGCCACCGCGAAGACCACGACTTACGACAACCCGCTCCGCGTCCGGATCCCGGCCGGCGGGCTCGTCGAGACCTGCGCGGACCCGTCGATCATCAAGGCGCCGACCGGCGACCGCGCCTGGTACGCCTACTGCACGACCGACCCGCTGAACGGCGCCGACCGCAACGCCGACGGCAGCCTGCGCTTCCGGTTGATCCCGATCCTGCGGTCGACGGACCTCGTCAACTGGACGTACGTCGGTGACGCGTTCGCGTCGCGGCCGGCGTGGATGCCCGACACGGCCGGGATGTGGGCGCCCGACATCGCCTTCGTGAACGGCCGCTACCACCTCTACTTCACCGCGCCGGAGACGAAGGCCGGCGGCAGCGCGATCGGCGTCGGCGTCAGCTCGAGCCCGACGGGCCCGTTCGTGGACAGCGGCGGCCCGGTCGTCGAGCCGTCGAACCGCTGGACGTTCGACCCCGACTACATCGAGGTGGACGGCGTCAAGTACCTCTTCTACGGCAGCTACTTCGGCGGCCTCTCCGCACGGCAGCTGACGCCCGACGGGCTGCGCTCCCTCCCGGCGACGCAGACCCAGATCGCGATCGCGAACCGCTACGAGGGGGCGCACGTCGTCCGCCGCGGCGGTTTCTTCTACCTGTTCGCGTCCGCGACCGACTGCTGCCGCGGGCCACTCACCGGCTACAGCGTCTTCGTCGGCCGCTCGGCGAACGTGCTCGGACCGTACGTCGACCGCGACGGCCAGTCGCTCCTGCAGGGGCGCGTCGGCGGCACGCCCGTCCTCAGCATGAACGGCAACCGCTGGGTCGGGCTCGGCCACAACACGGTGTTCCAGGACGCGGCCGGCGGCTGGTGGACGCTCTACCACGCAGTGGACCGGTTCGACCCGTACTTCACCGGCGCGACCGGGTTCACGAAGCGCCCGCTGCTGCTCGACCCGATCACGTGGCGGAACGGGTGGCCGGACGTGCGCGGCGGCCTCTGGGCCTCCGACACGCGGCAGCCCGGGCCGGTCGCGACCGTCACGAAGCCGCGCAAGAAGGTGAAGCGCACGACCGCGACGGCGCGGAACGTCCGCCTCGGGAAGCTCGTCCCGCAGCTCTCGGACGAGTTCAACTCGGGCGGCCTCGCCTCGCGCTGGTCGTGGGTGCGCCAGCCGGCGGCGGGGACGTACGGCCTCACCGGCACGTCGTTCCGCTTCGACACGCAGGCGGCCGACCTCCACGTCGACAACAACACGGCCTCGGTGCTCGTGCAGGGCGCGCCGAAGCACGACTACGTCGTGGAGACGCGGATGCGGCTGAGCGTGCCGCCCGAGGGCTGCTGCCACAACTACGTCCAGGGCGGGCTCGTCCTCTACGGCGGGGACGACAACTTCCTCAAGCTCGCGCACGTCTCCATCTGGGAGACGCGGCAGACGGAGTGGGCGAAGGAGCTCGCGCCGGTGCCGGCCGGGTGGCCGCGCTACGGCAACACGGTCGTGGGCGCTCCGGGCGACTGGACGACGCTCCGGGTCGTCGTCTGCCGTGGCACCGGCAAGCGCGAGACGACCTACCGCGCCTACACGCGCCGCGACGGCGGCATCTGGGTGCGCGGCGGGGTCTGGACGCACCGGCTCGAGAACGAGCGGATCGGGCTCGTCTCGATGGGAGGCTCGGGGTTCACCTCCGAGTTCGACTACGTGCGCGTGTACCGCGCGCACGAGTGCGCCCGGGCGGAGCGGCCGCGCTAGCGAGCTACTCCGGCAGCTCGCTGGGACCGACGGAGGGGCCGCTGCAGCGCGGCCCCTCCGGGCCCCACTCGAGCGGGTCGATCCGCATCAGGCGCGCCGTCGCGTCCACGTCCCAGCCGTGGTAGACGATCACGTCGGCGCCGCCCGGCGTCTGCGTGATCGAGGCGTGACCCGGCCCGAGCACGGAGCCGGGGCGGGTGCGGAGGATCGTCGGCTCCTCGTGCGGGACGACCTCCCACGGGCCGAGCGGGTGGTCGGCGACGGCGTAGGAGACGCCGTAGTTCGGCTCGCGCCACGCGCCGCCGCTGAAGAAGAGCCAGTAGCGCCCGTCGCGCCTGACGACGAAGGGGCCCTCGATCGTGTACCAGTCCCACGTGCGCCCGTACCACGTGCGCTGCGCCTCGTAGAGGTTCCAGTCGGCGAACGGCCGCACCGCCACGCGCGCGTCGCCCGCGAGCTCCGTCATCGAGACGAGGCGGTCGACCACGATCCCGGTGCCGACGCGGTCGCCCTCCAGGAAGTCGCGGCAGAAGAAGAGGTACCAGGAGCCGTCCTCATCGCGGAACGGGCTCGCGTCGATCGAGAACGGGTCGGTGTCGAGCTCGACCCCCTGGTCGACGAACGGCCCCTCCGGGCCGTCCGCGACCGCCACCCGCAGCCGCTGCCCCTCGCCCTCCGGGGCACCGACCGAGAAGTACATGTAGAAGCGGCCGTCGTCGCCCGCCGCCACCTCCGGCGCCCAGTAGACCTCGCCGGGCCGGTCGAGCGGCTCGAGGACGTCGCCGAGGCCGCGCCACGTGACGAGATCGTCCGAGACGAGCCCCGGCACGGTGCGGCCGGGATCGGGCACGGTGCCGTAGGCGTAGTAGCGCCCGTCGTGCCGCAGCACGAACGGGTCGGCGAAGTACTCGCGGTGGACGGGGTTCGCGTACGGCAGCACGGCCGCGGGACGCTACCGCAGCCTTCGCAGGAGCGGCTTCGGTCGTTTATGGTCGCGCCGAGACCCAGCACCTGTCTCGCACAGGATCAGACAACCGAAGGGGGCAAGATGTCGGAGGGGCTTCCGTTCGAGCGCAGGTTGAGCCGGCGCCGTCTCGTGGTGACGGCCGCAGGGGCCGGCGCCGGTCTCCTGCTGGCCGGCTGCGGCGGGTCGTCGGCCGAGGAGGCGACCGGCGGCGGCGGTGGCGACACCGGCGGCGGTGGCGGCGACGCCGGCAAGACGTACACGGGGCCGAACGTCCAGCTCCAGTTCTGGAACGGCTTCACCGGCGGTGACGGGCCGTTCATGCGCGACATGGTCAGCCAGTTCAACAGCGAGCACCAGAACATCGACGTGAAGATGGTGGTGCAGCAGTGGGGCGACTACTACCAGAAGGTCCCCACCGCGGTCGCGAGCGGCCGCGGCCCCGACGTGGGCGTGATGCACGTCGACACGCTCGCGACGAACGCCGCGCGGAACGTGATCGTCCCGCTCGACGACCTCGCCTCCTCGCTCCAGCTCGAGCAGAGCGACTTCGCGGAGACGATCTGGAACGCCGGCATGTACAAGGACCAGCGCTACGGGATCCCGCTGGACATGCACCCGCTCGGCTTCTACTACAACACCGCGCACCTCGAGAAGGCCGGCGTGAGCGAGGTGCCGATGACGCGCGAGGCGCACGACGAGGCGCTCGAGAAGCTGAAGGCGGCCGGCTTCGACCAGCCGTTCTGGCAGAGCTCGACGTGGCCCGCGCACCTCATGTTCATGTCGCTCCTCTGGCAGTTCGGGGGCGAGCTCTACAACGAGGACTCGACGGAGGCGACCTGGAACTCCGACGCCGGCGTGCAGGCCCTCGAGTGGATGGTGAACCTCGTCAAGGAGGGCTACAGCCCGAAGAACGTGGCGAACGACGCCGACTACATCGCGTTCAAGAACGAGAAGAACAGCTTCCACTGGGACGGGATCTGGCAGACGCAGGACCTCGCGAAGACCTCCGTGCCGTGGGCGGTGGCGCCGCTGCCGCAGATCGGCGACCAGAAGGCCGCGTGGGCGGGCTCGCACAACCTCGTGATCATGCGGCAGCGCAGCGCCGACGAGAACAAGCTGCAGGCCGCGAAGGTGTTCCTGAACTGGATCAGCGAGCACTCGCTCGAGTGGGCGAAGGCCGGGCAGGTGCCGGCGCGGAACAGCGTGCGCGAGAGCGAGGAGTTCAAGGCGCTCGAGCACCAGTCCACACTCGCCGAGCAGATCGACTACGTGAAGTTCCCGCCGGCGGTGCCGGGCATCGGCGACGCGCAGGCGGAGATGGAGCAGGCGGTGAACCGGGCCGTCCTGATGAAGCAGACGCCGAAGCAGGCGCTCGACCAGGCGGCGAGCAAGGCGAAGCAGCTGCTCGCCGAGAACCAGAAGAAGTACGGAGCGTAGGCCCGGGTCGTGACGCAGGGCCCGAGCTCGATCGAGCAGGCAGGCGGGGGGCGGCCGTTGCCGCCCCTCGCCCGCGCCGCACGGACGGGTACGCGCAACCGCGCGCCCGCGGGAGGCGGCAAGACGGCGTACCTCTTTCTCGCGCCGTACCTCGTCCTGTTCACGGTGTTCGTCGCCTTCCCGGCCGTCTACGGGCTCTGGGTCAGCTTCCACAGCTGGGACCTGCTGCTCCCGAACAAGCCGTGGGTCGGGCTCGGGAACTACCGGACGCTGCTCGACCCCGGAACGGCCACCGGGGGCGACTTCTGGCAGTCGATGAAGGCGACCGCGATCTTCACCGTCTTCGCGGTGCCGCTCCTCGTCGTGCTCCCGCTCGGGGTCGCGCTGATCCTGAACCAGAAGTTCCGCGGGCGGAACTTCTTCCGCGCCGTCTACTTCGCCCCGTACGTCCTCGGCGTCGCCGTGATCGGGGTCCTCTGGACGCTCCTGCTCGACCCGAACATCGGCGTCGTCAACTACTACCTCGAGAAGGTCGGCGCGCCCGAGAACATCGCGTGGACGACCTCGCTCCCGTGGGCGTGGATCGCGCTCGTCGGCGTCACCGTCTGGTGGACCCTGGGGTACAACGCCGTCATCTACCTCGCGGGGCTGCAGGACATCCCGCGCGAGCTCTACGAGGCGGCGAAGGTCGACGCCGCGAGCCGCTGGGGCCGCTTCCGCCACGTGACGCTGCCCGGCCTCCGCCCCGTCCTCGTCTTCGTGATCACGATCACCATCCTCGCGTCCGCGAACATGTTCGGCCAGGCGTGGCTGATCACGGGCGGCGCGCCCGGCAACGAGACCCGCACGGCGATCATGTTCATCGCCCAGGAGGGCCTGCAGAACTTCCGGCTCGGCACCGCCGCCGCGATGAGCTTCGTCCTCGCCTTCTTCCTCATGCTCGTGAGCCTCGTCACCTTCTTCTTCTTCCGCGAGCGGAGGTCGTCGTGACGGCCGTCGCCACCGAGCCCCGCCGCCAGGGCGCCCGGCCGCGCCGCGCGCTGCTGACGGTGCTCGCCTCGTACCTCGCGCTGATCGCGCTCACCGTCGTCTTCGTCGCGCCGCTCGTCTACATGGCCTCGACCGCGTTCAAGTCGAACCAGGAGGCGACGCGGATCGAGCCGACCTGGGTTCCCCGCGAGCCGACGACCGAGCCGTTCAACGCGATCCTGAGCCGCTCCGAGCAGACGCCGGTCTTCCGCTGGTTCCTGAACAGCATGATCGCGGCGATCGGGCAGGCGCTCCTCGTCGTCGCGACGGCGTCGCTCGCCGCCTACGCCCTCGCGCGGATGGAGTTCCGCGGCAAACGCGTGATGACGGCGCTCATCATCTCGACGCTCTTCGTGCCGCCGATCATCTTCCTGATGCCCACCTACCTGATCCTCGACGAGCTGCGCTGGCTCGACAGCCTGCTCGCGGTGACGATCCCCGGCGCGGCGGGCGCGCTCGGCGTCTTCCTGCTGCGCCAGTTCTTCCTCTCGCTGCCGAAGGAGCTCGAGGAGGCGGCGGTGCTCGACGGCGCGAGCCCCTTCAAGATCTTCTGGCGCGTGATCCTGCCGCTCTCGAAGCCGGCGCTCGCGACGCTCTTCCTGCTCGCGTTCCTGACGAACTGGAACGACTTCCTGCTGCCGCTCTTCGTGCTCTTCAGCCCCGAGTCGCTGACGCTCCCGCCGGGCCTCGGCCTGCTGCAGGGCTCGTACACGACGAGCTACGAGATCATCATGGCGGGCGCCGTCGTGGCGACCGTGCCCGCGCTCGTCCTCTTCATCCTCGCGCAGCGGTTCGTGATCGAGGGCGTCGCGGCGACCGGGATCAAGGGCTGAGCCGGACGCAGGCCGGCGACGCGGCGGCCGGCGGTTCGGCCCGGCGCAGGTGGGAAGGGTGCCCGTCGTGACGGCGGCCACTGACCCGCTCGTGTTCGGCGACGGGGCCCGCGCCTCGCTCGACGGGACGTGGGAGTTCTTCCCGGGAGACCACGAGTTCGACGAGCTCGACGGGCTCGCGCCCGCGCCCATCCGCGTGCCCGCGCTCTGGGAGGCGGAGGGGTACCTGGAGCTGGACGGCGTCGCCTGGTACCGCCGCCGCTTCCGGCTCGACGACGCGGGCGGCTTCTGGTCGCTGCGCTTCGGCGCGGTGATGGACATCGCCGACGTGTGGGTGAACGGCCGCCGGCTCGGGACGAGCGAGCTCGCGTTCACGCCGTTCGAGGTCGACCCGACGGGCAGCCTCGTCGAGGGCGAGAACACCCTCGTCGTGCGGGTGCTCGACCCCTCGCTCGACCACCCGGAGCACCGCCGCCTCCCCCACGGCAAGCAGGGCTGGGCGAACCACGTCTTCCCGAGCCGACCGAGCCTGTACCTGACCTACGGCGGCATCTGGCAGCCGGTGACGCTGCGCCGCCACGGCCCCGTCGTCGTCGGCGACGTCTTCGCGAACGGCGACCCGGACGACCTGCGCGTGACCGCGGAGGTCGAGAACCGCTCCGACGAGCCGGTGCGCGCGTGGGTGGGGACGCGGACGCTCGGGCTCGTGCGCGAGACGCAGGTCGAGCTCGAGCCGCGGGAGCGGCGGACGCTCGAGGCGTGCTTCGGCGCGACGAGCGCGGCCCGCTGGTCGCCGGCGGCGCCGAACCTCCAGCACGCGCTCGTCGACGTCGTCATCGGCGACGACGCGAGCGACTCCGCGACCGTCCGCTACGGGTTGCGCACCGTGCGGCTCGAGGACGGGCGGATGTGGGTGTGCGGCGAGCCGTACCGGATGAAGAGCACGCTCGTCCAGGGCTTCCGCGCGGACACGCTCTACGCGGAGGGGACGCGCGAGCAGATCCGCGAGGAGGTGCTCGCCGCGAAGGCGATGGGCTTCAACACCCTCCGCCTCCACATCAAGGCGTTCGATCCTAGGTACCTCGACGTCTGCGACGAGGAGGGCATGCTCCTCCACTGCGACGTGCCGAACGCCGAGCCGCTCGTCTACGAGGAGATGGCCGACGGCACCCAGCTCTCGCGGCGCTGGGTCGCCGCGGCGCAGGCGCAGGTCCGGCGCGACCGCAACCACCCGAGCGTGATCCTCTGGTCGGCGATGAACGAGATCGGCGTCGAGCGCGGCGTGATCCGCCGCTGGCCGGAGTACGAGCAGCTCGCGCGCACGCTCTACGCGGCCGTCATCGCCGAGGACCCGACGCGGCCGGTGATCGAGAACGACTGGGTCGAGCCGGATCCGGACTACGTCTTCTGCTCGCCGATCCTGACCGCGCACTGGTACGGCCGGTTGCACGCCGACTACCTCCACGAGCTCGAGGAGAAGACGGCGCGGTGGGCGGAGGCCGGACGGCCGTTCTTCGTCAGCGAGTACGGCGACTGGGGGCTCCCGGCGATGCCCGAGCAGCCGGACGAGCCGTTCTGGAGCGCGCGTGCGGTCTTCGCGGCAGGCCTCGCGCGGTCGCTCTGGCCGGGCACCCTCGGCCGCTTCGTCTTCGAGACCCAGCGCTACCAGGGCCTCGCCGACCGCCTGCAGACGGAGGTCTTCCGCCGCTACGACGGCGTCGACGGCTACTGCGTGACGGAGCTCACGGACGTGCCGCGCGAGCTGAACGGCCTGCTCGACATCGACCGCGCGCCGAAGCCGCTCGCGGTCGCCGAGATGACGCGGGCGAACCAGACGGTGCTGCCGATGCTCCAGCTCGAGACGCTCGTGCGCCGCACCGGCGAGGCGGGCGTGATCCCGCTCCACGTCGCGAACGACGGCCCCGAGCTCCCCGACATCCGCATCTCGCTGCGCTTCGGGCACGGCGAGCGGCCGACGGCGGACGTCGGTGCCGACGCGCTCGCGCCGTACACGGTGACGCCGTTCGGCGCCCTCCCCTACCAGGCGCCGTCGGTGCCGGGCACGCACGATCTCGTCGTCGAGCTCTTCTCGGAGGAGCGGCTCGTCGCCGAGAACCGCTACCCCGTGCACGTCGTCGCGCCGCCGTCCCCGTGCGGGCCGGTGCGCCTCCTCGGCGGCGGCCGCACCCGCAGCGCGCTCGAGGCGCTGGGCGCGCCGCTCGGCGCCGGACCGCTCGTCGTCGCCGAGGGCGAGCTCGACGCGGCCGCGGGCTCAGACCTCGCGCAGGCGCTCGCGGCGGGCGAGACCGTGCTCGTGCTCGCGCAGGCGCCCGAGGCCGCCGAGCACTACCCGGCAGCCGTCGAGCTCGTGCCGGTCGAGACCGTGTGGGGCTCGTCCGTCTTCCACTTCACGACCGACGAGAGCCCGCTCTCCTCCCTCCCGCGCCGCGCCGTCCTCGTCGCGGAGGACTCGACGATCCAGGCGACGAGCATGGCCGCCACGTTCCGCGGCTCCCCGTTCCCGACGCACCCCGTCGTGATCGCGTACAAGCCCGAGCCCGAGGCGATGACGGGCACCGTCGTCG
>Ga0247713_1001545_pt1 | contig 11256 bp, 9 predicted proteins | sample 21E_NmetaG_FD_189936 | JGI IMG/M metagenome (GOLD analysis project Ga0247713, IMG submission 189936) | Soil microbial communities from hillslope of Landscape Evolution Observatory, University of Arizona, Oracle, AZ, United States - 2-1-E_N | ecosystem: Engineered > Artificial ecosystem > Mesocosm... | reverse complement strand
GTTCTACGGCGTGCTCGGGTCGCGCGTCTGCCGCATGATCTCCTGCCCGCGCAGTGTGATCGACGACGCCAGCCGCGGATCGAAGAAGCGGCAGCCGCTCGACCCGAGCACGCCGTAGAACGCGTTCATGATGATCTTCAATGCCTGCGATAGCGCGTGGTTGCCGTCGCGCTTGGCGGTCTCGCGCTCCTGCCACACCTGGGTGACGATGGCCGGCAGGCAGTGCTTGTCGCGCGAGAAGCGCGCGCCGCGAAAGCCGGGCACGACCGCATTCTCGTCGGCGCTTGCGCCGCCTTCCACCAGTCCGACCGGATCGATCAGGAAGGTGCGGATGATGGACGGGTAGAGGCTCTTGTAATCGAGCACCAGCACCGAGTCGTAGAGTCCGGAGCGCGAATCCATCACGAAGCCGCCGGGGCTGTTCTCGCCCGCGACGTCGCCGAGGTTCGGCGCGACATAGCCCTGGCGGTGCATCAGCGGCATGTACAGGTGTTCGAAGGCCGCCACCGAGCCGCCGCTGCGGTCCGCTGCCAGGCCGGTCACGCTTGCGCGTTCGAGCAGGAAGTCCATCAGCCCGGTGTGGTGGAAGATGCGCGTGACGAGTTCGCAGTCCTTCAGGTTGTAACGCGCGAGCGCCGGCTTGTCCTCCCGGAAGCGCCGCTCGATCTCGGCCATCCTGTCATAAGGATTGTCGATCGCCTTGCCTTCGCCCAGCAGCGTCTGCGCCACATGTTCGAGACTGAACGAGGCGAAGTTCCAGGTCGCGGACTTCAATGCTTCGATCCCGTCGATGACCAGCCGGCCCGCGATGCCTGCGAAGTAATGCTGGCCCCGGCTGTGCTCGCGCCATTCCATCTCGCTGCCGTCGCGCCCGAAGCGCAGCGCAATGCCGAGCCGCTGGGCATGCTTCTGCAGCAGGCGCAGGTCGAACTGCACGAGGTTCCAGCCGATGATCGCGTCCGGGTCATGTCGCGCCAGCCATGCGTTCAGGCGTTCGAGCAGCTGCGCGGGGCTGTCGCAATACACGAGGTCGAAGTCGAGCGCGTCGCCGCCGCCGTTGCGCGGGCCCAGCATCAGCACGTCGCGCCGCCCGCAGCCTTCCAGCGCGATCGAGTACAGATCGCCGCGGGCGCTGGTTTCGATGTCGAGCGAGACCAGCTTCAGGCGCGGACGGTATCCGGGGGCAGGTTTCATCTGGGCGTCGAGCAGCAGGCCGCTGCCGTCGCCCGCCGCGCGGGCGGAAAACGAGACCGGCGCGGTGATGAAGCGCTCCATCAGGTAGCGTTCTGGCGGGCGCACGTCGGCCTCGAAGACGTCGACGCCGCTTTCGCGCAGGCGCTTTTCCAGTTTCAGCAGCTGGCGGTACTGAGCGCAATAGAGTCCGAGCACCGGGCGGCGCTGGAAATCGCGCAGCGCAAGCTCGCGTAGTTCGCAGCCGCGTTCCCCGCGCAGCGCGGCCTGCGCCTGCTCGCGCTGCACGGCCGGAATGAACGCCACCGAAGGCTGGGCCGGAACCCGTACCTGTCGCGGGCCGGCATCGGTGGCCAGCCAGAACTCGACTTCCGTCCCGCCGGGCGTGTCACGCCAGTGCCTCGTCAACAGGAACCCTTGGTCTAGCTGGGACAATCTGCAGCCTTTTTTGCCCGCGCACCGGGCCGATCGTTGGAGAAGACGCGCCTGCGCGACTCGCGCGGCGGCATGCGTCGATCACAGGATTCTATCCGGGCGCCGAAACAAGCGATGTGCCGCGGTGACTGGATGTTGAACAGCGGATTGATGCAGCACAGCCCTGGTGATGTTGGTCAATTGTCAGACAGGAATGTTGCCTATAGTTCCTGAGGCATTTTTTGATGTCCGGGGGTTGCCAATCTCATATAAACACGCTGTTTCAACACCGATACAGGGAGAGTCAAGATGCAATTCGAAGCATGCCCTGCATGCCTGGGGGAGAACATAAAAACGATTCACCGCATCGCCACGCGCGACCTGGAAACGCTGTATGGGCGAGAAGGCCTGGACGTGTCGCGCTACTTCGGCGCGACCCGGGAGATCAGGCTGAACAAGTGCCTGGCCTGCGATCTCGGATTTTTCTCGCCGCATTGCGCCGGCGACGATCTGTTCTACGAACAGCTTCAGAAGTTCGACTGGTACTACCAGGATGACAAGCCGGAGTACGACTATGCGCGCAAGCTGGTCGGCGATGCACAGCGTGTGTTGGAGGTCGGCTGCGGCAAGGGAGCGTTCTTCTCCTGGCTTCCCGAATCGGTGGAATACACGGGACTCGAGTTCAATGACGAGGCGATACGCAAGGCGCGCTCGGCCGGTCTGAATGTGTTCAAGCAGCCGATCGAGGAACACGCGAAGCTGGAAGCCGGAAAGTACGATGTCGTCTGTTCCTTCCAGGTGCTCGAGCACATTCCGGCGCCGCGCGGATTCATCCGCGCCTGCGTGCAGGCGCTCAAGCCGGGAGGCAAGCTCATCTTCGCGGTTCCGGCGGAGGACGGTTTCCTCGGGGTTGCGGCGAACGCCTACCTGAACATGCCGCCGCATCACGTGCTGCGCTGGAGCGATCGGGCGCTGCGGCACCTGGCTTTCCGTGAAGGGTTGTCGGTCATCGAGCTGTGGCATGAGCCGGTGGCCGAGTTTCACAGGGAATGGCACCAGGAGACGCTGGCCCGGCACTATCTTGTCCAGCTCGGCCTCGGCCAGCAGCGTCTCGTGGACCGCACGCTCACCGGCAGGGTGTTCTCGCGCCTGCTTCGCTCAGGGGGCATCAGAGACTACTTCGCCGCGAAGGCGGCAAAACGGTTTGCGCCAGCAACACATGGCCACACCGTCGTACTCGTCGCGAGCAAGCCGGTCTGGAGCGAGGTCCATGCTGTGCAGAGAAAGGCGAGTCCGGATACGGTGGTTGCGCAATAGCCTGCCCGCGCAATTCAGCTGTAGTGCCGCCCGCCCACTCCGCGGCGATTCCGGCTCCCACCTCGCCCCGGCTGTTGCTCCGGATACCGCCGCCATTCGCGCCGGGCTGTCCGGTTGATGCAGCGCAAACGGCTTGCAGCCCCGGGCGGCCGCCGGCCGGTCCTGCGCTGAACCCGTCCTGGTGCGGCTTGTCTTATCGGCAGTCGTCGCACTTGATCTCAAGGAAGCAGGACCATGAACAGAGCAGGAGTAGCCCAGGGGAACGGACGCGCGCAGCAACAGGCGGTTCTGGCCACGCCGACCGATCTGCAGGACGCACAGACCCGGGACATTGCCGGCGCGATGAATCGCGTGCTTGCCGATGTCTTCGCGTTGTACCTGAAGACGAAGAATTTCCACTGGCACATGAGCGGCCCGCATTTCCGCGATTATCACGAAATGCTGGACGAACAGAGCGACCAGCTGTTCGCGATGACCGATCCGATCGCCGAGCGCGTCCGGAAAATCGGCAAGACCACCTTGCGCTCGATCGGCGAGATCTCGCGCCTGCAGAGCATTCGCGACAATGACGCCGATTTCGTCTCGCCGCAGCAGATGCTGGCCGAGCTGTGCGGAGACAACAAGACGCTGGCCACACGGCTGCGCGAGACGCACGAGGTCTGCGACGGCGGCAGGGACATCGCCAGCGCGAGCCTGATCGAAACCTGGATCGAGGAAACGGAGCGGCGCACCTGGTATCTGTTCGAGGCCAGCCGGGCGCCGGACAAGACCGGGCATTGAGAGTCCCGGCAAGCCACTTGCCGCGTTGGGCCGACCTTCGGTCGGCTGTTTGCCGCTGTTGCTAACGCGCGCCCGGATTCTGCTCGCTGAAGTGCAGGAAAGCCATCCGATACAGCTCGGCGCCGGAGGCGATGCCGAGCTTGCGCTTGATCTGCGTGCGGTAGGTTTCGACCGTATGCGGCGACAGCGAAAGGCGCTCGGCGATCTCCGTCTTCTTCTGGCCCATGCCGATCAGCTGGAACACTTCGATCTCGCGGTCGGAGAGCGTCGCGAGCGCGTTGCTCGTCGTCTCGCCGGTGCCCGGCGACAAGCGGCCGAGCACGATCGTCTGCATCGCATCAGAAAGCCAGATGCGTCCCGCGCATACCGTCTCCACCGCCTTGACGACCGAGGACGAGGCGTTGTGCTTCATCATGTAGCCCCGGGCGCCGGCACGCAGCGCGCGTTCGGCATACAGCCGTTCATCGTGCATCGAGGTGACCAGGATCGCCATGCCGGGGACGGCCTCATGCAGATCCTTGACCAAGCCCAGCGAAGTGACGCCGGCCAGCGACAGGTCGACCAGCGCGATGCGCGGCCTGCGCGCGGTGGCCAGCGCCAGCGCCGAGACCGCATCCTCGGCTTCATAGAAGCACATCGTCTTGTGAAGCTGGCCGAGCAGCGTGGCAAACCCGACGCGCACGACAGGGTGATCGTCGACCAGCAGCACGTCCAGCACCTCGCTGTCGGCCAGGCCTAGCATTGCGTCACCCTGATGCATGTGCCCGTGCCCGGCTTCGATTCGACGGCGAGCCGATATCCGATCACCGAAGCGCGGTACCGCATCACCCGCATCCCCGCTCCCTCGAGCGCCCACAAGCCGGTGTTCGTCTTGTCCGCGTCGCAGTCGAAGCCGATGCCGTCGTCCTGGATGCTCAGCATTACCTTGCCCTCCATGTAATCCAGGCGCAGGTCGATGCGCGCTGCATTGCCATGCCGGATCGCGTTGCTCACCGCCTCCTGCGCAATCCGGTACAGGTGCGCGGCATCGGCACTGTCGTCGATGTCGACCGGATCGTCGAAATCGAAGCTGCATGCGACACCGGTCATGGCCTGCACGTCGACCGCCAGCTGCGCGAGCGCCTCGCGCAGGCCCGACGGCCCTTCCGCCACCGGAAGCAGGCCGTGCGCCAGCTTGCGGACCTCGGAAATGCATTCGCTGCAGCTTCGCTCGAGCGCCTTCGCCCGTGGATGCAGATGCGGTGCGGCCGCCTGCATGTCCGCAGCAAGCGCCGCCGCTGCCAGGCTCATGCCGGTCAGCCGCTGCCCCAGGTCGTCGTGCAGCTCGTTGCCTATGCGTCTTTGCTCGTCGTCCGCGATCCGCGCGACTTCGCGCTCGAGCTCGCGCACGCGCTCAAGCTCGGCGCGCAGTTCGGAGGTCCTGGCCGCGACCGCAGTCTCGAGCCTTCCGTTCGCATGCAGGGTGCGGCGTGAAAGCACGCTCAGCAGAACGGTGAGCAGGGCGCCGAACAGAAGCACCGCGGGCGGAAGCGTTTCGTACCACGGGTTGACCAGGCTGCTGCGCTCCGCCTGCACGGTGCCTTGCAGGTCGGCGCCGCCGAAATCGAACGCGAACGAAGCGCTGATCATGCCGCGCGGCGGATCGTCGACGGGCGCCGGCGAGCTGCGATGCACAAGCACGGGCTGCTCGTGCCTGGCGCCTGAAGTGCGTCCAAGGTTGTCGACCCTGTATCGCAGCTGCCCGGCCCATTGGGGCGGCAAGGCTTCGGCGAACAGCGCGGGAACGGTGAACCCGATGCCGGCGCTGCCGATCAGCACTTCATTGCCGGACGGGTCTGGCCGGTACACCCCGAGCCGGGCAGCAATGCCCGGCGGGGCGTTGCCCGGCGGTGTGAAGGGGATTGCAGAGCTGTAGACCGCGTTGACAGGGAACATCGCGGGAGTCACGAGGATGGGAGGGGCCGACGGGTCACGCGCGCGTTGTCGCGCATTCTGGACAATATCCAATCCCAGTCCGGGCGACTTGCTCGGATAAAGATGCGTGATCACCATGAATTCCGGCTGTGACTCGGGAATGGCGAGGGGCAGGCGCTTCCTGCCCTCGGTATGCCGTTCGAAATCCCGGACGAATGCGTCGCGCTGCGCCCGCGTGCCGTATCGCGCGAAGTTGATGACGGCCAGGGCCGGGTAGCGTTGCGCGGCATTCAGGCTCGTCGCATACGCCTCGAACTCCTCCATCGTGACCCCGTCCCGGCTGCGAAACAACCCGGCGACGCCGAACAGGATGTCCTCGTAGCTGCGCAGGCGGCGGATCAGCGTGGTCTCGAAGCTCTTTACCTGGGACGCAAACGCGCTTTCCGCCTCGTGATCGATCTGGCGCTGCACGCTCCATGCTCCCCAGAGCGTCACGATGGTGCCGACCACGAGAATGATCCGGGGGAGTTGGGCAGAAATGCGCATGTTCGTGTTGCAGGGTATGGAGGCGCTTTGGCGTGGCCGTGTGCGGGAGCAGGTTCAAGACAGGCATCGCTTTTTGAGTGATGCCGGGCTCCCTATTAAAAGCGATGCCAGACCTGACTGCAAGAAATTATGCTTCGAAAAGCTGACAACTGATGACCGAACAGCATCCCGTCAGCATAGGAATCACCGCGCCAGGACACCTGATGACAACGACTTTCATCGAGCCGATTGACGCCACATTGGTCTGCGCCCATCCCCCCTCCGCCCCCGCGCTTGCATCGAAGCGGCTTTATCGCCTGAAGGCCGGCGAGCGCATCGGTCCGTACTCGTTCCGCGAAATTGCGCAATACATCGGCGCCACCCGCTTCGCTCCGGATGAGATGATCTGGCACGAGCGCGCGATGCGCGCGGTCTCCATGGAGGAGTACGTAGCCTGGCTGCGGGAATTCCGGGTGAGGGTGGTCCGGCACGGCAAGTTTTCGGGACCGTACGGCGTGCTGGAACTGGCCGCCATGCTTGCGCGCGGCGAGATTGCCGAAGAAGACCTGGCGATGCTTGAAGGCGGATCCACCCGCCGTTCGCTGGCCGAGGTATTTGCGCAGCTCGAAGCGCGCTTCGTCGCGCGCTGCGCGGTGTCGCACCCGAAAGGGCTGCGCGAAAGCGTAGTACAGCTTCTGGACAAGGGCCGCAGGTCGCTGTCGCGTTTGAAACAAGCGATCCGGCGGCTGCTGTAGGTCCGGCGCGAAAGCGCTTATTCGAAGGTCTGGACTACAGGACCGGGAATCCCGTTTCAGCCTATGCCCGTATTCAACGGGATCGGCGCAAAGCCGTGATTGAGCGGCCCGCGCCCATGGCCGGTGCGCACACCCGCCCCCTGCGCGAGCGCCTGATACACGTAGTCCCGCGCCAGCCGCACCGCCTCGTCCAGCGGATGTCCGAGAGCGAGCTGGCAGGCGATCGCCGAAGACAGCGTGCATCCGGTGCCATGATCGTTCTGCGTCGCGATGCGCGGCGCCGCCATGCGCAGCACCGGGCGGCCGGCTTGCAGCAGGATGTCCACCACCTGCTGGCCCGGCAGATGTCCGCCCTTGAGCAGCACCGCGGGCGCCCCCAGTTCCACCAGCTTGCCGGCCGCCGACTCCAGCTCGGCCTCCGACGACACCGGAAACCCGAGCAGCAGCGCTGCTTCGTCGAGATTGGGCGTTACCACGGACACCAGCGGAAACAGCTCGCGCACCAGTACGCTGACCGTCTCGTCGGCGATCAGCCTGTCTCCGCTTGCGGCCACCATCACCGGATCCAGCACCACGTGGCGCCAGCGGTGCCGCCGGATCGCGTCGGCGACCACACGCACCACCTCCGGATCATGCAGCATGCCGATTTTCACCGCTTCCACGCCGATGTCGTTGGCGACCGCTTCGATCTGTTGCGCCAGCATGTCCGGCGGAACGCAATGTATGCCCGACACGCCACAGGTGTTCTGCGCGGTGATCGCCGTGATTGCCGTCATGCCGTAGCAGCCGAGTGCGGCAAAGGTCTTCAGGTCGGCCTGGATGCCGGCGCCGCCGCCGCTGTCGGAACCGGCGATGCTCAGCAGGCGGGTGTAGCGTTGAGTCATGCTGTTGCTGCCTTTGATGGAATGAGGAAGTATCCGGGAGTGCCGTTCATTTGCGTGATTGCCTTGGTTCTGTCGCCCCCGCGCAGGCGGAGGCCCAGGGGATGCGCTGACGCGGCTGGAAGCGACTGAGCTGGGTCCCCGCCTGCGCGGGGACGACATAGCAAGGGCCATCGCGCAAGCGACCAGTGCCCCGAATTATCCGGGATCTGCGCAGCGAGGGCAGGGCAGGAGGACACGCCGCATCAGTCCACGTGCACCTTCCCGCTTCCCGCACGCACGGTGCCGATCTCCGCCGCCTCCATGAAACCATGATCGTTGAACACCTTCATCACCTGCGACACGCTGTCCGGCGCGCAGGCCACCAGCAGCCCGCCGGCCGTCTGCGGGTCGGTCAGCAGCGCCTGCTGGATCGGGCCGATCCGCTCGCCCAACATGACGGATTGCCCGTAGCCGGCCCAGTTGCGCGCCGAAGCGCCGGTCACGCAGCCAGCCTCCGCCAGCGCCGCGACCTGCGGCAGCAGCGGCACCGCGGCGGCGTCGAGAGCGATGTCCAGCCCCGCGCCGCGCGCCATTTCCAGCGCATGACCGAGCAGGCCGAAGCCGGTCACGTCCGTCATCGCGTGCACGCCGTCCAGTTCCGCGAGCAGCGGTCCCGGCGTGTTGAGCCGGGTCGTGCAGTCGATCATCGTCCGGTAGCCGGCAGCGTCGAGCAGGTTCTTCTTGAGTGCGGCGGAAAGCACGCCTACGCCGATCGGCTTGCCCAGCACCAGCACGTCGCCTTCCCGTGCGGCCGCATTGCGGCGGATGCGCTCCGGATGCGCGAGGCCCAGCGCCACCAGCCCGTAGATCGGCTCGACGGAATCGATGGTGTGGCCACCTGCCACGGGAATCCCCGCCTGCGCGCAAACCGACTCCCCGCCGCGCAGGATCGCCCCGATCACCTCCGGCGGCAGCTTGTTGACCGGCATGCCGACGATCGCCAGTGCCATGATCGGTGTGCCGCCCATCGCATACACGTCGGAAATCGCGTTGGTTGCGGCGATGCGGCCGAAGTCGAACGGGTCGTCGACGATGGGCATGAAGAAATCGGTGGTGGCGATCAGCGCCTGCTTGTCGTTGAGTCGGTAGACGGCGGCATCGTCGGCCGTCTCGATACCCACCATCAATTCCTTCGGAACTGGAAACCCGGACGAATGGCGCAGGATATCGGCCAGCACGCCTGGCGCGATCTTGCACCCGCAGCCGCCGCCATGGGAGAACGACGTCAGGCGGATCGCGGAAGGGGGGACGGATGTGGACGCGGTGGAATCGGTCATGGCGGGCCTCGAAGGAAAACGGACCCGATTATCCGGCAAAACCTTGCACGCAGCCCGTCGCCCCGGCTTTCGCAGGGCTGGGAGGCTGCTGCACACGATCCCCCATCGCGCACGCGGCTACAATGTCGCAATGCTTGATTTCAATGCCTACGGCCTCATCATCGACGCGCGCAGCCCGCGCGAATACGAGGAAGATCACATCCCCGGCGCACTCAATCTGCCGGTGGTCGACAACGACGAATACGCCGAAGTCGGCACCCTGCACCGCACGGACCCGATGGGCGCGTATCAGATCGGCGTCGTCTATTCCCTGAACAACATTGCACGCCACGTGCGCGAAACCGTCGCGGCGTACGACCGCAAGACGCGTGTGCTGGTGTACTGCTTCCGCGGCGGCAAGCGCAGCAAGCTGTGGTTCGATGCGCTCGACACCATCGGCTACCGCGTCGACCGGCTGCCCGGCGGATGGAAAGGCTACCGGCGCCATGTGATCGAACAGCTCACTACGCTTCCCGCGCAGCTGCGCTACCTGGTGCTCTCGGGCGCCACCGGTTGCGGCAAGACCCGGCTGCTTGCGGCCTTGCAGCGCGAAGGCGCGCAGGTGCTGGACCTCGAAGGCCTGGCGGTGCATCGCGGTTCGATCATCGGCGCGGTTCCCGGCCAGCCGCAGCCTTCGCAGAAGCTGTTCGAAACCCGGCTGCTGCACACGCTGCAAGGCTTCGATCCCGGCAAGCCGGTATGGGTTGAGGCGGAAAGCAAGATGATCGGCCGCGTGCGCCTGCCCCCGGCGCTGCTGGACGGCATGCGCATGGGCGAGACGGTGCGCGTGGATGCGGCGATGGAACAGCGCGTGCAGCTATGGCGCGAAGACTTCGGGCACTTCGAGCAGGATCCGAAGGCCCTGATCGAGCGGCTTGCGTACCTGAAGCCGCTGATCGGCGGTGAAGAATTCCAGGCCTGGGAAAGCCTGGCCGAGGCCGGTGAAGTCGCGGCCCTGTTCGAGCGCCTGATGCGCAATCACTACGACCCCGCCTACGCGCGCTCGCTCAAGCGCCACTTCCCCAACCACGAGCGTGCGCCGTCAGTGATGCTGGAGGATTTGTCGCAGCAGGGACTCAAGCCGGTGGCGCAGGCATTGCGGGAGCAGTTCGAAGCGCGCTAGGTCCGGCGCCTGTAGAAGCGGCCGGCAAAGACGGCGCGACGTGCGCCGCCTTTGCGTAATGACCGCGCCCAGGCCGAGTCGACCTCAGGCCTGCTCGTGCCTGCTCAAGGACGAATCGAGAAAGCGCGCGGCGCTATCGTCCATTTCCTCCAGCCATGGCGTGTGATGCACCGGCGCCATCGTGCCGGTCACGACCGAACGGAAGGGCTTGTCCCGATAGGTGAGGATGTTTTCCTCCTTGTCGCGCAGCCACTGCTTGAGCAGCTTGGCGACTTCCTCTGCTTCAAAGCCCGGGTAGTCCGTCTGGCTCATCAGGTCGCAGACGTACTCGGTCTGGAAATCCACGGCATCGAACGCCGTTTCGATCGCTTCTTCCTTGCGTACCCAGCGATTGATGTCTGCCTGGCGTGCCTCCCGCCCCGGCGTGCTCATGCGGCCGAGGATCAGGTCGCGCACATACCAGGCCTGCGCGTCGAACATGTTGTACGTGTAGTACTGGTCCTGCATGCCGAGATAGAACAGACGCGGATTGGCTTGCCAGACCACGCCCTTGTACAGGTTCTTCGGGTACAGGCGGTTGTTGGTTTCCAGGCGCAGCTCCTTCGGCAGGAACGGGTACTTGTGCTGGTAGCCGGTACACAGCACCACCGCATCGAAACGGCACGAGGTCCCGTCGACGAAATACGCCTTGTGCCCATCGAAGCGCTTGACCAGCGGGACTTCTCGCATCCCCTTTGGCCACTTGAAGCCCAGCGGCTGCGAACGATAGCTGATGGTGACCGAGCGCGCGCCGTGCTTGTAGCACTGCACGCCGATGTCTTCCGCCGAATAGCTGCCGCCGACGAGCAGCAGGTCCTTTCCGACGAACTGGTCGGCGCCGCGGAAATCATGGGCGTGCATGACGCTGCCACGGAAGCCGTCGAGCCCCTCGAACCACGGCACGTTCGGCGTGGAGAAGTGGCCGGTGGCGACCACGAGGTAGTCGAAGACCTCGGAAT
>Ga0247713_1001544_pt1 | contig 11266 bp, 10 predicted proteins | sample 21E_NmetaG_FD_189936 | JGI IMG/M metagenome (GOLD analysis project Ga0247713, IMG submission 189936) | Soil microbial communities from hillslope of Landscape Evolution Observatory, University of Arizona, Oracle, AZ, United States - 2-1-E_N | ecosystem: Engineered > Artificial ecosystem >... | reverse complement strand
GGTCAACACCCCGGACGGCTCTGGTCATCCCGGCGATCGTGGCACGACGCGCCCGCCGAAGCACGCGCGTTCTGGCGGCACCAGGCGCGCCCGCGGCGGGATCAGCCGAGGAGGCCGCGCACGAGCTCGACCAGCTCGGCCCGCTCGGCGGCGTCGAGCACGTCGTAGGGTCCACCGGCCGCGGCGGCGGTCAGGTCCTCGGCGGCGTCCCACCGCGCCCGCCACGGCTCAGGGTCCGGGTAGGGCTCCGGCCATTCGAAGAAGCGCGCGTTGGCCTCGCCGTGGGAGCCGGCCATGATCGCGGCGAGCGGCGGGATGCCCATCGCCGCGACGGCGGCGGCGTGCACGGCCCCGCGGTGCTCGCGCAGCACGTTGAGCAGCAGGCCGAGCCGGCCGGGAGCGTCGTCGGGCCGCGGGAGCAGGCGCCACCCCGCGAACAGCGGCAGGCCGAGCGGCTCCGCGGCGTCGACGACCCGCTCGACCAGGTCGGTGCACCGCGCGGTGCCCTCGTCGTCGGGGAAGCGGGTGCGGGCCAGGTCGGCGCACAGACCGGCGTAGAAGACGGCCGCGTCGAGCGGCTGCACGAGAGCTCGCCCCTCGTGCCACGCGCGACGCACGACGTCCGGCGGGAAGAAGGCCTCGACGGCGATCACGACCTCCACCGGGACGTCGCCGAGCACGCCGGCGCGGCCCAGGTGGTAGAGCGGACGGCCCCGCAGACCGAGCTCGGCCTTGCCGCGAGCCCGCAGACCGCTGTCGGACATCCAGGTGAAGCCCCAGTCGCCGACCGGCTGCTTGAGCGCCGCTGCGGCCTGCGCGGGGGCGAGGCCGTCGGTCACGTGAGCACCGCGGGGTCGAGCACACCCTCGGCGAGTAGCACCGCAGGACCGCGCATGCTCACGCGCCCGTCCGCCTGCCAGGTGATGACCAGCCGTCCGCCGGGGACGTCGACGTCGAACGGCGTGCCGCGGGGCGCCCCCGTCCGCAGCGACGTGGCGACCACCGCGGCGCAGGCCCCGGTGCCGCACGACCGGGTCTCGCCGACGCCGCGCTCGTGCACGCGCATCCGGATGTGGGTGTCGGAGACGTCCTCGACGTACTCGACGTTGAGGTCCAGGCGGTCCGGACGCAGCTCGCCGAGCGCGTCGACGGACGGGACGGGCAGGACCGCGTGCGGGTTGCCCATCGAGACGAACTGGGCCTTGTCGCCGTCGACCTCGAGCACGTCGCCGACCTCGGCAGGGCCCATGTCGACCGTGACGTCGCCGTCGCCCGGCTCGACCTCCAGGTCCTTGACGCCGGCCCGCGTCACCACGCGCAGCGCCCCCGGCTGCTCCAGCCCGGCGGCGACGAGGTAGCGCGCGAAGACCCGGATGCCGTTGCCGCACATCTCGGCGGTGGTGCCGTCGGCGTTGTGGTGGTCCATGAACCAGCCGTCGTCGCTCTCGGCGTCGGCGTCCAGCGCGGCCGGCACCACGCGCAGCACGCCGTCGGCACCCAGCCCCTGCCGCCGGTCGCAGAGCCGGCGGACGGCGTCAGGGGTGAGCGCCAGCGCGCCCTGGAAGTCGGGCAGCAGCACGAAGTCGTTCTGCGTGCCGTGCCCCTTGAGGAACGGCAGTCCCCGGAGCGGGAGCCGGCCAGCCATGCCGCCAGCGTACGGCGGGCGTCGCCGCTACGGGGACGACCGGGGCGAGGGCAGGAAGGGGTGGGCCCGTGTCTCCGGCGTGACCAGCCCGCCACGCCAGCCGGCGCCGCGCGAGAGCAGCCAGCGGGCGCGGTCCGCGCGCTGCGGGGAGGCGAACAGCCAGCCGTGGGCCCGGTCGCAGCCCAGCTCGGTCAACCGCGCCGCCTCTGCCCAGCCCTCGACGGACTCGGCGACGACGACCATGCCGGCCTCATGAGCCTGCTCGATGATCGCGGCGACCTTCGCCTCGAGCCCGCTGCCGCCGGCGACGTCCTCGCCGATGCCGCGCACGTAGCGCCGGCTGAGCTTGACGACGTCGACCGGCAGCTCGGAGATGACCCCGAGCGTCGCGAACCAGGTGCTGAAGTCGTCGACGGCCAGGGCGACCCCGGCGTCGCGCAGAGCCGTCAAGCGCGGCTTCGCCTCGGCACCGAGGTGCAGCACCGTCGACTCCGAGACCTCGAGCCCGATCGCCCCCGGCTCGAGCCCGTGCCGCTCGAGCACCCCCGCGACGGCGTCGGCCAGCCCCGGTGCGGAGACCTGCGCGAGGCTGACGTTCAACCAGAGCCGGCGCTGCGGCCCGGGCAGCGCCTGCCAGCGGCGCGCCTCGGCCGCACCCTCGCGCAGCGCCCAGAGGCCGATCGGGCCGATCTCGCCGCTGCTCTCGGCCAGGTCGAGGAAGGACGGCGGTGCGAGCACGCCGAGGTCGCCGTGGTGCCAGCGCAGCAGCCCCTCCATCGCGACCAGCGCGCCCGAGTCGAGCTCGACCTCCGGCTGGTAGAGCAGCTCGAGGCTGCCGTCGTCGACACTGCGCTGCAGAGCCGGGAGGTCCTCGACGGAGGCGGCACACGACGGGGGGGTCATGTCGGAAGTGTCCGCTCTGCAGGGCTCGCTGTGCATGACCCAGCGTGATGGTCTTGTGCCGACCCGTTCGGCCTAGTCCCCCCGCGAGCCGCCTGGTCACGAGCGCAGCAGGTTGAGCGCCTCCTCCGCGACGGCGGCCCGCGCGCCGTCCAGCCAGCGGACCCTCGGGTCACGCCGGAACCAGGACCGCTGACGACGGGCGAACCGCCGCGTCGCCAGCACGGTGCGCTCGCGGGCCTCCTGCGCCGTGCCGTCCCCGTCGAGCAGGTCCAGCACTTGCGCGTAGCCGAGTGCCCGCGAGGCGGTGACGCCGTCGCGCAGCCCCTCGGCCTCGAGAGCGCGCACCTCCTCGACCAGGCCGGCCTCGAACATCCGGTCGACCCGCACCGAGATGCGGTCGGTGAGGTCGTCGCGGTCGACGCCGATCCACGTCGTGGGGTAGTAGGCCTCGTACGAGGTCATGCCGCCGGGCATGGGGCCGGCCAGCGCGTGCACCTCGAGGGCGCGGACGATCCGCCGGCCGTTGGCGGGGTCCATCCGCGCCGCCGACGCAGGGTCCAGGGCCTGCAGCCGCGCATGCAGCGCTGCGGCGCCCTGCTCGGCCAGCTCCTCCTCCAGACGGGCGCGCAGCTCCGGGTCGGTGCCGGGGAACTCCAGCCGGTCCAGCGCGGCACGCAGGTAGAGGCCGGACCCGCCGACCAGCACCGGCGTCACGCCCCGGGCGAGCAGGTCGTCCAGCACGGCGCGGCAGAGCTCCTGGTAGTCGGCCACGGTCGCGGTGCGGGTGACCGGCCAGACGTCGAGCAGGTGGTGCGGCACCCCGCCCCGCTCGTCGGGCCGGAGCTTGGCGGTGCCGATGTCCATGCCGCGGTAGAGCTGCATGGAGTCGGCGTTGACCACCTCGCCACCCAGCTCGCGAGCCAGCGCGATGCCGAGGTCGGACTTGCCGGCCGCCGTCGGGCCGACGACCGCCACGACCTGCGCCACCCGGCGAGCGTAGAGGCGGCCGGGGCACAGCATGGTCACGATCGCGTGCCGGGGCGGGAGGGTCGTAGTCGCGGCGTTGCCCGGCCCACTAGGTTCGCCGCGTGGTCGATCACGGGAAGCAGGCGGGCGAGCCGCTCGTCAGCATGCGCGGCGTGAACAAGCACTTCGGTGCGCTGCACGTGCTCAAGGACATCGACCTCGAGGTCGCCCGGGGTGAGGTCGTCGTCGTCATCGGTCCGTCGGGATCGGGCAAGTCGACGCTCTGCCGCACGATCAACCGGCTCGAGACCATCGACGACGGCGAGATCCGCATCGACGGCCGGCCCCTGCCCCTCGAGGGCAAGGAGCTCGCGCAGCTGCGGGCCGAGGTCGGCATGGTGTTCCAGTCCTTCAACCTGTTCGCGCACAAGACGGTGCTGCAGAACGTGACGCTGGGCCCGGTCAAGGTGCGCGGCATCAAGAAGGCCGACGCCGACAAGCGCGGCCGTGAGCTGCTCGAGCGGGTCGGCATCGCCAGCCAGGCCGACAAGTACCCGGCGCAGCTGTCCGGCGGGCAGCAGCAGCGCGTGGCCATCGCCCGGGCGCTCGCCATGGACCCCAAGGTCATGCTGTTCGACGAGCCGACCTCCGCGCTCGACCCGGAGATGATCAACGAGGTCCTCGACGTCATGACCTCGCTGGCCAAGAGCGGCATGACGATGGTCGTCGTCACCCACGAGATGGGCTTCGCCCGCCGCGCCGCGAACCGCGTGATCTTCATGGACGAGGGCGCGATCGTCGAGCAGAACGAGCCCGAGGAGTTCTTCCAGCGACCGCAGAGCGACCGCGCCAAGGACTTCCTGTCCAAGATCCTCAGCCACTGAGCCACCGGTCCCACCCCGCAGGCCCCTACACCCGGGGCCTGCACCGAGAGAGGAGCACATCCATGCGGAGATCCCGCCCCATGGCCGTTCTGGCCGCCGCCGCCCTGAGCCTGACCCTGACCGCCTGCGGAGGCGGTGACGACACCGCCGCGGTCGACGACCCGACCGGCGCACCGCAGCCCGACGAGGCGGCCGAGTTCGAGCCCGGCAGCCGGATGGCCGAGCTGCAGGAGGCGGGCGCCATCACCATCGGCACCAAGTTCGACCAGCCGCTGTTCGGCCTGCAGAACCTCGAGGGCCAGCCGGAGGGCTTCGACGTCGAGGTCGCCAAGCTGGTTGCGGCCCGCCTCGGCATCTCCGAGGACAACATCGAGTGGGTCGAGACCGTCTCGGCCAACCGCGAGCCGTTCCTCCAGCAGGGCCAGGTCGACATGGTCGTGGCCACCTACACGATCAACGAGACGCGCGACGAGGTCATCGACTTCGCCGGCCCGTACTTCCAGGCGGGGCAGGACATCCTCGTGGCCGCCGGAAACCCCGAGGGCATCGAGGGCGAGGACGACCTCGCCGGCAAGACGGTCTGCTCGGTCTCCGGCTCCACCCCGGCCGGCTACATCGAGGAGAACCAGCCCGAGGCAGAGCTGGTGCTGTTCGACGTCTACGACCGCTGCGTCGACGCGCTGAAGAACGGCCAGGTCCAGGCCGTCACCACCGACAACGTCATCCTCGCCGGCTACGCCGCGGAGGAGCCGGACGCGGTCGAGCTCATCAGCAACCCGTTCACCGAGGAGCCCTACGGCATCGGCATCCCGGAGGGCCAGGAGGAGTTCTGCGAGTTCATCAACCAGGTCCTCGCGGACGCCGAGGAGGACGGCAGCCTGCAGGACGCCTTCGACCGCACCGCGGGCACGGTCATCGACCAGGAGATCACCCTGGCCGAGCCGTGGGGCTGCGACACCTGATCAGTCACTGATCGGAGTCTGAGCCGGAGGTCACGTGAACACCGTCATCGACAACCTCGACGTCTACGCGGCGGGGTTCCGGACCACTGTCTCGCTGGCGCTGCTGGCGGCGGTGGGGGCGCTCGTCCTGGGCACCCTCATCGCCGCCATGCGCGTCTCCCCCGTCCCGCCGCTGCGATGGGCGGCCACCACGTACGTCGAGGTCGTCCGCAACACGCCGCTGACCGTCGTGTTCTTCCTCGTGGTGTTCGGCCTGCCACAGGTCGACATCGGCACCGACACCACCCGGCTGCCGTTCTTCCGCTTCGCGGTCATCGCCCTCACCGTCTACACGGCGGCGTTCGTCGCCGAGGCGGTGCGGTCGGGCATCAACTCGGTGCCCGCCGGGCAGGCCGAGGCCTCGCGCTCGGTCGGCATGACCTTCGGGCAGACCCTGCGCCTGGTGGTGCTCCCCCAGGCCTTCGCCAACATCGTCCCGCCGCTGGCAAGCGTGTTCATCGCCCTGCTGAAGAACACCTCCATCGCCGCCGTGTTCGGCGTCGCCGAGGCGCTGCAGCGCACCCAGTTCCTCGTCAACCGGTTCGGCAACGAGGTGCTCTGGCTGCTGGCCGGCACCGCCTTCGGGTACGTGGTGCTCGCCCTCACGGCGAGCGCTCTGTTCCGGCTGCTGGAGCGGGCCGTGACCCCGGTGAGCCGATGAGCGCCCAGACCGTTCTCTACGACGTCCAGGGCCCGAAGGCCCGTCGGCGGGTGCTGATCTACAGCGTCATCGGCGGCCTGTTCGTGCTCGCCCTGCTCGCCGTGGCGCTGCGCAGGCTCCAGGCCAACGGCCAGTTCGAGCCCGACCTCTGGCGCCCGTTCGTCGACGACCCACGGGTGGCCCGACGCCTGCTCGTCGGGCTGCAGGGCACGCTGCGGGCGGCGGGCATCGCGCTCGGCCTCGCCGTCGTCCTCGGCATCGTCCTGGCGTTCGGCCGGCTCTCGCAGCGCTTCTTCCTGCGGCTGCCCGCCGTCGCCGTCATCGAGTTCTTCCGGGCCACGCCGCTGCTGCTGCTCATCCTCGGGTTCTTCCTGGCCTGGCCGATCGTCGTCGGCCAGCGGCTCGAGCCGCTCTACGCCCTCGTCCTCGGGCTCACGCTCTACAACGGCGCGGTCATCGCCGAGATCGTGCGCGCCGGCATCCAGTCGCTGCCCAAGGGCCAGAGCGAGGCTGCCCTCGCGATGGGCATGCGCCGCGGCCAGGTGCTGCGCATCATCCTGCTGCCGCAGGCGCTGCGGGTCATGCTGCCGTCCCTGATCAGCCAGCTCGTCGTGCTGCTCAAGGACACCTCGCTGGGGTTCGTCATCGTCTACCCCGAGCTGCTGCGCATCGGCGGCTTCGTCGCCCAGAACCTGCGCAATCCGATCCAGACGTACACGGTGATCGCGATCATCTACATCGTCATCAACTTCGCGCTCGGCCGGCTCGCCGCCTGGGTCGAGGGCCGGCAGCGCAGCAAGACCTCCGGCGACCCGGCCACGGCCGTGCCGAAGGCGATGGAGGGGCAGACCGCTCCCGGAGCCGCCGCGTAGCAGCAGGACGACGAAGGGGCGGCCCGCTCTGCGGACCGCCCCTTCTGCGCACCTGTGTCTAATGGGACTCGTACCGCCAGCCGGGTCGATCGGGCACGCTGCGGTACGTCCGAGCCGCCAGCGGGTGAGCACTGCTCGTCGCAGGTCCGAGGGTTGAGATCTACGCCTAGATCGTGCCCCTGCTGGTCGGTGAGGAGGCCGAACGGCTGGTGGGGTGTCGTGCCGACCGAGCACTGATCCATTAGCGCGCTGTGAACCTCCTCCGAGTCTCGGGCGACAGGTTTCGGCTCGAAGGAACGGGAGGACGCGGTTGCTGTTCGTCGGAGACGACTGGGCTGAGGCCCACCACGACATCGAGGTGCAGGACGAGCAGGGACGGCGGCTGGCTCGTCGTCGACTGCCCGAGGGTTTGTCGGGCATCGCGACACTGCACGCGCTGCTGGCCGAGCACCTGCCGGCCGACGCAGAGCCCGATCAGGTGGTGGTCGGGATCGAGACCGACCGGGGCACCTGGGTGCAGGCACTGCGGGCGGCCGGCTACCAGGTTTTCGCGATCAACCCGCTGTCGGTCGCGCGCTACCGCGAGCGGCACGTCACCTCCGGAGCCAAGAGCGACCCGGGCGATGCCAAGGTGCTGGCGGACCTGGTTCGCACCGACCGCCAGCACCACCGGCCCATCGCCGGGGACAGCGAGCTGGCCGAGGCGGTCAAGGTCCTGGCCCGCACCCACCAGAACCTGATCTGGACCCGGCAGCGGCAGACCAACGCGCTGCGCTCGACGCTGCGCGAGTTCTACCCGGCCGCACTCATGGCGTTCGAGGATCTCGCGCACCTGGACGCGCTGGCGGTGCTGGCCAAGGCCCCGACTCCGCAGCGCGGCGCGGCGCTGCGCCGCACCCAGGTCGAGGCGGCGCTACGGGCCGGTGGCCGCAAGCGCAACATCACCAGCCGCGCCGAGCAGGTTGTCGCCGCGTTGCGCACCGAGCAGCTGCAGGCCCTGCCGCTGGTCGCCGACGCCTTCGGTGCCACGGTCAGCGCGCTGGTCGCTGTCACCGCCGAGCTGGTCCGGCAGATCGACACGGTCGAGCAGAAGCTGTCGGCGTCTTTTGAGCAGCACCCGAGCGCAGAGATCCTGCGCAGTCTGCCCGGACTCGGTGGGGTCCTCGGCGCTCGGGTGCTCGCGGAGTTCGGGGACGACCCGCACCGCTACGCCGATGCTAGAGCGCGCAAGAACTACGCCGGCACCTCACCGATCACCCGCGCCTCCGGCACCCGACGCGTCGTGCTGGCCCGCCACGCCCGCAACCGCCGGCTCGCCGACGCGCTCTACCAGTGGGCCTTCAGCGCCCTGACCAGCTCACCGGCCGCCCGGGCCTACTACGACGCTCAACGCGCCCGCGGCGCCACCCACCACCAGGCCCTGCGCGCCCTCGGCAACCGTCTCGTCGGCGTCCTGCACGGCTGCCTGAGGCACGACACCGCCTACGACGAGAACACCGCCTGGCCTCGCCATGCCGAGCAGGCGGGCCAAGCCGCCGCTTGACACCTTGCGGCCGTGGGGTGTCTAGGCGCCCGCATACCCTGGCCGGCGTGGAGGAGGTGGCACGGCGACCGGGCGTCTCCGCCGAGGACGTCGAAGCGGTCCTGCGCGTGCACGTCGACCGCGTCCATGACGCCGTCCGCCGGCTCGGCGCCGACCCGGACACGGCCGTCGAGGTCGTGCGCACGAGCGCGCTGTCGCTCGTCGACGCCGTCGCCACCCGGCCGCAGGACGTGCCCGACGCCGTCGGCTGGTGGTTCGCCGAGGCCCGACGGCGGGCGGGCGGCACCGGTTCGGGTCTCCCGGACCTGCCGCTCGGGGGCGGACTGCTGTCGGCCGACGACGACCAGCTGGTGCTCGCGGAGACGATCGAGGAGCTGCCCGAGGACGAGCGGCTCGCGCTGCTCCTGCGCGACGCCTACCGGCTGCCGATGTCGGCGGTCGCCGGTGGGCTCGGCACCGACGAGAGCACCGCGGCGACCATCGTGGCCCGTGCCCGGCTGCACGCGGTGCCGCTGCTCGACGACGAGCCGGCCCCGCCGCTGCCCGCACACGCCGAGTCCGTCGCCGCCCTGGGGCGGGTCGGCGAGAGCGGCCAGGTCGCCCCCCGCGACGCGACCGTCCGCCGGCACGTCCAGGCCTGTGCGGCGTGCCGTGCCGTCACCGACTCCCAGCAGCGGGTCCACCTTCTGCTGGGCGGGCTCGCCGTCGTCGCCCTGCCGGACGCCGTTCGCGCCGAGGTGCTCGCGCAGGCCGAGGACAAGGCCCGCACTGCCCTCCCGGCGGCCGCCGCCCTGGTGCTGACCGAGGAGGAGTGGGAGGAGCAGGAGGAGGCCCGCCGGGTGCTCTCGCCGGTCATGGCGGTGCTCGGCGTCGTCCTCGCGGTCGGTCTCGGCACCGGCGTCGGCGTCGTCCTGAGCCGCGGAGCGAGCGCGGTCCTGCCGGTGTCGTCGAACGTCCTGCCGGAGGTGGCGCTGCCCGAGGTCGAGGCACCCGCGCCGATCACGCTGCCGGCCGACCTGCCGCCCCCGCCGCCGGTCCCAGAGCCGCGCACCAGCGTCTTCACGCTGCCGCCCCGCACCGCTGCCCCGGCTCCTCCTCCGCCCAAGCAGACGACGGCGCCGACCGCCGCCGCCAGTCCGACGGCGACCACGCCGGCCGGCGCGCAGACGCTGACGGTCGACCCGGCGTCCGGCCCGAACGGGGCGACGCTCACCGTGACGGGAGCGGGCTGGACGCCCGGGGCCCGCGTGGTGATCGAGTACCTCGACCCGACCGGCCGGCCGACCGGCTCCCGCGCCACCGCCACGGTCGACGCCGACGGCGACTTCACCACCGAGCTGGTGGCACGCAACCCCACCGGCGTCCCGGGCCGGCACACGGTGCAGGCGAGCGAGGGCTCCCGGACCCGCAGCGCCTCCTACGACGCCACCGCCTGACAGAACCCCTCCCGAAATCAACAGCACTCTGGTGCTGTTGATTTCCGGAGGGGTTCTGTCAGCGGGAGCGGCGGGTCTGCAGCATCTCGGCGACCAGGAACGCCAGCTCCAGCGACTGGCTGTTGTTCAGCCGTGGGTCGCACGCCGTCTCGTAGCGGCCGGACAGGTCGTCGTGGGTGAGCTGGTGCGCCCCGCCGAGGCACTCGGTGACCTCGTCGCCGGTGAGCTCGACGTGCACCCCACCGGGATGGGTGCCGAGGGCGGCGTGCACCTCGAAGAACCCGCGGACCTCGTCCATGACGTCGTCGAAGTGCCGGGTCTTGTAGCCGCTCGGCGACTCGGTGGTGTTGCCGTGCATCGGGTCGCAGCACCACACGACGCTGCCCGGCCCGCGCGCGGCCTCGACGGCGCGCACGATGCCGGGCAGGGCGTCGCGGACCCGGCCGGCGCCCATGCGCGAGATGAGGGTGAGCCGGCCGGGCTGCAGCGTCGGGTCGAGCCGCTCGCAGAGGGCGACGACGTCCTCGCCGGTGGCGTTCGGGCCGACCTTCAGGCCGATCGGGTTGGCGATGCGGCTGAGCAGCTCGACGTGCGCGCCGTCGAGCTGGCGGGTGCGCTCGCCGATCCACACCAGGTGCGCGGACAGGTCGTAGGCGAGGCCGCTGGCCTCGTCGGGCCGGGTGAGCGCCCGCTCGTACTCGAGCAGCAGCGCCTCGTGGCTCGAGTAGAGCTCGACGCCGTGGGTCTCGCTCATCGCCTCGAGGTCGAGCCCGCAGGCGCGCATGAAGCCCAGCGCCCGCTCGATGTCGGTGGCCAGCTCCTCGTAGCGGTGCCCGGCCGGGCTCTTGGCGACGAAGTCGCTGTTCCAGTCGTGCACGGCGGCGAGGTCGGCGCTGCCGTCGGTGGCCATCGCCCGCATGAAGTTCATCGTCGCGGCGCTGTTGGCGTACGCCCGCACCATGCGGGTCGGGTCGGGCGTGCGGTCGCCGTGCAGGGAGTTGACGGCATCACCCCGGTAGGACGGCAGCCCGGTGCCGGCCTCGACGTCCGTCGACCGCGGCTTGGCGTACTGGCCGGCCAGCCGGCCGACCTTCACCACGGGAACGCTCGCGCCGTAGGTGAGGACGACGGCCATCTGCAGCAGCGTGCGCACCTTGCCGCGGATGCCGTCCGCGGTGTTGGCGTCGAAGGTCTCGGCGCAGTCGCCGCCCTGCAGCAGGAATGCCTCCCCGCGGGCGACGGCGGCCAGCCGGTCCTTGAGCAGCTCGCACTCCCCAGGCTGCACCAGCGGGGGCACCTCGGACAGCGTCTGCGCCACCGTGGCGAGCGCCTCGCGGTCGGGCCAGCTCGGCTGC
>Ga0247713_1001542_pt1 | contig 11287 bp, 8 predicted proteins | sample 21E_NmetaG_FD_189936 | JGI IMG/M metagenome (GOLD analysis project Ga0247713, IMG submission 189936) | Soil microbial communities from hillslope of Landscape Evolution Observatory, University of Arizona, Oracle, AZ, United States - 2-1-E_N | ecosystem: Engineered > Artificial ecosystem > Mesocosm... | reverse complement strand
GGCGCTGAGGCTTCGCCTTTGCGGCCGTATCTCTCCTGCGTCACTCAACGGCACCCTTCGGGCGCTGGCGTTGGTTCCGGCGTCGTGGTTCAGGGACATGTTCTGGGGCAGCCGGCTGAACCCCCCCGGGCGCCCAAGTCGACGCGGCCCTGAGCGATGCGACTGCTTCGACTAAGCCGGCGCAGCCGCGAGGGCTGGGGCGAGCTCTTCCCGGGAGCTCACGCGCAGCTTCCGGTAGGCGCTGCTCAGCTGGTTCTCCACGGTCTTGGTGGTGACGAACAAGCGCTGGGCGATCTCGCGGTTGGACCTGCCCTCGGCGGCCAGGCGGGCGACCCTGGCCTCTCCTGCCGTCAGGGCGTCCGGCCCCGAGACGACCGGGCGGCGCGGGCGGGCGCCTGAGATGACGAGCTCCTCGGCGGCGCGCGCCGCGAGTCGCTCAGCCCCGCAGCGGTGGGCGAGATCCAGGCCGTTACGCAGCGGTTCACGGGCGGCGACGCGTTCGTTGGCGCGACGCATGGCCGCCCCTAGCTCGACCAACGTCCGCGCCCGCTCCAGCCGAGCATCGGTATGCTCCAGCAGGCGGAGCGACTGCTCCAGCAGTCCGATCGACCGACGGCCGCCCTCAATGACAGCCGAGGCGCGCAGTGCCACCGCCTGGCTGCGAGGAATGCCGGCGGACACGGCCAGCCGCAGCTCCTCGGCCACCAGCTCCCTTGCCTCGAGCCTCGAGTCCTCCGGGAGGACCAGGGCCAGGGGCGAACGCCACAGGGCGATGATCGGATTCTGGATCCTGGCCCCAGAGACGATCTCGCCGGCGCGGCGCAGGTCGGTGAGCGCCTCGTCCTGTGCACCACTGGCCGAGCGCAGCCGGCCCCGGGCGATCAGGACGTAGGCGCCGGAGACCGTCGCCGCGAAGGACGGGTCGAGCTCGATCGACTCGACCAGGGCGGCGACGTCGGCGAGCTGGGGCCGCTCGAGCAGCGCGTCCAGCCCGAAGTAGAACCCCGAAGGCAGCGCGAAGGTGAGACCGTGCTCGAGGGACAGCTCGACCATCGTGTGGAGGTGGACGTCGGCGTCCTTGAGCGCCCCCCGCTGGGTATCAATCGCCACCCGGTAGTAGGACCCGGCGACGTAGCCCATGACCGACCCCCGCCGGAGGGCCTCGTCGAAGACGCCCTTCGTCGCCTCCTCGGCGGCATCGGTCTCCTCGAAGGCGAGGAGAGCGCCCACCGCCTGGGGCAGGATGAGGGACTCCGGCCCCTCGTCACCCAGGAAGCGACCTCCGTCGAGGCCCCGTTCGACCAGGGCCAGGACGTCGGCCCGATCCATGCCCCGGCACGCACCGACGCAGCCGAGGACGATCGCCAGCAGACGGGAGGCGGGATGGCCCTGGTCGACGACCTCGCGCAAAGACGGAAGCCGAGCCTCGAACTCCTCGGCAAGGTCGGGATCATAGAAGTCCGTCGTGGCGCGTGCCGCCTCGATCCGGGCGAGAAGATCGGGATCCCGGTCCCCCAATTCGGCCAGGGCTGCGGTCAGACGAGCACGCCGCAGCTCCCACTGGCCCGACAGGCCATAGACCTCCGAGAGTTGGAACGCGGTCCGGGTGCGTTCGAGCGGGTCGGTGGTGAGCGCCATCGCCTCCCCCAGATCCACGGCCGCCCGCGGGTCGCGGACGAAAGCTTCAGCAGCCCCCAGCTCGCGTAGCACCGCCGCCCTGTCGATCTCGGCCACCCCTTCGGACAGGGCCCGGCGAAGGTACGCGACCGCGCCCTGGGTCGCTCCTCGGGCCAGCGCCCGAGCGGCGGCCGTCCGCAAAGCCGACACCACATCCGGGTCGCCCATGGGCGAGCTCATCAGCAGGTGGGCGGCGACCTCGTCGGCGGGGGCGGCCTCGGCGGCCATCATGCGAGCGGCCCGTCCATGGGCGTCGGCGCGGACCGACTCCAGGAGGTCGTCGTAGATCGCCTGGTGGACCAGCGCATGGACGAAGGCCACCGGCGGTCCGGCAGTGAGGACCTCCATGGCGACCAGCGTGTCGAGCGCGTCGCGAGTGCTGTCGGCGTCGAGTTCAGCAAGCGAGGCGATGCGGTCGATTCGAGCGTGGCGGCCCAGGACCGCCACCGCCTGGGCCACGGCGGCGGCGGCCGGCGCCAGGCGTGACATTCGCAGCATGGTGGCCTGGGCCACGGTGGGTGGGCCCGCCCGGGCGATCTCGGCGGCGGCGGCCTCGGTGGGCCGAACGCCGTCGGCACGCAGGACCCGCACGAGCTCGCCCACGAGGAAGGGATTGCCTCCCGTCGCCTCCCGGCAGGCCTCGACGAAACCGGCCTCGGCGGCTTCTCCCATGCCGTGGCGGACGAGCTGGTTCACGCCGTCGATGCTCAACGGAGCGGGACGGATGACCTTCACGGCCGGGCCGGCGCCGACCTCGGCGATGGCGGCTGCGTCGACGGGCGGGTCGCCGGTGCGCAGACCCATGAGCACAAGGACGGGCAGCCCCTCGAGGCGCCGGGCCAGATAGGCCAGGAACCGGATCGACGGGGAGTCACACCAGTGGACATCGTCCACCACGATGAGCAGGGGACTCTCCTCGGCCAGGTTGGCTGTGAGCCAGTAGAGGCCATGGACGGCTGTGGCCTGCTGGCTCGGTGCATCAGCGCCAGTGGGCGAATCCTGGGGGGAGACCACCGGCGACGCCAGGCCTGCCGCCCCGGCCAGCAGACGTTTCCGGCTGGCACCCGTACGGGCAGCCAGCATGGGCTCGAAGAGCTGACGGACCACGCCGAAGCCGAAGTCTCGCTCGAGCACTGCACCCTGACCGGCCAGGACCGCCATGCCGTCGGCGGTCGCCAGGCGGCGGGCCTCCTCGAGCAGCGACGTCTTGCCGATCCCTGCGGGGCCCTCGATCATTACCACGCCGCCCCGGCCATCGCGGGCGGCGCGCACAGCCTCATCCAGGACCTTGAGCTCCGCCGTTCGCTCGACCAGCGGACCGGCGAGAGCCACCGGTCGACGGTACCGCAGGACCTGCACCGCCTGATCCGAATCTTGGGGGTTCACCCCCCATGACGCGAGGGCAGGGGCCTCCCATGCTCGTGGTGTGAAGACCGAGATCGACCGGAGCCCGAGAATGGCGGCATTGCCCAGGCACAAAGCCCTTTCCGAGCGGGGCCAAGGCACCAGCGCCCCTGTCCGACGCTCAGGAGTGGTGGCAACTGCCCTGACGCTGCTGGCGGCGGCTCTGGTACTGGTGGTGGGCGTCTCGCCCGCCGCCGCGGCGGTGGCCACTCGTGCATACGTGACGAATTCCTTCGACGACACGGTGTCGGTCATCGACACCGCCACCAACACCGTGGTGGCCACCGTGGCCGTGGGTGATGGGCCCAGCGGCGTGGCCGTCAGCCCCGACGCCAGTCGCGTCTACGTGACCAACGCCACCGACGACACCGTGTCGGTCATCGACACCGCCACCAACACCGTGGTGGCCACCGTGGCCGTGGGTGATGGGCCCAGCGGCGTGGCCGTCAGCCCCGACGGCAGTCGGGTCTACGTGTCGAACTTCGTGGGCGGCACCGTGTCGGTCATCGACACCGCCACCAACACCGTTTTGGCCACCGTGGCCGTGGGTGTCAGCCCGAGGGGCGTGGCCGTCAGCCCCGGCGGCAGCCGGGTTTACGTGACGATCGAAACCGGCACCGTGTCGGTCATCGACACCACGACCAACGCCGTGGTGGCCACCGTGCCCGTCGGTGGACTGCCCGCCGGCGTGGCCGTCAGCCCCGACGGGGGCCGGGCCTACGTGACGAACCTCGGCGGCTTCACCGTGGCGGTCATCGACACCACGACGAACACCGTGGTGGCCACCGTGCCCTTGGGTGCCGGGTCCAGCGGACCGTCCGGGGTGGCCGTCAGCCCGGACGGGGGCCGGGCCTACGTGACGAACGTCTTCGGTGACAACCTCCTGTCGGTCATCGACACCGCCACCAACACCGTGGTGGCCACCGTCGCAGTGGAAGATGCAGGCGGCGTGGCCGTCAGCCCGGACGGGGGCCGGGCCTACGTGACGAACCCCGGCGGCGGCACCGTGTCGGTCATCGACACCGCCACCAACACCGTGGTGGCCACCGTGGCCGTGGGTGCCGGGCCCCTGCGCGTTGCAGTAGCCGAGGTCGTAACGACGGCTAGGCCGACGATCTCTACCGTGGCGTCTGCGGGCGGAGTGGTTGGCACGGCGGTCAACGACGTCGCCACCCTGACCGGCGGCTCCGGTCCCACCGGCAGCGTGACCTTCCGGCTCTACAGCGACGCGGCATGCACGACGCAGGTGTTCACCTCGACCAATCCCGTGGTGGGAGGCACGACGGCCACCTCGGGCTCGTTCGCGCCGAGTGCCCCGGGTACCTATTACTGGACCGCCGTCTACAGCGGTGACACGAACAACGACGGCGCCACCTCTCCGTGTGGAGCGCCGAATGAGTCGGTGACCATTACCAAAGCCACCCCGGGCATCTCCACCCAGGCATCGCCAGGCAACCTGGTCGGGGCCCCGGTCCGCGATGTGGCCACCCTGTCCGGCGGCGCCAGTCCCACCGGTACGGTCACCTTCCGCCTCTACAGCGACGCGACGTGCGCCACCCAGGTGTTGACCTCCACCAACCCGGTGATCGCCGGCGCGACCGCGACCTCCGACTGGTTCACCCCGACGAGCCCCGGCACCTACCGCTGGACCGCGGTCTACAGCGGGGATGCGAACAACAACTCGGCCACCTCGCCATGCAACGCGCCAAACGAGTCGGTGACGATGGCGCCGTTCAACCCGCCGGCGTTCACCCGCACCATCACCGGCGACTTCCTCGGCCCCCTCACAGTCAACGTCGGCGAGAGTGTGCTCATCACCAACGCCCGGGTGGTTGGCCCCGTCACAGTGAACCCCGGCGGAGCCCTCACCGTGGTCGACTCGAAGATCAGCCGAGGGATCGTCGTTGACAAGCCCGCCTTCTTCAGTCTGTGCGGCACGGAAGTCTCTGCAACCTCGCCGGACGTCGCCCTGAGCGTCACCAATGCCGACGTGCCGATCCTCATCGGTGACCCGGCCGCGGGCTGTCCCCGCAACCGCTTTGCCGGCCAAGTGGACGTGCGGGGCAATCTGGCCGTCACCGTCGGGGGGAACGTCGTGTCCAACAACGCGACCATCAACGAAAACGGTCCAGGCAACACGGTCATCAAGGCCAACCACGTCTTCGGAACCTTGGCCTGCTCGGGCAACAACCCGGCGCCAACGAACATCGGCCAGCCCAACACCGCTGGATCGAAGACCGGCCAGTGCATCACTCTGTGACGCCACCCGGCCACCGATGCGCGGTGGCCCCAGACCTTGGAAGCGCGGCAATGCCTCAGCGAGCTCTCTTCGAGACGGGCCGGTATCGCGCCGGTCTCGGAGAGCTCCAAGGCGAGCTCTAGACGAACGGAGGAGAGGCGAAACATGCCGCAGTCTCGTAAGTACAGGATCGGTCTTGTCCTCAGCGCCCTGCTGGGTGCGCTCGACGTCTTCAGCCTCGCCGGAGCTGGGGCCGATGACGGTCCTCCGGCGGCCGTGCTCGTCGTTGCTTTCGTGCTGGGCCTGGTCACGCTGGTCGGCGTGTGGCTCGCTTGGCGGGGGCACGGAAGGGGCTTCTCGGCGGTGGTCGTCTCCCGCGTGCTCTCGGTCCTTCTCGGCGTCCCCGCCTTTTTCGCCGACGAAGCGCCCGACTGGGCGCCGGCGGCGGTGGGCGTCGGCATCGTGGTTACTGCCGTCGCCCTATGGCTCCTCTACTCGGGTCGGGATCGCCTCGCTCACCGGACGGACCTATCCTGAGGCAAGCACGGTAGGCGTGGCATACCGTGCGACGAACTTTTCTGCGAAACTTCCCGATGAACTCGACGCCCGACTACGGCATGAGGCTGAGCGCCGAGGAACCACGGTCTCGGAGTTGACTCGCCAAGCCATCGAAGCGCATCGGGGCGGTGGTGGCCCTCGGCGACGACTCCTGGCTGCGGGAGCCGGTAGGAGTGGCCGCTCAGACGTCTCCGAACAGATCGAGGAAATCCTTGCTACCGAGGTCCCGGCATCGCGCTGATTGTCCGGCACCGTCGACGCGTGGGTGGCTACTGCCGAGCGGATGAAGATCAATGAAGTCGCCGCCCTCGATCGCCGCAATTCAACGTGGTGAGGCCGATCACCGGCGACTTCCGCCTCCTGCCGTGACTGCCCCCAAACCACGACGGCGATCCGGGTCGGCATCCTCTGTCGCTGGCAGAGGGTGACACAAGTCGGACGGCAGCCGACGATTTCGAGGCGACGACCCACGGCGAACGTGCCCGACCCGCGCATCCAGCGTGGCCTCGCGCTGGTCACTTCTGCTGTAGCCAGGCCAGCACGGCCAGCACCCGGCGGTGGTCGTCTGCCTGGGGCAGGAGCGTGAGCTTGGTGAAGATCGTCGAGATGTGTGTCTCGACCGTCTTCTCGTTGATAACGAGCTCCTTGCAGATTGCCCGGTTGGACCGGCCCTGGGCCATGAGGGCGAGCACCTGCTGCTCGCGCTCGCTCAGCGTGGCCAGGCGCCCCTTGCCGCCGCGGCCCATGAGGTGGCGCACCACCTCGGGATCCAGCACCGTTCCCCCGGTAGCGACCCTTTCGAGGGCGTCGACCAGCGTGGCCACTTGGAGAACTCGGTCTTTGAGCAGGTAGCCGAACCGCTCGGGGTGCTCGCGGACCAGCTCGGCCGCGTACCGGGTCTCGAGCGACTGCGAGAGCAGGAGGATGCCCAGATCGGGAAAGGTGGACCGGAGGCGGGCGGCGGCCTGTGCCCCCTCGTGGGAGAAGGTGGGCGGCATGCGGATGTCGACGAGAGCGACGTCGGGTTCGTGCTCGGCTACCGCCTTCTCCAGCTCGACCGCGTTGCCGGCCAGCGCCGCAGTCTCGATTCCTGCCTCCCCCAGGAGTCGCGCCAGCCCCTCTCGCAGGAGGACCGAATCGTCGGCGATCACCGCCCGCACGGCAACCGGCCCCGCACCGTGGTCCCCGACTCGGGGCTGGAAAGCACCTCGAGCGTCCCGCCCGCCGCTTCCGCCCGGTCACGGACACCACGGAGGCCCTGACCGCTGGGGTCCGCGCCCCCGCGCCCGTCGTCGGACACGCTGACCGTCAACCACCCCCCGTCCTCCTCCATCGCCACGACGACGTGCGACGCCCCGCCGTGCTTCTGCGCGTTGGTCACCGCCTCGCACACGATGAACCAGGCTGTGGCCTCGACCTCGGGCGTGAACCGGGCCTCCGTCGCACGCACGTCGATCGGAACCGGGGTCCGTTCCACGAGATCCTCCAGGGCCGCCTGCAGCCCGCCATCGCTCAGGACGGCGGGATGCAGGCCGTTGGCCAAGTCCCGCAGCTCGAGCACGGCAGCCTGAGCCTGCTCGACGCCCTCGGCCACCGCCTCGCGGAGGCGCCGGACGTCGCCGTTGACCTGGGCCGCCTGCAGCTGGAAGGCCATGGCCAGCAGGCGTTGCTGCGCCCCGTCGTGGAGGTTGCGCTCGATCCGGTGACGTTCGGCCAGTTGGGCGGCGGCGATACGGGCCCGGGACTCGTTAACCTCCACCAATTGCAGGGAGATAGCGGCCCGCAGCCGGGCGTTGTCCAGCTCCGGCGTGGCCGTGGCGGCGACGGCTTCCAGTAGCTCGCGGTCGGTTCGAGTGCCGTCGACGTCGATGCGCGCCACGGGAACCTCCCCTCGACGAACCTCCACGGCGGCGGCCGGCGGCTCTGAGGCCCGGCCGTCGCCGAGCACCCACTGGCCCCGTTCTTCGACCCAGTACGAGACCGACACGCTCCGGTCGCCCAAGGCCTCGCGCAGCACCTCCTCGATGGGGCGGGAGGACGCCGGCACGGCCAGGCGGCGCTGGACGACACGGACGGCCTCGAAGCGGCGCCGGTTGAAGCGCCGGTCCAGGGCGTTCTGGATCGCTCGCCGGCCGGGCGAGAACACGCTAACGGCGGCGAGCGTGGCCACCACTGCGGCCAGGGTGGACGACTCGTCGACCCGGGCCAGCGCTCGGCCCGCCATGGTGACCACGGAGACGTAGGTGACGGCGATGACCGCAGTTAGCAGGGCATAGGTCAGGGTCCTACTGAGGATGCGGTCAACCTCGTACAAGTGGTACTGGGTGATGGCCAGGCCGGCCGCGGCGGGGATGAGCACGATGAATCCGGCCGTAGCCAGCATCAGCGGCGTCGACTGGTCCGTGTATGCCCCCAGGAACGCCGCAGGCACGAAGAGCGGGAGCGGGACAGCGGCCAGGTACATCCACTGGAGCTGCCTGCGCTCCAGACCCTCGGCTCGGCGGAAGCGGAGGACCATGGAGATGCCGGCGGCGATCAGGCCGAGGCCGACCATCAGCACGGCGACCATCACGACAGGGCCGACGAAGGCCACGCCGATCGGGTTGATCGTCTGGTCCAGCGGCGGGTCGAACGGTCCCCGACGGAAGATCCCACCAACGAAACCCACCGCCCCGGCTCCGGCAGTGACCTGTGCGACACGAGCCCACCGCGGGGACAGCGGGTGGCCGGTGGGGGTCAGATGGAGGACCAGCGCCACCAGCGCGAGCCAGGGAAGGAAGGCGATGTCGCTCAGGCCGGCGAGGGCATTGGCACCGGGAAGGCTCCCCGGGCGGGCTACCGCTCCGTTCAGGACGTAGGCGTCGAGGGGGCCGACGAGGGCCATGAGGGCGCTGAGGGCGAGGAAGATCCAGCCCACCGGGTGCCCGGGACGCTGGCGGACCACAGCCGTACCGACGACGAAGGCGATCACGATGGCGGTGACCAGCACCAAGCCCGCGGTGGCGCTGGCGACGAGGTCGGCGCGCCCGATGTCGCGTAGGCGTTGGTCGCCCACGAGACCACATCCCACGGCGACCAGGTTCCACACGCCGACCGCAGCATTGGCTCTCCAAGCGAGTCGGCCCCGGTCGCCCCCGCTCACCACTCCATGGTCGCAAATCCCCTGCCGTCCCGCCTCGGGGTTAGCCCTGATCCGAGGTCCCTGGCTTGCCCCGATGCGGTCACGGCCCGCCGGGAGGACGCTCCTCTCGACCGGTCGACGTGGCTGGCCAGAAAGGAGACATCATGAGGATGTCCGGTACCGACCGATCCACGGCCATTGCGGGCACGGGTTTTGCCGTCCTCTTCGTCGGGGCGTTCGCCACGGGCGGGGAGACGCCGGAAGAGACGGCGCCCGCCGCCGAGGTCATCGCCTACTACAACGAGCACGCCTCCCAGCTCAGGCTGGCCGGGTACGTGATGCTCGCCGCAGCAGTGCTGCTGCTGTTCTTCGCCGGGGGACTGCGGAGTGCGCTCACCCGTGACGGAAGCACTGCGGACGACCGGCTGTCACTGGTGGCCTTTGGCGGTGCGGTGGCCTACGCCGTGGGCCTCGGCGTCATGGTCGTCTCTGCCATGGCACTCGTCGCCGCCGCCGACACGGGCAACGCCGACGCGGTGACGGCGCTCAACGTGCTCGACAACAAGACGTTCCCGCTGTTCATGGTGGGGCTCTCGGCCATGATGCTGGCCACCGGCCTGTGCGCCCTGCAGGCGGCCGTTCTCCCACGCTGGCTGGCGTGGATCTCGATCGTGCTCGGTATCGTGGCCGTGGCCGGGCCCGGCGGGTTCGCCGCCTTCTTCGCCTTCCCGTTCTGGGTCGTCGCCGTCAGCGTCTCGCTTGCTCGGCGGCAGGCACCAGCCCAAACCCGGCACGACGCCGTGCCGAGCTCCGCCCGGCGGCGATGAGGGGGATGGGGGCCTGAGCCAGTCGTGCCGGCCGTCCTGGCCGTCCTGCTGACCCTCGCCGTGAACGTGCCGGTGGCCACGGCGTCAGGCCCCAGAACGGACAGCCTTGCCAACGAGCTCCGCCTGGTCCGACAGCACCTGTCGCTCCTTCGAGGATCTGCTGGCCCGTTCACCGGCGGGCACTGCTGTCCATGGACGGGCAGCGGTGGCACACGACCGTCGGCAGGCCTGGGCCCGAGTGCGTGCTCCAGTCGAGCCGGTAACGCAGCGCCATCGACTTGCAAGCTGGAAGCTCGTAATCCCAGTCGCCCCCCGACAGCACGGCCCGAGGTCAGGGAGCGCGGAAGCTACCCTGTCGAGCGGGCCCCATCACCACGAAACCGCACGTAGAGGCCCTGTTTCGGGCAAAGTAGCAGGCCAGGGGACGTAGCTCAGTTGGCTAGAGCACCTGCTTTGCAAGCAGGGGGTCGCCGGTTCGAGTCCGGTCGTCTCCACAAACGGCACGTGACGGGACGACGTTCCAACCCTGTCCGGTGTGCATTGCGCGATGCTATGCTTCTCGCATGACACAGTTCGTCACTCGCATCGACGACGAACTAGCCGGAGCCATCGACGCACTCGTGTCGGCGGGCGTAGTCGAGAGCCGCTCTGATGCCGTTCGAATCGGCCTTGCCCAATTGGTCGACCGACACCGGCGCCGCCAGATCGGCGAATCCATCGCCGCTGGGTACCGCGGCCTCCCTCAGTCGGACGCAGAGCTCGCCGGCCTCGACGAGGCGACCCGCGCCTTGGTTGCCGAAGAGCCTTGGTGACGATTCCGGCGCAGGGCGAGATCTGGTGGGCCGAGGTCGAGGACATGCGGAGGCCAGTGCTGGTTGTTACCCGGTCGGAGGCCGTACCGGTCCTCACCTCGATCGTCGTCGCGCCCGTCACGCGCACCGTCCGCAGCATCCCGACCGAGGTCTCGTTGGGTCGGGATGAGGGCCTCGCGGTCGACTGTGCGGCGAGCTTTGACAATCTCCAGCGGGTGCGCCGCAGCGCCCTCACCACCAAAGTCGGCCAACTTGGCGACCGGCGTCGGGAGGTCTGCGAGGCCCTGCGGGCGCTGGCTGACTGCTGAACAACAGCCGGGCCGCCGGATGCTCCGGGTTGGAAAGTGCCTGCACTAGCTCCACCGGTAAAGACCCTGGTCAGAGCCCATCTGACCCACTATCCCCGACTGTCGTGGCTCGGGCGAGTGAACAAAGAGTCAGCACGGCCGGCTTGAACTGACGTCGCGCGAACAGGTGTGCCGGAGAAGCCCGACCTGTGCTGCCATGAAGGCAAGCGCGTGTCGCATCTCGTCGAGTGACACTTCCCACGGGCTCATGCCGTGACCCTTGGCCGGCTGGGCGGGCGATCGACGTTGGCCGACAAGGGGTGGAGACCGAACCACTTCGAGAAGGAGCGAACGAGACGTGG
>Ga0247713_1001541_pt1 | contig 11296 bp, 7 predicted proteins | sample 21E_NmetaG_FD_189936 | JGI IMG/M metagenome (GOLD analysis project Ga0247713, IMG submission 189936) | Soil microbial communities from hillslope of Landscape Evolution Observatory, University of Arizona, Oracle, AZ, United States - 2-1-E_N | ecosystem: Engineered > Artificial ecosystem > Mesocosm... | reverse complement strand
GCTCGGGGCGGCGGCCGCCACCACGAGCGGGACGCCGTAGAGCGGCGGGCGCACCACGCTGCGCCCGTCCGGCCAGACCAGGAAGCACAGCACCAGGCACGCCGCCCCGAGCGCTGCCGCAGTGCGACGCCCTCCGGCCGCGGCCAGGGGGACGATGCCCCAGAGGACGTACCAGGGCAGCACCGTCGGGTTCAGCAGCACGACCGCGAGCAGCGCCAGGCCGAACGCCCGCACCGGCCCGAGCCGCGCAGTGAGCAGCAGCAGGACGCCGCCCACGAGGACGCCGAGCACTGCTGCGGCATCGAGCAGGGGCTCGCGGACCGCGGCCGCCCCGCCGACGAGGCCGAGCCCGTCGGCGGCCGACCCGAGCGCGTGCCCCAGCCCGGTCACCGGGGAGAACAGGCTGAGCAGCGCGCGGCTGGTGTCGAGCGTGCCCACCCATCCCCAGCCCAGCCGGGTGGCGGCGGGGACGACGAGCCCCACCGCTACGGCGCCTCCTGCGACGAGCAGCGCCGTCCGCAGCCGGCCGCGCCAGGTGGTGGCGGCGAGCACCAGCACCGGCAGCGCCGCGAGCGCCGGCGCCTTGACCAGGGCGCCGACCGCGACCAGGGCACCTGCGGCGAGCAGCTGCCACGCGCGGGCGGGGACCGCCAGCCCCAGCGCCAGGCCGGCGAGCATGAGCCCGATCATGAGCGCGTCGTTGTGACCGCCGGCGACGCCGTGCAGGAGACCGAGGGGGTTGGCGACGCCCAGCCACAGCGCCCGCTGCGCAGGGACGCCGGTGCGCCGAGACAGCCGCACCAGCGCCCAAACGGTCAGCGCCAGGCCGAGCACCGCCAGCAGCCGGAGCAGCAGCACGCTCAGCCCCACGTGCGTGACGCCGGTCAGCCGCACCAGCAGGGCGGCGGGCGCGAGGTAGGCCGGCCCGTACGGGGAGGGGGTGCCGCGCCAGACGCCGTCGACGTGGGCCGAGAAGGCGCCGCCGCCCTCGATCGGTCCGAGCTCGTACGGGTCGAGGCCGCGCGCGACGATGGCGGCCTGCGCTCCGTAGGCGTACACGTCGCGGCTGAACAGCGGCGGTCCGATCAGCAGCGGCAGCGACCAGAGCGCGGCGGCCCAGCCGACGGCGCGCGTGCCGACCGCATCGAGCACCCGGCGCGTGCGCCACCAGGCGCCGGTGAGCAGCACCAGCCCGACGACGAGCAGGGCGGTGGCCGCCGTACGGGCCGTCGGGGTCGCCGCCAGGCCCGAGACACCCGCCCAGGCGCCGGGCGAGGGCCGCGGCAGGGCGCCGGCGCCCGTGCCGCCGACCGCCACGAGCAGCGCGCCGGCGAAGCCGGTGAGCAGCAGCGGTCGGGGGAGCGAGCCGGCGAGCGGCTCGCTGCGCATCAGTGCGGTCCCCGGCTCAGGGCGCGGGACGGACCAGCGGTCCGGCCGGCTCGGCGAGGCGCAGAGCCCGCGAGCGGTAGCCGCGGTCCTTGCCGAGGATGCGCTCGGCCGCCAGGCGGCCCGACAGCAGCACCATCGGGACGCCCACGCCGGGCTGCGTCCCCGAGCCGGCGAACACGACGCCCTCGACGCCACGGGCGAGGTTGCCGGGGCGGAACGGGCCGGTCTGGAAGAACGAGTGCGCGGCGGCGAACGGCGCCCCCTGCTCCATGCCTCGACGGGCCCAGTCCGCCGGCGTCGTCACGTCCTCGACCTCGACGGCGTCGCCGAAGCCGACGTAGCCGAGCGACTCGAGCCGGGCCACCACCTCGTCGCGGTACCGCGGTCCGACGACGTCCCAGTCGATGCCGGCCGACAGGTTCGGCGTCGGCAGGAGCACGTAGTAGATCTCGCGCCCGTCCGGCGCCAGCGACGGGTCGCTGCGGGTGGGGTTGGTGACCAGCACCGACGGGTCGCTCATCAGCTGCTGCTTGTCGATGAGCTCGTCGAAGACGCCCCGCCACGACCGTCCGAAGTGGATGTTGTGGTGCGCGGTCTTGCTGTACCGCTGCGTGGAGCCGGCCAGCAGCAGGAAGCACGACGGCGAGTACGCCAGGCTCTTCACCCGCCGCGGGGTGGCCTCCGGCGGGAGCAGCTCGCGGTAGGCGACCGGCAGGTCGGGGTTGAGCACGACGACGTCGGCCGGGATGCGCTCGCCGTCGTCGGTCTCGACGCCGACGGCGCGGCCGTGCTCGACCAGCACGCGGCGCACGGGAGTGCCGTACCGGAGCGCGACGCCGTGCTTCTCGGCCGCGCCCGCGAGCGCGCGGGGCACGGCGTGCATGCCGCCCTTGGGGAAGAACACCCCCGCGACCGAGTCCATGTAGGCGATGACCGCGTAGATGGCGAGGGCGTCGTACGGCGACAGCCCGGCGTACATCGACTGGAAGGACAGCACTCGCTGGGTGCGCGGGTCCTGCAGGTACTGCTCGACCTTCGGTGCCAGCCGGCGGAAGCCCCCGATCGCCGTGAGCCTGGCGAGGTTGGGGGTGAGCAGGTCGAACGGGGAGTCGATGTTGCGGTCGATGAAGTCCTTCATCTCGTAGCGGTAGAGCTTCGAGACGAAGTCGACGTAGCGCAGGTAGCCCTGGGCCTCCCGCGGGCCGCAGACCCGCTCGACCTCGTCGGCCATCGCCGCCGGGTCGGCCTTGACGTCGAGGGTAGAGCCGTCCGGGTAGTACGCGCGGTAGAGCGGGTCGACCGGCTCGAGCTCCAGCCAGTCCTCGAGCCGCTCGCCGACGCAGTCGAGGGCGTCGGCGATCAGGTCGGGCATGGTGAGCACCGTCGGGCCGGTGTCGAAGCGGTAGCTGCCGTCACCCGACGGCGAGGCCAGCTCGAGCAGGCCGTTGCGCCCGCCCGGCACGTCCTCGCGCTCCAGCACCGTCACCTCGCGGCCCGCCCCGACCAGGCGCAGGGCGGCGGACAGGCCGGCGAGCCCGGCACCGACGACGACGACGCGGTCGGTCCTGCCGGGCACGGTGCGCACGTGCGAAGGGTAGTGCGGGCGAGATTCCCCGGCCGGTCGGGAGGACCTGGGAGTCCGACGGTGAACACTGCGCCCGTGTCGAGTCTCCTGTCGCCCGCCCGCCGGGTCGCTGTCGCCGTCCTCGTCCTGCCGCTGCTCGCGACGGGCACGGCGGCGTCCGCCGCCGACGTCCCGCCGGAGCAGCGGATGCAGGTCGGCACCGCCCTGCCGCCTGGCAACTCCGGCTTCTTCTCCGTCGAGGGGGAGGTCCGCGGTACGGCCGGGGGCCCCGGCGACCACGGCGACAACGTCGACGACCAGCGGGTGATGTTCTGGGACGGCGAGTACAAGGACGGCCGCTTCGCCGACGTGCGCGGGCAGGAGCCGCAGACCCCGCGGGACGGAGTGCGCATCTACGCCGACGACAAGGGCGTGCCGGTCGTCTACGGCGACTCCGCCTACGACGTCTGGTTCGGGGCGGGCTGGGCGGCCGGCCAGCAGCGGCTGTTCCTCGCCGACGCCATCCGGCGGCTCGGGCGCGGGACGTTCGCCGAGCTCGTGGGGCCGAGCGGTGTGCCGGCCGACGTCCAGGCGCGCACGCTCACCTACTCCCAGGCCGACTACGACGCCATGTTCGCGGCTCTGCCGGCCGAGTCGCGCGAGGTGGTCGAGGGCTACGCCGCCGGAATGGACGCCTGGATCGCGAGGGTGCGCCGCTCACCGGCAGAGCTGCCGGCGGAGTACGCGCTCCTGTCGTCGCTGCCCGAGCCGTGGACGGTCACCGACACGCTCGCCTCGGGCGTGCTCCTGACCCGCACGGTCGCGGCCTCCGGCGGTTCCGAGCTCGACGACGTCGCGCTCCTGCGCACCCTGCGCGAGACCTTCGGCGACGAGCAGGGGCTCGGCGCCTACACCGACCTGCGGTGGCAGCAGGACGAGCGGGCGACGGTCAGCGTCCCCCGGGAGGAGGGGCGCTTCGACAACGCCGTCGTCCCGGCGGGGGAGCGGGCCGCGGTGCTCCGGGCCAGCGCCGAGTACGCGCTGGGCCTGCCCGCCGAGCTGGCCGACGGCCCGGGCACCGGGGCGTTCCCGGCTCCGGAGCCGCCGTTCGTCACGGGCAGCGCGCGGGTCTCCGCCGAGGCGCTCGCGCCGCTGGTGCAGCAGAGCGTGCGGACGGCGGTGGAGAGCCTGTCGGCCTGGGGCAGCGGGCTGCACGGCGGCTCGTACGCTTTCGCGGTCAGCGGCGACCGCACCACCACCGGCTCCCCGATGCTCGTCAGCGGCCCGCAGCTGGGCTACTCCTACCCGAACCAGCTGTGGGAGCTGGAGGTGCACGGCGCCGGCTACGACGCCCGCGGGTCGGCCGTGCCCAGCACGCCCACTGTCGCGATCGGGTACGGCGAGCGGACCGCCTGGGGCCTGACCACCGGCTACTCCAAGACCATCGACAGCTTCGTCGAGACAGTTCGCCGGGACGTTGACGGCGCGCTGCAGTACCGGCACGACGGCGTCTGGAAGGACGCCGACTGCCGTACCGAGACGATCCGCTACCGGGCCGCGGTGCGGGGCGTGCCGGTCGGGCCGCCGTCGCTCTCGATCGACGCCCCGGTGTGCCGCACGGTGCACGGGCCGGTGGTCGCCTACGCCGAAGACGACGGCCTCGCACGGTCGGTGCAGTACGCCATGTACCGCCGCGAGCTCGAGACCCTCAACGGCATCCTCGCCTGGAACCGGGCCGACAGCTTCGAGGAGTTCGAGGCCGGCGTGCGGATGGTGACCTGGAACGAGAACGTCGTCTACGCCGACGCCGACGGCCGCATCGCCTACTGGCACCCCGGCCTCTACCCCCGACGCAGCCCGGCCTGGGACAGCCGCTTCCCGGCTCCGGGCACGGGCGAGCACGACCCGTCCGGGCTGGTGCCGTTCGACTCGATGCCGCACGTCGTCGACCCGGCGGCGGGGTACGTCGCCAACTGGAACAACAAGCCGTCGGCCGGGTGGCTCGACGAGCACCTCGAGCCGTCCGCGAGCCGGCCCGCGGGGCGGGGGAACCGCCTCCAGGTCGTGCACGCGCTGCTCGAGGCGCAGCCGCGGATGTCTCCGGACGACCTGCGCGCCACCGAGCTGCAGCTGGGCTTGGTCGACCAGCGGGCCCAGGAGTTCCTGCCGCTCCTGCGAGGGCTGACGAGCGACGACGTACCCGTCCAGGCGGCGCTCGACCTGCTGCGCGGCTGGGACGGCGTCGCCTACGACCGGTCGGCCTACGCCACCGACGACGACTACACCGACGAGACGGTCACCGACCTGCCGGCGGTGACGGTGTTCGCGAGGGTGATGGACGCGCTGCGCGACACCCTGTTCGACGAGCTTCCCGTGGGCGTGCGGCTGGCGTCCGACGACATCGGCAGCCACGTCTGGGACGTCTCGGTGGTCGACAACCTGGCGCTGCGGGTGCTGGCGCCCTCGACGTCGTCGCTGACGCCGTCGCGCGACTGGACCGGCGGGGCGAGCGCGGAGGAGGTGCTGCTGGCCGCCGTCGAGCGGGCCGTCGACGACCTCGTCGACGAGCACGGGAGCGACCCCGCCGGGTGGCGCGACCAGCACCCCCGGCGCGACGTGTCGTCGCTCACCGGCGTCATCGGACCGTCGCTGACGATGCCCTACCAGGACCGCGGGTCCTGGGTGCACGTCGTCGCCTTCGGCACCGGGAGCGGGTCAGCCGCAGCACCGCGGAGCTCCGCGCCCGAGGCCGCGCCAGCGGGACCAGGTCCCGCCTCGGCGCGCTTGCCCGCCACCGGAGCGGGCACGGTCGCGGTGTGGGCGGGGTTGCTCCTGGTCGGCACCGCCTGGCTGCTGTCCCGCCGGCGAGCACGCCCGGCGATCGGGGACGACGCCTTCGCCGACGTCGGTGACGACGACCTCGCCGGCTGAGCCCCGCCGGCCGCCGGTGGACCGGCGGGCCGGTGTCCGGTCCCCGGGCGACTAGCCTCGGCTGCGACGAGCGGCACCGACGAGGACGTGGTTTCGGCATGACCCTGCAGGACGACGCGCGGCTGCGGCAGCAGTCCGGCATCGACCCCGAGCGGCTCCAGGCGGCCCTGGACGTCATCGCCGAGCTGGACGACCTGCCGGTCGACGACCCCGCCTCGGTGGCCGTGCGGGTCGCGACGGCTCGCCTCTACAAGCAGGTGAAGCTGCGCCGGCGCCGTGAGGCGCGCGACGCGCAGCTGGCGCACGACGCCGCCGTCACTGCGGCCACCGCGACAGCGGCTCCGGGCCGGCTGGACGACGAGACGCGGGGCCTGCCGCTGCAGACCGAGACGGTCGCGCCGCTGGCCGGCACCCTGCTCAAGGCGCGCGCCTGCTACACGTGCAAGCAGCGCTACGTCGACGTCGACGCCTTCTACCACCAGCTGTGTCCGCCGTGCGCGGCGCTGAACCGGTCCCGCCGTGAGGCGCGCACCGACCTCACCGGCCGGCGGGCGCTGCTCACCGGCGGCCGGGCGAAGATCGGCATGCACATCGCCCTGCGCCTGCTGCGCGACGGCGCGGACACCACGATCACCACCCGCTTCCCGGTCGACGCCGTGCGGCGGTTCTCCTCGATGCCCGACAGCGCCGACTGGCTGCACCGGCTGCACGTCGTCGGCATCGACCTGCGCGACCCGGCGCAGGTCGTGGCCCTGGCCGACGAGGTCGCCTCCCGCGGGCCGCTCGACATCCTGGTCAACAACGCGGCGCAGACGGTGCGCCGCTCGCCCGGGGCGTACGCCGCGCTGGTCGCCGCCGAGTCGGCGGAGCTGCCGGCCGGCCCGGTGCCGGAGCTGGTCGACCTCGGGCACGCCGCCGACGCGCACCCGCCGGCGCTGTCCGCCGGTGCGCCCGCGGCCTTCACCCCGCACGCGGTCACGGCGCTGGCGCTGACCGCCGGCTCGGCATCGCTCGACCGCATCTCCGAGCAGACCGCTATCGACGCCGGCGGTCTCGTGCCCGATCTCGACGCGGTCAACAGCTGGACGCGCACCGTGTCGGAGGTCGACGCCCTCGAGATGCTCGAGGTCCAGCTGTGCAACGCGGTCGCCCCGTTCGTGCTCATCGGCCGGCTCCGGGCGTCTCTCGCAGCCTCGCCGGCGCGTCGGACCTACGTCGTGAACGTCTCGGCGATGGAAGGCCAGTTCAGCCGGGGCTACAAAGGCCCGGGGCACCCGCACACGAACATGGCCAAGGCCGGCCTGAACATGCTGACCCGCACCAGCGCCAAGGAGATGCTCGAGACCGACGGCATCCTCATGACCGCGGTCGACACCGGCTGGATCACCGACGAGCGGCCGCACCCCACCAGGGCACGGCTGCACGAGGAGGGGTTCGCGGCCCCGCTCGACCTCGTCGACGGCGCAGCCCGGGTGTACGACCCGATCGTGCGCGGTGAGCAGGGCGAGGACCTGCACGGCGTCTTCCTCAAGGACTACGCGCCCTCGCCCTGGTAGCCCCGACCGCGCCCGCCCGGCCCTGCCGGGCTGCGCGCTGTGCCGGCGCCGCCGGACCGTCGCGGGATCGTGACGACCAGCGCGCTCTGCGGGGTACGGCCCAGCGCATGACCGACACCCCGCTCGTCGACGTCGTCGTGGAGATCCCGCGAGGGAGCCGCAACAAGTACGAGTTCGACGAGGATCTGGGCGTCATGCGCTTCGACCGGCGGCTGCTCGGCTCGATCGCCTTCCCGGCCGACTACGGCTTCGTCCCGAAGACGGTCGGCGAGGACGGCGACGCCCTCGACGCCCTCGTCCTGCTGGACGAGCCGACCTACCCGGGCATCTGGGTCACCTGCCGCACGGTCGGCGTGTCCTGGATCGGCACCGAGCGCGGGCGGGAGGCCAAGCTGCTCTGCGTCCCGGAGGGCGATCCGGCCTACGACGACGTGCACGACCTCGAGGACCTGCCGCCGCACGTCCGGCGGGAGGTCGGGCACTTCTTCGAGGTCTACAAGGCCCTCGACGACGCCTCCTCGGTCACCGACGAGGGGCAGGAGGGCGCAGCCGTGGCCCGCCGGGTCCTCGCGCAGGCGCAGCAGCGGTACAGGGAGGAGCAGCCCTCCTAGAAGCCGTCCGCGCCGGCGGGCGTCAGCACGTCATAGCGGGTGAGCACGTCCGCGCCGTCGGCGGTGACGAGCAGCGTGTGCTCGAACTGGGCCGTGCGCGACCGGTCGGCGGTGACGGCCGTCCACCCGTCGTCCCACATCTCGTGCCGCCAGTCGCCGATGGTGATCATCGGCTCGATGGTGAACGTCATGCCCTCGAGGATCGGCGAGCGCGCGTCGGGGTTGTCGTAGTGGAAGACCTGCGGCTCGCAGTGGAAGCTGCGGCCGATGCCGTGCCCGACGAACGCGCGCACGACGCCGTAGCCCAGCCCCTCGGCGTGCGCCTGGATGGCCTTGCCGATGTCGCGCACCTGGGCACCCGGGCGCACGGCGGCGATGCCCAGGTCGAGGCACTCCTGCGTGACCTCGACCAGCCGTCGCGTCTCCTCGTCGACGTCTCCGACGAGGAAGGTGCGGTTGGTGTCGCCGTGCACGCCGTCGAGGTAGATGGTGACGTCGCAGTTCACGATGTCGCCGTCCTGGAGCACGGTCGAGTCGGGGATGCCGTGGCAGATGACCTCGTTGACACTGGTGCACAGTGACTTCGGGAACGGCATGACGGCACCGCCGTAGCCGAGCGGAGAGGGGTAGCCGCCCCGGGCGATGCAGGCCTCGTGCGCGACGCGGTCGAGCTCGTCGGTGGTGACGCCCGGGCGCACGGCGGCGCCGACCTCGGCCAGCACCTCGGCAGCGGCCCGGCCGGCCCGGCGCATCCGCTCGATGGTCTCGGCGTCCTTCGGTGCGCCGCTGTCGCGGAGCTTCGGCCGGCCGCGCTTGTCGAGCGCGTAGTCGGGACGGGAGATGTGGTCCGGCACGGCACGTCGCGGCGAGATCCTCCCCGGCCGCACGTGCAGGGCGGCCAGCCGCTCGGCCTCCTCGCGACGGGCCTGCTCGGCGACGGCGCGGGCCGGGTCGAGGTCGGCGATGCGGTGGCAGCGCTTGTACCTGCGGCCGCTGCCGCACCAGCAGGGCGAGTTCGAGGCGAGGACGGTTCCGGTCATCGCCGACCAGACTAGGCGCGCGGGCGGCCGGCCGCTCAGACCGAGCGGGCGGTCGCGGCCAGCGACAGCTCGCGCAGCACTCCGCGCGCGGTGTCGTGCACCGGGGCGGCGTCGAGCGCCGCGAGGGCGTCGCCGAGCAGCGTGTCGATGAGGCCCTCCACCCGGTCCAGCGCCCCGGTCTCGGTGATGACCTCGCGCAGCACGGCGACGCCGTCGTCTGTCAGGTGCGGGTCGCCCAGGTGCTTGCGGACGGCGGCCTGCTGCGCGCTGGACGCCGACTCGACCGCCATCGCCACGAGGGCGGTGCGCTTGCCCTCGCGCAGGTCGTCGCCGGCCGGCTTGCCGGTCTCGGCCGGGTCGCCGAAGACGCCGAGGACGTCGTCGCGCAGCTGAAAGGCCTCGCCGAGCGGCAGGCCGTAGCCGGAGTACCCGTCGAGCACGTCCTGGCCGGCTCCGGCGAGCACGGCGCCGAGGTGCAGCGGGCGCTCGATCGTGTACTTCGCGCTCTTGTAGCGGGCGACGCGCAGCGCCCGCTCGACCGACCCGCCGCCGCGGGCCTGCTCGAGCAGGTCGAGGTACTGCCCGCCCATGAGCTCGGCCCGCATCTCGTCGTAGACGCGGTGCCCGTCGCGCAGTCGCTGCGGCGGCAGGCCGCAGGTCGACAGCATCTGGTCCGACCAGGCCAGGCACAGGTCCCCCAGCAGGATCGCCGCGCCGGTGCCGAAGGCCTCGGGGCTGCCGAGCCAGCCCTCGCTGCGGTGCAGCGCGGCGAAGCGCCGGTGGGCGGCCGGCGAGCCCCGGCGGGTGTCGCTGTCGTCCATGACGTCGTCGTGGACGATCGCGCAGGCCTGGAACAGCTCGAGCGAGGCGGCGGCCGTGACCACGGCCTCGCTGTCTGTGCCGCCGGCTCCGCGGAACCCCCAGTAGCAGAAGGCCGGCCGCAGCCGCTTGCCGCCCGACAGCAGCACCGACAGGGCGTCGACGAGGGGCCCCAGCTCCTCGCTCACGGCCTCGAGCACGTGCTGCTGGCCGGCGACGAACCCGTCGAGGCACTTCTGCACCCGCTGGCGGAGGTCCTCGCGGTCGAGCGGCGGCGGTCGGTCGGCAGCCGGGGCAGGGACGTCCACGAGCCGGAGGGTAACGGCGCGCGGCGGAACCCGCCCGTCGACGATCCCGGCCGACACCCGTGACGGCGGCGCCGCAGCGGCGGTGCGAGCCGGTTCGCCTAGGCTCCGGCCCATGGCCGACCGCACGATCCGGGAGATGCTCGCCTCCGGAGAGCGCCTGTTCTCCTTCGAGTTCTTCCCGCCGAAGACAGAGGCCGGCGAGCGCGCGCTGTGGCAGGCGATCCGCCAGCTCGAGACGCTGCGGCCGCACTTCGTGTCGATCACCTACGGCGCCGGCGGGTCCAGCCGCGACAAGACTCTCGCCATCACCGAGCGGATCGCCACCGACACCACGCTGACGCCGCTGGCGCACCTCACCGCCGTCGACCACTCGGTGTCGGAGCTGCGCCGCATCATCGGCTCGCTCGCAGCGGCAGGGGTCCGCAACGTGCTGGCGCTGCGCGGCGACCCGCCCGGCGACCCGCAGGGCGAGTGGCGCCGGCACGCCGAGGGTGTCGAGTACGCCGAGGAGCTGGTGCGCCTGGTGCGGGAGTCCGGCGACTTCTGCGTGGGCGTGGCGGCTTTCCCGGAGAAGCACCCCCGCTCGCCCGACCACGACACCGACGCCGAGCACTTCGTGCGCAAGTGCGCGGCCGGCGCCGACTTCGCCATCACGCAGATGTTCTTCCACCTCGAGGACTACCTGCGGCTCCGCGACCGGGTGGCCGCCCGCGGCTGCGACGTGCCGATCCTCCCGGGGATCATGCCGGTCACCAACGTGTCGCAGATCGAGCGGTTCGCCGTGCTGTCGGGAGCCGACTTCCCGACCGACGTCGCCGAGCGGCTGCACGCCGTCGAGGACGACCCGGAGGCGGTGCGCGAGATCGGCGTCGAGGTCGCTACGGACCTGTGCGACTCGCTGCTGCGCGAGGGAGCGCCGGGCCTGCACTTCATCACCCTCAACCGGAGCACAGCGACCCGCGAGATCTACAGCCGGCTCGGGCTCGGCGCGCTGACCTGAATCCCCTTTCAGGCATCGGCTGGCTTCCCGGGCCTACGGTGGAGCCATGAGGCTCGCCCACCGCGTGCACATCTCCGC
>Ga0247713_1001540_pt1 | contig 11311 bp, 10 predicted proteins | sample 21E_NmetaG_FD_189936 | JGI IMG/M metagenome (GOLD analysis project Ga0247713, IMG submission 189936) | Soil microbial communities from hillslope of Landscape Evolution Observatory, University of Arizona, Oracle, AZ, United States - 2-1-E_N | ecosystem: Engineered > Artificial ecosystem >... | reverse complement strand
GTCGTGGAGGTCGGTGGCGAGGAGCTCGGCGAGGTGACCCAACGGGCGCACCGTCTCGGGCGGTCCCTCGCCGGCGACGTGACCGCCCGCGTGCTCACCGACCCCGCCGACCAGCGTCGGCTGTGGGCGGTCCGCAAGTCGGGGCTGGGCGTCACCGCCCAGATCCCCGGCCATCCCCACGCGTGGCCCGGATGGGAGGACTCCGCGGTCGCGCCCGAGCGGCTGGGCGGCTACCTGCGCGACCTCACGCAGCTGCTCGCCCAGCACGGGCTGAAAAGCGCGCTGTACGGCCACTTCGGTGACGGCTGCCTGCACGCGCGCATCACCTTCGGCCTGCGCGACCGCGCCGGCGTGGACGGCTTCCGCGCCTTCGTCGAGGAGGCGGCCGACCTCGTCGTCAGCCACGGGGGGTCCCTGTCGGGCGAGCACGGCGACGGGCAGGCGCGCGGGGCGCTGCTGGAGCGCATGTACGGCCCCGAGCTCGTGGACGCCTTCCGCCGGTTCAAGCGCATCTGGGATCCCGAAGGGCGCATGAACCCGGGAAAGGTCGTCGACGCCGACGGGGTGACGGACAACCTGCGGCTGGGGCCCGACTGGCGACCGTGGGCTCCCGACACGATCTTCTCCTATCCGGGCGACGACGGCAGCTTCGCGGAGGCGCAGCTGCGCTGCGTCGGTGTGGGCGAGTGCCGCAAGACCGACAGCGGCACCATGTGCCCGAGCTACATGGTCACCCGCGAGGAGCAGCACTCCACCCGGGGCCGCGCGCGGTTGCTGTTCGAGATGCTGGAGGGCGATCCCCTGTCGGGCGGGTGGGCCGACGAGCACGTGCGCGAGGCGCTGGACCTGTGCCTGTCCTGCAAGGCCTGCAAGACCGAGTGCCCCGCCAAGGTCGACATGGCCACCTACAAAGCCGAGTTCCTCCGTCAGCACCACCGGGCCAGGCTCCGCCCACCCGCCGCCTACGCGATGGGGCTGATCCCCCTGTGGGCCCGTCTGGCCTCGCGCGTTCCCCGCCTGGCGAACGCCCTGCTCGGTGCCCCGGTCCTGGGGACGCTGGCGAAGCGGGCCGGCGGGGTCAGCCCGGCGCGGTCGGCGCCGGCCTTCGCCACCGACAGCCTGGCCGGCTGGCTCGCTGGCCGGCCGCGCCCGACCGCTGGGGAGCCGGCGGTGCTGTTCCTCGACACGTTCACGAGCTTCTTCGCGCCCCAGGTCGCCCGTGCGGCCGTCGTGGTGCTGGAGGCGGCCGGCTACCGGGTGGAGGCGCCCGCCGGGGCGGTGTGCTGCGGCCGGCCGCTGTACGAGTTCGGCATGGTCCCCACCGCGGTGCGGTTCCTGCGCCGAACGCTCCGCTCGCTGCGCCCGCAGCTGCGCGCGGGCACCCCGATCGTCGTGCTGGAGCCCGGCTGCGCGTCGGTGTTTCGCGACGAGCTCCGCGAGCTCATGCCCGACGACCCCGACGCCGTCCGCCTGGCCGCTCAGACCCGCACGCTCGCCGAGGCGCTCGACGGCTGGGACCCGCCCGCGATCGACGCGCGGGTGCTCGTCCAGCGCCACTGCCACCAGCAGGCCGTCATCGGCTACGACCCTGACCTCGCGTTGCTGGCGCGCAGCGGTGCGGACGTGGAGGTGCTCGACTCGGGCTGCTGCGGTATGGCAGGCTCGTTCGGCTACGAGGCGCGCAAGTACGACGTGTCGGTCGCGTGCGCGCAGCGCGTGCTGGTCCCGCGCGTCGAGGATGCCCGCGGCGACACGGTCGTGCTTGCCGACGGGTTCAGCTGCCGCAGCCAGATCGCCGACCTGACGACCCGCCGGGCCGTCCACCTCGCCCAGCTGTTGGAGCGCCACCTCGACGGGAGAGCGAACCCCGGGTGAGCGGGGCTCGCCCACCGGGTTCCGTCCTCCTGTTGCCGCCTCCTCGGATCGGTGCCATCCTTGCTCGCGGTAGATCGGTGGGGAGGGCGGCGGTGGTGGATCTTGTGGCGTCTCAGCGGTCGGCGGCGGCTACGCCCGCTCCGCCGGCGCACGAACCGGCGGACCTGGAGCCGTACCGGCGGGAGCTGACCGGCTACTGCTACCGGATGCTCGGCTCGGCGTTCGAGGCGGAGGACGCGGTGCAGGAGACGATGGTGCGGGCGTGGCGCGGCCTGGACCGCTTCGAGGGGCGCGCCTCGCTGCGCTCGTGGTTGTATCGCATCGCCACGAACGTGTGCCTGGACATGGTCGACGGCAGGCAGCGCCGCGCCCGTCCCATGGACCTCGGGCCGTCGTCGACGGTGGCGGCGGCCACCCTCGTGGAGCAGCCGGAGGCCACGTGGCTGGAGCCGATCCCCGACAGCTGGGTGCTGCCGACCGATGGCGACCCCGCTGAGCTCGTCGTCGCTCGCGAGACGGTGCGCCTGGCGTTCGTCGCGGCGCTGCAGCACCTCCCGCCCCGCCAGCGCGCAGTGCTGATCCTGCGCGAGGTGCTGCGCTGGCAGGCCAGCGAGGTCGCCGACCTGCTGGAGAGCACCGTCGCGTCGGTCAACAGCGCCTTGCAGCGGGCGCGGTCGACGCTGGCCGCCATCGGCGCCGCGGACACGGACACCCTCCAGCCGCTGGACGGCGAGCAGCGGGTGCTGCTGGCCCGCTACGTGGACGCCTTCGAGCGCTACGACCTCGACGCGTTGACCGCCCTGCTGCACGAGGACGCCACGCAGTCCATGCCGCCCTACGACCTGTGGCTGCGTGGCCAGGCCGAGATCCGCGGGTGGTTGGCCGGGCCGGGGGCGGGGTGCCGCGGGTCCCGGCTGGTCCCGGTCGTGGCGAACGGGTCGCCGGCGTTCGGGCAGTACCGGCCGAGCCCCGGCGGCGGCCACGAGCCGTGGTCACTGCAGGTCATCGAGATCACCGCGGGGCGGATCGTGGCGATGAACGCGTTCCTCGACACGCCGCGGCTGTTCCCTCTCTTCGGGCTCCCCCCGCGGCTGGACGCCTGAAGATCGGTCGCGGCCGACGACGGCGCGGTCATCCGGGTGGTTGCGGATGACGCCGAGGGCGCCGAGTCCGGCGAGGAGCAGCCCGAGCGCGGTGAGCGGGATGCCGGCGGTGCGGGACGGGTCGTGCAGGCCGCCGGCCAGCAGCAGGCTGATGCCGGCGCTGGTCGCGGCCAGGCCGAAGGCCGCGCGGAGGCGGCCGGTCGGGGGCTCGGCTCGCCGGTGCGCTCGAAGCGTGCGAAGACGCGCACGAGGACGAACAGCACCGCGGCGCACAAGGCCAGCCACACCGGCCGCAGCAGCCACCACCGCCCGTCCACGGCGTCGCTGGCCGGCCACATCCCTGTGGGGATCGTCAGCGCCGCGACGACGACCAGGGCCGTCTGGTGCCACAGGTACACGGTCATCGCGGCCGCGCCCGCCACGACGATCCCGGCCCATGCCCGCGAGCGGGCCAGCCAGCGCTCGACGGGTGAGCGCACCGCCGCCACGATCGCGAACTGGGCCACGCCGAGCGCGAACAACGCCACCGACGGCGGCGAGTTGTTGCTGCGCTGCCCGGGCTCCACGCCGACCATCGCCACCGGATAGCCGGCGACGGTGGTGAGTGCGACGAGCAGCGCGTAGCCGGCTGCGGCCAGGCCGAGCGCGGCCGCCGCCGAGGGCATGCGCCCGTCGTGCCACAGGTAGCCGAGCTGGTGGACCGCCGCCCACACCCAGAAGAAGTTGGTGTAGCCCACCACCGGCATCCCGGCGAAGTGCACGACATCGACGGCGACGGCGACGGCCACCAGGACGACCAGTGCCCCAAGTCCCCAGCGGCGGTGTGCGGTGAAGGTCGCCGGCGTCGCGGCCACGACCAGCAGGTAGGCGGCGAGGAACCATGCGGGCACGAACGCGGCCTGTGTGCCGAGCTGCAGCAGCTCGCCCGGCACGCCCAGCACGGCAAGGAGCACGCCCGCGGGGATCCACACGGCGATCAGCGCCAGCACCGGCCGCAGCAGGCGCCGGGCTCGTCGCCGCACCCACACCGCCCACGGGGTGTCCCGCGCGGAGGCGGCACTCCACGACGCCGCGTTGGCGTAGCCGCCGACGAAGAAGAAGATCGGCATGACCTGGAACATCCAGGTCGCCCACCGCACCCCCGGCACAAACTCGAGCAGGCGACCCACCACCCACTCGCCGTCGCGCAGCAGCACGACGGCGATGAGCCAATGGCCGACGACGACCACGACGATCGAGAAGACCCGCAGCAGGTCCGCGAAGCGGTTGCGGTCGGCGGGGGTGAGCTCGTGGATCCGCTCGGCCGATAACCGCACCTCGCCGTCCCGCATCGGCCGAGCGTATGCGACCCCCGGTGTGCGGTCGTGGCTCCACGCAGGTAGAGTCACGCAGGTGACGTCAAAGCGTCACGGAACACGCGCGCCACAGCTTCACCGCTTCCCGGCGCCGGACTCGAATCGCGAATCCTTTCCCAGTCGCTGCTCTCGTACGGGCGTGTTCGTTCCAGTGCGGGCCATCCACCATGGAGCCGGCCCCCACGCCCGCGTGCGGGACGTCCGTGCGCGCAGGACCGCCCGCGGCGTTGCGCCACGGGCAGGAGTCGACACAGAACATGACTGCTTTCACCGAACTCGGCGTGCCCCGGAAGATCTCCGACGCGCTCGCCAAACGCGGCATCACCGACGCGTTCGCCATTCAATCCCTCACCATCGCCGACGCGATGGCGGGCCGCGACCTGTGCGGCCGTGCGCCGACGGGCTCGGGCAAGACCCTCGCCTTCGGCATCCCGCTGGCGGCGCTGGTGAGCAAGGGGGCACGACGCCGCCCGAGCGCACTCGTGCTCGTGCCGACCCGTGAGCTTGCCTCGCAGGTCGCCGAAGCGGTGCGCCCGCTGGCGCAAGCCCGTGACCTGCAGATCGCCGCCTTCTACGGCGGCACGTCCATCGGCAAGGACCGCCAGCGCCTCGACCGCGGCGTGGACATCGCGATCGCGTGCCCCGGCCGGCTCGCCGACCTCGTCCAGCGCCGCTTCGTCGACCTGTGCGACGTGCGCTTCGTCGTGATCGACGAAGCCGACCGCATGGCCGACATGGGCTTCCTGCCCGAGGTGCGCCGCCTGCTCGACCAGACGCACCGCGAACGCCAGACGCTGCTGTTCTCCGCGACGCTGGACGGCGACGTGGACGTGCTCATCAAGCGCTACCAGCGCAACCCGGTTCGCCACGCGCTCGTGGAGGCCGAGGAGGACAAGGGCGACGTGCAGCACTTCTTCTGGAAGACGCCCGCGCAGGAACGCCCTGCCCTGACCGCGGACATCGTCCGCAACGCCTCACCGGCGATCGTGTTCACCCGCACGAAGCACGCGGCTGACCGGCTCGCCAAGCAGCTCGGCCGCCACGGCGTGCCGGCGGCGGCCATCCACGGCAACCGCTCGCAAAAGCAGCGCGAGCGCGCGTTGGCGGACTTCACCGGCCGGCGCGTGACGACGCTGGTGGCCACCGACGTGGCCGCCCGCGGCATCCACGTCGACGACGTCGGCGTGATCGTGCACTACGACCCCGCCGGCACCGGCAAGGACTACGTGCACCGCTCCGGTCGGACGGGTCGTGCGGGTGCGGACGGCCTCGTCGTCACCCTCGTCGCGCCTGACAAGGCGGGGGACGTCCGCAAGCTCCAGCGCGCGCTCGGCATGCGGCAGGCCGTCGACCCTGTGCGGATGGAGGCGATGACCGGCGGGCGCCCGGTGGCACACGCTCCCGTGCCGGCGCCGGCGGCCACGCCAGCCGACCGCCCGCAGGCTCCCCGCCGTCGGCCCGACTACCGCGCCACGGCCGGTGCGAAGAACGGCGCCAACGGTCGGGGGCGGGGAAAGCCCAGCGCAGCGACGACCGTTCACCGGCGCCGCTCGGCGCGCTAGCGAGCCCAGCCGAGACCTCGAGTCCGTCGCGCCCCTGGAGCGAGCTGCGCCGATCGTGGACAAGCTGGCGCGGGTCTATCGCGAGCTGGTCTGACGGTCCAGTCGCTCACCGCCGCACCGGTGGTTGCTAGGGGGCTGCGCGCTCGCGCCGGCGCTGGGCTCGACGCGAACGCGTGGGTGCCAGCAACCAGCACACGAACGCAAGCGACATGATCGTGAGGGCGACACCCATCCCGTCCATCGGACGCCTTTCCGTACGCGGTGCTCCGGCTGGTGCGACCGGGGTCGGGCCGCCCTCATGAAGCACTATCCGTATGGACAAGGCTACGAAGCGTCTACCCTGGCAGCAATCGCTCCTTGTGACTACGGCTCCTGAGTGCCTGTGCCCACAGCCCGGCGCGAGACGCGGCTGTGGTCCACTAGTTCGGACCGACTCGCACGCGCCGCGAAGAGAGAAGCTGCACGATACGGACCACCGGGCCGAGTCCGAAGATGATGACGGCCGCGATGACCGCGGGGCGCGAGCCCCGGCGGACGAGCAGCGCGAGGCCCCCCAGCAGGGCGGCGGTCGCCACCATCACGAGGCCGGAGAGGACGGCGATACCCTCCATGTCGGCTGCCGCTCCGACCACTTGCAGGACGCCGGCGAGCAGCGCCAAAGCGGCTATGAGCCACAGCACCAGGCCGGCGGTGACGTAACGCTGGTCTTGCTCCGAGACGGGCGTCATTCGCCGGGTGTGGCGGCGCCTCACTCGTCCGGAGACACCTCGCGCACAGGCTGGCCGAAGGACCAAAGGTGGCCTTCGGGATCCTCGGCGTCGTAACGGCGATCGCCGTACTCCTCGTCGGCGGGCTCGCGGAGGATCCGTGCGCCCGCGTCCCGCGCCCGCGTGAAGTGCGCGTCCACATCATCGACGACCACATGGGTCAGCGCGGTGGGGCCGCCGCGGCGATTGGGGTTGCGGTACTCGGGCCCGGGGTGGCCGAGCATGATCACCCCGTCGTCGGCGACCGTCATCTCCGCATGGTTGACCGTGCCGTCCTCTGCGGCGTACCGCAATCGCTCGCGGAAGCCGAACGCTCCGGCGAGCCAGTCCAGGGCCTGTGCGACGTCTTCGTAGAGCAAATAGGGGGTGACACGGGGGTACCCCGGACTCTTGGCATCCGGCATGTCTTCGCCTTTCCACCGCTTCCCGCACCATCCATGACGACGCCCGGTCCGTCAAGCCACCTCCAGGGTGGTCAATCCGACAAGCGATCCGTCGGCGGGTCCGACAAGCGGTCCGGAGGTTTCCCGACCGGCGTGGGGGATAGACCTGGCTGGGGTCAGCGATGGAAGGGCAGGCCGTGGCATTCGACGTGGATCTGGATCAGCTCCTGCGCGAGGTCGCTGACACGGCGCGGGCGGAGGCCGCCGAGGGCAAGGTCGCTGACTACATCACGAGCATGGCCGAGCTCGACCCGTCCAAGTTCGGCCTCGCCATGGTGGAGATGGACGGCACCGAGCACGTCGTCGGCGATGTCGATGAGCCGTTTGCCATCCAGAGCATCTCCAAGGTCTTCTCCCTGGTGGTCGCGATGCAGAGGGCCGAGGCCTCCAAGGGTGTGGGCAACGAGCTCTGGCAGCGGGTGGGGGTGGAGCCCTCGGGCGACCCGTTCAACTCGCTGGTGCAGCTGGAGCAGGAACGCGGCAAGCCGCGCAACCCGATGATCAACGCCGGCGCGCTCGTGGTGGACGACGTGCTGCTCGACCACTGCGACGACCCCGCCGGCGACATCACCAAGCTGCTCACCGACCTCTGCGACGAGGAGATCGGCATCGACGAGGTGGTGATGACCCAGGAGGGCCGCAGCGGGCACCGCAACCGGGCGATGGCCTTCCTCATGTCCTCCTTCGGCAACCTCACCTCGAGCGTGGACGAGGTCCTCGATGTCTACGTCCGCCACTGCGCGATCTCGATGACCGCAAGACAGCTGGCCCGCGACTCGCGCTTCCTCGCCAACGACGGCGTGGATCCCGGTACCGGTAGGAGGATCCTGCCGGGTGAACTCGCCCGCCGGGTGGCGGCGCTCATGCTGACCTGCGGCACCTACGACTCCGCGGGGCAGTTCGCCTTCCACGTCGGCATCCCGTGCAAGAGCGGTGTGGCCGGCGGGATCCTCGGGCTGGTCCCCGGCGAAGGCGCCGTCTGCGTGTGGTCACCGCCGCTCGACCCGTCGGGGAACTCCCGCGCTGGCCGGGTCGCGCTGCGGGAGCTGGCGGAGCGCCTCGAGCTGTCGCTCTTCTGAACCACCGGCGCCGCCGGTCAGGAGTCCGGCCAGGGACTGCCCGAGCCCAAGGCCGACTCGGCCCGCCGTCGGCGCTCCCGGGCGAGTGCCCCCGACGCCTGCGCGAAGCGCAGCGCGTCCTCCAGCCACCGCAGCCGCCCCCGCGGACAGCCCTGGGCATCGCTGGCCGGTACATCTGGTGTATAGTCCGGTGTATGCAGCGGACGAACATCTATCTCGACGAACGGCAGTGCCAGGAGCTCGACCGGCTGGCCGGCAGCCGGGGCGTGTCGCGAGCCGCGCTCATCAGGGAGCTGATCGACCGCGCCCTCGGCAACGACACGGACGACCTTGCCACCGCCCTTGCCGCCATCGATGAGTCGTTCGGCGTGCTCGAGAGGCACGAGTTCCGCGTCGAGCGCCGCCCGGACGAGCGCTGGGCGCACCTCGAGGATGTTGCCGGGGGATGATCCTCGTCGACACCGACGTGCTCATCGCGCACCTGCGTGGTCAGGCCGCAGCGCGCGACTGGCTCCGATCCTCACGGGAGAAGGGGCCGCTTGCCGCCAGCGCGGTCACCGTCACCGAGCTCACCGGGGGCATGGGCTCGCCGGAGCGCCATGAGGTCGCGCGCCTGCTGGCGACCCTGACCCTGCGATCGGTCACCCTCCCGATCGCGCGGCGGGCGGGCGCGTTCATGCGCAGCTACCGGTCCTCGCATTCGGGGATCGGGCTCGGTGACTACCTCGTCGCCGCGACGGCCGAGGTGCTTGGCCTCGAGCTCGCGACCTTGAACGTCCGCCACTTCCCGATGTTCGATGGCCTCCAAGCCCCCTTCGTCCTGACGGACTGACGCCGACCATGGTGAGCCGATGAGGATCGCGGTCTTCTCGACCAAGCCCTACGACGAGCATTACCTGTCCTCGGCCAACGCAGACCACGGCCACGACCTCGTGTTCCTCGAGCCGCGCCTGGTCGCCCGGACTGTGGCGCTCGCCGAAGGCAGCGAGGCGGTCTGCGCGTTCGTGAACGACGTGCTCGACCGCGAGGTGCTCACAGGCCTCGCGGAGCGCGGCATCCGCGTCGTCGCCCTGCGCTCGGCGGGGTTCAACCACGTCGATCTGCACGCCGCCGCCGACCTCGCCCTCACGGTCGTGCGCGTGCCCGCCTACTCGCCCCACGCGGTGGCCGAGCACGCCGCCGGCCTGATCCTCGCGCTCAACCGCAAGATCCACCGCGCCTACATGCGGGTACGGGAGGGCAACTTCGCACTCACGGGCCTGCTCGGCTTCGACCTGCACGGCAAGACCGTCGGCGTCGTCGGCACCGGGGCGATCGGGACCGTGTTCGCCCGCATCATGACCGGGTTCGGCTGCCGCATCCTCGCGCACGACCCGCACCCGAAGGCCGCCTGCGCGGACATCGGCGTCACATACGTGCCGCTCCCCGAGCTGTTCGCCTCCTCCGTCATCGTCGCGCTGCACTGTCCGATGACCCCCGAGACCCACCACATCATCGACGGCGAAGCGCTCGCGCAGATGCGCGACGGGGTCATGCTCATCAACACCAGCCGCGGCGCGCTGGTCGACACAGCCGCCGCCATCGAGGCCCTGAAGTCCGGCAGGATCGGCGCGCTGGGCCTGGACGTCTACGAGGAGGAGCAGCACCTGTTCTTCGAGGACCTCTCCGACCGGGTCATCACCGACGACGTGTTCTCGCGGTTGCTGACGTTCCCCAACGTGCTGATCACCGGCCACCAGGCGTTCTTCACCACCGAGGCGCTCGAGCACATCGCCCATACGACGCTTGCGAACGTGACCGCCATTGAGCGCGGTGAGGAAGGCGCACACATCATCTCCACGGAGCGCGTCGACTGACGACGCGGGGGTCAGCCGGGGAGGGTTTCGGCCGCCATCGCCACCGACGCCTGCGAGGCGCTCCGCATCCCGGCTTCGGTGTGCGGCTGAGGCTCCCGGGTGACGAGCATGAGCAGGCCGGGCAGTACCAGCAGGCTCGCGGCGAGCGCGAGGCTGATCATGACCGCCGTCAGGAGCCCGTAGCTCGCGAACATCGGCATGGGGGCAAGGGCCAGGATCGCGAAGCCCACGACGCTGGAGATAGTCGAGCCGACGAGTGCGACGCCGGTTCCGGCGGTCGCCCTGCGCAGCGCGTCGAGGCGGGTCGCCTGCCCGGTGATCTCCTCGCGGAAGCGCATGGTCATGTGGATGGCGAAGTCGATGCCCACGCCGATGGAGATCGCGCCGATCGTCGCGGTGACGAGGTTGATGCTGTATCCGGCCGCGTACATGAAGCCGTACAGCCAGGCGATCACCAGCAGGATCGGCACGAGACTCACCACGGCGTAGCGCAGGGAGCGCATGAACGCCCACGCGCAGAGCAGGCACAGCAGGACCGCGACGGGGACCGACACCTGCAGCGATCGGGAGATCGCGTCGAGGCTCGCCTGGCGGATGATCGGCCTGCCGGTCAGCACCGCCTCCGCGCCGGGGTGCAGGGCGGAGAGGTCCGCGGCGAGGTCGTTCACGAGCGGTTCGAGCAGGTCGCGGGCGGCCTCGACGTTCTCCTGCGCGCGGCTGCCGACAAGACCCACGTCGAGGCGTGCAGCCTGCATGCCGGTGTCGTCGGCGGGCGCCAGCACCTGCGCGACCTCGGCCGGCGTGTACGCCGAGCTGCCGCCGAGGATGTCCAGGGCGCGGCGGTCGACGCGCACCGCCCCCGTGTCGTCGTGGGCAAGCAGCCCGCTGTCCAGCGCCGCGACCCGGTCGGCGAAGCCGGAGACGGCCGCGACCGCCGCCGGATCGTCGAGGTCGGCGGAGATGTAGACGTCGGCGGGCTCACCGGCCTGGTCGCCGACGTGCTCGTCGAGCTTGTCCAGGGCCACGACGAAGTCCGTTTCGGGGTGAGAAGAAATCCTCGACGTCGAAGCTCACCGGCACCTGCACCGCGTAGACCGCCGCGACGGCGGTCAGCATCCCGACAGCCGGCAGGACGACCGCCCGCCGCGACGCCACCCCCGCGACGACGCGGCTCAACCCGCTGGCCAGGCGCCCTTCGCCGGCGGTGGCGCGGATCGGTGGTGCCCCGGTCGGCGCGCGCCGGCCGGCCACCCATGCGGGCACGGCGACGA
>Ga0247713_1001539_pt1 | contig 11312 bp, 13 predicted proteins | sample 21E_NmetaG_FD_189936 | JGI IMG/M metagenome (GOLD analysis project Ga0247713, IMG submission 189936) | Soil microbial communities from hillslope of Landscape Evolution Observatory, University of Arizona, Oracle, AZ, United States - 2-1-E_N | ecosystem: Engineered > Artificial ecosystem >... | reverse complement strand
TCCAGGACCGGTTGTCCGATTCGCCGTCCTGGTTGTCCTCCCCGTTGGCCTCGTTGTGCTTTTCGTTGTAGGAGGTGAGGTCGGCCAGGGTGAAGCCGTCGTGGGCGGTGATGAAATTGACGCTCGCCGAAGGCTTCCTGCCGGTGGCCTCGTAAAGATCCGAGCTGCCCATCACCCGGTAGGCGAATTCGGCCAGCGGTCCGGAGTCTCCCAGCCAGAACTCGCGCACGGTGTCCCGGTACTTGCCGTTCCACTCGGACCACAGCGGCGGGAAGTTGCCCACGTGGTAGCCGCCCTCGCCCAGGTCCCACGGCTCGGCGATCAGCTTGACCTGGCTGACCACCGGGTCCTGATGGATGAGGTCGAAGAAAGCGGAGAGCCGGTCCACGTTTTGGAACTGGCGGGCCAGGCTCGCCGCCAGGTCGAACCGGAAGCCGTCGACGTGCATCTCGGTTACCCAGTAGCGCAGCGAATCCATGATCAGCTGCAGCACGTGGGGATGGGCCATGTTTAGGCTGTTGCCGGTGCCCGTGGTGTCGAAGTAGTAGCGCGGCGTGTCCTCGACCAGCCGGTAGTAGGCGCCGTTGTCCAGCCCCCGAAACGACAGAGTGGGGCCCAGGTGATTGCCTTCTGCGGTGTGGTTGTAGACGACGTCGAGGATGACCTCGATGCCGGCCTCGTGCAGCGTCTTGACCATCTGCTTGAACTCGGCCACCTGCTGGCCGCTCTGGCCGGAGGAGCTGTACTCGTTGTGGGGCGCCATGAACCCGACGGAGTTGTATCCCCAATAGTTCCTGAGGCCCTTGTCGTTCAGGTGAGAGTCGTGGATGAACTGGTGCACCGGCAGGAGCTCGACCGCGGTGACGCCGAGAGAGGTCAGGTACTCGAGCGACGCGGGGTGGGCCAGCCCGGCGTAGGTTCCGCGCAGATCCGGAGGAACCCCGGGGTGCAGCTTGGTGAACCCCTTGACGTGGACCTCGTAGATCACCGTCTTGTCCCGGGGAATCCGGGGGGCCCGGTCGTTGTCCCAGTCGAAAAACGGGCTGGTCACCACGGACTTCGGGACGAACGGACCGCTGTTGGCGTGGTTCAGCGCACCGTCCGGATCGTTGAAGCGGTAGTTGAACACTGCCTCGTTCCACCGCACCTGGCCGTCGACCGCCCTCGCGTACGGGTCCAGCAACAGCTTGGAGGGGTTGCACCTCAGTCCGGCGTCGGGATTGTAAGGGCCGTAGACCCGAAAGCCGTAGCGCTGGCCGGGGCCGGAGTTGGGCAGGTAACCGTGCCAGCAGAAGGCATGCACTTCGGGCAGATCGGCCCGGGTCTCGCTCCCGTCCGCTTCGAAGATGCACAGCTCAACCCGTTCGGCAACCTCGGAGAACACCGAGAAGTTGACGCCCATTCCGTCGTATGTAGCCCCGAGCGGGTAGGGCATTCCGGGCCACAATTTCATCTGTTCCATCCTCTCAATTGTCGGGCTGAGGACGGACTACCAGCGGGCAGCGACATCCAGACCTCTTTGTTTCGCGACCCTGCGACCTTACCGCTCAGGCTGGATTGCTGCCGTTCTTGTTGGAGTTCAGGTCTATCTCGAACCACACCGCGGCCCCGGCCGAATCCAGCCGCTTGACGCCCCAGCGGTCGGATATGCGGTCGACGATCTGCAGTCCCCAGCCTCCGAGCTGGTCGGGTGTCGACGGCCGGACGAACTTCTCAAAACCGGGGCCGGCGTCGGTCACCTCCACGTGCAGCCGTGACGGCTCCCTCCAGACCCCCAGCCGGACCCGAACCTGGTCGCCGCCGCCCACACCCGAGTGCCTCACGCTGTTGGTGACCAGCTCGCTGACCAGGATGCGAACATCCTCATAGGTATCCTCGGGAACCTGACCGGCAAGAACGGACAGACTTCTTCGCGCCTCGGACGCGGCGGTTGGCCGGGCTTCGAACGTCTCGTCAATCAGCGGTTTCACCTCCCGAGGCCCTCCCAATGGTGCGGACCCGTGAGGCCGTGGCCTCGAAGCAGGCTGAGTCTCACTTGTCATTCGCCGCAACCAGTCAAAACCGTGTTTCTCGGAATTCTCCGCTTGTTTGCAAAGCCCACCTACCATCGACGGCTACTGCAGCCGATCCTCATCAGCCTCTGTTCACGACGTGGCGGTCGCCGGAGAAGCGCTGGCATGTCCGCGACTCCCCGAAGGGCCCAACCGAACCTGAAGCACCTACTTGGACTTGTTATCCACTAAGAGTGGTTGCCAAACGGTTTCGAGCCCGCCCAAATCACCAACTCCACAAAAACATGCGGCTAAACCATCCGCCCCTTGGTTAGTGTCCCTTGTAAATTTGAAGGAGCCAGCGGCTGCCATCAGAGTGGCCAATGCCGCCGTAAACGGTATCCTGACGGTTCGAGCACTCGGCTCCCGGAGGAAGCACCCTATGCCTGAACGCAGCGCGACTGCGAGCGAAACGAATCGGATGGATGCCCTGCTGCGCGAGCTGGTCGCCCACTTGCGGGAGAACCGAACCCAGCTGCGTGAGGAGTGGGCCCGCCGGATCACCGATGCCCAGCTTCTGACTGCCATGACCCCGGAGGAGATCTTCTCCGAGGCCACCTCGGTGTACGACAACTACGTCGAGGTGCTGGAGACCGGCAGTGTCGAGGCGCTTCAGGACTATGCCCGAAACCTTTCCGAGCGCATCATTCCGCGAGGGGTGGAGACCCACGAGGTACTCGGTATCGTCCTACTCCTGCGTGACGTCCTGGCCCGAAGCCTGTTCGAGAAATACCAGGCGGACTTCGACCTGCTGAACCGGGTGCTCGACGTGTACGAGCCGGCGGCAAACCGGATCGCGAACACGGTGGGGGTCTCGTTCGTCCAGGAGAGGGAACGAGTGATCCGCCAGCAACAGGAAGCCATTCGCGAGCTCTCCACCCCGGTCCTGCAGGTGCGTGAGCGGCTGCTGATCCTGCCGATCATCGGCGTGCTGGACTCCCAGCGGGCTCGCCAGGTGACCGAGCAGCTTCTGCGAGGGATCCGGACCAACCGGGCGAAGGTAGTGGTGATCGACATCACCGGCGTTCCCCAGATCGACTCCACGGTGGCCAACAACCTGGTCCAGACCGTCGAGGCCTCCCGGCTGATGGGCGCCAGCGTGATCATCACCGGTCTTTCCTCGGAGATCGCCCAAACGCTGGTGACCATCGGCGTCGACCTGAGCAAGATGAACGCCGTAGGTGACCTCCAAGGTGGCATTGAGGAAGCAGAGCGCCTGCTCGGCTACGAAGTACGCCGGGTGGAGTCGCTGGCGGTGGAGCTTCGTTGACGCCCCGCCCCTAACGGAAAGGCATGGAGGATGGCAGTACCGATCCTCAAACAGGGCAAGTACCTGATCGCATCGATCCAGTCCGCACTGACCGACAGCGACATGGTGTCGCTGCGCGAGGACCTGATGGAACAGGTCGGGCGCTACCGGTCCCGGGGAATCATCATCGACGTCACCGCGCTGGATGTGATGGATTCGTACGCCTCCCGGTCCCTGAGAAACATTGCCTACATGACCAAACTGCGGGGCGCAGAGACCGTTTTGGTGGGTATCCAGGCCGACGTCGCTTACGCGATGGTGCAGCTCGGTACGAACCTCGAGGAGGTCAATACGGCTTTGGACCTGGAGGAGGGCCTCGCATTCTTGAATCAGCTGACCTGAACGCCGATCACCATGGGGAAGAGGTCGTGAAGATCTCTTCCGACTCCGACGTGCTGCTGGCGCGCCAGACCGGTCGCAAGATCGCCGAGAAGGTCGGCTTTGCCGGCAGCGACCTCACGATGATCTCGACCGCGATCTCCGAGCTGGCCCGCAACATCATCCGGTATGCGCAAGAAGGGGAGGTGTCGGTATCGGCGATCTCCGACAGGGGCCGGGTTGGGGTCATGGTCGTTGCCCGGGACGAGGGGCCGGGAATTGCCGACGTCGATCTGGCGATGCGCGACGGATACACAACCGGCTCGGGGATGGGCCTCGGCCTGCCCGGCGCGCGCCGGCTGATGGACGAGTTTGCCATCTCCTCCCAGCTGACCCAGGGCACCACGGTGGTGATGAAGAAATGGACCAGGGGCCTGTGAACTCGCAACCGGCCTTCCTCAGCTCCGCAGTGGCGGAGCGCGCAATGCCCGGTGAGTACCGGTCGGGCGACCTGAGCGTCGTCGTGCCGGTGGTCGGCGGAGCGCTGGTGGCGGTGATCGACGGCCTGGGCCATGGGATGGAGGCTGCGGCGGCGGCGACGGCGGCTCGGGACACGGTGCGCAGCTGCGCCGGCGAACCCATCGAGGTGGTGCTGGAACAGTGCCACAATGCCCTGAGAGGGACCCGGGGGGCAGTAATCACGCTGGCTCAGGTCGACCAGCAGCGCGACGAGCTCACCTGGATTGGCGTGGGCAACGTGGAAGGGCGGATCTGGCCGGCGCTGCCCGGAGCTACGCTGAACCGGCAGGCCCCTCCCCTGCGCGGGGGCGTCGTAGGACATGCCCTCCCCAAGCTGCGGAGCAGTACTCTTACCTTGAGCCGGGGCGACCTGTTGATCCTCTCCACCGACGGGGTCAGCAACAACTTCCACGAGGAGTTCATGTTGAATGGACCGGTACAGCAGATCGCCGACGACATCATGGACAAGCACTGGACGGGCAAAGACGATGCCCTGATCCTGGTGGCGCGCTACCTGGGGTAAAGCTAGTACAACCCAACACGGTCGACCCCTCCCCGGGAGTCGATCACTTCATCGGACACAATGGCCGGAGAGTGGATTTCAGCTCCATGACGACAAAAGACCCTCTCGTCCGCAGAGAAGCGGAGCTGGTTGAGCAGCGATACCGTTTCCTGCTCACCGCCAGCACCATGCTCTCGGCATCGCTGGATTTCGGCTCGGCCATCGAGGCGCTGGGCCGGCTCGCCGTCCCGGCGATTGCCGACCTGTGCCTCATCGACATGGCGGATTTTGCCGGCAACCTCAAGCGGGTGTCGGCGCGGGCAACCGACGTAGAGCTGGCGGCCGCCATGGAAAGCGTCAGTCCGGTCCCCGATACCCACCATCCGGCATCACGGGTGATCCTGTCGGGGGAACCGGTCCTCATTCCTTGCGCCACCGATTACGAGTTGCAGGTCCTGGCCGGCAACGAGGAGAACTTCGCCCGTCTGGAGTCGAGGAACCTGCGCTGGTCGCTATCGGTACCGATCGTCGCCCGATCCTGCCTGGGAGCCCTCACCCTGATTGCACCGGAATCCTCCTACGCCGAGTTCGAGGTGATCCCCGACATAGCCGAAGACCTGGCTCGGCGAGCAGCCCTGGCTCTGGACAACGCCAAGCTGTTCGAATCCAGCCGGGACATGGCAATCACGCTCCAGAGGAGCCTGATGCCGGCAGACCTGCCGGAGATACCCGGGCTGGACCTGTCCGCTCGTTACCGCGCCGGAGGGGAAGGGGCGGAGGTGGGGGGCGACTTCTACGACGTCTTCCCAACCGGCTCCGGGAACGAGGGGTGGGGGGCAGTCATCGGCGACGTCTGCGGTAAGGGAGCCGAAGCTGCTGCCCTCTCGGCGCTGGCTCGCCACACCATCAGGGCTGCCAACGTCACCCTGCGCAAGCCGAGCAGGATCCTGGCCTTCTTGAATCACCTGGTGATCCAGGGCGGGTACCAGCGCTTCATCACCGTGGCGTACTGCAGGATCAGGCCGGACGAGAACGGCGTCCGGCTGACGGTCGGCAGGGCGGGTCACCCACCGCCGCTGCTTTTGCGAGGCGACGGTAAGGTGGTGGCATTGGGCAGATCGGGCACACTTATAGGTGTAACGTCAGAACCCAACCTCAGCGATCAGGTTACTCAGGTGCATCCCGGGGAATCGTTGATTCTGTATACGGATGGTTTAACTGAAGCCCGAGGCCTGGAGGGGCGGTTCGATCAGAGCCGGCTTGAGCAGGAGCTGGCAAAGTGCGCCGGTTGGAGCGCAGACGCCATCGCCGACCACCTGGAGGAGGCGGTCCTGGCATTTCAGACCGAACGGTCGCACGACGACATGGCGTTTTTGGTGATACGAGTGGATCCGGATTCCCGCCCCCGGACCGGTACCCGTAATTCGAGCGGCGGCACTGGGAGGAAGTCATAGAGCTCAAGATCGAATCACGAAAGGCCGGTGACTGGGCCGTCCTCAAGCTGGCCGGCGAGGTGGACGTCTACACCTGCAGCGTCTTGCGCGAGGCGATCAACAAGGCGGTTGACGACGGCAACTATTGCATCGCGGTCGACGTACAGGCGGTCGAATTCATGGATTCGAGCGGCCTGGGTGTCATTGTCGGCGCCCATAAGCGGCTGAAGGGCCACGACGGTGCGCTGGCCCTGGTTTCGCCCAACAAGCAGATGCGCAGGATTCTCAATCTCACCGGGCTGGATCAGATCCTGACCGTCAGGCAGAGCGTCGGCGAGGCAACCGCCTCTTCCGGCTAACTGCTTGACAGCTCCGTCGAAAGCACCGTTACCATCCCGGAAGCCTCGTCGTAGCCGATCCTGCGTACCGCCTGCTCGCTCGGGCAGCAGCCGGGGTCGCCGGGACGGTACTCTCCGGACTCCAGGGTGAGCGTTCGGTCCGGATTCAAGGTGAGGGTGCCTCCCCTCTCGGTGGAAAACACCAGCTGGGCGGCGAGCGACTCGGCCGGCCAGGAAAGGATCCAGACCTGAAGGGGCCCGGGCGACGCTCCAGAGCTCTGCACCGCCAGAACCATCTCGGGCACCTGGTCCCCTGCGAAGTCGACGGCCACGAAGGGCTCCACCACCGATTGGTTGATCTCCTGATCCGGGCTGAGTATCGGATCCCCGTCGGGGCCGATGTGGGTAGTGGCATCGAAGACCTTCTCCCAGCTCTCGTCCGCCGTCCAGGTGTAAACGTCCACGTATTCCTGGGCAGCCAGACCGTCGGGGCCCGGCTCGTTGGACCGTGAGTGAACGACGATCTCGTGAGGGCGCTCACCGCTCAGGTCGGCACGCACCACCGCCACCGCGCTGGTGCCGGGCCGCAGGAACTGGTCGACGTCCACCGCCGAGGGGTTGGGGGCGCCCGGCTCCCCTCCGGCGTCCTCCGTGGGATCCTGCCCACCGGGCGAGACCACCGGGGCCCGGAGTGGGTCCGGGTTGCCCGCGCATGCTGCAAGCAGAAGCATTCCTATCAGGCAGCCGGCCAATCGATGTCCCATGGATCCCGAAGCCTATTACGCCGGGGCCCGGGACCGGTACGGCAAGCAAAAGGTCCCCGCATAAGCGGGGACCTTGTTAGGGGGACTCGTCCTACTCGTCGGCAGGCTGGGGATTGTCGTCTGCACGAACTGCGGAGCTTGCCGCTCCTCCGCCCCTGCGGCTGCCCTGGATCTGGCTGAAGTCCTCGGTGTGCTGGGGTGCTTCGCCGCGGGGCCCAAGACCCGTCTCTTCCTCGCTCATTCCGTCTGCGGGGCCCGGCTGGTTGGTCGGGCGCTCATCGGCATGCTTGGGCGGGTTTCCGACAGTCCTCAGACCCTTCTCGCCTTCTTCAGTCATCCGGAGCCTCCTTGCTCGACGAATATTTTGGACAGTAAGCTGCCCGTCTAGCACAATTACTGCTAATTAATACCTGCCCCTGATACCCGGCCGTTAAACCCGGCGGAACGGCACCGGGAACCCGGTTACCATGGTTTGTGCTTTCCCTGTCCGAGGAGTTGCTCCTCCTCGCCCTCGACGACCAGAGGGGAGTGCGGGAGTCGAAGAAAGGCCGGGAACATTGTCCGCGATCGCGTCGGTCAGCGCGGCGGCCACGGCCGCGATCGTGGCAGCCACATCCGCCTCTTCCGCTTCATGCTCGGCGGCGGCATCCTCCTCGTCCTGCTGAGCCAAATTCCAGGGAAGTCTGAAATGAGAACCGGTGGCTTCTGACAAACCGGTCGTAGAACGGGTTCATCCTCCCGACGGGTTAATGCGTCTCATCAATCCCCTGACCAAACGATTACTGCGCCGCGGCGGCAGGATTTCGGAGCGGTTGGTGATCCTGCATTTTACGGGCCGCAAGTCGGGCCTGGAGTATTCGACTCCGGTGGGATACCGCACCATCGGCGGACGCATTGCCCTGCTTACCAACAGCGGCTGGCGTCACAACTTCCGTGGCGGAGCGGACGTGCAGGTCACATTGAAGGGCAACACGATCGGCGCCCGCGCATGGCTTCTATCCAGCCCGGCGGCGGTCGCGGAGATTTATGACCGGCTGATCGGTGAGCTCGGCTGGCAGAAGGCCGGCCGTGAGTTGGGAATCCGCATCAACGCAGACCGCCGGCCGACCCTCGGCGAACTGAAGGAAATGATCCAGAAGTCCGGACTGTCGATTGTCTGGATCGATCCCGTGGAGTGATTGCCGAAACCCCGCGGGGCTGCGGCCCTAGCGGGCCGCAGCTTTGCCGTACTGGCGGATCGACAGCGGGACGAAGACGACCAGGATCCCCACCACCGAGATCAACGTGTACAGCACCGGGTTCTGCATCGACCAGACCTCCGCGGCAGGCATGGACCCCGTGTTGCCGAACAGTTCCCGGACCGCCTGAGCCAGAGCCGAGATCGGATTCCACTCGGCGAAGGCCTTCAGCGGACCGGCGAGGTTGCTGCTCGGAACGAACACGTTGGAGATGAAGACCATGGGCATGATGACCATGAAGCTGGCGTTGTTCACGACCTCCACGCTGGATACTTTCAGCCCCACGTAGGCCATGATCCACGACACCGCATAGGCAAACAGCAGGAGCAGCAGCAGGCCGAGGATGGCCTCCACCATCGAGGTCCTGATCCGCCAGCCGACCGCCAGGCCGGTCAGTGACATCACGACGATGGAAAGGGCGTTGTAGAAGATGTCGCTCGCCGTTCGCCCTATCAGCACCGCCGACTTGGAGATGGGCAGCGAGCGAAAGCGGTCGATGATCCCCTTTGTCATGTCCTCCGCCAGTCCGGCGCCGGTGAAGGTGGAGCCGAAGATGACCGTCTGGGCAAAGATGCCCGCCATCAGGTACTCCTTGTAGTCGACACCCGGGATCTCTATCGATCCTCCGAACACGTAGGCGAAGAGCAGGACGAACATGATCGGCGACATGGTGGTCCAGATCAGCACCTCCGGCACCCGCTTGATCTTTATCAGGTTGCGCTTGGCCACCACCGCTCCGTCGGCCAGCGCCAGTGCCAGTGAGCTCATCGAGCTACCTCCTTGGTTTTCTTGTTCTTTTTGGTGGCCTTGGCCGATGCGGCACTTTCGGCGGCTTCCTCTTCCTCGCTGTGGTGACCGGTCAATGAAAGGAACACGTCGTCCAGCGTTGGACGCCTGAGCCCGACGTCAACCACCTCGATCATGGCGTCGGACAGTCCCTGAAGCACCATCCGCAGGTCATCGGCCCCTCCGCCGACCCCGGCGGTCAGCCGGCGAGCCGTCACCTCGAACTGCACTCCGTCCACCGCATACGATTCGAGCACCTTGCGGGCCTGATCCAGGTCCCCAAGATCCACCAGCACCACCTCGACCCGCTCTCCGCCCACCTGCTTCTTCAGCTGGTCGGCGGTTCCTTGGGCGATCTTGCGGCCTTTGTCGATGACGACTATGTCGTCGCAGAGCTGGTCGGCCTCCTCCATGTACTGGGTGGTGAGGAGAACCGTCGCCCCGCCTCGCACCAGGTCCTGGATGGTGTCCCACATCTGCAACCGGGTGCGGGGGTCGAGGCCGGTGGTGGGTTCGTCGAGAAAGATCACCGGCGGCTCGGCAACCAGGGCCGCCGCCAGGTCCAGCCGGCGGCGCATTCCTCCCGAGTACGTCTTGGCGGGTCGGTCCCCCGCCTCGGTGAGAGTGAAGCGCTGCAGGAGCTCGCGGGCCCGCTCCCGTGAGCGGCGACGGCCCAAGTGGTACATGCGGCCCACCATGTCCAGGTTCTCAAAGCCGGTGAGGTGCTCGTCGATCGCAGCACTCTGGCCGGAAAGGCCGATCTTGTGCTTTACCGCCTCGGCCTGGGTACGGACGTTCAAACCGGCCACCTCGGCCTCCCCGGCGTCGGCGTGCAAAAGTGTGCTGAGAATCCGCACCGCCGTGGTTTTGCCGGCTCCGTTGGGCCCCAAAAGCCCCAGGACCTGGCCTTGGGGAACCATCAGGTCCAGCCCGTCCAGTGCCACCACATCTCCGTAGCGTTTGACCAGGCCGGAAGTTCGAATCATGTAAGTCACAGCGTTACCCCTTCCGTGGATGTAACTGTCTTGCAGTTCAAGGTCTTCATCGATATTTCGAAGTCGATCGAAAATACCGCGCATTGCGGTCGGAGAATGTCCGCATTAGGGCCGATCTGGGAAGCTTTCCTGACTCTTTAGAGCTCGAAGGATCGTTTTCCGCTGCGGTGGGGTTCGGGGGTTTCGTAACGCTTAGGGATTGGTTGTAATGATTCGAAGAATCTCTTTTCTGCAGGCCTGCTCGGGATTACCATTTACATACATCAGGCCGTGGACTGTACTGGGGGAGGGAGGACATGCTCGACGTATCCGACTCGCGTAATTTCTCGCGGACACTGGCAGGACTGGGGCTCGTGTTGGGGCCTCTTTTCTTTTTGATCGGGTCGATGATCGATCCCGCCTGGAGCGATAACCGCGCCACCTATCTGGAGACCGTGGCCGGCGCCCCCGGCCGGTACCTGTTCGCCGGAGCGCTGTGGACCCTGGGAGCCCTGCTCTTCATCCCGGGCATGCTCGGAGTGATGAAGATCATGAGGGGCCGCGGTTTGACCCTAGGACAGGTCGGCGCGGGACTGATCACCTTCGGACTGATCCTGCTCGCCGGAAACCTGGCCTTCTACGGCATGGACGTCGCGATGGCGCAGTTCGCCGACCGCAACGCCGCGGTGGCGATGGTCGAGGCGATGGAGGGAAGCGCGGTCCTGGGGCCGTACTACATGGTCGCTTTCCTGGGCGGGGTCGTCCTTGGGTCCATCTTGCTGGCGGTCGCCTTGTTCCGGCGGCGGGTGGTGCCGGTATGGGCCCCCGTCCTGCTCGTCGCGTCCACCCTCCTGGGCTTCGTCGGAGAGACCCAGTTGCTCAGCACGCTTTCGCTGCTGTTGCTGGTAGCCGGCCTCTTCCCGCTCAGCCGCAGGATCCTGTCGCTCAGCGACGAAGCCTGGGCGCTGTGGGAGCCCCTGGGCCCCGCACCGGGAACGTCGACGGTGACCTCCAGCCCTCCGGGGCCGGCGCCCGCCTAGCCGGCCCCGGAGGGCTGGAGGTCACCGTCGACGTTCCCGG
>Ga0247713_1001538_pt1 | contig 11314 bp, 11 predicted proteins | sample 21E_NmetaG_FD_189936 | JGI IMG/M metagenome (GOLD analysis project Ga0247713, IMG submission 189936) | Soil microbial communities from hillslope of Landscape Evolution Observatory, University of Arizona, Oracle, AZ, United States - 2-1-E_N | ecosystem: Engineered > Artificial ecosystem >... | reverse complement strand
AGGCCTACATCCACCGGGTCGGCCGCACCGCCCGAGCCGGGCGCACCGGAATTGGGATCACCTTCGTCACCTCCGAGCAGCAGGGCGACGTGAGCCGCATCGCATCGATCCTCAAGCTGAGAGAGCAATACGAGCTGGCCGGCCTCAAGGTCCACGCTCCGCGGCTCGCCTACACCTCGGGCAAGGGACGCAAGAACATGATGCGCCGGCGACCCAGCCGCACCTTCTAACCAACTGCTTCCAAAACACCCGCCCCCACGGGGGGCGGGTGTTTTTATGCCGGGACCTGGTTACGGGTCCGACCAGGCTCGGCGCTATGCCTCCTGCGGCCCGCGCAGGTCCTACGCCAACGACCAGGGCGCGGAACACTCCGCCTCCGCCGCCGCTCATCGAGCCGGCCGGTAACTTCCCGCGGTGGGCGCCGGCCGCCGCCGGCTGTAGCCGGGCACGGCCGCCCACATCCGGACGGCTACCGGGGCCAAGGCGATCACACCGGCAACGGCTCCCGCGTACAGTGCCCGGCCCTGGGGAACAAACCGGCTGATCGCCACCACGGCCAGCGCCCCGGCAATAATCCGTGCCTGCTGGCGCTCGAACACCCCGCTGGCCACAATCCCTGCCGCGAGAAGAATGACTCCGGTGCCGAAGACCAGAGCCCCCGCCACCATCATCGGGACGAACCACGGGCTCAGGTTCGTCTGCAGGGCAACTGCATCTACCCCGGCCTGGAAGGCTGGGATCATGCCCGTCTCCATGGCCGGCAGGAACGTCGCGAATATCGTTCCCATCACCAGGAAGGGGACCGCCGGCGCGCTCCAGCGCTGTTCACCGGCCTCCCGCAGGAGACTTCTCACCGCGAGCAACGCCAGCAGCAGCAAACCGAACCCCACGCCGACCGCGACATGGGCCAGGCCCCACCGGGTGACGCCGACGGACATCGCGCCTGCCACCTCGGCTTTGTCGGTCAGGTCACGGATGTAGGGATGGTAAGCGAGTGCGGCTAAGAGAAACAGTGGGGCGAATGCCACCGTTGCGGCCTGCAATCGATTCCTGATCCCGTCGGACATGGGTGCACCTCCTATTGCTCGAACGAACCCTTGTCCGCGAATCTACGCCCGGATACCGGGCTCGGCATCGGACGAATTACCCAAATCGTGCGCTGAAAGGTGTGGGTACTACGACCCGATCAGGTGGTTCTGGAAGGCAAAGGCAGTGGCGGCGGAGCGTGATGAGACGTCGAGCTTCGCAAAGATATTGCTGATGTGCCGGGCCACCGTCTTCTCTGCCAGGAACAGCTCGGCGGCGATTGCCCGGTTCGTCTTGCCCTCCGCCACCAGGGTTAGCACCTCCACCTCACGCCCGGTCAATCCCCCCGGAACCCCGGCTTCCCGCCTGGCGAGGAGCCGGTCCACCCGGGCCTGGTCGACGGCCGCCCGCAGCTGCCGGAAGACCCAAGCGGCGGCATCCAGCTCCATCTCAGCGGTGTCCTCGTCCCCTAGCCGGCGGCAGGCCAGCCCGATGAGAACCCGGGTTCGGGCGCTCTCGTAAGGGGTGTCGAGATCCCGGAATATGCGCCAGGCTCTCCTAAGATTCCCCAGCGCAGCTTTCGCGTCGCCGGTTTCAAGCTGTACCGAACCGCCGGCATAAGCGGCCATGGCCACGAGCAAAGGGGCATCGAACCTCTCTGCGAGCTGAGCCATCTCCTCGGCGGCCGATCCCGCCTCGTCCGGCCTGCCGGCGGCCAGCAGGATTTCAGCAAGGGGCGCCAGCAGCTTCGCCCTGTCCGTCACAATCCCGGCCTGCTCGACGGCCAGGCGGATTGAGGACTCGGCCGCGTCAAGCCTGCCTTGAGCAAGCCGCAGCTGGGCAAGACCGGGCTGCGGTGAACCGCCGAGTCGTGCGACCAGGCGGTAGCTCTCCTCAGCCTGCCGGAATTCTCCCCGGAGCCGGAACAGCTCGGCCTGCTGGTAATGGGCCAAAGGAGCGGCCGACTGGTTTTCCAGCAGGTCGCTTGCCTGCCGGGCCTCCACCTCGGCGTCGTCCCATGCGCCGTGCAGCCGCATGATCTCCACCCGGTAGACCAGGCACTGACCCCGGTAGGGAACCAATCCGGGCTGGGTGGAGCACCAATGGGTCAGGGCGGTGGTCCACTCCTGCGCCCTCCGCAAATCGAAGATTTCCCGGCACATCTCGATCACTGCACAGTAGACGATGCCTGAAATCACCGGCGAGACCTCTCCGGCGGTGACCGCCACCATCGCCTGGTCCAACATGTCCGAACCCTCGGCGACTTCTCCCAGATTGATCAGGGCCCGGCCCCGGCCCATCCGGCTCAAGGTTGCGAGGTCGGCATCCCCGAAGCTACCGGCAATCTTGCCTGCCTGGCTGAAGGTTTCGAATGCCCCGGTCGCGTCTCCCGCTTCCAGGCTCTGGATCCCGGTGGGCAACAGCAGGTACCCCTGCTCCACGCAGTCCCGACCGAAGGTATCCAGCAACTCTCGAGCCCGGCCAAGCCAACCGCCGGCCTGCGAGAACTCCCGCTGTTCTGCCAGGCCCAGGACGAGGTGGAAAGCGCACATCACGGCCCGGGGAATTTCACCGGCCTCAACGAACAGCTTGTATGCGCGGGCCGCCAGCTCGTTTCCCTCTTTTTGACGACCGGTGAGGTCGGCGGCTATCTGCAGGAGCCGGACATCCTCCGCCCCCAGGGTGGACGCCGCGTCGGCTGCCGCCAGCTCTCGGTAGGCTTCGCCCCACGCCCGCCGTCCGTACGCCTCCCGGCCGGCCTGAAGCGGGTCGCTTGCCATTCCGTCAGCCCTCGGGCTCCGATTCATTGGTCAGCCTGGCGCCGGTCAGGGCACTGCCGCACTCGCATCCGCGTTCCGTAGGTATTTGCGACACCAGGGTCACCAAAAGCTGTCTCAGCTTGTCGTTGCTGTCCCCGAAAACCCGGATCACCTCGGCAGCGGAGACCGGTGCCGCCTCCTCGATTCCCGAATCGTAGTCGGTGATCAGCGCAATACCCGCGAAGCACATCTGCAGCTCCCGCGCCAGAACCACCTCAGGGTACTGGGTCATGCTCACCGAGGTCCAGCCCTGGGAGGAGTGGAACGCGCTCTCGGCACGGGTTGAGAATCGAGGACCCTCGATTACCACCATCGTGCCGGCCGGATGCATGGTCAGGCCCGCAGCCGCTCCGGTCTTGACCGCCAGCGTCCGAAGCTCCGGACAATACGGGTCGGCGGTACTGACGTGAACCACATCGGGACCGTCGAAGAAGGTGTCCTTGCGGCCCCGGGTGCGGTCGATGAACTGGTCACAGACCACGAAGTGACCGGGCTGGATATAGGGCTTGAGGGACCCGGCGGCGCACGGGGCGATCACTCGGGTGACCCCCACCGAGTGCAGCGCCCACAGGTTGGCCCGATAGTTGATGCGGTGGGGAGGGATGGTGTGGCGGCTGTGGTGCCTGGCCATGAAGGCCACCCCCCGGCCGTCGATCTCCCCGATGGCCAGCGCATCCGAGGGAGGACCGTACGGGGTGTCTATCTCAACCTGCTCGAACCCCGGAATCAAAGAGTAGAATCCGGAGCCGCCGAAGATGCCGATCTCCGCGTAGGGCATGCATAGATGCTACCCCGCGGGAATCCTGGTGCGAGCGGCCTCAGCGCCGCCCGCTCTAGGCGGCCAGGTCGTAGGGCGGGCGGACCGGCCGCTCCTTTGCCGCGTCACCGACGGGTCCGGCATGAGGAATCACCGGAAGGGCGAAAAAGGCAACCAGGCCGACGACAAGGGTCATAAGGATTGCGAAAACCGGCACCGTACCGGAAGAAGCCCAAAGGCCGTAGAGCACCGCCCCCCCTGCCACGATGAGACTCACCGCCGAGTCCTTCCAACTACGCTGCATCGTTTCCCCCCTTTGACCGTCCTGCCGTCGGCGCGACCGCAGTTTCTGGTCTTAGAGTGAACTGTTGGAAGGTAATTTCGTAGTGCCGCCTGGCCCTGTTCGGTAGGGCCGTTCGGCCCGGTTTCCCCGAATTCTTGGATATTCCCCCTGGGGCAGCCTAAGGTGCCCGGGACCCGCAGGTAGATCCTCCGGCGCCCTGGACAGGAATACGATGTACGGATGGCGGAACTCGACCGGTCCGGACGCGACACCGTCGCCTTCGTCCTCGGCGGAGGAGGCCACCTGGGGGCTAACGAAGTCGGGATGCTCCACGCCCTCCTGGAGCGGGGCATCGCTCCGGATCTGATCGTCGGGACATCCGTCGGAGCACTGAACGGTGTTGCGGTGGCGGCCGAGCCCACCCTCGGCACGGTCGCCAAGTTGAGGGAGGCCTGGCTCGCCCTGGGCAAGGACCGGGTCTTCGCCTCCCCGTTCGGAGGCGCCGGGAACCTGGTCCGCAAGGGAACCCACCTCCACAGCAACCAAAGGCTCAAGCAGCTGATCGAAAAGCTGCTGGTGGTGGACAGGTTCGAGGAGCTTGCCGTCCCGTTTCAATGCGTCGCCGCAAGCATCGAGAGAGCCGCCGAGCACTGGTTCACCGAAGGACCCATCGCTCCTGCGATCCTGGCCTCCGCCGCCGTTCCCGGACTTCTCCCGCCGGTGGAGATCGGCGGCGAGCATTACTTTGACGGCGGGCTGGTCAACAGCATCCCGATCGAACGGGCGGTACAGCTCGGCGCCACCGAGCTGTACATTTTGCAGGTCGGACGGATCGAACAGCCGCTCACCCCGCCCCGCAACCTGATTCAGGTGGCCACCGTCGCCTTTGAGATCGGCCGGCGCCATCGCTTCGCCCGGGACATGGCATCGCTGCCGGAGGGAGTCGTCGGCCACGTACTGCCCACCGGCGAGGAGAACACCGCCGGCGGCCTCGGCCTGCTGAAGTACCGGGACTTCACCCACGTCGCCGAGAGAATCGACTCCGCCCGTCTGGCCAGCGGCCAGTTCCTGGACGAGCTCGCCTCCTCGTCCGAACCCAGATGAATTACCGCCGGAGGTCGATCGCATGAGCCGGCTGCTCCTTCGAATCGTGCGGCGGCTGGTGCTCGTCCCGGTGGTGCTGACCGTGTGCCTGGCCTGGCTGGTCGCGCTGCCGGCCCTGATGCTGCCGGCGGCGCTCTACAGCCTGTTGTTCGAACGCAGGGCGCGCATCCTCAGGGTCTTCTCGTTTATGACGGTGTACTTTCTCCTGGAGATCGTAAGCTTGGTGGTCCTGCTGGGGCTGTGGCTGGCCTCGGGCTTGGGGCTACGCATGCAATCGGCGCGGGCGCAGGCCGCCCACTTCGCCTATATGAGGTGGTGGCTGTGCCAGGTGGAGACGGCGGCGGCTCGCCTGTTTCGCCTGCGCATCGAGATCGAGGACCCCCCGGCCCCCAGGTCGGGTCCGGTCCTGGTGTTCAGCCGCCACGCCGGCCCGGGCAACTCCTTGATGCTGGTGGCAACCCTGATGCTCCGCTACCGGCGGCTGCCTCGGATAGTCATGCTGGCGAAGCTGCAATGGGACCCCTTCTTCGACATCATCGGCAACCGCTTGCCGAACCGCTTCATCACCCATCGCCCGGCCGACCGCGACCGCTCCCTCAGGGCCATCGCCGACCTGGCATCGGTCACTCCGAGCGATGGTGCGTTCGTGTTGTTCCCCGAGGGCCGGGACTTCACGGTAAAGCTTAGAGCCAGGGCAATCGAAAGCCTGCGCCGCAAGGGTTTTACGGGTTACGCCGACAAGGCGGAGAAGATGCTGCGGGTCCTGCCTCCCCGCCACGGAGGGGTAATGGCCGCGGTGACCGCCGCGCCGCACGCCGACGTGATCTTCGTTGCCCACACGGTCCTGGAGGACGTCGGCCCCTTCGGTGAGCTGTGGCGCCGCATCCCGTTCGAGCGACCGGTTACCGCACACTACTGGCGCATACCGGCGGCCGAGGTGCCGCGCGAACAAGAGGCGCTGATCGAGTGGCTTTACGAGTGGTGGGGCCGGATAGACAAGTGGATCGACGACAGGATCCCTCCGCAGGACCGGCCGGAGCCCCTGCCCCTGGGACCGGTTCCTTCGGGCCCGCCCGAGGGAGGCACCGCCGCCCAACCGCAAAAATAACCGCCGCCCGGAGAAGCACCCGGCCTAGCTTCAATCGAAGTTTGAGGCGACGTGGTTCGTTCGGTGACCGGTTGCATGCAACCGGTCACCGAACGAGAGGCGCCGATCAGGCGAGGTCGAACCGGTCCAGGTTCATGACCTTGTCCCACGCCGACACGAAGTCGTGAACGAACTTCTCTTTGGCGTCGTCGCAGGCGTAGACCTCCGAGATGGCTCTCAGCTGCGAGTTCGAACCGAAGACCAGGTCGACGGCGGTCGCAGTCCGCTTGACCTGCCCGGTCGCGCGGTCCCGGCCCTCATACACGTTCTCATCCCAGGTTGACGGCTTCCACTCCGTGCCCATGTCGAGCAGGTTCACGAAGAAGTCGTTGTTCAACGTCCCGGGCCGGTCGGTGAACACACCGTGCTCGGATTGCCCGACGTTGGCATTCAGGGCCCGCATCCCCCCAATCAGCACCGTCATCTCGGGAGCCGTCAACTTCAACAGGTTGGCCCGGTCAAGCAGCAGGGTTTCGGGAGACAGCTTCTCGCCGGCCCTCAGGTAATTGCGGAACCCGTCGGCAGCCGGTTCGAGTACCTCGAAGGTCTCCACGTCGGTCTGCTCCTGCGACGCGTCTGTGCGTCCCGGCGAAAACGGCACCACGACCTTGTAGCCGGCCGCTTTCGCCGCCTGCTCAACCGCCGCGCACCCGCCGAGGACTATCAGGTCGGCCAGCGACACGCGCACGTTCCCCTTCTGCGAGGTGTTGAAGTCCTGCTGGATCCCCTCGAGGGTCCGCAGCACGCCGGCCAGCTCGGCTGGCTCGTTCACCTCCCAGTTGCGCTGGGGCTCGAGGCGAATACGCGCCCCGTTGGCCCCGCCGCGCTTGTCGGTGTCGCGATAGGTGGCCGCCGAACCCCAGGCGGTGGAGGCCAGCCGGGAGACCGACAGCCCCGAGGCGAGGATCTTCTTCTTCAGGTCCGCAATCTCGGTGTCCCCGATCAGTTGGTGGTCCACCGCGGGGACCGGGTCCTGCCATAGCTGCGGCTCGGGGACCCAGGGGCCGAGGTAACGGGACACGGGCCCCATGTCACGATGGAGCAGCTTGAACCACGCCTTGGCGAATGCTTCTGCGAGCTGGTCCGGGTTTTCGTGGAAGCGCTTTGAGATCGGGCCGTAGATCGGGTCCATCCTGAGCGCCAGGTCGGTGGTCAGCATCATCGGGGCGTGCCGCTTCGACGGGTCGTGGGCGTCGGGCACCGTGCCTTGCGCCTCAGGGTTCTTGGGGGTCCACTGCTTGGCACCGGCCGGGCTGGTCGTCAGCTCCCATTCGTAGTTGTACAGGTTGTCCAAAAAGCCGTTGTCCCACTGGGTCGGCTCGTTGGTCCATGCACCCTCGAGTCCGCTGGTGATCGTGTCCGCGCCCTTGCCGCTGCCGTGGGCGTTGATCCATCCGAGACCCAAATGCTCAACCGGACAGCCTTCCGGCTCGGCACCGACGAGCTCGGGGTCGCCTGCGCCGTGGCACTTGCCAAAGGTGTGACCGCCTGCGATGAGGGCGACGGTTTCTTCGTCGTTCATCGCCATCCGGCCGAAGGTCTCCCGGATGTCCCGGGCGGCGGCCAGCGGGTCCGGGTTGCCGTTGGGACCCTCCGGGTTCACGTAGATCAGGCCCATCTGCACCGCGGCAAATGGTCCGGTGAGCTCACGGTCGCCACTGTAGCGCTCGTCGCCGAGCCAGGTGTCCTCCGGGCCCCAGATGATCTCGTCCGGCTCCCAGATGTCCTCCCGTCCGAAGCCGAAGCCGAACGTCTTGAACCCCATGGACTCCATCGCGACATTGCCGGCGTATACCAGCAGGTCGGCCCACGAAATCTTCTTGCCGTACTTCTGCTTGACCGGCCAGAGCAGCCGGCGCGCCTTGTCCAGGTTGGCGTTGTCGGGCCAGCTGTTGAGGGGCGCGAACCGCTGGTCGCCCGAACCCCCGCCGCCCCGCCCGTCGGCGATGCGGTAGGTGCCTGCGGCGTGCCAGGTCATCCGGATGAGAAGGGGTCCGTAGTGACCATAATCCGCAGGCCACCAGTCCTGGGAGGTCGTCATGACATCGATGAGGTCCTGCTTCAGCCCCTTAAGGTCGAGGGTCTTGAACTCCTCCGCGTAGTTGTAGTCCTCGCCCATCGGGTTGGACAAGGTCGAATGCTGGTGAAGGACCTTCAGGTCCAGCTGATTCGGCCACCAGTCCTGGTTCGTCCTCGGGCGGGTCGACTTGGGGGTGGGGGACGGGATTGCCGGGTTCTCGCTTTCACTGACGCTGTTGGTCTCCAGCTTCTCCCGCTCTCTCTCGCTGTCGGTCATCGATCTTTCTCCTCTCACTGTTCCTCTACATTTGGCTTTTGTTATCGAACCGGTCCCCGCCGGATGGCCGGTTCAGTCGCCGGTCGAAACAAGGTCTGCGGCGACACACTGCGGGCACCGGCCCCAGTAGATGACCTCTGCTTCGTCGATCTCGTAGCCCGAGTCGTCGGCGGCCGTCAGGCAGGGGGCGTCGCCGACCGCACAGTCGACGTCGACCATCCGGCCGCACCCGCGGCAGATCAGGTGGTGGTGGTTGTCACCCACCCGGTTCTCGTAGCGGGCCGGCGAGCCGGCGGGCTGAATGCGCCGGAGAAGGCCCTTGTCGGTGAGCACCGAGAGGGCGTCGTACACCGCCTGGCGTGAGATGGCACCGATCTCTGCCCCGACGGCCTTGTCGATGTCGTCTGCGGTGCTGTGCGGCCGGTCGGACACCGCCCGCAGGACGGCCAGACGCTGCTCGGTGACGTGCAGGCCGTGCCGGCGGAGCAGCATCGTCGTCAACTGATGCTTCGGGTGATGTTTCTGGCCGGGCACCGGTAAATCCTATCGCCAAAACTGGAATGAGTCCAGATCTGATGAAGTGGGCCTTCTCGAACGGATGGTCGCCCGCCCGATGACGGCGCGGGCGGGCAGGCGCGTCGAGACTCGAAGGCCCGGGGGGCCCAAGGGAATCTTCCAATACACTGGAGGGGCGCCGGGCCGTCCCCGCAGCGCCTTCCAATAGATTGGAGCCTTATGTCATCAAAGAGCATCCCGCCGACCGCCCTTAGTTCCTCTACGGGCCGCAACCTTTCCATGGAGCTGGTTCGGGTAACCGAGCAGGCCGCGCTGGCAGCAGCCCGATGGCTCGGCCGCCGTGACAAGGAAGCCGCCGACCAGGCCGCCGTGGACGCCATGCGCCTGATGATGAAGGACGTGGACATGGACGGCATAGTGGTGATCGGAGAAGGCGAGAAGGACGAGGCCCCCATGCTCTACAACGGTGAGCAGGTGGGCAACGGGAGCCTGCCCAAGGTTGACGTCGCGGTGGACCCGGTGGACGGAACCACGCTCACCGCCAAGGGCCAGCCCAATGCCCTGGCCGTTCTGGCAGTGGCCGATCGGGGAACGATGTTCAACCCGGGCCCTTCGCTGTACATGGAGAAGATCGTCGTAGGCCCGGAGGCAGCCGACGTGATCGACATCGAGGCGCCGGTTGCCACCAACTTGAGGAGGGTGGCCAGGGCCAAGGGCGGCCGGATCGAGGACATCACCGTGATGATCCTGGAGCGCGAACGCCACACCGACCTCATCCGGCAGGTGGGTGAAGCCGGCGCCCGCATAAAGCTCATTCCCGACGGTGATGTAGCCAGCTCCATCGCAGCCGCCAACGAGGAAATCACCGGTGTCGACATGATCCTGGGCATCGGAGGCAGCCCGGAGGGCATCATTTCGGCTTGCGCCATCAAGTGCCTCAAGGGCTGTATGCAGGCGAAGCTCCATCCCCGCAACGACCAGGAGAGGCAGGCGGCCATCGAAGCCGGCTACGACCTGAACCAGGTGCTCACCACCGACGACCTGGTCAAAGGGGATGCCTTCTTTGCCGCCACCGGCATCAGCGACGGCGACCTGCTCAAAGGAGTCAGGTTTCGGGGCCCCAAGGCCACCACCCAGTCGATCGTCATGAGGTCCCACTCGGGGACCGTGCGGCTGGTGACGGCCGATCACCACTCCGACCGGCACCAGAGCCGGTAGATCAACTACCAGCCTTGAAGGTTTCGGCCGTCTAAGCCGGGACCGAGCCCACCCCAGAGCCTACGATTGTCGGAGTTGTCGACAAGACCTGGAGGTTGTGTGAGTTCCAAACCCATCCGGCCCGGCTCAATCGTGTGGACCGACCTCACGGTCGAGAAGGCACCCGCAATCGCCGATTTCTATCAGTCGGTTGCCGGGTGGCAGCCGCAAGAGGTCGATGTCGGAGACTACGCCGACTTCAACATGAGCCTTCCCGGCGGCAAGCCGGTGGCCGGCATCTGCCACGCGAAGGGCCAGAACGCCAACCTTCCGCCCCAATGGCTGATCTACATCGTGGTCGAGAACCTGGACACGAGCATCAGCGAGTGCTGGGCCAAGGGAGGCCGGGTGCTGATCGGTCCCAAGAACGTGGGACAGGACGAACGGTTCTGCGTGATCAAGGATCCGGCCGGTGCGGTGGCGGCGTTGATCCAGCAAGCTCCCCGAAGCTAGGCCGATGGGCTCCGGTTACGACGACCTCCCCGAGCCGGACGCCGGTGGGGGCGTGGATCCCCGAATCTCGCTGGCCAACGAGCGGACGTTCCTGGCCTGGGTCAGGACCGCGCTGGGCCTCATGGCAGCCGGCGTTGCCATAGCCCACGTCCTGGCTACCGAGGAATCGGTGGAGCTCACCGTGGTCGGAACGGGACTCATCTTCTTCGGCGCCCTGATCTCGGTCTTGAGCTACCGCAGGTGGGGGCGCAACGAGCGCCGGTTTGCCTCCCGGCTGCCCCTGGAGCGGTCTCCGATGCCGGGCCTGCTCACCGGGCTCATGGTTGTGATCGCCGCCGCAGCCCTCATCCTGGCGGTGTCTCTCGGCCGCTGACCGGGCTCAGCGTTTCCCGAGCCGCTTGAGCCAACCACCCTTTTCGTCGTCCGGGTCGGCCGGCGGCGGCAGGTCCTTCAGCACGGCGTAGAAGTCCTCCACCGAGGACCGCACCTGGGCGACGGCCGGAGGAGCGTAGTGCTGGATCTCGTCGTTGGGGAAGAACTCACCACCCAGGCTGAAGGGCACGTGGTGCGGCAGACCGGCCCGGCCCAGCTCCTGCATGGTGCGGGCGTCCACCACCAGCAGAAACGAAGAGCTGGCAGCAGAGTCGAGCACCAC
>Ga0247713_1001537_pt1 | contig 11316 bp, 10 predicted proteins | sample 21E_NmetaG_FD_189936 | JGI IMG/M metagenome (GOLD analysis project Ga0247713, IMG submission 189936) | Soil microbial communities from hillslope of Landscape Evolution Observatory, University of Arizona, Oracle, AZ, United States - 2-1-E_N | ecosystem: Engineered > Artificial ecosystem >... | reverse complement strand
GGGCAGCAGTTCATGATTTTCTGATGTGTGGGCCCAGATGGATTTGAACCATCGACCTCACCCTTATCAGGGGTGCGTGACTGATCTCGGCCAGTCTTCTCATGGCTGAGATCCCCCGCCCTTCCAGCGAAGAAGGGTGCTCAGGCGTGCCACCGAGTTACACCAAGATGCATGCTCGGCCGCGCCGGATGCTGACTGCCTGCTGACCACCGCGGGGTGCCCCGGCCTTTAGGCACGAAGTCAGCGATCGGGCGGAATCCATCGCATTAAAGCCGGTTGAAGTGCCCTATTTGGCGCTGTCACCTGGCGAGTACGAAACCGAGGGGAATTCCGGCAGATCGCCAAGCAGTTCCTCGATGCTCCGGAGCTTCAGAGCGGTTCGGAGACTGAGGAGTAGGCCGAGCTTGGGATTGTTGATTTCTCCGTCCTCAAGCTTGTAGAGGCTTCGTCGACCGAGACCAGTGGCCTCGCTGAGCTCCGCCACCGACACTCCCGCCAGTTCCCGGAGCGCCTTGACGCGGGGCCCAAAATGCGCGCCGTAGCGCGCATGAAGAAAATCTTTGCCTTCGAGCAACTACTCGCTCTCCTAGCTGTCCTAGATGAAGCATGGAACTTGTCCTAGGAGCGTGCCAAAATACAGGGATGTCATTCAAGTGCGCGCTGGAGCGCGCACCCTGGGACTTGGAGCTGTATGCCGGAGCCTGACCTAGCAAAGAGTGGCCCTGACCACAGCCTGGTCTCACGTGATCCGTCATCTTCTCTCCACGACGGTCTGGCGAATGGGGCGAACTTGGGTAAAACGCGACGGCAGCCAATCAATCAACAGACCCTGGCAGTTGACCCGCCGCGCATGGAGGCCAGGGGAGTTCCCACGGACGTTCGTGCGATCTACGACAACCCGATTCCAAGTACGCGAACCGGGCCCCTGTTCAACGCCCATAGCTACCCCACGAAGATCAACCCGATGGCCGTGATGGCCTGCATATTGGCCCACACTCAACCAGGTGACGTTGTGTTCGACGGCTTCGCGGGGAGTGGTGCTACGGGCCTCGCAGCGACGCTTTGTGGACGGCCGGATGAGAAAACGCAAGTAAGTCTCCAATCCCGAGTTCCCACCCTGGAGTGGGGTGAGAGGGATGCAGTTCTCTATGACCTGAGCGAGCTCGCAGCCTTCGTTTCGACTTCGTTGCTCAATCCTCCAGATCCGGTTGACTTCCAGCGTAGTGCGAACGAACTCTTAGGCGAGCTGCGATCGCAACTGTCGTGGATGTACGCGGCGGAGGCGCCGGACGGTTCGCCTGGAGAGGCTCGTCATTTTCTCTGGACAGAACACATCCTGTGTCCCGCTTGTGGACGGAGGACAACCTTTTGGGAGTCGGCAGTTGAGCTAGGCCCTGCTCGCATAAAGGAACTTGCCCAGTGTCCCTCTTGCGGCGGGCAGTTCAAAGCCGGGTCTGCCGAGCGTGTTACGGAGCGCTACTGGGACGATCTTGTAGGCGCCGACCGTCAGAGGCGGCTTCGGACTCCTGCTTATGTGTACGGGCTCTCTGGACGGCGACGATGGAAGCGCGAGTTGAAAGAGAGCGACTTGGAGGTGCTTCTGCGTGTCGCGAAGCAAGAGCTTCCTACCTCAATCCCCTACGTGCGAATGATGCGGTCGGATGCCGATCGTTGGGGGTACATGCATCGACGGGGTTACCACTTCGGGATTGAATATCTGCACGATTTCTACACGCGTCGGAACCTTCTAACCATGGGCAAGGCCTGGGAGCTGATTGATGCCTATCCAGAGCCTTTGCAGGAGGCGCTGCGCTTCTGGGTATCGAGCTACAACGCGTCCCATTCGACTTTGATGACTCGCGTCGTGTGCAAGAAGGCAAGCGAGGACTTCGTCTTGTCAGGAGCGCAGCCTGCCGCTTTGTACATCGGTGGCTTACCTGTTGAGAAGAACGTCATCAGCGGCCTCCAACGAAAACTGCAAACGGTTAGCCGGGCCTTTGCGCAAATCTACGGACGGAGCAATGCAGTAACCGTGGAGTGCGGCTCGTGCCTCGATACTTCCGTTCCCGATTCGAGCGTCGATTACGTCTTTACCGATCCCCCTTTCGGCGACAACATCCAGTATTCGGAGGTGAACTTCATCTCCGAGGCATGGCTCGGTCGCTTCACCGACTCGCAGGATGAGGCGGTAGTCAATCCTACTCAAGGGAAGACGGTAACTGAGTATGGACAACTCCTCAAAGGAGCCTTCGTCGAGGCGTATCGGGTGTTGAAGCCAGGGAAATTCATGACAGTCGCATTCCATTCGACCCAGCCAGATGTTTGGGAGGCGCTTCGCAACGCATGGGAGGTTGCGGGGTTCGAGGTGGTAACGACTTCGATACTTGATAAGGAGCAGACCAGCTTTAAGCAGACGACAACCCAGGGAGCAGCGCAAAAAGATCCCTTGATTCTTCTTCGAAAGCCTCCAAGAGGCGTGGTGGCTCAGCCCATTTCCAATGCCGCAATTGACCACTGGTCCGTAATCGATTCTCGGATTTCGTCCGACGAGACCCCTCGGTTGCTTAAGACGAAGCGCCACTTGTTTAGTTACCTAGTCACGGTCTGTCTTGAGCGCGGAGTTCCGATTCCCTGCACTGCCAAGGACTTCTACGCAGAGCTGGACCGCCGATATCCTCTGCTTGAGGAGATCAAGGAATAGTTTCATGACATCCCTTGCGGTTCGAAATCCACCTGATGTCGACCCCAACAAGCGGAAACGCTTGGGTCAGTTCTTCACGGGCGAGCTGTTGGCTCGGCTCTTGGCCGCTCTGGCTGAGGCAAGGACAGCCACCAGCGTCATTGACCCGATGGCCGGCTCCGGAGACATGCTAAAGGCCGTGCAGGAACTCTCCAATGAACCGCTGCTCACTGGCATCGAGATCGATCCGAGCGCGGCGGCTTTGTGTGCGTCTCGTCTTTATTCACGACCAGAAGTCACCGTTGCTGTGGGTGACGCTTTCTCTAGCGAAACGTGGGCAAGCGTTCCGAACAGGACATGGGATCTAGTGATTACGAACCCGCCGTACGTCCGTTACCAGCGGGGGGCTCGACAGTCAACGGGACGCTTGCATATTCCTAGCGCCAAGGAAGTCCGAGAAGGATTGATCCACCTTCTCTCCGAGGAGTTGGTGTTCCCGTCGGACGATGTGCGGAATGACTTCCTGGTTGCTGCGCGCAACTTCAGCGGCTTGGCTGACCTCGCCGTCCCAGCGTGGATTCTTTGTGCAGCTCTTGTTGCTCCTGGGGGCCGGCTTGCCATGATCGTTCCGGATACGTGGTTAAGCCGGAACTACGCGCTGCCCGTTCTTTACCTGCTAACCCGGTACTTCGAGGTCGAGGCGGTGGTTGAGGATGGAGAAGCGTCGTGGTTTGAGGATGCTCTCGTTCGAACAACGTTGTTCGTGGCTCGTCGTCGACCGGAGGTGGGCGGCCTTGCATCTGTGGGGTCGTATGTGCACATTCGACTTTCGCCAGAGGCGGGGGATGCGCATAGCCTCGTGGGCAGAGCGTGTGATGGTGCCGTGGATTCGGAAAATCAATTCGCTGATCTGATTCATCAGCATGCCCGAGGTGCCGTCGACCTCGACGCAAAAGGCGTTGAGGTTCAAAAGGTGCCGCTTCTTTACTTCCATGAACTTATGGAGTCCCTGGCAGCTGAAACAAGGTGGTTGGGCCATCTCCATAATGGGAGCAGGTCTGTTCGCTTCAGTACGCAGTTGCCAAGGCGAGCACTCAGTGTGATTGATGACGCTTCTCAGCAGATGCGAAGCATCCAGTCGTATGGCTGGAGCATTGGCCAGGGACTGCGTACGGGGGCCAATCGGTTCTTTTATGGAACGTGTGTCGCTGAGCGAGCGGGCTCCACCCTTGTCGCGGTCGATCCCGTTTTCGGCCTAGACCCAGTGGAAATTCCGAATGACGCTTTGCGACACGTGATTAGAAAACAGGAGGACCTGTCACAGGAGAGGCGCAATGGGCGCCTCATTGCGCTGTGGGATTACGTGCTCCCTGAAGATGCCGAGCAGTGCCGCAGGCTTGGCGTGGCATGTCCTTACCAGGAGATGGCGCCGTCGCTCGCGGAGTATGTGCGCGCCGCCCAGACCGTGAATCTCGGAACCGAGGAAGCACCACGGTGGATCCCTCGTTTGTCGGCGGTGGTTACGAATGAGCGGCGTCCAGATCGTCGACGCCCCGAAATGGCCCCAAGGTTTTGGTACCAGCTCCCGTCTCTCGCACCGCGTCACGTGCCGGAGCTATTCACCGCACGGGTCAACTACCACACCCCAATCGCATTGTTGAATCAACCGGAGACTGTCATTGATGCAAACTTCACGACCTTCTGGAGGCCGCAGGAAGACGCTCTGCACCCTCTGATCATGTTGGCGATACTCCGGAGCACATGGGTAAAGTTGATGCTTGAGACCAGCGGGACTGTCCTTGGAGGTGGAGCTCTCAAAGTTGAGGCCGCCCATCTCCGTCGGCTTCCGCTTCCCCCCCTATCCGAGCATGCACAAGTCACACTGTTGCGCGCTGGCCAGGGGCTGCTTGAGGGGCAAGAGGGGTCGAGCGATGCAATCGATGAAGCGCTTTGGAGCAACCTGCCGGGAGTCCAGCCCGAGAAAGCACACGCACTATTGGTCGATGTGAAGATGGCGAGGGGACAACGGTAGTCGCCGGTGCGACTTCAGCGGGGTAGCTCGAAGCTCCCTCAGGTGGTAATCACTACACATGGCGCAGCTCGCAAGTGAGGTAATTCAGGCCCTACGGCGTTTCAGAAACGTGATCGTTGAGGGTCCGCCTGGGACAGGAAAGACGTTCGTCGCCCAGGAGATCGGGGCGCTGTGGGGTAGTGCGACGGGCCGTCCGGTCGGTGGCGACGCTCAGGGCGCGTGGGCGATTGCATTTCATCCCAGTACGTCATACGAGGATTTCGTCGAAGGTCTTCGATACGAGCCGTCCAAATCGGGTTTCGATCGGAAGGACGGATTCATCACCCGAGTAGTTGAAGAGGCAAAGAAGAAGCCAGAGGCTGACTTCCTCGTGCTCTTGGACGAACTCAACCGCGCGAACGTGCCCAAGGTGCTCGGCGACCTGCTTCTGACACTCGAAGCGTCTAAGCGGCAGCACTGGGATGGCACAGATTGGACAGGTGGAGTTACCGTCACCCTTCCCTATTCGGGACGGGTGTTTGGTGTGCCAAACAACATCTACGTCTTGGGCACGATGAACACTTCCGACCGGTCTATTGCACCTCTGGATGCGGCATTACGGAGGCGTTTTGCGTTCGTTCGCGTGACACCTCTCAGGGGCGACGGATTCCGCGCGGCTCTACGGTCAGCCAGAGGGGATGCTGTGCTCACGCTGGCTGAGGAGTCGATCGACGTGTTGGATCGCCTGAATGACGAAGTTTTGAGACCAGTTCTCGGACCGGACGGTGAGCTGGGGCACAGTTACCTCTTTGACCTTTGGGAGACGGAACTTGATTCCGAGCTCAGATCCGTATTCGCCAAGGCGGGCACAGGAACGCGCAAGGTCTTCTGGACCGAGGTACGAGGCGCTAATGGCGGGAGCGGTAATCAGTTCGATCTGATCGAAACCGGAGTCGGAGGACGTGGAAGCGTCGAGCTCTTCTATCCGCTCCTGACTGACAGCGGGGCAGTCAAGCCCGCCCCTGCAAAGTCTGAGGCACATGACTTCATCCTTCACCTCGCCGGCAACAGCTATGTAGGCAACACCCTCCGGGTTAACGAGGGCAACAGCAAGCAGCTCATGGGTTTCCTGCCGGGTCGACGTCCTTGGATGGCTTTGATGACTTTCTCGCTGGGATGAACATTTGGCTTCGCGTCGTAGGACACGATCTGGGACGAACCTTGATGATCTTGGATGAGCTTGCCCCAACGCCACTAACGTCCAGCCAAGTCGCAGATTCCGATTCCTCAGTTCATTCTGGTGCAGCTGAAAGTGAAACCAATGAAGTTGGTGGGGAAGAAAGCGGCGAGGCGTCGGAGTAGTGACTCAGGTCGCGTTCCGGGTCGCACCGACTGGTAAGCGTGTTGGTCTGTGTGCGGGAAGCGACCTCAAGCGTTCTGCTGTAGTGGTTGTTTTACCGAAGATCTGGCGTTCAAGACAGAGCAAGCTGATCAAGTGTCCATGGCCACAACACGGTCATCTCTTCATCACCGCGTACGAAGGCGACACCGTTGTCGTGGAAGGCACGCGAGACCAAACCCATGCTCTGAATGATTGGTTGCTGGAGCTGCAGAGCAATGATTCTGATCTCATCACCGCGACGGTTCCTCCCTCCATAGAGGGTGCCCACGTCGCACTCGATACCGCGGAGACGGCAGTTCGTCCGATTCTCGACCTCCTTGAGCTTTTCGACCGAGCCAATCTCGATATGGTCGAGGAGTCTGTCCCCCACGCACGCGACCGGCATGAATTAATGCGTTTGGTTCTGTACCGACGCTTCGTCGCAGAACTCGAGCCGCTGATCACAAGGCTCCGTCCTCGATACCGAGCAACGGAAGAAGTCTTGCAGGCTCCCAGAGGGCGCATAATCGATCGGTCTTTAGTCGAGACGATCGCTAGTCGTCGTCCTGACGTCCTGTGTCGATTCGATGAACATTCCCGTTCCACGGACCTAGCGGCCGTCCTGTTGGCCGCGCTGCGGATGGTTGCGAAGTACGCGGGTACGGCTCGCACCTCTTCGCTCTTTGAAGCATTACGGATCAGAGCCGCTCGACTCGTTCGACAACTAGAGGGAGTCACCGTGGTTGACAGGCGAGTCGCCTTTCGTTTGTCTCGGAGTGTTCGGCTCACGCGCTTAGAGCGTGAGTTCGCACCCGTTCTGCAGTTTGCCCGTAGCGTTCTAAGGGACGAACTTCCATTGCCTACGGGTTCGCCCGGTGCCACTTTCGAAACGTTTCGAATATCGGTTCCAACTGAACGATTGTGGGAGGAGATCCTTTTCCAGGCTCTTGCGGAGATTCCGGCTGTCGTCATGCTCCGTGCGAATTTCAGCAATCTCGCTGGAGCTGATGTCGATGTTCCTGCCCCTTGGGTGAAATCGCATAAGGAGTCTGTCACGGACCGCTTTCCTGATTTTCTTGCCATTGTCGAAGGGGCGTCCTCCCGGACGACTTGGTGCATCGACGCCAAGTACAAGAACCTGCCTGGGGGCAGTCCCGCGACCGAGGACGCCAATCAGTTGTTCGTCTACAGCCACATCGCTCGGCTGGGGGGCAAGCACATCGACACATGCGCCTTGGTTTACCCGACGATCGCGCAGCTCGGCGTCCAGCTACAGCTGACTCGCGAACGAGCGCGGGATCTGTCTCTGTCGATAGTTGGGGCTCCATTCCCACAGCCAAGTGACTTGAGAGGCGATCGCGCGTGGGCTGACTTCGTTGAAAGCTGCGCAGTAGTCTTATCTCAGTGCATCACAGGACCTGACGCGCAGGTTGCCTAAGAGACGACGCTCACTCCATCGTGTGCACGTATGGAGGGTGGTCCCTCGTGAAGTGCATCTAGGAGCCGGAGCGCATAAGCCTCATCCATACGGTCCGCGATGTCATCAGTGGTCAGCCATGCGATTTCAGCGGCCTCATCAGTCGACGAAGCCGGTGCTCCGGAGTATTCGCATCGAAAGACCAGGGCGACGATGTTTCGAGTCATGTTCTTATAGACGCCGGTCAATACAGGATTGCGAACGGAGAGCCCGGCTTCTTCCTGGACTTCCCTAACCAGGCCCTCGTGGATAGTTTCCCCCGGCTCAAGGGTTCCGCCGGGCGGTTCCCACTTGTCGTTGTCCCGACGGCGGATCGCGAGGACACGGTCACCGTCAACGACCGCTGCGGCGACGCTTACCCAGTGCTTGCGCTCCGAATCCAGGATGACCTCCAGGAGGTTGAGAGAGGTTGTCTAGACGAGTATACGAGCGTTATCCTGGCGACCCATGGCGCTACGAATCGATCCCAGCAGCGATCGACCTGCATATCGTCAGATCGCTGATCACCTCCGGGCCAGCATTCTCACGGGAGAGATTGCGGCTGGAGCTCCCGTGCCATCGGAGCAAGAGCTCTGCGATAGGTACAACGCAGCCCGTGGCACTGTTCGCCAAGCGATCGCGATTCTCCGAAACGAAGGCTTGGTCATGTCGGAACGAGGTCGCGGAACTTTTGCTCGGGAGCGTCCTCCTGTTCGGCGCCTTGGCCATGATCGGTTCGCCCGGCGGCACCGGAAGGCGGGCAAAGCAGCCTTCATTGCCGAGACCGAAGCTGCCGGCCGTGTGCCGGAGGTGAGGGTTCTCCAAGTCGAACCTGTCGATTCCCCGCCCGAGATTGCCAAGCGATTGGGGATCCGGTCCTCATCCCGGGTCCTCCTACGACGCCGGCTCTACCTGGTGGATGGGCACCCCGTCGAGATGGCCTCGTCCTATCTCCCCTGGTCGATAGCCAAGGGCACGCCGATCGCTGAGATTGATCCTGGACCTGGAGGAATCTACGCACGCCTAGAGGATCTTGGGTTCCGCTTGAAGCACTTCACCGAGGAAGTGACCTCGCGGATGCCGTTGCCTGAGGAATCAGGGGCGCTGCGGCTCGCTCCGGGGGTGCCGGTCTTCCGGCTGTTACGAACGGCCTTGGATACCTCGGAACGGCCGCTGGAGGTGTGCGACACCGTCATGGCGGCGGACGCCTACATCCTCGCCTACGACCTCCCCGCTCGCTAGCGGCTCGGCTGTTTGGTTTGACTCCTCGGCCAGCTTGGTGATAAATGTCTAGATGTCTAAACAACTAGACGAGACGGCGAATCATGGCCACACACCGGCGTCCGGGGTACCCAAGGAACCGTCTCGCGAAAGGCTCGCGAACGCTTCGCGCTAGCACGCGAGCTCCGAACCGCCATCGAAGTCAGCAATTGCGTGCGTGCCCCCAGGTCAACGGGTCGTGCGCCCTCGTTCCGGCTTCGCCTGCACGTCCCCGACCTCCCGCCCTCGCCATGCTTCGTACGGGAGGTCGGGGATCGGGCGCACGAGTGAGAGGGGCACGCACGTGCACAACAAGGGTGGCGGTTCGGAGCAGTGGGGTTGAAAAATGAGTAAGTCGGTCACGTTTAGTAGTGAGCAAGAGGCAGAGAAGCGACAGAGGTCGGACAAGGGATCAATCCGACTGACTGACCGAGATGTTTCGTCTCTGCTTTGGGTCGGTGAGCAGTACGCGATCCGCATCGATCAACTCGCGAAGCTCCTCGGTCGCCCCCGGGGCCGCACGCTTACGGACTCCACAACCCGCGCCGCTGTAAGCCGCTGGACCCGCGGCGGCCTCGCTAAGTCGCGCAAGGTGATGGTCCGAGAACCCGGCTTCGTGTGGCTTACGACGCGGGGCCTCCGCGAGATCGGCCTTGCCTACAAGGCTTGGGAGCCGTCCGCATCGACCGCGGCCCATGTCTATTGGACCAACCAGGTCAGGCTCTACGTCGAAGACCGACATCCGGAATTCGCCTGGACAGCGGAACGGACACTGCGCGCCGGCCGTGCCATGCAGACGGTGTCGGACATCTCATCACACATCGCCGACGCGGAGTTGCGCGCTGGTGGCACGGTTGTCGGGATCGAGGTCGAACTGACGACTAAGAGCGCGCCGCGTCGTGAGTCGATCATGCGCACTCTCGCCGGTTCCTACGCGACCGTCTGGTACTTCGCGCCGCCCAGCGTTCTTAGAGCCTTGGAACGGACCGTCGCTGCGCTTGAAGTCACAGGTCAAGAGCGGATTCGCATTTACCCCTTGGAGCGCGTGGCATGAACGTCGCGCAACCTGCGATACGACAGAGGCATCCTGACGAATGGTGGGTCAACCTGCTCCTGTGGGGCATGGGCATTCTCTTTGTGGGATCGATCGCCGTGCTTCTTGTGCCGATCGTTCTTGCTGCTGCGATCGCGTTCATCACCGTCAAGACCACGTCGGTGAAATGGTGGTGGATCGCGCTCGCCGCGTTTGCTGTCGGTCTGACGCTTCACGCTCTTGATCTCAGCCCTCTCGAGGCGATTGAACGTGTCCTGCACAGGGCGAACCGGATCTCCGAGAAAAAAGGCCTCAACGTCGCTGTCCGTCGCATCTGGAATAACAAGGGCGCCTGGTGGATGAGGACGTTGAAAGCGACTCCAGTCGGTTTCTTGTTGGGCGCTCTAGCCGGCACCCTCATGGACTCCCACAACGCACCGTTCGACTCGCGTGTCGAAGTGCAGAAACAACGAGCCATCGAAGCCGGTCGAAAGGGAGCACAGCGAAAGGCCGCCAAAGCGCCCGACGCCATCAAGGGCGTCGCCACTCTCGGTCCGTTTGTGCACGGGGACCTTCCGCAACCATGGGTACGACGGTTCCGGTCGGCGCCTTGGCTCTGCATTGACCCGACCGTTCTCGGGCGACACATCGTTGTGGTGGGGAAGCCCGGCTCGGGGAAGACCACGACGCTGCTGCGTCTTGCTTATGTGGCCGCCAAGGTTTACGGCTGGCGCGTCTACTTCCTCGACGGCAAGGGCGACGTTGAAACTATGCGTGAATTCGGCGCGCTTATGGCGGCGGCCGGGGTTCCTTCCTCCCAATTCGGTGCTTTCCCCTCACAGCCGTTCGATGGTTGGCGAACGAGTGGAGATCGGCGGCAAGGCTATTCGCAGCTTCTGAACCGCCTCATGGGGGGGCTTAGTTTCACGGAGCCTTATTACCGGGACATGTCCAGGCATTTCCTATCCCGCGCTCTTCGCTCTGGCGAGGATTTGCCACATTCGTCGACGCACCTTCTCGAACGTCTTGAGCAGCTGGCGAAACAGGCACCGGCAGAGCTGAGACAAGAAGCGAGGACAACCCAGGCTCGATTCGAGGCGTTGTTTGACTCGTTCCCCGGACAGTTCGACGGCTCGTGGTCGTTCGCGGATTGCCGGGCGGGTTACGTGTTGCTGAAGGGTCTAGCCAACCGAGACGAAGCCGAGAGTCTGGCGGGCTACTTCTTCGAATGCTTCAAGCAATTCGCTACCGACATGAAGGCCCCGGCCGACCGCGTCTTGCTGATCGTGGATGAATTCCCCGCGCTGATGGGCGATTCAGACGCCGCCGGAATGATTGAACGTCTTCGCTCATTCGGATGTGGGGTTGCTGTTTCTGGTCAGAGCTTCGAGGGTCTGGGTGGGGTTCCCCCGATTGGACGGACACATTGACTATGCCGCTTCCTCGGTGGTGAAGTCCAGTATTGACTGCCTCCTTTCGTAATCTGAAGGTGACA
>Ga0247713_1001536_pt1 | contig 11324 bp, 14 predicted proteins | sample 21E_NmetaG_FD_189936 | JGI IMG/M metagenome (GOLD analysis project Ga0247713, IMG submission 189936) | Soil microbial communities from hillslope of Landscape Evolution Observatory, University of Arizona, Oracle, AZ, United States - 2-1-E_N | ecosystem: Engineered > Artificial ecosystem >... | reverse complement strand
AGTCGTCGCGGAACCAATTGCAGCGATCCCGCTTTCCAGCGTTGCACTGCAACAACTGAACTGCCCTGAACACGCGCATCACAAACGCGCATTCAACTTTGTATTGAGCAACATTCGAGAGCAAGGTGCAAGCATTCTCTTGTTGAAAAATGAAAACGGCGCGGCGCTACGACGCGGTGCGCAGACGGCGAACGGTGCGTTCTTTACGAAGCCGGCGGCGTTCGCGCTCTGATGTTCCACCCCAAATCCCAAACTGTTCTTTATTGTTCAGCGCGTACTCAAGACATTGCAGCCGCACCGGACACTCGCGACACACGGTGCGCGCGGCCTTCGAAGATCCACCGCGTTCGGGAAAGAAAATCTCCGGATCGACTTCCGTGCAACGCGCATGCGTTTGCCAGTCGAGCGGTTGGAGCAGCTTTGTCGTGATCCTCTCCATCTCCCCCGGCTCCTTGTTCATGGACTTCCTCTCGGAAGGCCGTCGCCATCGGGACGGTGATGGCGCAAACGTAAATCCGCCGCCGGCCCGAACTACAATGTTGTAATTCTAGGCTTGTAATTCGCCGGCGCGCAAGGGGGCTGACCTGCGTCTTTAGGAGGCCCTACGCGGCCGGCGGTTCCGACAGGAGCCGGGTGATGGTCGTGAGCAACTCGCCCGCGTCGATCGGCTTTACCAAGACGGCCCGGGCCCCCGCCTGCCGCGCGAGCCAATCGTCTTGATAACGATCTATAAGCATGACGACGGGGACCCGGGCGAGTCGGTTCGCCCCGCGCATATCGGTTGCGAGAGCAAACCCACCCGCGCTACCGGTCTGAAGGTCGACGATGACGGCGGCGGGAACGTACTCCTCGAGCCTCTGCCACGCATCTCGTGCTTCGCGCGCAAAATCAACTTCGACATTGGCGGGAAACCCGTATCGCATTTGGTGCCCAACCGAATCGTTATCGGTTACCAAGAGCAATCGGAGAGCTCGTTCGGCATTCACGCTCCGGCGACGGGTTCACCTTTTTGTGCCCGCACCTCGCCGCCGACGCTTGCCAACACTTCTTCGATCTTGATGTCAAAGCCGGTTTCCATTGCTTGTAACCGGCCGAGGGACGCAACAAACGCTTCCGCCGACCTTTCCGCATCCTCTACGGCCTCAACCAGCACCGTCGTGTAGTGGCGGGCAAAATGGGCGCCGCAGAACGGGCATCGTCCGGGTGCCTCGGCCGCGGGGCCGATCTGGGAGAGCAAGAACGTCCTCTCGCACCTTCCACACACCGCTTCGATCTTCATGTAATCCCTTTCTGGCGTCCTCGTGGACTATAGACGTCGCTCGGCATCGACGTCAGAGCTCGTCCTTGACGAGGTCGACGGCGGCACGAATGTTCTCGAGCTTCTTCTTCGCCTCCTCGACCTTTCGCGTCTTGAGGCCGCAGTCGGGGTCCACGAACATGCGGTCCGCGGGAATGTACTTGAGCGTTCTCCTGATTCCTTCTGCTATCTCCTCGACCGGTTCAAGGGCATGGTTGTGGACGTCGACGACCCCGAGCCCGATGAATTTGGTGAACGGATGTTCGGCAAAGACGTCGAGGAGTGCATAGTCGGAATTTGCGAACTCAAGGTCGATCTGGTCGACCGGGATGTCGAGCATCTTCGGATACGCGTTCTGAAAGTCTCCGTAGCAGATATGCGTGACGGTGTGTGCCGAGAGCGGCTCGGTGACGATGTGCATGGCCTCGATGACCAGGTCGAGCTCGTCCATCCTCGTGGACGCAGCCGGCTCGTCGATCTGGATGAACCTCGCGCCCGCACGTTCCAGGTCGAGGGCTTCATCCCGGATCACCTTGGCCAGATCGAGGACCAGGTCTCTCCTCGTGTCGTAGTGCTCGTTGAACGACCAGTCACAAATCGTGTAAGGGCCGGTGAGCATGCCCTTCACCGGCTTCTCCGTGAGCGACTGTGCGTACTCCCACCACTCGACCGTGACCGGATGCTCTCGTCCGACCGGGCCCGTGGCTATGGGCTTTCGGTAGTAGCGGTTGCCGTAGGAGCGGACGAGGCCGCCGATCTCGAGGCCCGGCAGCTCCTCGGCGAAGAACGCAACCATGTCACCGCGATACATCTCGCCGTCCACCACCACATCGGTGGGAAGGGAATCCTGGAACTCGATCCACTCACGGGTAGCGCGCTTCTCGAGCTCCTTCAGCTCGTCGCGGCCGATTTCTTTGCGTGCGTACTTTCCGCGCGCCTCGACTACGTAATCGGGCTTGGGGAAGCTCCCCACGGAGGTGGTCCACAGCCCGGGCCCCGGCAGATCGACCGACTTTGTCATCAGGCACTCACCTTCTGTGCGGCCGCGGCCAGGCGCTGCAACTTCGCGCGCGCCTTGTCGCGGGGAAGGAACTCGAGTCCGCATGAGGGACTCACGGTCAGACGTTCTGGGCCCACGACGCTCGCCAGCTCTTCTATCGCGGCGACTAGTTGGTCGACCGGCTCCAACTTCGTATTGCGCGCATCGACGATCCCGGCTTGGAGATTGATCCCGACGGGAACCGACCGGGTCAACTCGATGCTCTCCACATGTGAGACGAGGTCGAGGCCGAACCCGTCGACCGGCAGCGAGAACAATTCCGTGCCCAGCCGCTTCGCATCGCCGAAATAGGTGACGAGGAGCGTCACCGCCTCATCGATCTCCTTCGTCGCCACGCCTATTGCCTTCTTTGCCAATTCGAGATCCTCGGGTGCGTCAAGGAGCGCCGGCTCATCGAACTGGACGATGGGACACCCTGCGGCCTGCAGCTCGAATGCTTCCTGTGCCAGCACCCGTGCGACGGCAAGGGTGAACTTCTCGTGATCGCGGTAGTGGTCGTCGATCGACAATCGCGCGAACGTCACCGGGCCGGGGAGAACCGCCTTGACCGGCTTGGTCGCCGTCTCGGCTGCGAACTTCCAGCCGGCAACGCTGGTCGGGCCCCGCCACTCGACCTCGCCCGTGCACACCGGGCGGCGGTAGTAGACGTTGTTGTCGAAAAAGCGCAAGAGGCCGCCGATCTCGAAACCCGCCATATGCCGCGCGAACGGCGTGACGATGTCGTCCCACCTGGCGTGGCCGTCGGTAACGACATCCATGCCCGCCGCCTCCTGCTCGGCGATCACCTCGCGTACGAGCTCATCCTGGGCGCGCCGTAAGTCGGCTTCGGTGGCGGTGCCTTTGTCGAGCGCGTGAATCGTCTTCCGGACCGTGAACGGCGCGCCCTCGTCCGGAGGCTTGGGGTAGCTGCCGACGACCGTGGTCCTGATACCCATCGTCACCTCACCTCTCCCGGCCCGGTCCACCGGGCCCTGATCCTCTGCGGGACAAAAAAAAGCCCCTTCCCGGTTCGAGAAGAGGCGCCCGTGCGCTCTTTCGGCCCATCCTTCCCCTCATCGGGGCCCGGGGTTCGCACCTGCCGCGCCCGCTTGCGGTGGTTGCGGCGGGATCTCAGGGCCGGACCCTCCCCCGCTCTCTATGGGCATCACGACTATAGATGATCCCCCCGTTGCCGCGCCGGAGGCCGGGACGCGACACGGCCGCCCCGTCGAGGAGCGGCCGCGTGCCTTGAAAACCGTGTCTTCGGCTAGAACTGCGCCGAATCGCCGCACGCGCAGGTGCCCTTGGCGTTCGGGTTGTTGATCGTGAAGCCGGACTGCTGGAGCCCGTCGACCCAGTCGACCTCGGCGCCCTTCAGGTAGGGGGCGCTCATCTTGTCGACCCTCACTTCGAGGCCGCCCACGTTGCCGATCTCGTCACCGTCGAGCTCGCGATCGTCGAAGTAGAGCGAGTACCGAAGTCCGGCGCACCCGCCCGGCTGGACCGCGATCCGCAGGGCGTAGCTCTTGCCCTCGTGCTCCGCGCTCGACGAGGTCTCCTGCTCGAGCAGCTCGAGCACCTTCTTGGCGGCGCCCTCGCTGATGTTTACCGGTGCAGTGGTGGTGGTCGTGGTAGCGGTTGTCACAGTTTCTCCTCCTCGCAAGGGCCGCCGGAAGCGGATCCGGACGCCCGGCCACTGTGTGCCTCGCACACATACTACTAAACGTCAGTGCACGAGCGTCCATTCCAGGATCACGAGCACCGCCGCGGCCGCGACGACGGCCGCGATCACCGGACGCCACCTGGCCAGAGCGGGAGACGGATCGTCGAAGATCAGCGATCCGAGGGCGATTATCGCGGCTCCGGCCGCCCCGAACAGCGCCGAGCCCAGGACCGCAATGTGCCACAGGTCGTGACCTCGCACGTCAAAGGCCCTCTGCTCAGGCGAGGTTTGCCGAGCGCGGATATGCCACGCCCGGGTCGGTCAGGACGTTGACGAGGTACGGTTCGCCGGAGTCGAACGCCCGGCGAAGCGACCCGGCAAGCGCATCGGGGTCGGTGACGAGCTCGCCCTTTCCGCCGAATGCGGCCATCATCTGGTCGTAACGGATCCCGGGCCGCAGATCCGCGGCCACGCTGTAGCCGTAGAGGGCGTTCATCGGATGCTTCTCGAGGCCCCAGATCCCGTTGTTCCCGACCACGACGACGACCGGCAAGCGAAGCCGCACGAGGGTCTCGAGGTCCATGCCGGAGAACCCGAGGGCCCCGTCGCCGAGGAGCAGGCACACCTGACGGTCGGGATGGGCGAGACGTGCCGCGATGGAATAGCCGGGACCACACCCGAGACACCCAAAGGGGCCGGGGTCGAGCCAGCTTCCTCCGTCGTACGACGCAACCTCGCGTCCGGCGTACGAGACGAAGTCGCCGCCGTCTCCGATCACGATGGCATCGCGCTCGAGGACTTTCGCCAACTCGCCGTATACGCGCATGGGATGGATCGGTGTCTGCGGCGACGCCAACTCGGCTTGTGCGGCGGCGAACCGGATCTCCTCTTCCGACCTCAATAGCTCGACCCACTCTTTGGTGTCGGCGGGCGAAGTCAATGCGTCGGCGAGACCGTCGAAAGTCACGTCGAGCGCTGAACCGATGCCGGCCGCGAGCGGGACGTTGTCGGTGAGCAAGGAGGGATGCGACTCGAGGTGCACGACGTGCGCTCCGGCAACGAACCCCTCTCCGAAGCCGAGCCGGAAGTCCAACGGCGCCCCCGCAACGATGACGAGGTCCGCCTCTTTGAGGGCGCGGGACCGGCTGCGCGCAAAGGCAAGCCGGTGATCGGCCGGAACGCAGCCGCGTCCCTGACCGTTGGCGAATACCGGGATCTCGGCATTTTCGACGAGTCCGCGCAGTGCCGCGTCGGCACGATCGAGCCACACATTCGAGCCGGCGACCAGCACGGGTCGCGCCGCACCCGAGATCAGGCGCGCGACCTCTTCGATCGCGGCGGCGTCGGGCCGCGGGGGCGCGGGCACCTTCAAGGCCGGCACGGATACCTCTGCGGTGCTGAAGATCACGTCGAGGGGAAAGTCGAGAAAGGCGGGGCCCCGGGGCGCGCCGAGAGCATCCGCCGCGGCATCGATCACTCCGGCCGCCACCTGCGCGGGATCCATGATCGTACGAGCCGCCGCCAACGGGTCGACGAACGGGACGTGATCGATCTCCTGCAGCGACCCCTTGCCCCATCGGAAAGCCGGCGCCCGGCCCGCCAGGACCAGCAGCGGCGCGCCGTTGAATCGGGCCTGTGCGAGCGGACTCATGACGTTCGTCACCCCCGGACCCGCAGTGACGGCAGCGACACCCAGATTTCGGGTGAGGCGCGCCCAACCCTCGGCCGCATAGCCCGCCGTCTGCTCATGTCGCACGTCGACGATCCGAATCGAGTCGTTATGACACGCGTCGAATATGGGAAAGATGTGGCCGCCCGACAGCGTGAAGATCTGCTCGACCCCGAGCGCCGTCAACGCCCGCGACACACCGAACCCGCCGTGAAGTTGCTCGCCCATACCCGGAGCCTACCGGCGCGCCGTGAATTCGCTTTGCGTGCCTGTGCTTTCGTGGAGCGAAAGCCGTCGCGCGCAAAGCGCGTTAGTCGCCGTCGAAGCGCCGCCGCGTGACGCCCGAATCTCCGGTCGCGGCGGTTTCGCCCGAGGTCCGCCTGATCTTCTCGTCGTGCTCGTGATCGTGTGCCGCCGGATCAGACGTCCGTTCGTCCGACTCCTCGAGCATCGCGCGCGCCGCGGCGCGTGCTTGATCGATGTTCTCGAAGCCGTTGTCGCGCAGCATCTTCTGGGCCAAGCGCTCGACCCGTTCGTCAGGATGCGTCACGGAGCATCGACCGTCCACGTGTCGCCCGAGAGAAGCAGCTTCTCGAGATCACCCGGCCCCTGCTGCTCGGCGGCGCGCCGCAGTTGATCCTCGAGGGCGTCGCCGTAGACGGGACGGTCGACATCGCGGAAAACTCCGAGCGGAGTCGGCGACGTCGGTCCGGCCGCGAGCCGGCTGAGGGAGAACGCAAGACTGGGGTCGTCTCGATGCTCGTCGTGCACGAGAAGCTTCTCCTCTCCAACGTCGGCGACATCTACGATCTGCAGGGTACCGTCCGGCTTCTGTACGACGCCCTTCGAGTCGTCGGGACCAAAACGAATGGGCTTGCCGTGCTCGAGGTAGACCCGGTTGCCGGAGCCGCCCTTACCCGTCAGCGCGACGAACGCTCCGTCGTTGAAGATGTTGCAGTTCTGGTAGATCTCGACGAACGCACTGCCGCGGTGTGCGGCCGCACGCTTCAATATCTGCGGGAGATGCTTGCGCTCGACGTCGTAGGTCCGGGCAACGAACGTAGCCTCCGACGCGAGCGCAAGGCTGATCGGGTTGAACGGCTGCTCGAGCGAACCAAAAGGCGTCGACTTGGTGATCTTGCCCCGCTCGGAGGTGGGCGAGTACTGGCCCTTGGTGAGGCCGTAGATCTGGTTGTTGAACATCAGGATCTTGAGGTTGACGTTGCGCCGGAGAGCGTGGATGAAGTGGTTGCCCCCGATGGACAACGCGTCGCCGTCCCCGGTCACCACCCACACGTGCAGGTCCGGCCGCGCCGCCGCCACTCCGGTCGCAATCGCGGGCGCGCGACCGTGGATCCCGTGAAGGCCGTAAGTGTTCATGTAGTACGGAAAGCGGCTGGAACAACCGATGCCCGACACGAACACGAACTTCTCGCGAGGGATGGCCAGCTCCGGCATTACCGACTGGACGGCCGCCAGGATCGCGTAGTCCCCACACCCAGGACACCACCTGACCTCCTGGTCGGAAACGAAGTCTGCGCGCTTGAGCGTGGTGACGCCGCCGCTTGCCTCCGTGATGCCCCGGCCCTCTCCCGTCATCTCGTCAGTCATCTAAGTGCTCCTCGATTCGCGCCTCCAGATCTCCCGCTCGGAACGGAAGTCCCTTCACTTGATTGATCGATATCGTCGGGATCAAGAACTCGGCGCGCAGCAACTTCGACAGCTGGCCCATGTTCATCTCGGGGACGATCACGTGATCGAAACGACCGAGCACCTCGCCGGTGTTCTTGGGGAACGGGTTGAGGTGCTTGAGATGGGCGCGCGCGACCTTCCGGCCCCGCGCCCGCAGCCGCCTGACCGCGGCACCGATCGCGCCGTAGGTCGACCCCCATCCGACGACGAGGGTCCGGGCGTCCGTGTCCCCGTCCCACTCGAGCGGGTCGATGTCTTCCTCGATCGCCTTGATCTTCGCGGCGCGCAGCTGCGTCATGAGCTGGTGGTTCTCGGGGTCGTAGGAGATGTTGCCGGTGCCGTCCGCCTTTTCGAGCCCGCCGATGCGATGCTCGAGCCCCGGCGTCCCGGGGATCGCCCAGGGGCGCGCAAGGGTGACGTCGTCCCGCAGATACGGCCAGAAATCCTCGCCCGCATTCGGCTGCGCCGCGAACGAAACGGGGATCTGTGGCAACTTCGCCAGTGCCGGAATCCGCCACGGCTCCGCGCCGTTGGCGAGATAGCCGTCGGACAACAGGATCACGGGCGTCATGTACGTGAGCGCAAGGCGCGCCGCCTCCAACCCCGCCCAGAAGCACGACGGCGGTGAATAGGCGGAGACGATTGGGAGCGGCGCCTCCCCGTGGCGCCCGTACATCGCGTGCAGCAGGTCACTTTGTTCGGTCTTCGTGGGGAGGCCGGTGGACGGACCGCCGCGTTGGATGTTGACCACGATGAGCGGAAGCTCGAGCGCGATCGCCAGCCCGATGGCCTCGCTCTTCAAGTCGAGGCCCGGGCCCGACGTCGTGGTGACGCCGATGTGTCCCGAAAACGACGCGCCGATCGCCATCGAGACCGCGGCGATCTCGTCCTCGGCCTGAATCGTCCGCACCCCGAAGTTCTTGTGGCGGCTGAGCTCGTGGAGCAGGTCGGATGCGGGGGTGATCGGGTAGGACCCGAGGAACAACGGCAGCTTTGCCTGCACTCCCGCGGCGACCAGGCCCAGAGCCAACGCCTCGTTGCCGGTGATCCGCCGGTATCGGCCCGGCGCCAACGTCGCCGGCTTGACGTCGTAGGCGGCGAGCTCCGCCGTTTCCCCGAAAGCATGGCCGGCTTTGAGGGCGGCCACGTTCGCCTGCGCGATCGACGGCTTCTTTGCGAATTTCTTCTCGAGCCACGCGACCGTGGGCTCGAGCGGACGCCCGTACATCCACGAGATGACGCCGAGCGCAAACATGTTCTTGCAGCGTTCGGCCTCTTTCTTGTTGAGATCGGTCTCCTTCACCGCCTCGATGGTCATCTTCGTCATCGGGATCTTGATGAGACGGAACGCGTCGAGGGTCCCGTCTTCGAGAGGATCGGAGGCGTAGCCGACCTTGGCGAGGTTGCGCTTTTCGAACGCATCCTCGTTGGCTATGACGAGTCCCCCACGGATGAGGTCCTTGAGGTTCGCCCGAAGGGCGGCGGGGTTCATCGCGACCAAGACGCCGGGCTGGTCGCCGGGCGTCAGGATGTCGTGATCGGAGAAATGGATCTGGAACGCCGATACCCCGGCGAGCGTGCCGGCCGGGGCGCGGATCTCGGCGGGGAAGTCGGGAAGCGTCGCCAGATCGTTGCCGAAGAAGGCGCTGACGGAGGTGAACCGGTCACCGGTGAGTTGCATCCCGTCGCCGGAATCGCCGGCGAAGCGGATGACGACGCGATCGATTTCTTTGCGGCCGCCCCCCTTCTCCTCGGGAGGCGCGATCTGGGACACCTGGGGAGCCTCCTCCCGGCCGGCCGTGCGGATCGTTCGGACCCGTTGCCCTATAGTCGCACAGCGGGACGTTGGAACCAGCAAGAACTGCAGGTCGTCACGTGGAAAAGGTCTTGCCCACGAGCACGTCCTCGAGGGCGATCCGCACCTCTTCGCCCCGCCGGGTAATCACGGTCACCGCCTCGTCCGCAGCCGCCTGAACCATCCCGATCGCTTCGGAGAACGGGTGGTCCGGATCGTCGTGGAGGCGGTACCTGAGCGAGACCTTCGTCCCGAGCAAACCGCGCCAGAGGGCAGGATCGCGCAGCTCGGCCTCGGTCAGCCGGCGCGCCACGGTCGGCCCAAAAATGCTCGAACTACTCGGCTCTTTCCTCGGACGGCGCGAACGGCGACTCCATCGCCCCACCCGACGCCTCGGGGTGATCCTCGAACCATTGGGCGTTCAGTTGAGTGAAGTTCTGCCACTCGGGTGGGACGTTGTCGGCGGGAAAGATCGCGTCGACGGGGCATGCCGGGAGGCACGCGTCGCAGTCGACGCACTCCTCGGGATGGATGAAAAGCTGCTCCTCGCCCTCGTAGATGCAGTCGACCGGGCATTCGTCGACGCAGGCCCGGTCCTTGACACCGATGCAGGGCTCGGCGATGACGTAGGTCATTTCCGCTCGTCCTCCTGACGGGTTCGAATTCTGTGTAGGCGCGCATCATACCCACGGCGCGGCGGCGCAAGGGGCGGAGAACGGGACCAGTCTCGTAACGATCTCCGAACGGTCCCTGCGGCAAGATAGGCGCATGAAGGACCGTACCGCCGCCCGTCTTGCGTGGCTCGCGTTCGGCGTGACCACGCTCGCTTTTGTCGGGGCGGTTGGCTTTTCCGCCCTTAACGCGATGGGATCGAATGGCTTTGACCGGGATCCCGCGGCCGCCGTCATGGGGCTTGCGATGCTCTCCTTTCCCATCGTCGGCGTGCTCGTTGCCTCACGCCGCCCCCGCAACGCCGTCGGGTGGATCCTCCTCGCCATCGGATTCGTATGGGAGTTCACCATCGGCGTGGCCGAGGGCTACATCCGCTATGCCTACGTCACCGACCCCGGATCGCTGCCGCGGCCCGATGTGGTCGCGGCTCTGTACTCCTCGACGTGGGTGCCGGGAGTGGGATTGATCGGGACTTTTTTGATCCTGTTGTTTCCGAACGGCCGGCTCCCGTCCCAGAGGTGGAGGCCTCTCGCATGGCTCTCCGCCGTCGTCCTGATCGTCCTGACCGTCGCCATGCCGGTTACGCCGGGGACGCTGCGAGAGGTGGCTCAGCTCCCCTACCTCCCCGAGACGCCCAACCCCCTCGGGCTCGACGCGCTGCGGCCGTTGAAGGGGGCGGTGTACGTGATCCTCCCGTTGCTCCCACTGTGCATCCTCGGGTCTGCGGCCGGACTGATCGCGCGGTTCCGCCGCGCGCACGGCAAGGAGCGACTGCAGCTGAAGTGGCTCGCCTTCGGCGCAGGCCTCACCGCCGTGCTTTACCTCACCGCGATCACCTTCTCGGTCGCGTACGACTCGGATTGGAGCGGCAGCGACACCGCCTTATGGCTCACCGTCCTGCAGAACGTCTCCCTCCTCTCGTTCGTCCTGATCCCGGTGGCGGCGGGCATCGCCATCCTGAAATACCGCCTCTACGACATCGACCTGATCATCAACCGCGCCCTCGTCTACGGGGGACTCTCGGCCGCGCTGGCGGCCGTCTACGTCGGCGGGGTGCTGGGGATCGGCGCCGTCGCGCGAGCGGTAACAGGCCAGGCGAGCAACGACGTCGCGGTCGCCGCCTCTACCCTCGCGGTCGCGTCGCTTTTCGGGCCGCTCCGCCGCGGGGTACAGGCGTTTATCGACCGTCGCTTCTACCGGCACAAATACGATGCGGAACAGACCCTCGCGCAATTCGCCGCAACGCTCCGCGACAAGGTCGAACTGGGTTCGCTCAGCGGCGAGCTGCTGGGCGTGGTGAATTCCACCGTGCAGCCGAGCCACGCGTCCCTGTGGCTGAGGCCGCCGGGGGCGCCGCCGTAGTCACCGTTCGGGGCGCGCCGTCCGGAAGTAGACGATGCTCACGTCGTCGCACACGCTGCGGCGGATTTGGACGAACCCGAGCACCTTCTTGCGGCGTAGGTAGATCTCGGCCTCGAATCCCTCGTTGTCCTCGGT
>Ga0247713_1001535_pt1 | contig 11336 bp, 12 predicted proteins | sample 21E_NmetaG_FD_189936 | JGI IMG/M metagenome (GOLD analysis project Ga0247713, IMG submission 189936) | Soil microbial communities from hillslope of Landscape Evolution Observatory, University of Arizona, Oracle, AZ, United States - 2-1-E_N | ecosystem: Engineered > Artificial ecosystem >... | reverse complement strand
CGGCGAGGGTGGGCGTGCCGACGGCACCGTCGACCCGCCCACCCTCGCCGCCGCGGCCCTGGCCGGGGTGTCCGAGGTGTACCGGATCGGGGGCGCCCAGGCCATCGGGGCCATGGCCTACGGCACCGACAGCATTCGCCCGGTCGACGTGATCGTCGGCCCCGGCAACGTCTACGTCGCCCTGGCCCAGCGCGAGGTGGCGGCCGAGGGGGCCGTCGGTGTCTCGTCCGCCTTCGCCGGCCCCTCCGAGGTCGTCGTCGTTGCCGACGCCACCACGCCGGTCGAGTGGGCCGCCATCGACGTCATCGTGCAGGCCGAGCACGGTCCCGACGGCCTGGCCTGGCTCATCACCTGGGACGAAGCGGTGGCCGATCAGGTCACCGAGGCCGTCGGCCGGTTGGTGGCCGAGTCGCCGCGGCGAACGGACATCGAGGCCACCCTGGCCGCCGGCGGCTACGTGGCCGTGGTCGACGGTCCTGAGCAGGCCATGGAGGTGGCCAACCTCATCGCCCCCGAGCACCTCGAGTTGATGTGCGAGCGGCCGGAGTCGCTCCTGTCCCTGGTCCGCCACGCCGGCGCGGTGTTCTGCGGCCCGTGGGCGCCCGCCTCGGTGGGCGACTACCTGGCCGGGCCAAGCCACGTCCTGCCTACGTTCGGGTCCGCTCGTTTTGCCGGCGGCCTTCGGGTCGACGACTTCCTGCGTCACATCCACGCCATTGCCCTCGACGCGGACGCCCTGGCCGGCGTGGCCACCAGCGTGGCCACCCTCGCCGACGCCGAAGGCCTGGCCGCCCACGCCGAGTCGGTCCGGACGCGGCTGAGGTGATCTCTGTTCGAGACGACCTGAGCGAGCTGGAGGGATACCACTCGGCCCAGGTCACAGTCGACGTCCGCCTCAACACCAACGAGTCGCCCTACCCTCCGCCGCAGGCATGGAGGGAGGCGTTCCTCGAGGAGCTGGCCACCACCCCGTTCCACCGGTACCCGGACCGGGAGGCCCAGGCGCTGCGGACGGCCATAGGGGAGCTGCACGGTGTCGGCCCGGAGCAGGTCCTGGCGGGGAACGGGTCCAACGAGGTCATCCAGGCCCTGTGCCTCGCCTACGGCGGGCCGGGGCGCACCGTGGCCGTATTCGAGCCCACGTACGCCCTGCACTCCCACATCCCGCGGATCACCGGCACGGCCGTCGCCGTGGGGGAGCGGCGCGACGACTTCACCCTCGACCCCGCCGAGGTCGAGCGGGTCGTCGCCGATGCCCAGCCGGCCATCACCTTCCTCTGCTCGCCCAACAACCCCACCGGCCGCCTCGACGCCCCCGAGGTCGTCGAGGCCGCGCTGGCTGCCGCCCCCGGGCTGGTGCTGGTCGACGAGGCCTACGCCCAGTTCGCCCCATCGTCGGCCCTCTCGCTTCTGTCGGGCGACCGGCCCCTGGTCGTCACCCGGACCTTCTCCAAGACCTGGTCGATGGCCGCCTGCCGGCTCGGGTATCTGATCGCCCCGGCCGCCATCGTGGCCGCCGCCGAGCGCACCATGCTCCCGTACCACCTCGACGCGCCCACCCAGATCGCCGGTCGTCTGGCCCTGCGCTTCACGGCCGAGATGGAGGCCCGGGTGGCGGCGCTGGTCGCCGAGCGGGAGCGCCTGGCCGCCGCCCTGGCCGCCCTGCCCGTCGATACCTGGCCCTCGGGTGCCAACTTCCTGCTCTTCCGCCCTCGCCACGTCGACGGCCCAACCGTGTGGAAGGGCCTGGTCGAGCGCTCCGTCCTGGTGCGTGACTGCTCGTCGTGGCCCCGCCTCGACGGCTGCCTCCGGGTCACCGTCGGCACCCCTACCGAGGACGACCTTTTTCTCGCCGCCCTCACGGAGGTCCTTGCCTGATGACCCGTCTCGCCACCCGCTCCCGCATCACCAAGGAGACGTCGATCGAGATTCGCCTCGACCTCGACGGCACCGGGCAGACCAAGGTCACGACCGGGCTGCCCTTCTTCGACCACATGGTCGACCAGCTCGGCCGGCACGGCGGGTTCGACCTCGAGCTCACCGCCACCGGTGACCTGCAGGTCGACGCCCACCACACCGTGGAGGACGTCGGCATCGCCCTGGGGGAGTGCTTGCGCGAGGCGTTAGGCGACAAGGCCGGAGTCCGGCGGTTCGCCTCGATGTCGCTGCCCCTCGACGAGGCCCTGGTCGAGGTCGCCCTCGACCTGTCCGGCCGGCCGTACCTCCACTACGAGGTGGAGTCCGGCTCCGAACCGCTGGGCACGCCGCCGTTCGACCCCCAGCTCGCCGAGGAGTTCTGGCGGGCGTTCGCCACGTCGGCGCTGATGACCCTGCACCTCGACCTCAAGCGGGGAAAGAACTCCCACCACATCCTCGAAGCCTCGTTCAAGGCCGTGGCCCGCGCCCTGCGCGACGCCGTGCGGGTCGAGGGCACGGCGGTCCCATCGACCAAAGGCACACTGTGACGGGGATTCTTTGATCGCGGTCCTCGACTACGGGATCGGGAACCTGCGCTCGGCCCAGAAGGCGCTGGAGAAGGTGGGCGCCGACGCAGTGCTCACGGCCGACCCGGCTGACGTGGCCCAGGCCGCGGGCGTCGTCCTGCCGGGCGTGGGCCACGTCGGGCGCTGCCTGGAGGCGCTGCGGGCCAGCGGGCTGGAGGAGCCGGCCAAGGCGGCGATCGACGCCGGCACGCCGTTCCTGGGCATCTGCGTGGGCATGCAGATGCTCTACGACGGCTCCGACGAGGCGCCCGACGTCAAAGGCATGGGCGTCCTGCCCGGCCGCGTCCAGCTCCTGCCCGACGGGGTCAAGCGGCCCCAGATGCAGTGGAACCGGCTCGACCACCGTCCCACGCCGATGCTCGCCGGCATGGAAGACCCGGTCTGGATGTACTTCGTGCACTCGTACGCGCCCGAGATGTCCGACGACGTGGTGGCCACCTGCGATTACGGCGGCCCGGTCGTCGCCGCCGTCCAGCGCGAGAACCTGTGGGCCACCCAATTCCACCCCGAGAAGTCCGGTCCCGCTGGTCTCCGCCTCCTGGCCAACTACGTCGCCTTCTGCTCAGCGGCGCGCTGAGGTGCGCCTGTACCCGGCGATTGACCTGAGGGGCGGCCGGGTGGTCCGGCTGTACCAGGGCGACTTCGACAAGGAGACGGTCTACGGGATGGACCCAGTGGCTGTGGCCGAGGAGTACGCAGCCGCAGGGGCAACGTGGATCCACGTGGTCGACCTCGACGCCGCCCGCACCGGGACCCCCGAGAACCGGCCGGTGATCGCCGCGGTGGCCGCCGCCGTCGGTCCCACGGTGAAGGTCCAGGCCAGCGGAGGTGTGCGCGACCAGGCCTCGGCCGAGGAACTGCTGGCCTGCGGCGTCGACCGGGTCGTCATCGGCACCGCGGCGGTTGAGCACCCCGAGCTGGTCTGGGAGCTGGCCGGCCACCACCAGGTCGCGGTCGGAATCGACACCCGGGGCCGCGACGTCGCGGTACGCGGATGGACCGAGGGCTCCGGGGTCGACCTGTTCGACCTGCTGGCCCGCTTCGCGGACCGGGGCGTGGCCGCGGTCATCGTCACCGACATCAGCCGCGACGCCACGTTGGGCGGCCCCGACCTCGAAGGCCTGGCGTCGGTCCTTGACGCGACGCAGATCCCCGTGATCGCATCCGGCGGCGTCGGGGCTCTCACCGATCTCGAGGCCCTGGCCACGCTGAGGGCGAGCGGCCGGAGCCTCGAAGGAGCCATCGTGGGCAAGGCCCTGTACGAGGGCAACTTCACCGTCGAGGAGGGGATCACCGCATGCGGGCAGTGAGGGTGATCCCGTGCCTCGACGTGGACGCCGGCCGGGTGGTGAAGGGCGTGAACTTCGTCGACCTCGTCGACGCCGGCGACCCGGCCGAGCTGGCCGCCCGCTACGACGCCGAGGGGGCCGACGAGCTGGTCTTCCTCGACATCACCGCCAGCTCAGATGCCCGCAACACCATGGTGGAGGTCGCCCGGCGCACCGCGGAGACCGTCTTCATCCCCTTCGCCGTCGGCGGCGGGATCCGCACTGTCGACGATGCTCGGGCCCTGCTGCGCGCGGGCGCCGACAAGGTCGGCGTCAACACCGCAGCGGTCGACCGCCCGCGGCTCATCGCCGAGCTCGCCGGGGAGTTCGGCGCCCAGTGCGTGGTCGTCGCCATCGATGCGAAGGACAGGCAAGTGTTCACTCACGGGGGCCGCACCCCGACCGGGCTTGACGCGGTGGCCTGGGCCGAGGAGTGCGAGCGGCTCGGTGCGGGGGAGATCCTGCTGACGTCGATGGACCGCGACGGCACCAGGGGCGGCTACGACCTGGAGATGACCCGGGCGGTCTGCGAAGCCACGGGCATCCCCGTCATCGCAAGCGGGGGAGTCGGCACCCTCGACCACCTGGCCGACGGGGCGCTGGCCGGCGGGGCCGACGCCGTGCTGGCCGCGTCGATCTTCCATTTCGGCGAGCACACGATCCGGGAGGCCAAGGCGCACCTGGCGGCCCGGGGGGTGCCGGTCAGGCCTGCTTGACCGGCACCATTACTGTCGAGTCGTGACGGTAGAACCGCGAGTCCTCTCGATCGTGCTGGCTGGCGGCGAAGGGAAGCGACTGTTCCCTCTCACGGCGGACCGGGCCAAGCCGGCCGTACCGTTCGCCGGGCACTACCGATTGATCGACTTCGCCCTTTCCAACCTGGCCAACGCCGGCTACCTGCGCATGGTGGTCCTGACCCAGTACAAGAGCCACAGCCTGGGCCAGCACATCTCCCGCACGTGGAGGATGTCGACGTTGCTGGACACGTACGTGACCATGGTCCCGGCCCAGATGCGCCACGGGCCCCACTGGTTCGCCGGGTCGGCCGACGCCATCTTCCAGAACTTGAACCTGATCGGCGACGACCGGCCCGAGTACATCTGCGTCTTCGGCGCCGACCACATCTATCGGATGGACCCCAAGCAGATGGTGGAGGCCCACATCGCGTCGGGGGCAGGTGTCACCGTCGCCGGCATCCGGGCGCCGCGGTCACAAGCCTCGGCCTTCGGCGTGATCGACCCGGGCGTCGGCACCAAGATCGAGGCCTTCCTCGAGAAGCCTGAGCACCCTCCCGGGCTGCCCGATTCGCCGGACGAGGTCTTCGCGTCCATGGGCAACTACGTGTTCACCACCAAGACGCTGGTCGACGCCGTCACCGACGACTCGGAGGACGAAGAGTCCCGCCACGACATCGGGGGCGACATCATCCCCGCCATGGTGAAGGCGGGCGAGGCCCACGTCTACGACTTCAACACCAACGAGGTGCCCGGCGCCACCGAGCGTGACCGGGCCTACTGGCGCGACGTGGGGACGCTCGACTCCTACTACGACGCCCATGCCGACCTCGTCTCGATCTATCCGGTATTCAACCTCTACAACCGACAGTGGCCGATTTACACGTCGGTCCCGCAGATGCCGCCCGCCAAGTTCGTCCTGGAGGAGGGCGCCCGCACGGGTCGGGCCTTCAACTCCCTGGTGAGCACCGGGTCCATCATCTCCGGCGGCACCGTGCGCAACTCGGTGCTCTCCCCGGGCGTGGTCGTCGACTCCCACGCCCTGGTCGAGGACTCCGTGCTCATGCACGACGTGGTGATCGGGGAGGGGGCCATCGTGCGCCGGGCGATTCTCGACAAGCACGTGGTCGTCCCCCCCGGCGCCCGCATCGGCTGTGACCCCGATGCCGACAGGCGCCGCTTCACCCTGTCACCCAACGGCATCACCGTTCTGGGCAAGGGTCAGATGGTCACCGATCCTTGAGGGGTACCCGCCCGAGGTGTACTTGTAGGCTGGGGGGGTGCCGGTAGTCACTCCCATCTCCGCCCGCGACGAGGATCTCGCCAACGTCACCTTCAACGCGGAAGGCCTGGTCCCGGCCATCGTGCAGGAGGTCGGCACCGGTCAGGTGCTGATGATGGCCTGGATGAACGAGGACTCGCTGCGCCGCACGCTGGAGACGGGGCGCACCTGGTTCTGGAGCCGTTCTCGCCAGGAGTACTGGTGCAAGGGGGAGACCTCGGGCGACCGCCAGTTCGTCCGCGAGGCCTTCTACGACTGCGACGGCGACACCCTGCTGCTCATGGTCGAGCAGGAAGGGCGCGGGGCATGCCACACCGGCGAGCGGAGCTGCTTCTACCGGACACTGGGTTCTTCCGAATGGCAGCGTGCTGCGACCAAGTAGGGCGGACTTCCACGCTCTCGCCGCCGACCACACCGTGGTGCCGGTGTGGCGGGAGGTCGTCGCCGACCTGGAGACGCCCGTCTCCGCGTTCCTGAAGCTGGTCGGGTCGACCGGGAGCGGCTTCCTGCTCGAGTCCGTCGAGAACGGCGACACCTGGGGTCGCTTCTCCTTTGTGGGCCGCGACCCGTCGCTGGTCCTCGTCGCCCGGAACGGGGTCATCGAGGTCGACGGCCGGCTGCCGGAGGGCGTTCCTCTCGACCGGGGCGTGCTCGCCGCCGTCGAGGTCCTGCTCGACGTCTACCGGTCGCCGGTCGTGCCCGACCTGCCCCCGTTGCATGGCGGGGTGGTGGGCTTCCTCGGCTACGACGTGGTGCGTGAGGTCGAGCGGCTCCCTCACCCCCCGCCCGACGACCTGGGCCTTCCCGACGCGGTCCTGTCGGTGATCGGCCACCTGGCCGCCTTCGACCACTGGCGCCAACGGGTCTGCCTCATCGAGAACGTGCTGGTGGGAGAGGGCATGACCCCCGCGGAGCTCGATCGCGCCTACGACATCGCCGCCGCCCGTCTCGAGGTTTCGGCCGCCGACCTCGGCCGGCCCCTCTCCTATGACGCGGCCACGCCGCCCGACCCGTCGGACCCCCTGCCGGAGGTGCGCTCCACGGTGAGGCCCCAGGCGTACTGCGACGCGGTCGAGGTGGCCAAGGAGCACATCCTGGCCGGGGACGTCTTCCAGGTCGTGCTCTCGCAGCGGTACGACCTCGACCTCGACGCCGACCCCTTCGACGTCTACCGGGTGCTGCGCCAGGTCAACCCCAGCCCCTACATGTACTTCCTCCGTCACCCTGAGGTCACGGTGGTCGGCTCGTCGCCGGAGCCCATGGTGCAGCTACGAGACAACAAGGTGGTGTCCCGCCCCATCGCCGGCACCCGCCGCCGCGGCCGCACCCCCGAAGAGGACCGTCGCCTGGGCGGCGAGCTCATCGAGCACCCCAAGGAGGTAGCCGAGCACATCATGCTCGTCGACCTGGCCCGCAACGACGTCGGGCGGGTGGTGCGCTTCGGCACCGAGACGGTCGACGAGCTGATGACGCTGGAGCGCTACAGCCACGTCATGCACCTGACGTCGCAGGTGTCCGGCGAGCTGAAGCCGGGCAAGGGCCCCATCGACGTCCTGCGGGCGACCCTGCCGGCCGGCACCGTATCGGGCGCCCCCAAAGTGCGGGCCATGGAGATCATCGACTCGCTGGAGCCGACCAAGCGAGGCCCGTACGCCGGGGTGGTCGGCTACCTGGACTTCTCCGGCAACCTCGACACCGCCATAGCCATCCGGACCATGCTGGTGGCCGCCGACGGCCGGGCCTCGGTGCAGGCCGGCGCCGGTATCGTGGCTGACAGCGATCCCCGAGCCGAAGACGAGGAGTGCCGCAACAAGGCGGCCGCCCTGCTCGCCGCCGTGCCCGCCGCCCGTCGCATGCGCGCCCGACCGATAGAGGAGCCGGCTCCTGCCCCCTGACCTGTCCAGCCTCACCACTGACTACGAAGCCTTCCGATCGTCCGCTGGCGCGGTCCGACTGCCACGCGACTTCGTGCGGGCCACCGGGCCGGATGTGATCACCTTCTTGCAGGGACAGCTTTCCCAGGACATCGCCGGCCTCGCCCTCGACGGTTCGACCTGGGCCCTGCTCCTACAGCCGCAGGGCAAGGTGGTGGCCCTCCTGCGGGTGCTGCGCGTGGGGGAGGAGGAGTTCGTGCTGGAGACCGACGCCGGCTTCGGCGAGGCGGTGGTCGAGCGGCTCAACCGGTTCAAGCTGCGGGTCAAGTGCGACCTCGACCCGCTGGCGTGGCGGTGCCTCGCCGTGCGGGGCCCGCGGTCACATGAGCTGGTCGAGGGTGGCGTTGTGGCCGACTGGCCCGGCCTGGCGGGCGTCGATCTGGTGGGCGAGTCGCCGGTGGCGCCGGACGGGGTGCCCTTGTGCTCGCTGGAGGCCTACGAGGCGGTGCGGATAGAGGCCGGCATCCCGGTCATGGGCCGCGAGCTCGACGAGGGCACCATCCCGGCCGAAGCCGGCGTAGTGGACATGTCGGTCAGCTTCACCAAGGGCTGTTACACCGGCCAGGAGCTGGTGGCCCGGATCGACTCACGGGGGGGCAACGTCCCCCGCCGGTTGCGAGGGGTGATCCTGCCGGACGACGCGTCGCCGCCCGCCGAGGCCACGGTCCAGGCCGACGGTAAGGAGGTGGGCCGCATCACGAGCGTGGCCTTCTCACCCCGCCTGGGAGCCTCGGTCGCTCTGGCCTACGTGCGACGCGCCGTCGAGCTGCCAGCCGAGGTGGTGGTCGAGTGGGACGGTGGTTCGTCGCCCGCCCGCGTCGAGGCACTGCCGCTGGTGCCGTGATCGTGCGCCGCCTGTCGTTTGTCTCTATCGGAGTGCTCGCCCTGCTCGGGGCCGCCTGCAGCGGCCCCGAGCGCAAAGCCGCGCCGGCCACCACGGTGCCGACGACCGCGTCCACCACGTCGACGACCGTCCCGGCGACGACCACCTCCACAACGTTGCAGCCGACGACCACCGTCACCACCCTGCTCCAGATGGGACCGGGCGACGCCAGCATCGGCGGCACGGTTGTCGGCCCGGCGGGGCCGGTCGACGGGGCCACGGTGCACATCGAACGGCTGGTGGGCAAGCTCACCGCCGCCACCGAGCTCACGACCGCCGGCGGCGGCTCCTGGAACATGCCCTCACTCCTGGGCGGCGCCTACCGGGTACGGGCGTTCAAGGCGCCGGACCTCGGCCAGTCGCCCGTGGAGACGTTCTTCCTGGCCGCCAACGAGCGGAAGACCCTCGACCTCCGGCTCCCAGCGGTCGGCGGCGAGCGGATCGCGGCCACGGTGAACCCGAATCCCCCTCGCGTGGGCCAGCCGGCGTCGGTCACCATCCAGATCGGAGTCGGCCGGGTGGACGCCCAGGGCAAGTCGTCGATCACCCCCCGACCGGGCTTGGTCATAAGCCTCGCGGGCGGGCCGGGGATCGTGGTGGAGTCGGCGCCGCAAGTGGCCACCGACGCCAACGGCTCGGCCGCCTGGAACATCCGGTGCTCGGCCGAGGGGGCCAGCACGGTGACGCTCACGGTGAACAACGGCGTGACCACCGTGAAGCTCCCCCCGTGCATCGCAGGCCCGCCGCCGACTCCAACCGCCACCACCACAGCCCCACCCCGATAGGCACCGCGCGTCGCCGGGCGAACTGGGCACCCTTTACCAGTCCTGGTCTGGCAAACGGTGCCCAGTTCATGCCGCCCGAGCCCGCCGCAGCATCGCGACCAGCTCGTCGGGCGCGTCGACCATGTCCTCCCAGGTGATCGGGACGATCCGCCATCCGATCGACAGAAGGTCGCGATTGCGGATGCGGTCGCCGGACCCATGCCAGCCGCCCGGCGTGGTGCCGGTAGCTGTCTGCTTCAAGGGCGAGACGGAGATCGGGCCAGGCGAAGTCGAGATAGGCCTTGCCCCCACTGGGGAGCGCCACCTCGAACTGGGGCACGGGCAGGGGCAGGCCACTGCGGTTGAGAAGAGCCAACAGCCGCCGCTCGAACTCGCTCTGGGTCCACCTTGGAGCGTTGGCCCGGGCGTCGAGCAGTTCGTGGAGGACAGCAGTGCCCCGTCGCCCTCGCTTGCTTGCGGCATCCAGCCGGCGCTGGAGCTGGGCGCAGCTGACGAGGCCTCGAAGGAGAGCGTCGTCCAGAGCAGACTCGAGCAGCCGGACTGGGACGACGGCCGCCAACCCCAAGATGGTCGCCGGTGCGCGCGTGCGCGGGATGCCGTCTCGAACCTCCACATCGGCGGGAGTCAGGTAACCAAGCCGATGGATGACGATCTTCGGGGGGCGCGGCGCCCGCTCTCGACCGACCGAGACCTCGACCCGCGGATCGATGCCGGAAAGGCCATGGAGGAACGCGGCCCGATGCGACGCAACGGCGCCTGGTCCGCAAGCCAGGGTCGCAGCCATGATCCGCTGATGCCAGGTGGCGGGTGCGCTGGACAGGCGATAAACGCCGGCGTGCACGGTCACAAGGAGGCCTTTCACCAGCCGGTGTTCGGCGACATAGCGCGGGACCTCTGCCTCGAGCAGTTGCCTTCGGCTGACCACACCGTGCTGCCCAGCGGCGATCTCGGCGAGGATCCGGTCGGCGTCCACGGGCACCAGCAAACCAGGGGGGTGTGACAACTACGCTCCCAGGCAATGGGAACCGTGCTGGACCGCATCGTCGCTGCCCATCGCGAGGCGGCGGCTGCCGACACGCGAGATCTCGAGCAGTTGAAAGAGGAGGCGGCGGCTGCGCCGCCGGCCCGCAAGTTCCGCAAGGGCTTGGGGCACTACGGGATCACCGTGATCGCCGAGATCAAGCGGCGGTCACCCTCGAAGGGCGACCTGGCCCCCGGCCTCGATCCGGCCGCGATGGCCAAGACGTACGAGGCGGCGGGCGCCTCGGCCATCTCCGTGCTCACCGACGAGGAGTTCTTCGGCGGGTCTCCGGGCGACCTCACGGCGGCCCGGGCGGCGGTGAGCATCCCCGTGCTCCGCAAGGACTTCACCGTCGACGAGCGCGATGTCTGCGACGCGCGGATCATGGGCGCCGATGCCGTCCTGCTCATCGTGGCCGCCCTGACCGACGACGAGCTGAAGCGCTTCCACGCGCTGACGGCCGAGCTGGGGATGGCCGCACTGGTGGAGGTCCATGACGAGGCCGAAGTGGCGCGGGCCGTGGTCATCCACGCCGACCTGATGGGGGTGAACCAGCGCGATCTGAACACCTTCGAGGTCGACCGGGGCCGGGCGTTGCGGCTGAGCCGCACCATCCCCAGCGGCGTGGTGAAGGTGGCGGAGTCGGGCATCGACGATGCCGAAGACCTGGTCCGCCTTCGCGACGCCGGCTACGCGGCGGCGCTGGTGGGCGAGCACCTGTTGACGGCCCCGGACCCCGGGGAAGCATTGCGGAAGCTGAGAGGAGAGACCACGTGAGCACGATCGACCGTTGGACGTTGCCCGCAGACCGCGTCCCTGAGGCGTGGTTCAACGTCGTCCCCCACCTGCCCACCCCGCTGCAACC
>Ga0247713_1001534_pt1 | contig 11343 bp, 13 predicted proteins | sample 21E_NmetaG_FD_189936 | JGI IMG/M metagenome (GOLD analysis project Ga0247713, IMG submission 189936) | Soil microbial communities from hillslope of Landscape Evolution Observatory, University of Arizona, Oracle, AZ, United States - 2-1-E_N | ecosystem: Engineered > Artificial ecosystem >... | reverse complement strand
CGCCTGCACCGGCTGATTGCCGGCGCGCTGCGCTAGCGCGGAAGCAGCGCTCGCCGGTGTTGCGAGCACAGAGCGCCTGCCCTAAAGCGCCGCCAAGCCACGAGCCCCTTGGAGTCCTGCTTGTCCAGCGTCGCATTCGGCTACCTGCCGATCCTCATCTTCCTTGCGGTCGCGCTGACGCTGTCGGTGGGGTTCGTCGCCGTGCCGATGCTGGTCTCGCGATTGACGGGCGCACATCGGCCGAACGCTGAAAAGCTCAGCGAATATGAGTGCGGCTTCCCGGCGTTCGAGGACACGCGCGCCCAGTTCGACGTGCGCTTCTACCTGGTCGCGATCCTGTTCATCATCTTCGACCTGGAGGCTGCCTTCCTGTTTCCCTGGGCGGTCAGCCTTGACGGCACCGGCTGGTACGGCTGGATCGGCATGATGGTGTTCCTCGCCGAGCTTGCCCTGGGCCTCGCTTATGCGTGGAAGAAAGGGGCGCTCGAATGGGAGTGATGCTGGGCCGCGACGACGCGCCCCTGCCCACCGAGGACGAGATCGCCCGCGCCGCCGGGCTGCTCCCGGGCGACGTCGACATGAAGCAGTTCGAGGCGATGCGCGAGGAGCTCGACAGGAAGGGCTTCCTGGTCGCCAAGAGCGAGGACCTGTTCACCTGGGCGCGGACCGGCAGCCTGTGGTGGATGACCTTCGGCCTCGCCTGCTGCGCGGTCGAGATGATCCATGTGAACATGCCGCGCTATGACCTTGAAAGGTTTGGCGTTGCGCCGCGCGCCAGCCCGCGCCAGTCGGACGTGATGATCGTCGCCGGCACGCTTTGCAACAAGATGGCTCCGGCGCTTCGCAGGGTCTATGACCAGATGAGCGAGCCGCGCTACGTGATCTCGATGGGCAGCTGCGCCAACGGCGGCGGCTATTATCACTACAGCTATTCGGTGGTCCGGGGTTGCGACCGGATCGTGCCGGTCGACATCTACGTTCCAGGCTGCCCGCCGAGCGCCGAGGCCCTGCTCTACGGCATCCTGCAATTGCAGCGGAAAATCCGCCGCGAAGGCACGATCGAGCGCTAATGCTCAGCTCGCACGTCCCCCGCACCGCCTCGAACGAAGGCGTGGTCGACGCCGCCAGGGCGGTGGCCGGCGCCGCCCTGCTCGACGTGCACGAGCATGTCGGCGAGGTGACCCTGATTGTCGAGCGCGACAGCATCGTCGAGGTGCTCCGCGCGCTGCGCGACACTCCCGGGCTCGAATATCAGCAGCTGATGGAGATCGCCGGGGTCGACTATCCGGACCGGGCGGAGCGGTTCGAGGTCGCTTACCACCTGCTCTCGCTGACCATGAACCGCAGGATCCGGGTCAAGCTGTCGACCGACGAGGCCACTCCGGTGCCGACCGTCACCGGCCTGTGGCCGGTCGCCGGCTGGCTGGAGCGGGAAGTGTTCGACATGTATGGCGTCGGCTTCGCCGGCCACCCGGACCTGCGGCGCATCCTCACCGACTATGGCTTCGAAGGCCACCCGTTCCGCAAGGACTTCCCGCTGACCGGTCATGTCGAGATGCGCTATTCCGAGGCCGAGAAGCGCGTCGTCTATGAGCCGGTGGCGCTGCCGCAGGACTTCCGCACCTTCGACTTCCTGATGCCCTGGCAGGGTCCCGAGTACCGCCTTCCGGGCGACGAAAAGGCGGAGCCGCAGGCGCCTGGCGGGCCGACCCCGGCCCCTGCCACCGGCGCTCCTCCGGCCGTCGAGCCCAAGGCTGCGGCTGCCGGCAAGTTCGGCCCTCCGGGTCTCGCTGACCAGGGCGGCGGCAAGCCGGCCGATGATGCCGCCCATGCCGAGGCATTGAAGTCCAATGCGGAAAAAGCGGCGCAGGAGGTCAGCAAGCCCAGCGACGTGCCGGATCCCAAGCCGACCGATGCTGGCCGTCGCAAGCCCGGTGGAGGCGCAGCATGAGCGACACGCGCACCGTCGACGTCACCATGGGCGCGGCGGCGATCGACCGCAGCGACGACGCCGCGCCCGGTAATTACACGATCAACTTCGGGCCGCAGCACCCCGCCGCCCATGGCGTGCTGCGCCTGATCCTCGAGCTCGACGGCGAGATGGTAGAGCGGGTCGACCCGCACGTCGGCCTGCTCCACCGTGGCACCGAGAAGTTCATCGAATACAAGACCTACGCGCAATCGATCCCTTATTTCGATCGGCTCGATTACTGTTCGCCAATGGCGATGGAGCACAGCTTCGTGCTCGCCATCGAGAAGTTGATGGGTCTCGAGGTGCCGATCCGGGCCCAGTACATCCGTACCTTGATGGCGGAGCTGACCCGCATCAAGAACCACATGCTCAACCTGGGCGCCCACATCATGGACGTGGGCGCGATGACCCCGAACTTGTGGCTGTTCGAAATCCGCGAGGATTTGATGCAGCTTTACGAGCATGTGTCGGGCGCGCGGATGCACGCCAATTACTTCCGCGTCGGCGGCGTCAACCTCGACATCCCGCCAAGGGTGCTCGACATGATCGGCGAGTTCCTCGACAACCGCCTCAAGCTGTTCGAGGACGCCATCAGCCTGGTCGCGGACAACCGCATCTTCAAGCAGCGCAACGTCGATATCGGCAAGGTGTCGAGGGACGACGCGATCGCCTGGGGCTTTTCGGGCCCGATGATCCGCGCCGCCGGGGTCCCCTGGGATATCCGCCGCTCGCAGCCCTATGAAGTCTACGAGCGCATGGAATTCGATGTGCCCGTAGGCACCAACAGCGACTGCTACGACCGCTTCATGGTGCGGGTCGAGGAAGTGCGGCAGAGCTGGCGCATCGCCCGCCAGTGCCTGAAGGAATTGCCGGAGGGACCGGTGGGCACCCTCGACCGCAAGGTGTACCCGCCGCCGCGCGGGGAGATGAAGACCTCCATGGAGGCGCTCATCCACCACTTCAAGCTCTACACCGAGGGCTTCCACGTGCCCGCCGGCGAGGTCTATGTCGCGACCGAGAGCCCGAAGGGCGAGTTCGGCGTCTATCTGGTCGCCGACGGCACCAATCGGCCCTACCGCTGCAAGATCCGCCCGACCGCCTTCAGCCATCTCCAGGCGATGGACTTCATGATGAAGGGGCACATGCTCGCCGACGTCACCGCGGTCCTGTCGGCGATCGACGTCGTCTTCGGCGAGTGCGACCGCTGATGGCCGGCCACGCATCCATCATCGACGACCCCGAGGTCCGGGCGCGCTGGGAAGGATTCCAGTGGACGGACGAGAACGCCCGCACGGCGCGGGAGATCATCGCCCGCTACCCGGAGGGACGGCAGGTCTCCGCGGTGATCCCGTTGCTTGACCTTGCCCAGCGGCAGGTCGGCGCCGAGACGCAGACGCAGGGCTGGCTGCCGATCCCGGTGATGGAGTTCGTTGCGCGCGAGCTCGAGACGACGCCGATCCGCGTGCTCGAGGTCGCGACCTTCTACTCGATGTTCAATTTGGCTCCGGTCGGGCGCTTCCACGTCCAGGTGTGCGGGACGACCCCGTGCATGCTCAGGGGCTCGGACGACGTGCTCGACGCCTGCTACAAGCGCGGGCTCAAGAAGGGACACACGACCGCCGACGGCCTGTTCACCCTCAACGAGGTCGAGTGCCTCGGCGCCTGCGCCAACGCGCCGATGGTCCAGATCAACGACGACAATTACGAGGACCTCACCGCCGACAGCATGGGCGCGATCCTCGACGCGCTCGCCGCCGGCCAGGCGCCGAGGCCCGGGCCGCAGATCGAGCGGCAGACCAGCTGCCCCGTGGGCGGCCCGACCACGCTGAGGAAGATGGCCGAGCGCAACTACGACTATCGCCCGCAGTGGGGCGGGGCAGCAGCGGGGGAGGGCGCCTGATGGAGATCATGGGCGTCATCATCGCGGTCGTCGCGGCCTTCCTGGTGTTCCGCTTCATCACCGGCATGATCAAGTTCGTCGTGCTGGGGCTGATCCTGCTCGCGGTCTTCTACTTCATGACCGGGGGCTTCGGCGCATGAGCAGCACCGGCCCGATCGCGGACAAGGACCGCATCTTCACCAACGTCTACGGCTTCCAGTCGCCCGACCTCAAAGCGGCGAAGCAGCGCGGCGACTGGGACGACACCGCCAGGTTGATGCAGATCGGCCAGGACGCAATCATCGACGTGATCAAGGAAAGCGGCCTGCGCGGGCGCGGCGGCGCCGGCTTCCCGACCGGCATGAAGTGGAGCTTCATGCCCAAGGAGCCCAAGCCCGGCAAACCCAATTTCCTGGTGATCAACGCGGACGAGTCCGAGCCCGGCAGCTGCAAGGACCGCGAGATCATCCGCCACGACCCGCACAAGCTGGTCGAAGGCGCCTTGATCGCGGGCTTCGCGATGCGCGCACGGGCGGCCTATATCTACATCCGCGGCGAGTTCATCCGCGAGGCCCAGGCGCTGGAGCGGGCGGTTGCGGAAGCCTATGCGGCCGGGCTGCTCGGCAAGAATGCCGCCGGCTCCGGCTACGACTTCGACCTGTTCGTCCACCGCGGGGCCGGGGCCTACATCTGCGGCGAAGAGACGGCGATGCTCGAAAGCCTCGAGGGCAAGCAGGGCAAGCCGCGCCTCAAGCCTCCGTTCCCCGCCGGCGCCGGCCTCTACGGCTGCCCGACCACGGTCAACAATGTCGAGAGCATCGCGGTGGTGCCGACCATCCTTCGCCGCGGCGCCGCCTGGTTCAAGAGCTTCGGACGCGAGAAGAACGAGGGCACCAAGCTGTTCCAGATCAGCGGCCACGTGAACGCGCCCTGCGTGGTCGAGGAGAGCATGTCGATCAGCTTCCGCGAGCTGATCGACCGCCACGCCGGCGGCATCCGCGGCGGCTGGGACAATTTGCTCGCAGTGATCCCGGGCGGCTCGTCGGTGCCGCTGGTGCCGGCGCACGAGATCATCGATGCGCCGATGGATTTCGACGGCCTCAAGGCGCTCGGCTCCGGCCTCGGCACCGCGGCGGTGATCGTCATGGACAAGTCCACCGACATCGTCCGCGCGATCAGCCGGCTGAGCTATTTCTACAAGCATGAGAGCTGCGGCCAGTGCACTCCGTGCCGCGAGGGCACCGGCTGGATGTGGCGGACCATGGAGCGGCTGCGCGAAGGCGACGCCACGGTCGAGACCATCGACAAATTGCTCGACGTCACCAAGCAGGTCGAAGGCCATACCATCTGCGCACTTGGAGACGCGGCCGCCTGGCCGATCCAGGGGCTGATCCGCCACTTCCGGCCCGAGCTGGAGCGCCGCATCGCCGAGCGCGCCGGCCGCACGATGCTGGAGGCGGCGGAATGAAGTTCATCATCACCATCGCTTTGCTGCTGGTGCTCGCGGTCGCCGCGTTGATGCTGCTGCGGCCGTCGGGCCCGCGCGTCACCGAAATCGAGCGCCGACGCGAGATCGACGACGAGGATCGCCGCTGATGCCCAAGGTCATTGTCGACGGCGTCGAGATTGAGGTGCCCCAGGGCGCGACCGTGCTGCAGGCGTGCGAGCTTGCCGGCAAGGAGATCCCGCGCTTCTGCTACCACGAGCGGCTCAGCATTGCCGGCAATTGCCGCATGTGCCTGGTCGAGGTGGCGCCGGGGCCTCCCAAGCCGCAGGCGAGCTGCGCTCTGCCCGCCGCCGACGGCCAGACGATCAAGACCGACACGCCGGTGGTGAAGAAGGCGCGCGAGGGGGTGATGGAGTTCCTGCTCATCAACCACCCGCTCGACTGCCCGATCTGCGACCAGGGCGGGGAGTGCGACCTCCAGGACCAGGCCATGGCCTACGGCCGCAGCTTCTCGCGCTTCGATGAGAACAAGCGGGCGATCGACGACAAATATATGGGCCCGGTCATCAAGACTTCGATGACCCGCTGTATCCAGTGCACGCGTTGCATCCGCTTTTCGGAAGAGGTCGCCGGCGTGCCCGAGGTCGGCATGCTGTGGCGTGGCGAGGACAGCCAGATCACCTCCTATCTCGAGCGCGCGGTGACGACCGAGCTCAGCGGCAACCTCGGCGACGTCTGCCCGGTCGGCGCATTGCTCCAGAAGCCGCAGATCTTCGAGATGCGCCCGTGGGAGCTGCGGCGCGTCCCCGGCATCGACGTCATGGACGCGGTCGGCTCCAACATCCGCCTCGACGTCCGCCAGCGCCAGGTGATGCGCATCCTGCCGCGCATCAACGAGGACGTGAACGAGGAGTGGATCCACGACAAGACGCGCCACCACGTCGATGCGCTCGTCCGCGACCGGCTTGACCGGCCGTGGGTGCGCGAGAAAGGCAAGCTGCGCGCGGCGAGCTGGACGGAGGCGCTCGAGATCTTCGCCAAGAGGCTGAAGAAAGCGGGCCCGAGCGTCGCCGCCATCGCCGGCGACCTGCTCGATGCCGAGACCATGTACGCGGCGAGAAAGCTGCTCGAGGTCCACGGCTCCAGCCTGCTCGAGGGACGGCAGACCGGCCTTGCCTATGACACGTCGAGCCTGTCGGCAGTCGCCTTCAATTCGACCATATCCGGCATCGAATATGCCGACGCGGTGCTGCTGGTCGGCACCAACCCGCGCTGGGAAGCGCCGCTCGTCAACACGCGCCTTCGCAAGGTCGAGCGCAAGGGCGGCAAGATCTTCGGCATCGGGCCCGAGGTGGATCTCGGCATGCGGGTCGAGTGGCTTGGAGACGATTTGAAGCTGCTGGGCAAGCTGCCCAAGGCGGTGACGGAGGCCTTCGCTTCGGCCCAGAAGCCGGCGGTGATCGTCGGTCCCGGTGCGCTGGCGGCCAACGCGCTCGGCGCGGCGCTGGCGCTGGTGGAGCCGCTGGGGCTGATCAGGGGTGAGTGGAACGGCTTCAACGTCCTTCACACCGCCGCCTCACGCATGGCCGGACTGATCCTCGGCTATGCCCAGCCAGGGGGCATCGCCGATATCGAAGCCGCGGCTCCGCAGCTGGTGCTGCTGCTGGGTGCGGACGAGGTGGCGCCGGACCGCTTCGCCGCCGCGTTCAAGGTGTACATCGGCCACCACGGCGACGCCGGTGCGAGGCAGGCGGACCTGGTGCTGCCGGCCGCCGCTTATGCCGAAAAGCATGGCACCTACGTCAATCTCGAGGGCCGTGTGCAGCGCGCCGAGCGGGCGGTCTTCCCGCCGGGTGAGGCGCGCGAGGACTGGTCGATTTTCCGGGCCGTGTCGGGGCTGCTGAAGACTCCGCTGCCGTTCGACGACTTCCACCAGCTCCACGCAGCCATGACCGCCGAATTCCCCCAGCTCGGCCGTGACGGGCTGATCGACCTGCCGTGGGCACCGCCGTCCCTCGACAGCAAGGCGCAGGGGACGGTCCGCTATCCCATCGCCGACTTCTATCTGACCAACGCCATCTGCCGCGCGAGCCCGACCATGCACCGTTGCTCCGAAGAGCTGGTCCACGGTCGCGCCCAACTGCTGGAGGCGGCGGAATGACCGCGACCTTCCAGTCCTGGGGCCTGACCTACGAATGGTCGTGGTTCCTCGCGACCCTCGCCGGGATCCTGCTGATTGCTCTGCCGCTGATGCTGGCGGTGGCGATGATCATCTACGCCGATCGCAAGATCTGGGCGGCAATCGCGCTTCGCCGCGGTCCCAACGTGGTCGGCCCGTTCGGACTGCTGCAGAGCTTCGCCGACGGGCTCAAGGTGTTCCTCAAGGAAACCATCATTCCGACCAGCGCCAACAAGGGGCTGTTCCTGATTGCCCCGGTGGTCAGCTTCACCGTCGCCTTGATCGTGTGGGCAGTGATCCCGTTCGACGTCGGCGTGGTGCTCGCCGACATCAATGTCGGGCTGCTCTACGTGCTCGCCGCCTCTTCACTCGGCGTCTACGGCGTGATCGTCGCGGGCTGGGCGTCCAACTCCAAATATCCCTTCTACTCGGCGCTTCGCGGCGCCGCGCAGATGGTCAGCTACGAAGTTTCGATCGGCTTCGTCCTGATTAGCGTCGTCCTCTACGCCAACACCTTCAACCTCACCGCCATAGTGCTTGCCCAGCAGGGGCATGTCTTCGGCCTGCTCAACGGCTTCGGCTTCAATCCATTGCTGTTCCCGATGGCGGTGGTGTTCCTGATCAGCTCGATGGCCGAGACCTTCCGCACGCCGTTCGACCTCACCGAGGCGGAGAGCGAACTCGTTGCCGGGTTCCAGACCGAATATAGCTCGATGAGCTTCGCGCTCTTCTGGCTCGGCGAATATGGCAACGTCATCCTGATGTGCGCGCTCAACGCGCTGCTGTTCTGGGGGGGCTTCCTGCCGCCGCTCAACATCGACCTCATCCCCTGGTTCGATATTCCGGGCATTATCTGGCTGTTCGCCAAGATGATGTTTTTCTTCTTCGTGTTCAGCTGGGTGCGGGCGACGGTGCCGAGGTACCGCTATGACCAATTGATGCGGCTCGGCTGGAAGGTCTTTCTGCCGCTCAGCATCATCTTCGTTGTCATCATCTCGGGCTGGCTGATGCTCACCCGCTATGGAGCCGCCGCATGATCGCCCAGTGGCTGAAATCGTTCACGCTGTGGGAGTTGCTGAAAGGGCACGCGCTGACCCTGAAGTACTTCTTCAAGCCCAAGGCGACGATCAACTATCCTTACGAAAAGGCGCCGCAGAGCCCGCGCTTCCGCGGCGAGCATGCGCTTCGCCGCTATCCCAATGGCGAGGAGCGCTGCATCGCGTGCAAGCTGTGCGAGGCGGTGTGCCCGGCGCTGGCGATCACCATCGAGGCCGAGCCGCGCGAGGACGGCAGCCGCCGCACCACCCGCTACGACATCGACATGGTCAAGTGCATCTATTGCGGGCTGTGCCAGGAGGCATGCCCGGTGGATGCGATCGTCGAGGGGCCGAACCTGGAGTTCGCGACAGAGACCCGCGAGGAATTGTTGTACGATAAGGCCAAATTGCTCGCGAACGGCGACCGCTGGGAACAGGCGATCGCCGCCAACCTTGCCGCCGACGCGCCATATAGATAATGGCCGCGGCGTTTCACCAGCACCCGTTCGCCCTGAGGAGGGGGCGAGCTTGTCGAGGACCCGTCTCGAAGGGTCTTGCTGCGTCCTTGGAGACGCCGCTTCGACTTCGCTCAGCGGCTCCTCAGGATGAATGGCCTTCAATAGTTCGGACCCGCCGCCCGGCATGATCGCGCTTTTCGCCTTCTATCTGTTCGCGACCGTCACCATCGCTTCTGCGGTGGCGGTGATCTTCGCGCGCAACCCGGTGCACAGCGTACTGTGGCTGATCCTCGCCTTTTTCAACGCGGCCGGGTTGATGCTGCTGGCGGGCGCCGAGTTCATCGCCATGCTGATGGTCATCGTCTATGTCGGCGCGGTCGCGGTGCTGTTCCTGTTCGTGGTGATGATGCTCGATGTCGACTTCGGGTCGCTGCGTTCGGGCGTGACCCGCAACCTGCCGTTCGGCCTGATCCTGGCGCTGGTGCTGCTTGGCGAGATCTTCATCGCGGTCAGCGCCTGGCGCGCCGGCCCGGCGCTCGCAGGCGCCGCCGAGCAGGCGGGCCCCGACCGCCCCAATATCGTCGCCTTGGGCGAACTGCTTTACAGCCGCTATCTGTTTCCGTTCGAGCTCGCCGGCTTGATCCTGCTGGTGGCGATGGTCGGCGCCATCGTCCTGACGCATCGCAGCCGCGGGGAGGGCAGCCGCCGCCAGAAGGCGTCTCGCCAGATCGCCCGGCGGCCGGAAGACGCGGTGCGCAACCTCAATCCGCAGAGCGGGCAGGGGGTGAAGCTGTGATCAGGCGCTGCGTGCAAGGACGCCGATCATGATCGGCTTGGCCCATTACCTGACCGTCGCCGCGGTGCTGTTGGTGCTCGGCGTGCTCGGTATCTTCCTCAACCGGCGGAACATCATCCTGATGCTGATGGCGATCGAGCTCATCCTGCTTGCCGTCAACATCAACCTGGTCGCTTTCTCCTCATTCCTCGGCAATCTCGACGGGCAGGTTCTTGCGATGTTCGTGCTGACCGTGGCCGCCGCAGAGGCGGCGATCGGGCTTGCCATCCTGGTCATCTTTTTCCGGCGCCGCGGCTCGATCGCGGTCGACGACGTCAACCGGATGCGCGGCTGATGCACCCGCTGACCCTCATCGTCTTCCTGCCCTTGCTCGCGGCTCTGGTCGCCGGCCTCGGCGGGCGCTGGATCGGCAATCTGCCTGCCAAAGTCATCACCACCGGCGCCTTGTTCGCCTCGGCTGCGCTGAGCTGGCCGATCTTCTTCGACTATCTCGCCGGCGACGGCCAGGCGACGGTGGTCCCGGTGCTAGAGTGGATTCGCTCGGGCGATCTCCAGGTCGACTGGTCGCTCCGCCTCGACACCCTGACCGCCGTGATGCTGGTGGTGGTGACCACCGTGTCCAGCCTGGTCCACCTGTACAGCTGGGGCTACATGGAAGAGGACCCGGGCCAGCCCCGCTTCTTCGCCTATCTGTCGCTGTTCACCTTCGCGATGCTGATGCTGGTGACCGCCGACAACCTCGTCCAGATGTTCTTCGGCTGGGAGGGCGTCGGGCTCGCGTCCTATCTGTTGATCGGCTTCTGGTATCACAAGCCGTCGGCCAATGCTGCCGCGCTCAAGGCCTTCGTCGTCAATCGCGTCGGCGACTTTGGCTTCTCGCTGGGGATCTTCGGCACGTTCGTGGTGTTCGGAACGATCTCGATACCGGCAATCCTCGAAGCCGCCCCGGCAATGGCAGGCTCGACCATCGGCTTTGCCGGGATGCGGGTCGACACCATGACCTTGCTGTGCCTGCTGCTGTTCGTCGGCGCGATGGGCAAGTCGGCGCAGCTCGGGCTCCACACCTGGCTGCCCGACGCCATGGAAGGCCCGACGCCGGTCAGCGCCCTGATTCACGCCGCGACCATGGTGACTGCCGGCGTGTTCATGGTCTGCCGCCTGTCGCCGATGTTCGAGGCCAGCGAAACGGCGCTGGCGGTGGTCACCTTCGTCGGCGCGGCGACCGCCATCTTCGCGGCGACCGTCGGCACCAGCCAGAACGACATCAAGCGGGTGATCGCTTATTCGACCTGCTCGCAACTCGGCTACATGTTCTTCGCCGCCGGCGTCGGCGCCTATGGCGCGGCGATGTTTCATCTGTTCACCCATGCCTTCTTCAAGGCCTTGCTGTTCCTCGGTGCCGGGTCGGTGATCCACGCCATGCACCACGAGCAGGACATGCGCTTCTACGGCGGGCTCAGAAAGCAGATTCCCGTCACCTTCTGGACGATGGTGATCGGCACGCTGGCGATCACCGGCGTGGGCATCTTCGGCATCGGCTTTGCCGGCTACTGGTCAAAGGACGCGATACTCGAG
>Ga0247713_1001533_pt1 | contig 11350 bp, 8 predicted proteins | sample 21E_NmetaG_FD_189936 | JGI IMG/M metagenome (GOLD analysis project Ga0247713, IMG submission 189936) | Soil microbial communities from hillslope of Landscape Evolution Observatory, University of Arizona, Oracle, AZ, United States - 2-1-E_N | ecosystem: Engineered > Artificial ecosystem > Mesocosm... | reverse complement strand
ACCCTCCCCCTCCTCCAGGGGTTGCCCCACCGCGTGCGCCGGCCCGCTGCGCGCCTGCACGCCCGCGTCCGCACCCTGCGGTCGTGCACCTACACCGGCGCCTGGCCGTTCGCCGTGGTCGGCCTGTACGCGGCGACGGCCTGGGTCTGGCACCTCCCGGGCCCCTACCAGGCGGTGCTGCGCAACGACCTCCTCCACGCCGCCGAACACGCCACGATGCTCGGCGCGGCGATGCTGCTGTGGTGGACGGTGCTCCAGTCGGGGCGGCGCAGCATGTTCGGCTACGGCACCGGCATCGCCGTCGTCTTCCTCACCGCCCTGCAGCACGCTGCCCTCGGCGGCGTGCTGACGCTGGCGCCGTCGGTGCTCTACCCGACCTACGCCGCCAGCGCGGCGGCGGTGGGCATGACGCCCCTGCAGGACCAGCAGCTCGCCGGGACCCTCATGTGGGCCCCGAGCAAGATCCTGCACGGCGTCGTCGTCGTGGTGCTTCTCGCCGCGTGGCTGCGCGACGTCGAGGCGGGCACCCCGCCGACGCGAACGGCAGCCCGTGTGGGATTCGTTGCCCCTGCGGCAACAGACCCCACACGGACCGGTGAAGCGGACCGAGGGGTGACCGGTGCGCCGTGACCTGCTGGCCTGGCTCGTCGTGGGTCTCGTGGTGCTGGGGGCGTGCGGCGGCGGGCAGGAGGTGTCACCCTCGGGCGTGCAGGTCCCGGGCGACCCGGAGCTCGGACGCGACGCCATCGCCGCGTACGGCTGCACCGCCTGCCACGCGGTGCCCGGCGTGCCCGGCAACCACACCGAGGTCGGCCCCCCGCTCGCCGGGCTTGCCCAGCGCCGGGTGATCGCGGGCCGGCTGCCCAACACCCCCGAGAACGTCGCCGCCTGGGTGCGCAGACCCCAGGAGATCGATCCCGGCAACGTCATGCCAGACCTCGACGTCACCCCCGAGGACGCCGAGCACATCGCGGCGTACCTCTACACCCTCCGCTGACCCGTCAGGGCACTGCCGGACGGGTCCGCTTGTCGGACCCGACCACCGTGGAGGTGACGGGTCCGCTTGTCGGACCCGCCGACGACCTCGGTCAGCCGCGTGAACGGGATCGCGCCAGCGCACCGAGCGCTGCCGCCGCGGCCGCGGCGGCCGCTAGGCCGAGCCGGCGGCCCCGGGTGCGCGACCGGCGCTTCCATCCCCCTGTGGCCCCGGTCCCCTCCGGCACCGGCTCGAGGACGTTGCCGGCTGTGGGGGCGGCGGGCTCGTCGGTGAACTGCTCGGCGGCCATCTGCTTGGCGGCGCCCCGCTCGGTCCACCCGGGGGCGAGGCGGTCGTTCAGGAGACCGAGGCGCGTCGAGCCGCCCACGACGATCTCGCGCCGAGGTCGTGTGATCGCTCCCGCGATCGCCTGGGCGACCCGGTCAACGTCGATGGTGGGGCGGGGTGCCTTGACCTGCTTGCCCGAGTAGTTGCCGGCGTGCTGGAACAACGGGGTGTCGATGGCGCCGGGCAGCACCGTGACCACCTGGATGCCGGGCGCGTCCTCGAGCTCCTGGCGGAGCGAGTCCGACAGACCGCGGACGGCGAACTTGCTGGCCACGTAGGCGCTCTGGTACGGCGAGGCGATCTTGCTGAGAACCGATGCCACGTTGACCAGCACGCCCTGGCCTTGCTCGCGGAACCAGGGTATGGCCGCCCGTGCGCCGTGCGCGGTGCCGAACAGGTTGGTCTTGACCACCTGGCGCCACTCGTCCAGCGGCAGCTCCTCGAACCGGCCGTACAGGTTCACCGCGGCGTTGTTGACCCAGGCGTCCAGGCGCCCGAACATGCCGACGGTCTCGGCGGCGATCGCCTCCAGCGCGCCGGCGTCGTTCACGTCCGCGGGCATCGCGACCGCACGCCCGCCGGCCTGCTCGCACCGGGCGACGACGTCCTCCAGGGCCTCCTTGCGGCGGGCGGTGACGACCACGGTGGCGCCTTTGTTCGCCAGCGCCACCGCCGTGGCGCGGCCGATGCCGCTGGACGCGCCGGTGATCACCACCACCGAGTGCTTCAGCTTGACTGCCACGCTCACCCCTCGAGATCTGGGTCCTCGAGGGTGTTCTTGCCACCGCCGGCGTCGGTGTAACGCGGTCGCGCGACCCTGAACCCATCACCCGAGGGAGACTCACACCAGCCGGAGGTCGCTGCCCACGTCGACGGGGATGACCATCACCCCGGTCGCGCTGCGGCACTCGATCTTCGCCGGCGTCACATCACACGCCGGGCAGCACGGCGTCGGCGCACCCAGGTCGAACCAGCTGTCGCAGGGAAACCAGCTCCTGCACCTCCCGCACAGGCCCCGGATGAGCGTCCCGGTCTCGGTATCCCACGTCTCCATATGCACTCCCGACCCGCTGGCGTGCGGGCTCGATATCGGTTGGGGAGGGCTTCTTCCCGGCGGGCCGTCGACCGTAAACCTCTTACCGACCACTCTGAAGGGATCGCTCACCTCTCGGACGGCGGGTCCTAGAGTGGCCGCCATGACGTCGCCCGGTGCGCCCAACCAGCCGGCGCGGTGGGCCGTGGCAGTGGCGGTGGTCGCGGCCGTGGTGGTCTGCAGCGCGGCGCTGCTGGGGTGGCAGTGGTCCCGGACCCTGGACGGCGTGCTCACCGGTGTGCACGTGGACGGGGAGGATGTGGGCGCGCAGTCCCGGCCGGAGCTCGAGGCCAGCGCGGCCGGCCTGGCCGCCGCCCGGGAAGAGCAGACCGTGGTGATCGAGGGCGACCGCGAGCGGGTGGAGGCCACCCGAGGCGAGGCCGGGGCCCTGAGCGAACCGGACCGCGCGCTCGAGGACGCGTGGCGCCGCGGGCGACGCGGGGTGTTCGCCTCCTTCCTGGACCACGTGCGGTCCCGCGCCGGCGCCCGTGTGGACGTCGAGATGCCCGAGAGCATCGACGGCGACCGGCTCCAGGCGTTCGCCGCTGCGGCAGCCGACGAGCTCACGGTCGCGGTGCGGGAGGGAGCGGTGGAGCTCGACGACGACCCCGACACCCGACGCGCCTCCCGGGTTGTCGTCACCGAGCCCGCGGCGGGCGAGGTCGTCGACGCCGAGGACCTGCGCCAGCGCCTGCGGTCCGCGCTGGCCGACACCGACGGCGCCGTGCGCGTCGACGCTCCCGCCGAGCGCACCGAGCCGACGATCGGCGAGGCCGACGTGGAGGCGGCAGCGGCCCGGGCACGCACGGCGGTGTCCGCCTCGATCGCGCTCCGCCATCCGGGTGCGGGTCCCGACGTGGGGCTCTCGCCGGCCCGCATCGCGGCGGTGCTGACGGTGGAGGCCGACGAGGACGCCGCGGAGGGCTCGCGCCTGCGGCTGACGTCTGATCCCGACGCGCTGCGCGAGGTGCTCGGCGACGACCTGCTGGGCGAGCTGTCATCCGGGCCGGTGGATGCCGCCTTCGTCGTCGACGGCGACCAGGTCAGGGTCGAGGGCGGCGAGCCGGGGTTGCGCGTGGCGCCCGAGGCACTGGCGGAGCAGGTGCTCGCGGTCGCCCTGCGTGAGGACGACCGCGATGCGGAGATGGTTGGGGAGACCATCGAGCCCGACTTCACCCGCGAGGAGGCCGAGCAGCTCGGCATCCGCGAGGAGGTGAGCACGTTCACCACCGAGCACGCCTGCTGTGCGCCCCGCGTGGACAACATCCAGCTCATGGCGGACATGGTCGACGGAGCTGTGCTCGCCCCCGGACAGCGCTTCAGCCTGAACGAGCACGTCGGACCCCGCACCCGCGCGAAGGGGTTCCAGGAGGACGGCGTGATCGTCGGCGGCGAGATCGAGGACCAGGTGGGGGGCGGGGTGAGCCAGTTCGCCACGACGTTCTTCAACGCGGCGTTCTTCGCCGGGATCGAGCTCGTCGAGCACCAGCCGCACTCGTTCTACATCTCGCGCTACCCGGCGGGGCGTGAGGCGACGCTGGCGTACAACTCGATCGACGTGGTGATCGAGAACAGCTCCCCCTACGGCATCCTGGTCAAGACGTCCTACACCGACACCTCCATCACCGTGACGTTCTACTCGACGCAGTGGGTCCAGGTGGAGGCACGCGCCGGCGAGCGCACCAACGTCCGCCCCGGCGCGGTCCAGGACGGCTTCGACATCACCGTCGAGCGGCTCATCACCTACCCCGACGGGGAGACGAAGGTGGAGACCTACACCACCAGCTACGAGCCCAACGACGAGGGAGCCTGACCGCATCGACCAGCTGGCGGAGGCGGCGGAGGCGCGGGCCTGGGAGGAGGGCGGAGGGGAGCGAAGCGAGCAGAACCCGCCGACGAGCAGGCCCGCGCCTCCGCACCCACCTACAGCAGGGACTCCAGGCCGACCGTCAAGCCCGGGCGCGTGCCGACCTGCTTCACGGCGAGGACGACACCGGGCATGAACGAGGAGCGGTCCAGGGAGTCGTGGCGGATCGTGAGCGTCTGTCCGGTGCCGCCGAAGAGCACCTCCTGGTGGGCGACGAGCCCCGGGAGGCGCACGCTGTGCACCGCGATGCCCTCGACGAGGGTCCCACGGGCAGGATCGCCGTCGGGCCCCGCTGGCTTCGGCGTCTCGCGGCGGGCATCCGCGATCAGGCGCGCCGTCCGAAGGGCCGTGCCGCTGGGAGCGTCCGCCTTGCGATCGTGGTGCAGCTCGACGATCTCGACGTGCGGCAGGTGCCGGGCGGCCTGGGCGGCCAGCTGCATGAGCAGCACCGCGCCGACGGCGAAGTTCGGCGCCACGAACAGGTTGGCGGGACCGGTCAGCGCCTCCAGCTCGGCGAGGTCGTCCTCGGACAGGCCCGTCGCGCCGACGACGGTGTGCACGCCGCGCTCCAGCAGCCAGGCGACGTTGCGTCTCACGCTGTCGGGAACGGTGAACTCCACCGCGACGTCGGCGCCTGCGTCGAGGACCGCGTCGAGGGTGTCGCCGGAGCCGATCCGCGCGACGAGCTCGCAGTCGGGGTCGGCCTGGACCGCCTCGCAGACGGCGGAGCCCATGCGGCCGAACGCACCGAGCACCGCCACCCGCGTCATGAGAAGGCCTAGGCCCTCAAGTAGCGAAGCGGTAGGGCCCCCATTACGCCACCATGGCCGTGGTGAAGCGGGCGAGGTCGTCCTCGTCGACGCCGTCGACCGGCCCGACCATGGCCAGCGTGAACGGGCCGGAGACCAGCACGTCGCTGACCGCCGCGACGTCGCCGTGGGTGACGGCGCCCACGGCGGCGAGCATCTCGTCCAGGCTCAGCAGCGGCGTCCCCGTCGCGATCGCCTTGCCCAACCGGGTCATGCGGCTGCTCGTGCTCTCCAGGTTCAGCACCAGCGAGCCCGCGAGTGACCCCTTGGCCCGCTCCAGCTCCTCGTCGCTCAGTCCGCTCTCCAGGGTCCTGGCGAACTCCGTCCGCACCGTCTCCAGCACCTCGTCGACCTTGCGGGGCGCGGTGCCGGCATACACCGCGAAGGTGCCCGTGTCGACGCTCATGTCCTGATAGCTGTAGACCGAGTACACCAACCCGCGACGTTCCCGCACCTCCTGGAACAGGCGGCTGGCCATGCCGCCGCCGAGCGCCTGGTTGAGCACGGCCGCGGCCCAGCGGCGGTCGTCGCCCCTGGCCAGACCCGCTCCGCCGAGCACGATGTGGGTCTGCTCCGTCGGCTTGTCGCGCAGAGCCGTGCGCGGCTCGGGATGCCCGTTGGCCCTCGCCCGTCGGCGCTGCGCTTCCCCGGGCCGCGCGTAGGCCAGGGCGGCGTCCACGAGCTCGACGACCCGGTCGTGGTCGAGGTTGCCGGCGGCGGCGACGACCAGATTGCCGGGGACGTACTGCCGGCGGTAGTAGCGGTTGATCTGCTCACGGCGCATGGACGTGATGCTCGCCTTGCTGCCGAGCACCTCCCGGCCGAGCGGATGCTCGCCGAAGTGCGCCTCGCTGAACACGCTGTGCACCAGGTCGTCGGGCGTATCCAGGTGCATGTAGATCTCTTCCAGCACAACGTCGCGCTCCGCGTCGACGTCAGCGCTGCGGATCCGTGCGGACGTCACCATGTCGCCGAGGACATCGACGGCCAGCGCGAGATCCCGGTCGAGGCACCGCGCGTAGAAGCAGGTGTACTCCTTGGACGTGAAGGCGTTCAGGTCGCCGCCGACGCGGTCGAGCGCCTCGGCGATCTCCTGTGCGCTGCGCCGCCGGGTGCCCTTGAACAGCAGGTGCTCGAGGAAGTGGCTGGCCCCGGCGACGGGTGCGGCCTCGTCGCGGGAGCCGCACGAGATCCAGAAGCCCACCGCCACGGAGCGCACACCGGGCATCGCCTCGGTGATGACCCGGGTTCCGGAGGGCAGCGTGGTGGAGCGCACGCCCTCCGGTGCCGTGCCGCTCACCCCCGGCGCCGGCGCCGGCGCCGGCGCGCGTCGCCACCGCCGTCACCTTCGGCCTCGCCGCCACCGGCTGCCTCGCCCCCCTGGGGGCGACGTTCACGCGTCCGCTCGCGCCGCTCTCCGCTGGGTGCCGACCGCTCGCGGGCGGGCCGCTGGTCGGCAGATGCCGGCGCGCTGCCCGACGGGGCGGCGCCGCCGGTGGCAGGCGCGGCAGGCGCGGCGGGCGCGGCAGCTGCTGCCCGTGGTTGCTGTTCCGGGCCCCCCTCGACGATGTCGAGGGAGAACTTGCGACCGTCCTTGACCTCGCGGACCTCGACCCACATCTTGTCGCCGACCTGCACGGCCTCGTCGGCGTGGTCGAGGCGCTTGTCGCCACCGAGCTTGGAGATGTGCAGGAGGCCGTCGCTTCCCGGGGTGAGCGACACGAAGGCGCCGAAGTCCACGGTCTTGACCACGGTGCCGTAGTAGCGCTCCCCCTCCTTCGGCACGACGGGGTTGGCGATGGCGCGGATGCGGTCGAGCGCCATCTGCGCCTTGTCGCCGTCGGAGGAGTAGATGTGCACCACGCCGCGACCGTCGGCGTCCTCCACGTCGATGTTCGCGCCGGTCTCGTCGGTGATCTCGCGGATGATCTTGCCCTTCGGCCCGATCACCTCGCCGATCTTGTCGGCGGGGATGTACTCGACCAGCACCCGGGGGGCGCTGGGGTTCATCTCCGGGCGCGGCTCGGCGATCGCGTCGCGCATGACGTCCAGGATGGCGAGGCGCGCCTCCTTGGCCTGCGTCAGGGCGCCGCCCAGCACCTCGGCGGAGATGCCCGACAGCTTGGTGTCCAGCTGCAGCGCCGTGACGAAGTCGCGGGTCCCCGCGACCTTGAAGTCCATGTCGCCGAAGGCGTCCTCCGCGCCGAGGATGTCCGTCAGCGTGGTGAACTTGCCGTCCTCGGCGATCAGGCCCATGGCGATCCCGGCCACCGGTGCGGCGATCGGCACGCCGGCGTCCATGAGCGACAGCGTGGAGGAGCACACGCTGGCCATCGACGTGGAACCGTTGGAGGAGAGCACCTCGCTGACCAGCCGCAGGGCGTACGGGAAGTCCTCGGCCGTGGGGATGACCGGCAGCAGCGCCCGCTCGGCGAGAGCGCCGTGGCCGATCTCGCGCCGCTTGGGACCGCGCATGAACCCGGTCTCGCCGGTGGAGAAAGGCAGGAAGTTGTAGTGGTGGATGTAGCGCTTCTCGGTGTCGGGGTCGATCGTGTCGAGGCGCTGGGCATCGCGCAGCATGCCGAGCGTCAGGATGTTCAGCACCTGGGTCTCGCCACGGCGGAAGAGTCCGGAGCCGTGGGCGCGGGGCAGCACCCCAACCTCGGCGGCCAGCTCGCGGATGTCGCGCGGGCTGCGGCCGTCGATGCGCACACCGTCGTTGACCACCCGCTGGCGGATGAGCTTCTTCTCGAGGCTGCGGAAGGCGTTCTTGGCCTGGCCCTCCAGCTCGTCGTCGGGCACGGGCAGCTCGCCGGCGTCGTTGAACGCCGCGTCGATGGCGGACTCACGCAGCCCGGCGGCCTTGGCGTTGCGCTCGGCCTTGGACAGGCTGGCGTCGCTCAGCACAGCCCGCAGGTCGTCGCTGACGGCACGCGCGACGGCGTCGTACACCGCATCGTCGTAGGCGGGGTAGAGCGGGAACTCGATCTGGCGGGCGCCGGCCTGCTCGAGCAGCTCCAGCTGCACGTCGCACAGGCGGCGCAGGTGCGGGCGCGCCTCCTCCAGCGCCTCCGCCAGGACCTCCTCGGTCGGTGCCCTGCCGCCGAGCTCGACGGCCTCCACGATGCGCTCGGTGGCCTCCGCCTCGACCATGAGGATGTCGATCTCGCCCGAGTCGGCGTTCAGCCTTCCGGCGACGACCAGGTCGAAGACGGCCTCGTCGGCGAGGAACGCGAACGTGGGGAACGGCGTCCAGCGCCCGTCGCGGTCCATCGCCATGCGCAGCCCCGCGATCGGGCCGTCGAAGGGCACGCCGGCCAGCAGGGTTGCCATCGACGCGCCGTTGATGGCGAGCACGTCGGGCGGGTTCACCTGGTCGGCGGACAGCGCCAGGATGAGGATCTGGATCTCGTTGCGCAGCCCGTCGTTCAGGGTGGGGCGCATCGGACGGTCGATGAGGCGCGCGGTGAGCGTGGCGGTCTCGCTCGGGCGCCCCTCCCGCTTGAAGAAGCCGCCGGGGATCTTGCCGGCGGCGTACATCCGCTCCTCGTAGTCCACGGTCAGCGGCAGGAAGTCCAGGTGCTCCTTCGGCCGGCTGGATGTGGTGGTGGTGACGTGCAGGATGGTCTCGCCGATGTGGGCGACGACCGCGCCGCCGGCTTGGCCTGCGAGCTTTCCGGTCTCGAAGCGGATCTCTGCGTCGCCGACCTTGGTGGCGACCTCGTGCGGTCCTAGTGTGCCCATGGGTATGGGTCCTCCTTCTCAACGGCGCCGCCTGGCGCCGGATTCGAGGGCCCGTCGGAGGTTTCTGGTGCGGGAGTCAGTTCCCAGTGGGCACGTCTGCCGCGGGTGCAGCCGTCTCCACTGACAACTGACGCCGCCGTCCTCGCGGGTCCGTCGTGTGGGTGCAACAGGGGGTGAAACACGATGACGCCGAGCCATCGGGCCCGGCGTCGTCTCATCGTCGTGCTATCGGCGGAGGCCGAGTCGCTGTATCAGCGATCGGTACCGCTCGACATCGTTGCGCTGCAGGTAGTTCAGCAGCCGCCGGCGGCGACCGACGAGCTGCAGCAGTCCCCGGCGGGAGTGGTGATCCTTCTTGTGCACCTTCAGATGCTCGGTCAGGTGGTTGATCCGAGCCGTCAACAGCGCCACCTGGACCTCCGGGGACCCGGTGTCCCCTTCGGAGGTGGCGTACTCCGCGACCAGCTCATCCTTGTTGGGGATGACCGCGTTGCTCACTCGGCATACTCCTCAAAGTTGTGCGGTCCCGGGAGTGGTGTCGCGTGGACCGATCACGTCCAGCGGCCTCCCCGGGCCGGCGACCGATTCAGGATCCCAGCGCCCTGGGGGAGACGGCTTTCGGGCGACTTTCGGGCAACAGACTCCACCGTTGCTTCTCAACGGTCTCACGCAAGTCTGCCATGCGGCCCCGTCGCCCACAACCGGGGGCTCACGTAGGCGGCAGCCACGCGGCCGAGGGAGCGGGCCGAGACCAGCCCTCCCCCGAGCGTCAGGTCGATCATCCGGTCGAACACGAGCTGGTCGGCCGCCGCTGCGGTCACCGCGGCCTCCACGAACCTTCGGTGGCGGATCACCCCGGCGAACATGCGGGTGTGGGAGAGGTGGCGACCGAGATGGTCGGCGAGCAGCCGCGGATAGCGCCGTGCCGCCGCCGAAGGATCCTCTACCGCGCACATCCCCGCCAGGCGGCCCGACAGCAGCGCGTAGTAGATGCCCTCTCCGGACAGCGGGTTGATCAGCGATGCCGCGTCACCGGCCAGCAGCACCCGTCCGAGGGCGGGCACCGGCCGCCGGGAGGAGAACGGCAGGTGGTGCGCCCGCAGGCTCGCAGCGTCCGGCTGCGCGTCGGGCAGCGCGGCGGACAGGCGCGCGTGCAGCTGGTTCTTGCCGCCTTCGAAGCGGTCGCGCAGGAGGCCGTAGCCGACGTTGGCGGTGCCGTCCCCCACCGGGAACGACCACGCGTAGGACGGCCAGCCCTCGGCGACCATGGCAATCAGCTGCTCGGGAGACCCGGCGGGTGCGCGGCCGTAGCCGCGCACGGCGACCGCGAGATGTCCGGGCGGGTTCGGGGCCACGCCGAGCAGCCGCCGCACCGTGGAGTTGGCTCCGTCGGCGCCCACCACGACCCGTGCCGCGATCCGGCCGTTCAGCACGACCATGTCGTGGCGCTGCTCCACCCGGCGCACCCGCTCGGTGCGCCGCTGCACCCCCGCGCTCTCTGCGGCCTGCACCAGGCGCGCGTCGAAGACGCGCCGGGGCATCACCCAGTTGACGCGACGGCAACGGCGAGCCGCGACCCTGCCCTCCGGTGAGCGCAACCGGAGGCGGGCCACGCTCGGCCATGCGTCCAGGACGCTCCCCGCTCCCAAGGAGACGAGCTCGTCGCCGGCGTGCGCGGCGATCGCGTCACCGCAGGCCTTGTCCCGCGGGAAGTCGGCCTTGTCCAACAGCAGCACCCGTGCGTCGGGGCGTGTTTGTCGTGCGGCCAGCGCCGCCGCCGCCCCCGCCGGGCCACCCCCGACCACGGCAAGGTCGTAGCAGCCGCCGCCGTCCACTCAGACCTGCAGCAGCCGTCGGGCGGTGTCGACGTCCTCGCCGATCTGGGTGACCAGGGCCGGGACGTCGTCGAAGCGTTCTTCGTCGCGGATCCTGTGGCGGAAGTCCACCGCGACGGCGAGGCCGTACAGGTCGCCCGTGTAGTCGAGCAGGTGCGCCTCGACGCGCAGCTCCTGGCCTCCGAACGTCGGGTTGACGCCCACGTTGGTGACGCATGGCTGGGCGGCTCCGTCCGGGAGGTGGCAGTGCCCGGCGTAGATCCCGCGGGCGGGCACCGCCACCCGGCGGCCGACCTGGAGGTTGGCGGTCGGAAAGCCCAGGGTCTGGCCGCGCTGGTCTCCTCGCACGACCACACCATCGACCAGATGAGGCCGGCCGAGCAGCTGGGCGGCCCGCTCGACGTCCCCCTGCTCGACGCAGGCGCGGATCTCGGTGGAGGAGATCACGGTGTCGTCGAGCTCCAGCAGGGTGATGCCCTCCACGGTGAAGCCACGGCTCGGGCCGAGGTCGGTGAGCATCGCCACGTCGCCCGCCGCCTTGTGACCGAATCGGAAGTTCGCGCCGACGACCACCCGTACTGCTTGCAGCGGCTGAACGAGCACCAGGTCCACGAAGCCCTCCGGTGAACGGTGCCGCAGCTCGTCGTCGAACGGCATGACGACGACGAGCTGCGGCAC
>Ga0247713_1001532_pt1 | contig 11370 bp, 14 predicted proteins | sample 21E_NmetaG_FD_189936 | JGI IMG/M metagenome (GOLD analysis project Ga0247713, IMG submission 189936) | Soil microbial communities from hillslope of Landscape Evolution Observatory, University of Arizona, Oracle, AZ, United States - 2-1-E_N | ecosystem: Engineered > Artificial ecosystem >... | reverse complement strand
GTCGTGGCCCGACGCGAACATGCGGTTGCCCGCCACCGGCTCGCCACAGCCGCAGGCGCAGGTCGATGGTCCCCCGCTCGGGTCCTCGAAGTAGGTCGCCGGGTTGCGGAAGTTGTCGGGGGCGGGGGCGCCGACCCACCGCTGAGCCACGGGGTGGTCGTCGTCAAGCACGCGCCCCACGATCGCGCGCTTCCCGCCGAACATCTCGTAGCCGTCGATCTCGGCGACGAACTTGATCGTGTGGTCGCCCGTGTACGAGAACAGGGCGTAGTCCTCGCGCTCCGCGCGCGGCCCGAGCACCCAGCGGCCGCGGTTCTGCTTGAACAGAACGTCCGTCGGGAGATTCGGGTCGTAGCCCACCCAGTCCCGACCCATCGGCTCCCCTGGGTCGACGCGACGGCGGTCGTGGAGCTTGATATGAATCATCCTGCTACCTCCTAGAGAGCTAAGGGCTTGGGTTATGGCTTCAGCCTACAGACCCCACCCGTAAAGTCAAGGCCCGGCCCTTAGGCTTAGGCTTCTAGAACGGCGCGCGCCCACTGACGCGTGACGCTCGTCCGCTGCTGCTGGCAGCATCCGCGGAGTGAATACACCCCACGCCCACGCGGCACTGGAAGCGCTGGACTTCGGCCGAGTAGACGCCGAATCTGAAGTCGATCTCGATCAACGTTTCGTGCGGACTACGGACTTCGAGAAGTTCGCGCGGCAGGAGATCTGGGTCGCCCTCGGACCCAAGGGGACCGGCAAGAGCGCACTATTCGAGCTGTTCGCGAAGTACGAGCACGTGGCTCGGCGGCTCGTACCTGATCGGCTCGGTGACACCGTGATCGCCAGCGGCACGGGATTCGGCGACCTTTCCCAGCTGGCCACAGGCGACATAGAGCGGCTGAAGGGTGAGGACGGCTACGACCATGACCGCCTCTGGCGGCTCTACATCGCGATCCGGGCAGGCCTCGGCGTATCGGCAGCGGGGCTGTCGGTACCGAGGGGTCCGCTGCGCGACTTGCTAGTCGCGCTGCACGAGGCGAAGGACCTACGCATCCTCCCGGTGATGCAGTCCTTGTGGAAGCTCGCGATCGGCGACGCGCCGGCGGAGGTGAGCGTCGCGTCGGGGGGCGCCACGGTGACACTGCGAGGCGGCAAGAAGGCTCTGGACGTAATCGGTCTCCTCCAGGACCTCCAGACGACGCTCGAGTCCGCAGGTAAGAAGCTCTGGCTCCTGTTCGACAAGATCGACGAGATCTTCCCGACGGATCCGGCCGAGCGCCGCGCGGCGATCGAGGGCCTATTCACAGCCTCGATGGCGGTCCGGCGCCAGTTCCCCGCGATCCAACCGAAGGTTCTGGTCCGCACCGACATCTGGCGCGACCTCCAGTTCACCAACAAGAGCCACCTCACGGATAAGCGCGTCGAGTTGTCGTGGTCGAGGGACCAGCTGGCGGTCATGCTCCTCAAGCGGGCCTGCGCGAGTCGGGATGTACGCACGTTCGTCGAGCACTACATCCCTGCCCTGAAGGAGAGTGACGTCGAGGTGTTGTCACGCGAAGACATCGAAGCGGGCATCCGCGTGATCTTCCCACCCACGGTGTATCCCGGTGAACGCGAGGCCGAGATCATGGACTGGATCGAGGCGCGAGTCACGGATGCTCAGGGAACGGTCCTCCCTCGCGAGACCATCATGCTCGGGAACCGGGCCAAGAGCGAGCAGGAAGGCATCGGCCGCCCGGGCGACGACTCGCTGCTCGCGCGGGAGGCGGTTCGGGAAGCCTTCACGTACGTCTCCATAGAACGTGTGTCCGGCTACCTCGCGGAGTTCCCGGACGTCGAGCCGCACCTGAAACGGTTCCGCGGCCAGGTGACGGCCACGTTCAGCCGCGAGCAACTCGAAGAGCTGATGGCGGGGTTGGAGCCGGCCGGCATAGACCTCCTGGACCGCCTGTACGAGATCGGCGTGTTGAAGCCGCTCGCCGGCACGACGGTGACCGCTGAGAACTTCGAGATCCCCCGGCTCTACCGCGTCGGGCTCGGCCTCGTCATCCGCGGTCGCGCGTGATGCCTCGTCCGACTTCCGCGGCTACAGCTTGTCTCGGACGCGCTTGACCTTCGCGCTGATGAGCGTCATGGAGATCGAGCCCACCTCGTCGTAGAGCTCCTCCGCGGTGTCGCGCAGGTCGTTCGGGTTCGGCGCGTACTTGTAGTGCGCGACGAAGTCGGTCACGCGCTGGTAGCGCTCGGCAGCGTCGTGCTTCGCGCGGGACACCAGGTAGGCGTGCCACTCCTTGCCCTGCTTCTTCGCGTTGCAGTCCTGGCACGCTGGGACGACGTTGCCCCAGGCGTGTAGCCCGAGGCTGCTCTTGTTCATCGGCACGAGGTGGTCCTGCGCGACCCGGTTAGGGGCGAGGCCGTCGCCGCAGTAGCAACAGCGCTCCCCGAAGAACCCGCGGACCTCGCTGAAGTGCCTGGCGCCGTTGTACGGCGCCAGACCCCGCTCCTGGTCGTAGGCGGCGCCCATCTCCTGGAGGAAGATGCGGAGCGCAGTGTTCGCGATGTCGGCTCGGCCTCTCGGCATGGCGGGCGGACCATAGCCGCGCCAATCAGCGCGTGCCAGTCCAGACGACGCCCGTCCCCGGTCCCGGCAGCCCCAGCGCTCGCCTTCCTCCGTCAAAATATTTGGGGGGCGGGGGGCCTTGTGCGCCTCGCCGGGACCTGCTTCCTTGGTGGGTGAGCAAGCTTCGGCCTCCAAGCCCCGTCCTACGCGGACCTGGGCCGCCCCATATCGCGGATACGGGCGTACCGAGAGCGCGGAGATGGCCACATAGAGGCAGCCGCTCGCGGCTGAACCTCCGCCTATTCATTCTCTCAAGTGCGACCTCGTGAAGGAGGAACCATGACGGGCAAGCTGCAAGTGACTGACCGAGAACGCATCGAGCAGTGGAAGACGCTCGACCTAGACCTGAACGTCGAGCATCACGCCGAGTGGGCGCGCCGGTGGGGTTTGAAGCGGAGCGGCTGGCATCCGTGTATACGGCGGTTGGCGATCGGGTTGATGGGCTGCCGCGGGTTGCACGAGGACGGAGGCTGCACATGCGGCTGGACATTCGGTGCCGACGACGAAATGTTGGTGCTCGGCAACGAGCCATTGGTGCTGTTCGGCCACCGGCGTCGCATCGACTGCGACTACCTGCGCCGATCGTCACCGGTGTGGCCGCACCGGGGATCGCCGCTGGTCTGGATCGACCGGTGGCCGAAGCTGCAGCTGACCATCACCGGCGGCTCCTGGGTGATCGCGGGCGGCGTGGTCGTCGCCATCTACAACCGTGACGTCTGGGCCAAGCGGGAAGAGGTGGGGCCGGGAGGTTAGTCCCGGCCCCGAGGTTCTGCTGCCCACGCGGGAGTTAACCACCTGGACCGCCACGCGGGCCGGAACCCCCGTTCTTCCCAGGCGGCCCAAGGTGTGGTTGACTCTGAGGTGACGCTGGCGGCGTGCTGCCAGCGCCGACATAGTGAATACCGGGCGGATCCTAACCCACCCCGGCTTGGACTCCGGTCCGAGCAATCCGTGACATGAGCAAGAAAGATAGGCCGCACGGGGCCGACGGGGTGACTGGTGAAGCGCCGGGCCTGGTAGCCCCCCAGACCCGGTCGGGCATGGCTCACCCCCTCGATCTAGGCAGTTCGAGGTTCTGCCATGCCCCACCCCGCCGTTGTCGTCGAGTGGTCCGTCCGACCCGACGAGGCCCGCCACCGTCGCCTGCTGCAACTGCTGTTCGCGCCCGCGACTGACGAGCGCGCCGCCGAATCGCCCGCGACGGAGCGAGCCGCATGAGCGGCTTCCGCCCCCGCCCCCGCGCCCTGCCGCCGGGCATCGTGTCCGCTGGGCGGCAGATCATCGCCGAGGGCTCGTTCCTGTTGACGTCGCTCGAGCGGAAGGTCCACGAGGCGGTCGATGCCGACGACCGTGATTGGCTTGAACGTCACCCCGACCGTGAGCAGCGCATCCGGCCGATGCTGCCGGGCGAGATACCGGCTGGAGCCGCCCGGGAGTTCGGCTGGGATCCCCGCATCGTCGACGAGGGCGAGGCGTGGTTCGTCACGGTCATACGCGGACCGTTCGGAGGCCCGCTGCGCGACTACGGCCTCTACCCCCTGCCGGTGCCCGATGACGTCCAGATCGACCCGATCGAGTGGCCGTCATGAGCGCCACCACGGACAGGCCGGCGACAGATCAGGACGCCGCCCGGCTCGAGCTGCTGACGGCGATCCTGACCGGCGGCCAGGGCGAGCCCGACGGCCGGGGCGAGCCCGACGGCCACCTAGTGCTGCGCACGCTGCGTGACCGGGGCAACGGCAGCAAGGCCTCGGGGCCGGAGCCGTCGTTCACGAGCGCGGCGGCAGCGAGCGCCGAAGCGGCCCGCCTGGCTGCGGAGTGGGACGTCTACGTCGGTGCTGCGCCGCGTTACACGATCACTGGCGGCGTCAGCCTGAGCAAGGAGCACTTCCGGCGCACCTGGCTCGTCTTCGTGGACTGCGACAGCGACGACGCGCTCGACCGGCTGCAGGCGTTCCCGATCCGCCCGACGTTCACGATCGAGTCCGGAGGGCTCACGGCGACCGGACGGGCGAACCTGCACGCGTGGTGGCTCCTCGATCGGCCGCTCGACTTGAGCGAGACCGAGGAGCTGCTACGCGCCCTGATCGGCCGCCTCGGCTCGGACAGCGCTTGCAAGGACGCGTCGCGCGTGATGCGACTGCCCGGGACGCTGAACCACAAGTCGGACCCGCCGCGTCCGGTCCGGTGTGTGGAGGTCAACGGCGCCGTGACCGTGGAGGTGCTGCGAGAGGCCCTCTCCGAGGGCCGCGAGGGGGCCAAAGCGGGCACAAACACCGCCGGGGGACCACGGGCCGCTGGGGGGCTAGACGAGACCCTCCGCGCCCGCCCACGCGGTTACGACTCAGGGCGTAACGCGTGGCTCGCGAGGGTCTGCGGGCACCTCGCCGTCGAGTACGCGACGAGTTGGAGCGAGTACATCGCGGCGGTCGAGGGGGTGAACGCCGATCTCGACGTGCCGCTCGGCGACGGTCCTAACGACGGGCCGGACGAGTGGCGCAAGGTCGCGCAGTCGATCTGGAAGGCCGAGCAGGCCAAGCGGCGCAGCGATCGCGTCGAGACGACGGGCGACGAGGCGCAGCAGCTCACGGACGGTTGGCGGCTCCATAGCCCGGTCGCGAAGGTCGAGATCTGGGGTAAGCGCGCCGACTCGCCGATGACGGTGCGCCTCGAGGACGGCACCAAGCTGCGCTTCGAGGGGACCCGCGACGTGCTCCAAGCACGGACGCTGTGCCCCGCCCTGATGCTGCAGACGAATGGGCGGACCTCGGGTCCGGCGTCGACCAAGCAGCCGGACCTACTCCGGCTGTTCGGCATCGCCACCCGGCTGGCGGAGGTCCGCGAGGAAGCAGACGCGGTCAGCGAGATCACCGACCTGTTCCAGCGGTTCTTGACGGCCGCTGGCGGCGAAGTGCAGATGCGGTGGACGCTGTCGGAGACCGCCGGACGCTACGCCGCGATCCGATACCTCCAGGAGGCTCGCTACGACCCGCGGGATCGCGACACCAAGCCGCCCGTAGTCCGCGACCGCGTCAACGGCGACCTGCTGCTTCGCACGACGGACCTCAACCGATTCGTCTACTACGAGTCGGGCGAGAACTTCGCACCCGCGACGCTCAAGGCCCGCATGCGGGAAGCCGGCTTCGGTCACCGCGAGATCACCGCCTGGCCGCCTGGCCACAGCCGTGAGAAGCGGCGGGAGGACCCCGACGCGAGGCGTCGAGTGTGGGTCTTCATCCAGCGCGGCGCGGGGGCTTCGGAGGCGGTGAACCCGTGAACCCGCGTGGCCTTTCACATCGTGCACGCTCGCATGCGCCCGCATGCATGCCCGTGGGGCGGGTTCACGGGGGTTCGCGGGTTCACGGCGTCAGAGCGGCGATGGCATCAGGCGGAGGGCGAGAGGTCGTCCTTCACGACCCCCGCCCGAGAGCAGGCGGCGCGCGGATGACCGGACCGCTCGCGAAGCGGAACCGCGACGCCACGAGAGACCCCGGAGAGACCCAGGAAGGAGCCACCCGATGATGCGCGCTGACCGGCGCCTCGACACCTCCGACTCGGGCGCGCAGGCGCGTCCTGGCTGTGTGACGGAGGTGGGTGACTGATGGCTGGCCGGCCGAGACGCGGCCACAACCGGGCGCTGCACGAAGCTCGCAAGGAGGTCGAGCGCCGGCGGTCCGCAACCCCGCTGCAGATCGACCCCATCGACGCGCTACAGGAGGTGCTCGACGCTGCGACCGCCGATCTGCGACACGCGCAGAGTCGGGTGGACGAGCTGCAGGGCGGCGAACTCTGGCGTCGCACGGCCTACGGCGACGTGCCCAACGAGTGGATCCGACTCCGGGACAAGTACCGGGCCGAACTCGAGCGCATCTGCACGAATCTCGTGCGCACCGGAATCGCCGAACGCGTAGTCAACGTGCGGATCGCGGAGGCGGCGCTGGTCGTCCAGTCGGTCCAGGCCGCCGCGATCGACGCGGGCATCTCGCCGGATCAGGTGCGCGCGCTCGGCGCCGCGCTCCGGCGCCGGGTGGAGCAGCCTGCGGCACCCGCAGCACCGACCGCCGTGATCGAGGCGGAGAGCCGTGCCTAGCCCCGCGCTCTCGTGCCCCGGGTGGCCGCCGCCTGCGGGCAGGCCGCGTGAGGCCTCCCGCGGCCCCGCCGCCGGTCTTGGCCGGCGCCCTCCGGGCCGCCGCGCCAGAGGCCAGACCACGGCCGTTCCGGGCCTCCTCGTGGCCTCGAACCTCAGCCACCCGAGCGAGGTGCCGTGATGCCTCGCTCAGTTGCCCCACATCAACGGCCCCGACGACCCCCGCAAGTGAAGGACACGACCCCCGTCGAGCAGATGCTGATCCCTCAGAAGAACAACCCAGGAAGGCAGGTCCCTTCGTTGATTGAGATACCCCCGCCGCGGCTCGTGACCGACGCCCCGGCACTCACTGCGCCCACGTGGCTGCCCACTGACTCCGGCATCGGGTGGCTGGACAGCCTCGGCGCCGACCATCGGCGTCTGCTCGCTGCCCGAGCCGTCGCCGCCCGAGCCGTCGCCGCGCTCCCAGAGCGCTTCCAGGACGAGGATCGCGGCCGCGCGGAAGCTCTCAGCCTCGGCCTCCGTGCTGGACGCGAGCCTGACCTCGCGCCCGCGACCACGCCCGAGCAGCGCAGCGCTGCCATCGCTGCAGCGGACGAGCGACTCGCCGCCGCCAACGCCGCGCTGGACAGCTTCCTAGCGGACGCCATCGCGACGATCGAGGAGCGCGCGCCGGAGTGGCTTGGCGGCCTCGCGGACCGCCGCGAACGCGCGGCGGTCCAACGTCAGGAAGCTGCGCGGCTGCTGGCCGAGGCAGAGGCCGAGGACGCGGCCTGTTGGCGGCTCGGCGAATGGATCGAGCGCAACGCTGGGACGCACCCGCGCCCGTCGTTCCGCAACGTCCCCGCCGTCCGCTACGTCGGCTGGGACACCGTCGAATCGCTGAGGCCTCCCGCGCCGCCATCCGACGACGACCGGCCGCAGCTGATCGACCCACCATCGCTGCCCGACTGGGATGCGGACCGCGCTGCCCGCGCGACGGCGCTGGGCGAGCGGCAGCGCGCCCGACTCGGAGCCAACGACAACACCGAGGAGTAACCCGTGACCGACCCACGCCAGAAGGCAATCCGTGAGGGACTGATCGCGCGCGCGGTCCGCCTGCGCCAGATCGCACCGGACCGCGCCGACGACTACCGGCGGCTGTACGACGCCGACCCGATGGGCATCACCCGCCTGCTGACCGCGCCGGTCAGCGAGGGCGGGCTGATGGCCGGGGTTGCCGCGGCCGAGGCCCCCTTCGAGCCGGCACCGACCGAGTACCCGCGTGAGTGGCTCCACGACGGCTCGCGCCCGACCGGTCGCGTGTCCTTCGAGGACGTCGGGACGGCAGCGGACGCGCTGGCCTCCGCGCAGCCGACGCCGCGCCAGACCCCCGCCCCTCCGGCGGGGCGCCCCTCGCGCGTCACGATCGAGCCCTGAGCGATGGATCTGCTCGCGCGAGTCGGCCAGGGGCTCATCGACATCGAGGACGGGCGGGCGTCGGCGCCGACACCGGAAGGGCTCGCGCACTGCCGTGAGCTGCTCAGGGACGCGGGAGAGTGCCCTGAGCACCTCGAAGAGTGCGGGCGCGGCCTCGTGGCTTACGTCCTCGCGTTCGAGGACTACGAGCTGGCTGTGCAGACCTGGCGCGAGGAGTGGTCGCTATGAGTGACGTCGCTCTCCGCGCTGAGCGATTGCGGCTGTTCATCGCCGTGATCGGCGAGGAGCCGACGATGCGTGCCTACGAGGGCGCGACCTACGGCTTCGTGCCGGGGGGCTGGGACTACTACATGGCCGGCGATAACCCGGCTGACTTCCCGGACGACTTCGACCTCGCGTGGGAATGCGCGTCGCTCGGCCAGGAGATCCGCGACCGGCAATGGGCCGCGCTGGAGGCGCTCGGTGCGGCATGGGCCGCTGGCGACGGCGCTACCGCCCCGGAGCGCATCGCGTCCATGCCAGCGCACGAAGCGCGCCGGGCGCTGATCGCCGCCCACGACCTCGGCTGGCACTTCCCGATGCCCGACCGGGACGAGGAGGCGTGAGATGGGCGCTGGGCGAGGGGAACCTCCTAGCCCTCAGCAGGAGCGGCCATGCTCTACGGCTCCGGCCGGGCCGTCCAGCGCGTCCAGCGTCCACCTGACGCCTCCACCTCAGCGCAACGCCGCGATCCTCGAGGCCCGCACCCGAGGACAGACGGTGCAGCAAATAGCCGACGCCTACGGAATCTCCACCGAGCGCGTCCGCCAGATCCTGCGGCGCTCGACGCAGCCACGCGCGACGGGTGGCGGCGGCAGGCAAGCGCCGGTATTGGAGCGGCGACTCCGTGGCCGCGGCCACGGCCAACCCGAGGCCGATCCGCTGCTCGTACTGCGCGTGATCCTGGCCGCCGCGCGCCAAGCCGACTACCCGTTCCCCATCGCGTGGGAGATCGCAAGCGAAGCCGCGCTCTCCTACCTCCCCGATCTGGACGCGACCGATTGGTGGCGAGCGCTGAGCGAGACCGAGCAGGCATGGTCCGACGCCTACGCGCGGCGCCGCTCCGGTCTCGCAGAGCTCTCCCCGGCGCCATGAGCGCCCCCACGTCCGCCTCAAGTCTGCCTCCGAGGGCCACCGCCCGCCTGCAGCAATGGCGGCCCCACGTAGGGCATCTGCGCACGAGGTATTCCAGCGGGACCGCGCGCCCGGTTTCCTTTGATTTGCAGGGAGAACGTAAGCCGAAGGAGGAGAAGCGGAGTGGACAAGGCCAAGGGCGGACTCGCCCTCATCACAGCGGGAGTCGTCGTGCTGCTGCTGATCGCCGTCGTGGTCCTGGGCGTCCTCGGAGCCGTGGAAGGCATCCGGTGTGGTCTGCGCTGACGACGAGAGCGACGAGGTGCTGGAGCCCGCAGACCTGCTGGAGCCCGCAGACCTGCTGGAGCCCGCAGACCTGCTGGACCTCGTCGAGGCCGACCCGCGCGGCGAGCCGCCGCAGATCGCAGGGCTGATCCAAGCCCTCGCCCCGAGACACGAACGCAAGGAGGAGGAAGACTCATGAGCACACGCGCCGCGATCTACGCACGCGTCTCGACCGACGAACAGGCGACGGAGGGCACGAGCCTCGACACACAGCTGGAGCGCTGCCGCGCCTACGCCCAGGCGCGCGGCTGGGAAGTCGCCGCCGAGTTCCGCGAAGACCGCGGCGAGAGCGGCGCCAAGGCCGCCCGGCCCGCGCTCGACCACCTCATGGCCGCCTGCCGCCGAGGCGAAGTCGACGCCGTCATCGTCGCCAAGCTCGACCGCTTCGGGCGCTCCAACCGCCACCTCGCCGCCGCTCTCGGCGAGCTAGACGACCTCGGCGTAGCGTTCGCCTCCGTCGCCGAATCGGTCGACTCCAGCACCCCCTCCGGGCGCTTCCTCCGGACGCTGCTCGGCGGAGCCGCAGAGTTCGAGCGCGACATGATCCTGGAGCGGACCGCAGCCGGACTGAAGGCCCGCGTCCGCGCCGGCTACTGGCCCGGCGGCCCCGCGCCCTACGGCTTCCAGATCCTCGACAAGGGCTCCAAGGGCCGCCAGCGCCTGGAGATCTACGAGCCAGAGGCCGAGATCCTCCGCAAGGCGGCCTCGCTCATCGTGGACGACGACTGCACGGTGTGGACCGCAGCGCGGACACTCAACGGCCTCGGGCTCACACCACGCAAGGCGCCGCGATGGGTGCACAACCACCTGCGCCGCACGCTGCTGTCGCCGACGCTAGCCGGGCGCTGGACCTACGGCACCGGCAGCGACGCCGTCGAGATGGAGATCCCCGCGATCCTGGACCCCGAGCGCCACGCCGCACTGACCAGCGCACTCACGGCAGCCGCCACCGGCCCGAAGACGCCGAGCGGCCAGCGTCACTACCTGCTGTCCCGCGGACGACTGTTCGGCCTATGCGGCGCCCCGCTGCACGGCTGCTGGCGCGTCGAGCGCCATTCCCGCGCCTACCGATGCAACAACCGCCGCCCCGACGTGGTCGACAAGTGCGACGACCACCCGATCAACGCCGACCTCGTCGAGGAGATCGTGTGGGGCGAGGTCGTCGCCCTGCTGTCCGAGCCCGACCGATTGCTGGCGATGGCCAACAAGGCCCTCGGCCTGCGGTCAGACGAGGCCTCGACTCACCAGGAGCAGCTGGACGGCCTAGACCGCAAGATCGCGGCCCTGCAGGAGGCACGCACGGAGCGAGTCGTCGCCGCACTCAAGGCCGGCATCGACCCGGCGGCGCTGAAGGCCGCGACCGACGAACTCGCCGCCGAGGAGCGCGCGCTAACCAGCCACCGCGACCGCGTGCGCGCCTGGCGCGACCAGAGCGAGGCCGAGACCGACCGCGCGCATCGCCTCCGCGAGCTCGCAGCGGGCGCCCGCGAGCGGCTGGCCTCGATGGCGCCGCCGCAGCGCCGCGAGGTGCTCGACCTCCTCGACGTCCGCGTCACGATCACCGGCTGGAAGTGCTGCGACGCCTGCGGCGGCAAGGGGCGCGTCAAGGGCGGCCGAGGCGGCCTCTCGTGCCCCGGTTGCCGGGCGATGCGCCGCGTCCCACTGCTGCGGATCGAGGGCTTCCTGGACCCGGGCCTCGGCCTCCCCCCAACCTCGGGTAACAGCCGGGCGGGGAGTGTCGGCGCCGCGCACCTCGCCGACGACGATGCGGTCGGGGCGCATGCGCAACGCGCTGCGC
>Ga0247713_1001531_pt1 | contig 11387 bp, 14 predicted proteins | sample 21E_NmetaG_FD_189936 | JGI IMG/M metagenome (GOLD analysis project Ga0247713, IMG submission 189936) | Soil microbial communities from hillslope of Landscape Evolution Observatory, University of Arizona, Oracle, AZ, United States - 2-1-E_N | ecosystem: Engineered > Artificial ecosystem >... | reverse complement strand
GCACCCTGGTGCTGTTGATTTCGGGCGGGGGCGCGGAGTTCCCGGCGGGGGAGCCGGGTTCGTCACACCCAGGACGGCAGCGGCCCGCGCCGACGTGACCGATACTGGACGCCGTGAGCCGACCCCGCCCCGCGCCGCTCGTCGCCGCCGGGCTCGCGCTGGCGCTGGCGCTGGCCGGCTGCTCGGGCGACGCGGCCACTGCGGGCGACCCGACCACGCCCCAGCTCAAGACGATCGAGGCCGGCGACGACGGCCTGATCGCCCCCGCCGAGCGCGAGCCGGTGCCGGCGCTGTCCGGCCCGACGCTCGAGGGGGAGCAGCTCGACGTGGCGGACCTGCGCGGCTCCGTCGTCGTCCTCAACTTCTGGGCGTCCTGGTGCGCCCCGTGCGTCGCCGAGGCGAAGAACCTCGTCACCGTCTCCGAGCGGACGGCCGACGACGGCGTCGTGTTCGTCGGCGTCAACATCCGTGACGACACGGCCGCGGCGCGTGCCTTCGAGCGCCGGCACGAGGTGCCCTACGCCTCGATCGAGGACCAGCCGGGCGCGCTGCTCACCCGCTTCCGCCGGCTGGTGCCGCAGACGCCCCCGACGACGCTGCTGGTCGACCGCGACGGGCGGATCGCGGCCCGCTTCATCGGCGGTCTCACCGAGGCCGAGCTGCTCGCGCCGGTGCAGGCGCTCGCGGCGGAAGAGGCCTGACATGACGGTCAGCGGGCGGGGAGCGGCATGAGCATCGCCGACGCCTTCGTCGAGGCGGTCACCGACGGCCCGCTGCTGCTGGCGCTCCCGGTGGCCGCGGCCGCCGGGCTCGTGTCGTTCCTGTCCCCGTGCGTGCTGCCGCTCGTGCCCGGCTACCTGTCCTACGTCACGGGGCTGTCGGGTGCCGAGCTCGGCGACGACCGTCCCCGCGGGGGCGCGGCCGCACCGGCCCCGCTCGCAGAGGCGACGACGGCGTCCACCGGCGCCGCCCCGGCCGCGGTGCCTCCCGCCCCGACGACGGCTGCGGCGAGCGGGTCCGGCCCCGGCGACACCGCATCCGCGCCGGCGGTGCGGCGCGGCCGCGTGCTCGCCGGCAGCCTGCTGTTCGTCGCCGGGTTCAGCGCCGTCTTCATCACCTCCGGCGCCTTCTTCGGCTACCTCGGCAGCGAGCTGTTCGCCTACCGCGCGGTGCTCGAGCGGGTGCTGGGCGTGCTGGTCATCGTGCTCGGCCTGGTCTTCCTCGGGCTGCTCCCGGGCCTGCAGCGGACGGTGAAGCTCCCGTGGCTGCCCAGCCCGGGCCTGGCCGGGGCGCCGCTGCTCGGCGTGCTGTTCGGCGTCGGCTGGACGCCGTGCCTCGGCCCCACCCTGGCCGCCGTGCAGACGCTCGCCTACACCCAGGCCAGCGCCGGCCGGGGGGCGATCCTGACCGCCGCCTACTGCGTCGGGCTCGGCATCCCGTTCGTGCTCACCGGCCTGGCGTTCCGGCGCGCGCTCGGCGCCTTCGCCGTGGTCCGCCGGCACTACACGCTGGTCATGCGCATCGGCGGCGGGCTGCTCGTCGTCGTCGGCCTGCTGCTGCTGTCCGGGCTGTGGGAGGTCGCGATGGCCGAGGTCCGCGGCTGGATCTCCGGCTTCGAGACGGCGGTCTGAGTGACCCTCACCGCCGAGCCGGCGCTGTCCACCGCGCCGGACCCGGACCGCCCGACCCCGGTCGGCCAGCGCCTCGCCCCGCTGCGGCGGGCCTGGCGGCAGCTGACCAGCATGCGCACCGCCCTGCTGCTGCTGTTCCTGCTGGCGCTGGCCGCCGTCCCGGGCGCGTTCCTGCCGCAGCGCGGCCTCAGCCCGGTGCGCGTGCAGGAGTACTACGCCGAGCACCCGACGCTGGCCCCGGTGCTCGACCGGCTGTCGCTGTTCGACGTCTACGCCGCGCCGTGGTTCGCCGCCGTCTACCTGCTGCTGTTCGTCTCGCTGGTCGGCTGCCTGGTGCCCCGCATCCGGCTGCACGCCCGTGCGCTGCGGACGCCGCCGCCCCCGGCACCGGCGAACCTCACCCGCCTCGCGGCCTCCGACCGCTGGACCACCGACGCCGATCCCGCCGCCGCTCTCGCCGCCGCCCGGCGGGTGCTGCGCGGCTGGCGGCGCACCGAGCGGGCGCCGTCGAACGGGTCGGGCGCGGCGCTGTCGGCCGAGAAGGGCTACCTGCGCGAGACCGGGAACCTGCTGTTCCACCTGTCCCTGGTCGCGCTGCTCGTCGGGCTCGCCCTGGGCGGGCTGTTCGGCTTCCACGGCTCGGCGCTGGTCATCGAGGGCCGGGGGTTCTCGAGCACCGTCGCGCTCTACGACGACTTCACCCCCGGCCGCCGGTTCGCTCCCGAGGACCTCGTGCCGTTCGGCTTCACCCTCGAGGAGTTCCGGGCCACCTACGACGACGACGGCCGCGCGCTCGACTTCGCCGCCGACGTCGACTGGACACCGGACGCCGGCGATCCCGACGCCGCCCGCGCGACCTACGAGCTCAAGGTCAACCATCCGCTGACGATCGACGAGGCCCGGCTGTACCTCATCGGCCACGGCTACGCCCCGCACCTGCGCCTGGTCGACGCCGCCGGCGAGGTCGCGTTCGACCAGCCGGTGCCGTGCCTGCCGCAGGACGTGAACTTCCTGTCGACCTGCGTGGTGAAGGTCCCGGACGCGACCGGGGAGCAGTACGCCTTCGAGGGCGTCTTCACGCCGTCGACGGTGCAGGACCCGGACACCGGCCGCGTCACGTCGGTGCACCCGCAGCCGGACATCCCCGGCCTCACCCTCGTCGGCTGGACCGGCGACCTCGGCCTCGGCTCGGGCGACGCGCAGTCGGTCTACCGGCTGGAGAACCGCAGCCGGCTCGAGCCGGTCGACGAGGGCGATCCGCGCCTGATCGAGCCCGGCGGCTCCTGGGAGCTGCCCGACGGCGCGGTGCTCACCTGGGTCGACACGCCCGAGTGGGTCACCGTCCAGGTCACGCAGGACCCGGGCAAGCGCGTGGCGCTGATCGCCTCCGTCGGCATGGTGCTCGGCCTGATGCTGTCGCTGTTCGTGCGCCGACGACGGGTGTGGGTGCGGCTCGTCCCGGCGCCGGACCCCGCCGGGCCCGACGGCTCCGGCGGACGTACCGTGGTGGAGGTCGGCGGCCTCGGCCGCACCGGTGCGGACAGCTTCGCCGCGGAGTTCGCCGGCCTCGTCGAGCGCCTGCGCGAGGACGTGCCGCCGCGCGAGCCCTCCGAGCCCCGCCCCACCCCCGCCCCGGCCAGAACAGGAGCACGACCGTGACCGACGAGGCGCTGGGCCTGCTGTCGGACCGCAGCGTCGCCGCTGCGGTCCTGCTCTACACGCTGGCCATGCTGGCGCTCGCCGGCGAGCAGGCCGCCCGGTCCTCCGCCCGGGCGAGCACCCGCAAGGAGGCCGCCGAGGCGGCCCGCCGGGCGACCGCCGAGCGCACCCGGATGATGGCCACCGCCGGCGGGCCGGCCGCGCCGCCTCCGCCGCCGCCCGCCGCGGCCAGCGCGGTCGCGCAGGTCCGCAGCCGGGCCGGCTGGATCGGCATGGCCCTCACCCTGCTCGGGCTCGTGCTGCACACGGTGTCGGTGGTCACCCGCGGCCTGGCCGTCGACCGGGTGCCGTGGGGGAACATGTACGAGTTCTCCTCGGCCGCCGCGCTGTCGGCCGTGGCGATCTTCGTGGTGCTCGTGGCCCGTCGCAGCGTCGACCGCGGTCTGGGCGCCTTCCTCCTGCTGCCGGTCGTGCTCACGCTCGGGCTGGCCAGCACGGTGCTCTACACCCCGGCCGGCCCGCTCGTGCCGGCGCTGAACTCCTACTGGATCAAGATCCACGTCGCGGCTGCGGTGATCTGCACCGGCGCCTTCCTGCTGTCCGGTGTCGTCGCCGGGCTGTACCTGCTGCGCGATCGCTTCGACACCCGCACTGCGGCCGGTGAGCCGGTCCGCTTCCCGCTGAGCCTCGGTGCGTCGCTGCCGCCCGCCCGCTCGCTCGACCGCGCCGCCTACGCCGTGATCGCCTTCGCCTTCCCGCTGTGGACCTTCGCGATCATCGCCGGTGCCATCTGGGCCGAGGCGGCCTGGGGCCGGTACTGGGGCTGGGACCCCAAGGAGACCTGGTCGTTCATCACCTGGGTGCTCTACGCCGGCTACCTGCACGCCCGGGCCACGGCGGGGTGGAAGGGCCGCAAGGCGGCGTGGGTCGCCGTCGCCGCCGCGGTCGCCCTGACCATCAACTACTACGTGGTGAACATCTTCGTGGTGGGCCTGCACTCCTACGCCTGAGCCTCGTCCCGGGGCTCCGCCGGGACCAGGGCGCCGGCCGTCGGCGTCAGGCCGAGCGGTCGTCCCCGTCGCGCCGGCGGCGCTCGGCCTGGCGGCGCTGCTCCTCGGCCCGCCGGCGCAGCTCGCGCAGGAACGCCTCGTCGTCGTCGGGCGCCTTGGCCGGCGGGGCGGGCGGGACCGCGCGGCCCCCTGCGGTGCCGGTACCCGGCGCGGGGCGGCCCGCGACGAACCACGCGACCGCGCCGACGACGGGGGCGAGGACCACCACGAACCAGAGCGGCTTGGGCAGCGCGCGCACGTCGGACGGGCGGGTGCTCGCGATCTCGAGCATGGCGTAGGCCATGAGCAGCAGGCTCACCAGCGTGAGCAGGATCCCGAGAGCGAACACCCCTCCAGGTTAGTGCGCGAACGGCCGGGCCACCCGTCGAGCGTCAGGCCGTCGAGCGTCAGGTGGGCTCGCGGTCGCCGCGCTGCCGGCGCAGCTCGCGCTCGGCCGCGCGCCGGCGCTCCTCCTCGGCGAGCTCGGCCTGGCGCTGCGCGGCGGCGGCGCGCCGCTGCTCCTCCGCCCGCTCGCGCAGGTTGCGCAGGAACGCCGCGTCGTCGTCCGGCGAGTGCGCCGACGCGCGTCCGGGCCGGTCGTACTCCGGCGGGACGCCGCGGTTGCCCTTGTACGGCAGGGAGGCCGGCCGCACCGGCCGGCCGGCCACCAGCCAGGCGACGCCCCCGACGACGGGGAAGAACAGGCAGAGCAGCAGCCACGCCGTCTTCGGCAGGTTGCGCACCTCGGACTCCGGCGTGGTGATGACGTTCAGCACGCAGTAGACCATCAGGCACAGGGTGGCCAGCCACATCAGGCCGTATCCGTACAGCACGCTGCCCTCCCGGGAACGGCTCGCGGTCCAGGGAACCGGATCAGGGGCTCGGGGTCAGCCGCTCGGCGGGGCCGGGCTGCTCCGGGATGCTCGCCGTCTCGCCGGCCAGCAGCGCCCGCACCTCGGACTCGCGGAAGCGACGGTGCCCGCCGGGTGTGCGGATGCTGCCGATCCGGCCGGCGGCGGCCCACCGCGTGACCGTCTTCGGGTCGACGCGGAACAGCGCTGCGACCTCCCCCGGTGTCAGCAGCCGGTCGCGGCTGCCCTGTCCTCGCTCGTCCATCCGTTCCCCCCTCGTGATCACTGTTCCTGTGTACAGCACAACGGACCTGACGCCCAGAGGTGACGCGGGTGACATCCGCGGACAGCACCCGTGCGATCAGGGACGCAGGGTTCAGGGGCTCAGCCCCCGCAGCAGGTCCAGCAGCAGGGTCCGCGCCTCTGCGCGGGCGGCATCGGGGTCCTCGGCCTCGGCCACGGACATCCCGGCCTCGCCGAGCACGGTGAACAGCAGTCGGGACAGCAGCGCCTGCGGCTGCGGGCGGATGTCGCCCTCCTCGACGAGCGAGGTGATGGTCGCGTCGAGCAGGTCGCGGGCCTGGCAGCCGTCGAGCTCACGCCAGCGCTCCCAGCCCAGGGCGACCGGACCCTCCTGGAACATGATCCGACGGACGACCGGGTCCTGGCAGGCCTCGAGGTAGGCGTCGAGCCCGGCCTCGACGAGAGACCAGCCACGCACGCCGGCGGGCAGGCCGGCGACGATCCGCTCGCCGAGGCGCGCGTCGACCTCGACGAAGACCGCCTCGAACAGCGCCAGCTTGCCGCCGGGGAAGTGGTGGTAGAGCGCGCCCTTGGTCACCCGCGCTGCGCGCACCACGTCGTCCAGGGCGGTCGCGGCGTACCCCTTCTCGGCGAACAGCCGCAGCGCGCCGTCCACCAGGGCCGAGCGGGTCGCGTCCACGTTCTCCGCGCGCCGGCTCTTGACGTCGTCCATGACAGCAGTATGGTGCATCCCGTCGGTACGTACCAAGGGTATGTCGGATACTTGGAGGATGTCATGAGCGGTCGGAACGCACGTGCCGGACGGGTGCAGCGGTGGCGGCACGTGCAGCAGACCGGCGCTCTGCCGGACGGCGACGACCCGACGGCCGCCGCCGCCGACCTGGCTGCGCACTGGGCTCAGCGGCTCGTCGTCGCCCTGGACCTGGCGCTCGAGACCGAGCCGCCCGGTCAGGAGCGGCTCGGGCAGGTGCTGACCGCGTGGCTCGACCTGTCCCGCAGCACCCCCGACGTGCGCCGGGTGCTGGCCGGGCAGCCGCCGGCCGCGGCGGTGCACGCCCGGACCCGCCGGACGGTCCGGCAGCTGCTCACCGAGGACCTGTCCGCCACCGGCGCCGCCGACCCCGCGCGCAGCGCCGCCGCCCTGCTCCGCGAGCTCGACCTCGTCGTCGCGCGCGAGGACGTCGCCGGCCGCCCCCTCCGGCAGCAGCGGGCCGCGCTGCTCGGATCGCCCCCGCCCGCTGCGCGTCGCTGGCTGCGGTCCCGCCGCAGGCACACCGTGCCGGCCTGAGCGCAGTCAGCGGCTCCACACCATGCCGGCCAGTCGCGCCGCCCGTAGCCTGGAGGTCATGCCGAACGAGGAGGGACGCCGCCCGGACGAGGGTCGCAGCGTCGGCCGGTCGCTCGCCGTCTACACCGGGCTGCGCCTGCTGCTGTTCGCGATCGTCTGGCTCGTGGCCCAGCTGTTCATCGAGGACACGGTGCTGTCCCTCGGCGCTGCCGTGCTGGTCAGCGCCGTGCTGAGCATCCCGATGCTGAAGAGCTACCGGGCCGAGCTGAACGAGGCCACGCTGGCCCGGGCCGAGCGCCGCCGCGCGCGCCACGACGACACCTGAGCCCAGCTGCACGACTTCTCCGGCCGACCCGGCAGGAGACCGGCCCTCGACGTCGAAACCTCACACCGCAACCCCGGAAGGGGCGCGGCAGGTGCGGGGGCGCCGGCACGCCCGCTGAAAGGGCGCCTCGGGCCCGGTCCTCCTCGGAGGGCCGGGCCCGTGCCTGTCCGGTCCTGAGGTCCCGCGGGCGGCTGCGAGCGGCGTCCGGACCGCTCAGCGGGTGAGCGTCGTCAGCTCCAGGCAGGTGAACTGCGGCGCCACCGCCGGCTGCGCCGCGCCGCAGGTGAGCAGGGCCGGATCGGTGGCCCGCCGGTCGTAGCGCACCCGCACCTCGACGTCGGGCAGGTCCACGGCCCCGGCCAGGCGCACCCGCCAGGCGTCGGCGCCGTCCGGCTCCTGCCCGGCCAGCAGCAGGTCGTCCGCGCCGTCGCGGTCGAGGGCGGTGCGGGCGAAGTGCTGGGCGGCCTGCACGGGCAGCGGCATGCTGCTGCGGCCGCGCAGGTGCTCGAGCGGCAGCCGCCCGGCCCGCAGGTCGGCGACCGCGCGAGGGGCGTCGGCCGCCTCGAGCCGGCTGAGGTAGTACCCCTCGGGCAGGACGACGACGTTCGCCGCGAACCGGTCGCCACCGACGTGCGAGCACTCCCAGGTGCGCTCGGGGTAGCGGCCGGCAAGGGCCTCGGCGACCGGGCGCCCCCGAAGGGCGCAGCAGCGGTCGTGCCTGCCGTGCGTGCACACGAGCAGCAGCGGCCCGTCGAACGGCTGCCACTGCGGACCCGGGTCGGACGCGACCGGGAGCGCCGCGGCCTGCAGGGTCTGGTCGTCGGCGAAGTGCCGGTGCAGCACCCGCTCCCGGCCGGCACGGCTGTCGACGAGGAACACGTTGCGGCCAGGCGGGCAGTCCACACCGCGCGGGTGACGCAGCAGCAGCAGCCGCGCCCCGCCCCGCTCAGCCTCGGCGACCAGGTGGTCGCCGAGCGCCGCGTCGACCCGGGCCAGCGGCACCGCCGGCGGGCCCCACGGACCGCAGTGCTCGACGAGCAGCCAGCGCTCCACCCGGCTCGCCGTCGCGAGCAGGGGCTCCTCGCGCACGCGGGAGGCGTCGGAGCAGGGCAGGGCCACCGGCACGAGGTTAGGTCACCCTTCCCCCGCCCGCCCCCCTCGGAAATCCACAGCACCAGGGTGCTGTGGATTTCGGGGCGGGTTCTGTCAGGCGGGGACGAGGGCGGCCTCGCGCAGGAGACGGCGGGCCAGCACCAGCACGCCCGGCTCGTCCAGGTCGTGGGCGAGCAGGTCGCGCGGTGTTCCGGGGCCCGCGAGCGCCCGCCGCAGCGCCGGGCCGGCCACCGCCGGCAGGCGCACGGTGCGGTCGGGCAGGCGCAGGACGACGCTGTCGCCGTCGTCCTCGACGGTCGTGCGGAGGCCGGACCGCGGGCGCAGCGGCGTGTCGAGGTCCAGGTCGCGTGCGGCCGCCGCCTGCGCCAGGAGCCGGACCGGCTCGGCCGGCACGGCACGCTCGAGCCGCCGGCGCACCCGCTCCTGCACCTGGTCGGCAGGCAGCGCGGCCAGCCAGTCGGCGGCGCGACGCAGGAACGCCGGGACGTCGTCGAGGGCAGCGGACGGCTCGACCGGCAGCGCGTCGCGGAACTGCTCGTCGTCGGCGGCCAGCGCCACGGCGTCGGCCAGCACGTCGTTCCAGGTGGTCGACAGCACCCCGACGGTCAGGTGCACCGAGTGCTCGTCGGTGGTGACGGCGGCGTGCACGTAGCCGCGCGGCAGGTAGAGGGCGTCGCCGGCCTCGAGCTCGACGTCGAGCAGCGGCTCGGCGCCTTCGGGGACGAGGTCGGCGCCCGCCCGGGACTGCGACGGCAGCGGCAGGCGCAGCACCGGCTCGTGCACGATCCAGCGCTTGCGCCCGCTGACCTGCAGGACGAAGACGTCGTGGGTGTCGTGGTGGAAGTCGAAGCCCTGCGCGCCGCCGCCGGGCGTGACGTAGGCGTTGCACTGGGTCGGGTGCCCGAGCTCGGACGCGAGGCGCCGGCAGAACCGGGCGACCGGCGGGTGGGTGCGGTGCAGGGCGTTGAGCACCAGCGTCGCCCCGTCGGCGTGCTGGCCGTGCACCACCGTGGGGTCGACGACGCCGCCCAGCCGGCGCCCGCCGGCCGTGACGGTGCGCAGCGGCGGGGCCAGGCCGCTCCCGGCCTTCACGGTCCGGAAGAACGGGGTGCGCAGGCCGCGCTCGGCGACCAGCTCGTCGACGTCGTCGACCGACAGCAGGTCGTCGAACGGCGCCGGCAGCTCCTTCGCGCGCGACAGCAGCGGCGTGCGGGACCAGTGCTCGGCGGCGAAGACCGCGGCGTCGGCGGCCGCGCAGCGGCCCAGGGCGGAACGGTCCACGGCTCCTCCAGACAGGGTCGCGCCGACAGGCAGCGGCAGGTCCGGGCCCGCAGGCCTGCCGGCCCGGACCTGCTCGACGGTCTAGCTGTCGCTGCTGTCCGCGTCGCCGCCGCCGGCGTCGCTGCCGTCGGCGTCCGCGGTGTCGGAGCCGGACGGGTCGACGCCGGCCGGATCGACCTGGGACTGGTCGCTGTCGCCGCCGTCGGCGTCCCCGCCGGGGCCGGGCAGGGTGTTCGTCGTGGTCGAGATGTCCTCGTCGCGCAGGGTGCTCACGCGGTCCTCCTGGTCGTCGGGTGGTGCTGCGGTCGTGGGCGCCTGCGGCGCCGACATGCGCGGACCTGCCCCGCGAGGCGTTGGTCATGCGCGCCTCGCGAGACTGGCACCCGCGCGGGTCGGGCCGCACCTCGGGCCGGTCGGAGCCGCCGACGGGCCGCATCGGCGTCCGGTCCCTACCCTGGGAGGGTGACGACGGTCCCCGAGCTCGCCGTGCGCCAGGTGCGCACGGTGGCCGTCGACGACCCGGGCCCGCTGCTGGGGCTGCTTCCCGAGGCCGGCGCGCTGGCCTGGGTGCGCGGCGGCGACGGGATCGTCGGATGGGGAGAGGCCGCGCGGATCGAGCTGCCCGGGCCGGCGCCCTTCGCCGACGCCGCAGCCTGGTGGTCCGCCGTGGTCGCCGCCGCCGAGGTCGACGACGACGTGCGCCTGCCCGGGTCGGGCCTGGTCGCGTTCGGCTCGTTCGCCTTCGACCGCGGCACCTCGGTGCTCGTCGTGCCGGAGGTGGTCGTCGGGAGGTCCGGTGGCACCACCTGGGTGACCACGGCCGGGGACGGCCGCCCGGTTGAGCTCACCGCCCGCCCACCGGTACGGGCTCCCCGTCGGCTGGACGTCGTCGACACGACGGCCCCCGCGTTCACCGACGCCGTGGCCGAGGCGGTCGCCCGCATCCAGGCAGGTCAGCTGGCCAAGGTCGTCCTCGCCCGGGACGTCGAGGCCCGCCTGGACGCCCCGGTCGACGTGCGCTGGCCCCTGCAGCAGCTGGCCCGGCAGTACCCGGCGTGCTGGACGTTCAGCGTCGACGGCCTGCTCGGCGCCACCCCCGAGATGCTGGTGAGCCTGCGCGGCGGCGAGGTCAGCTCGCGCGTGCTGGCCGGCACCCTCGAGCGCAGCGGCGACGCCACCAAGGACCAGCGGCGCAGCCTCGCGCTCGGCCGCTCCATCAAGGACCTCGAGGAGCACGGCTACGGCGTCCGCTCGGTGGTGGAGGCGCTCGGCGCGCACTGCGTCGACGTCGACGTCCCGTCGTCGCCGTTCGTGCTCGACCTGGCGAACGTCATGCACCTGGCCACCGACGTCACCGGCACGGTCGCCGACGGCGCCAGCTCGCTGGACCTGCTGGCCTCGCTGCACCCCTCTGCCGCGGTCTGCGGGGCACCGACGTCGACCGCGCGCGGCGTCATCCGCGAGATCGAGAACCTCGACCGGGGCCGCTACGCCGGCCCGGTCGGCTGGCTGGACGCCCGCGGCGACGGCGAGTGGGGCATCGCGCTGCGCTGCGCCCAGGTCGACCCCGACGACCCGGCCCGGCTGCGCCTGTTCGCCGGATGCGGCATCGTCGACGGCTCCCGGCCGGCCGGAGAGCTCGCCGAGAGCGGCGCGAAGCTGCTGGCGATGCGCTCGGCGCTCGCACCGCCCGCCTGACGGCCGCCCGGGCCCTCGGCAGCGGTTGCCCGCGAACGGACCGGGGCAGGCCGGAACCGACCGCCGAGACGTCCCGAGGAGCCGCCGTGACCGAGTCCCCCCGCCTGCCCGACCCTGCCGACGGTGCCGACGCCAAGCGGCACGGCGACCCGCTGCTCGCCTCGGCCCAGGGCGAGAACGACGGCGACGACGGCTCGCGGCAGGGCACCGGCGCCACCGGCGCGGTGC
>Ga0247713_1001530_pt1 | contig 11394 bp, 10 predicted proteins | sample 21E_NmetaG_FD_189936 | JGI IMG/M metagenome (GOLD analysis project Ga0247713, IMG submission 189936) | Soil microbial communities from hillslope of Landscape Evolution Observatory, University of Arizona, Oracle, AZ, United States - 2-1-E_N | ecosystem: Engineered > Artificial ecosystem >... | reverse complement strand
TCATCCGCGAGCTCGAAGGGCCCCCGGGCGCGCCGACCGTCTTCCTCCTCCACGGCCTCTCCGGCGGGGCCGACCTCAACTGGTTCCCCGCTTTCGACGTCCTCGCCCGTCACTTCCGTGTCGTCGCCATCGACCACCGCGGCCACGGTCAGGGCATCCGGTCGAAGGAGCCGTTCCGCCTCGAAGACTGCGCCGACGATGCCGTCGCGGTCATGGACCAGCTCGGGATCGACCGGGTCATCGCCGTCGGCTACTCGATGGGCGGGCCGATCGCGCAGCTGATGTGGCACCGCCACCGCCGCCGCGTGTCCGGGCTCGTCCTGTGCGCCACCAGCCGGAACTTCCGCGGTCATCCCCGCGACCGCATCATGTTCACGACGGTGCCCATCGCGTCGTTGACCGCCCGCATCCCCGGCTTCCAGCTGATGCGCAACGCGGTGGAGTCGGCGATCCTGCCGCGCTTCGCGCCCGACTGGTTGAAGCGGTGGACGCAGGTGGAGCTGCGCCGCCACGACGCCGCCGCGCTGGCCCAGGCGACCCAGGCGCTGGGTCGCTACTCGTCGCACTCCTGGATCCGCGCGGTCGACGTTCCGACGTCGGTGATCGTCTGCACCGACGACCAGCTCGTACCGCCCCGCCGCCAGGAGAAGCTCGCCCAGTCGATCCCCGGCGCCCGCCGGTATGCGGTCGACTGCGACCACTTCGCGATCACCAAGGAGCCCGAGGTGTTCGTCCCGGTGCTGGTCGACGCCTGCTTGACGGTGGCCGGCATGGCACCGGTCCTCCGCGCCACCTCCGTCGCTTCCTGAGTAACGTCCGCGCATGGCGCGGGTCCTCATCCTCGGCGGCGGCTTCGGCGGTCTGGCCGCTGCACACGAACTGCGAGACGTACTCGGCGACGACGACGAGATCGTGCTCGTCGACGCGAACGATCGGTTCTTCATGGGCTTCGCCAAGCTCTGGGACCTCGCGGGCGTCCGGCCGCTCGACGACGGCACCCGCTGGCTGCGCGACGTCGAGGCGCACGGCATCCGGTTCGTGCGGTCGACGGTCGACGCGATCGACCCGGACGCTCGTCGCATCGAGACCTCGGGCGGCGCCCTCGACGGTGACGCGCTGGTCGTCGCCCTCGGCGCCGGCCCGTCGACCGGCCACCGTGGGTTGCTCGGCGGCAAGCCCCACGTGCACGACCTGTACGACGCGACGCAGCTCCCCGCGATGCATCACGACCTCGAGCAGGTCTCGAGCGGCCGGGTCGTCGTGGCGATCCTCGGCGGTCCCTTCAAGTGTCCGCCCGCCCCGTACGAGGGTGCGCTGCTCGTGGACGCGCGGCTGCGGGCGCGAGGCGTGCGAGACGACGTCGAGATCACGGTCGTCACCTTCCAGCCGATGACGTTGCCGGCGGCCGGCCCGGATGCGAGCCGCTACGTCGCCTCGTTCCTCGACGACGCGGGCATCGAACTGCGGTCCGGCGTCAAGGTCGTGGGAGTCGACGGCGCGACGCGGACGATCGAGCTCGACGACGGGAGCACGCTCGACTACTCGGTGCTGCTGGGCGTGCCGGCGCACGTCGCCCCTCCTGTGATCGCCGACAGCGGCCTTGCCGGCGCATCGGGGTGGATCGAGCCCGACCGCCACACCATGCGCACGTCGTTCGACCGCGTCTACGCGGTCGGCGACTGCACGATGATCCCGAACGCGGCGGGCCAGCTCCCGAAGGCGGGTGTGTTCGCGGCAGCGCAGGGCGGCGTCGCTGCGAAGAACGTCGCACGCGACCTCGGCGCCCCTCGTGCGCCCGCGGAAGAAGCGTCGTTCGACGGCCACGGGATGTGCTTCCTCGAACTGCCCGGCCGCCGAGTGGCGTTCGTCGAAGGCAACTTCTACGCCGAGCCGACGCTCGACGTGCGGCTGTCGGCGGCCGATGAGGAGCACTTCGAGCGCAAGCAGGCCTACGAGCGGGAGCGCCTCGACGCCTGGTTCGCGTGAGCTGATTCGCGAAGTTTGTGTCGAACGCTAAAGCCGCCGCGGAGCCAGCCGATCAATGAGAACAGTCGAACGCATCCCGACTCACTCGTCCTACCAGGCGTGATCGGGTCGCTGTCGGAAACGGTCTCGCTCACTCGTCCTACCAGGCGTGAGCGGGATCGTTTCGCGTCGGGGAGGCCGCGGCGCTCAGCCGCCAGCACGCAGCAGGTCTTCGGTGTCCATCTCCATCGCGTGGAACGCAGCCCGCTCCCCCATGGCGATGAACATCTCGTCGCCACGATCGGTCCGCACAACCATCGACGACGCGATGATCGCCATCGTCAGCCCGGCGAAGGCGTTTCGCCGGTACTCGCGCCAGCAGTCGTCCCACGACAGCTCGACCCCCTGAGCCGTCAGTCGCTCGTGGTATCCGCGCACGAGGTCGGTCTCCGCCTTGCGCCGATCCTCCGGCAGCAGGCTTCCCCCGAGGAAGTAGGAGACGTCGAGGATCCCGCATCCGAGCGACACCGTCTGCCAGTCGAGGACGCACACCCGCTCGCCGCCGAAGAGCAGGTTGTCGTTGCGGAAGTCGTTGTGCACGATCGTGGTCGGTCCGGCATAGGGCGCCGATGCAGCCACCGCCTCGTGGTAGCGCTCGATCAGCTCCACCGCTTCGGGCGCGATCCGGCCGTCGTAGCGCTCGAGGTACCCCGGAGCGAGCATCTGGATGATCCCGCTCATGCCAGGACCACCGAGTCCGCCGCTGAGCCACGGCAACTCGCCGACGGATGGGTCGCCCCACCTTGCTCCGTGCAGGTACGCCGCCTCGTCGAGCGCGAGCGCCGCCTCGTCGACCGAGCAGCCCGCCATCTGATCGCCCTGCTTCGCGGGCGCCTTGTCGTCGAGCACGACCGCGTAGCCGTTCGTCGACGCATCGTGGCCGGCCCAGTAGCACCGGGGCGCGTTCACTGGGATCGACGAGGCGAGGTCGCGATAGAAGCCGACCTCGACCTCGTAGGTGCGCGTCGCCTGGGCGGCGCTACGGCTCGCCTCCGCGGACGACGTGACCTTGACGACGACGCTCTCTGGACCCGCGCCCGGCGGGTCCCAGCTGAGCTGGATGCGGATGCTGTCTGCGATCTGGCCGGTGCCGACCGGCTTCGCGTCGGCGGCGACGACGGTGCCTCCTCCGATCGCCTGGGTGAGCCACTCGGGCGTGAGGTCAGCAGCGCTCGTCGGGACACGGAGCGAGGAGGCGTCAGCCGGAGCCATGGTGCGGACAATAGGTTGCAGGGATGCCGTCGGAGCAGGACGTGCCTGGCCAGGAAGCGGTCGAGCGCAGCGTCGTCGATCTGACTGTCCTCACCTCGTGGATGGACGAGCAGGGGCTCGGCGCGGGCCCGCTGTCTGAGGTGACCGCTCTCGCCGGAGGCACGCAGAACGTGCTCCTTCGCTTCACCCGTGACGGGCGCAGCTACGTCCTCCGCCGCGGCCCGAAGCACCTCCGGCCCAAGAGCAACGACGCCATGCGACGCGAGGCCCGGGTGCTCGCCGCGCTCGAAGGCAGCGACGTCCCCCACCCGGGGCTCATCGCGGCGTGCGACGACGAGACCGTCATGAACGGCGCGGCCTTCTACCTGATGGAGCCGATCGACGGCTTCAACCCTTCGACGGGCCTCCCGGCGCTGCACGCCGGCAACGCCGGCATCCAGAGGGAGATGACGCTCAACGCGGCGAGGGCACTGGCCGCGCTCGGACGCGTCGACCACGTCGCCGTCGGTCTCGGCGACGTCGGCAACCCCGACGGGTTCCTCGACCGGCAGGTACCACGGTGGCTCGACGAGCTCGACGGCTACCGCTCGTTCGCGGGCTACGACGGGCCGGATCTGCCCGACGTCGATCGCGTCGCGGCGTGGCTCACCGATAACCAGCCGGCGACGTGGACGCCCGGGATCATGCACGGCGACTACCACCTCGCGAACCTCCTCTTCCGCCACGACGGGCCCGAGGTCGCGGCGATCGTCGACTGGGAGATGGTGACGATCGGCGACCCGCTGCTCGACCTCGGATGGCTCATCGCCACGGGCAAGGACGACGAAGGCCGCCCGCTCGGCATCGGCGGCCCGCTCGCCGCAGCGGAGGGCACGCCTGGTCCTGCGCAGGTGGTGGCCGCCTACGGGGAAGGGTCGGCCCGTGATCTCTCGTCCGTCCCCTGGTACGCGGTGATGGCGTGCTTCAAGCTCGGCATCGTCCTCGAGGGGACGAACGCGCGGGCGGCCGCAGGCAAGGCACCCAAGCCGATCGGCGACATGCTCCACGCCACGGCGGTGGCGCTCTTGCAGCGGGCGAGCTCGCTGATCCGGAAGGCGTGAGCGGCCGGTCATGAGATCGTTCCGGTCCATCTCCGACATCGCCTGGCGTTTCCTCGTGATCGCGGCCGCGGTCGCGCTCATTGTGTACGTCGTCATCCGGTTGAAGATCGTGGTGCTGCCGCTCGGCGTCGCGCTGCTGCTGTCGACGTTCCTCGCTCCGCTCGTCGGCTGGCTGTCGAACCGGGGGCTGCGTCGCGGGCTCGCCACGGCAGCCGTCTTCCTCGGCTTCCTCGCCGTCCTGACCGGCATCGTCGTCCTCATCGCGCCACCGGTCGGCGACCAGTTCGGCGACCTCGCCGAGACGGTGTCCCAAGGCGTGACCAACATCGAGAACTGGCTCGTCGACGGACCCCTCGACCTCACCGCCCAGCAGGTCGACGACTACCGAGAGCAGATCGTCGAGTACATGCGCCGCGCCGCACGCTCGTCGTCCGGGCAGATCATCGCCGGCGCGGTCGTCGTCGCCGAGGTGTTGACCGGGATGATCCTGACGCTCCTCGCAACCCTGTTCATCCTCAAGGACGGGCCGAAGATGCAGCGCTGGATCCTCGGCAAGGTCCCCGCCGATCGCCGCGAGGTCGTGAGCGCGTGCTCGGCGCGCGCCTGGGGAGCGCTCGGCGGCTTCCTCCGCGGCGCCGCGTTGCTCGGCCTCGTCGAGGGAACGATCATCGCCATCGCGCTCGCGATCGTCGGCGCCGACCTGGCCGTCCCGGTCGGCATCCTCACGTTCTTCGCAGCCTTCTTCCCGGTGCTCGGCGCGATCGTCGCTGGCATCGTGGCGGTGCTCGTCGCGCTCGTGTCCGGGGGGTTCGCCGACGCGGCGGTGATCGCGATCGTGGCGCTGGTCGTGCAGCAGTTCGACAACGACCTGCTTGCGCCCGTCATCTACGGACGCGCCCTGCAGCTCCACCCGCTCGTGGTCGTCTCCGCCCTCACCGCAGGCGGCAGCCTCGGCGGCATCATCGGGGCGTTCATCGCGGTGCCGGTGACGGCGATGGTCGTCGCGGTGTCGGCGGAGTTGTGGAGCCGCAGAGAGGATGCGGAGCCGCTGGAGTCCGCAGCGGAACCATGACGCCCGTCGGACGGCGGCCGATCGTGGTGGGCCGCCGCCCGGGCGGAGAGGCGTGCGGCTCGCTGAACGTCACCGCACGCCTGAACGAGACCCTGCGCCGTCTCGCGCCGCGGTAAACGTCTTTCGCTCGAAGACCCGGGTTTGCCCTCCTCTGACCGGGGGGACGTTCCCTTCGTGAACCTCATGGACCACGAGCTCGGCCTGGAGCTCGAACTGATCGAGCTCGTCGAGCAGCGCGAGCGTGCCGAGCGCCAGCGGCGCGTGCAGGACGTCGCCCGGCTCGACGCCGAGATCAACCGGCTGCAGGGCGAGCTGGCCGAGACGGCCGAGCGCATCGCCACCGCATCGGTCTGATCACTCGGAGCCGGCTGCCTCCGCCAGGTAGCGCTCCCGCGCGAAGTCAGGCGGGTACGGCCCGCTCAGGTGCAGGCTGACGGCCGCGCCGTAGTCCCACACCCGCACCTCGAAGTCGTAGGCAGGTGAGTACTGCACCTGCACCGCCTTGCCGCTCGACACCGCCGCGGCGACGGTCGCGCGGATGGTCTCCTGCAGGACCTCCGGCACCGACTGCAGGTACTCGAGGTCGCGTTCGTCGAGACCGAGCGACCTCGCCACCTCGAGGAACGAGCCCGGCTGGCCCAGCTGCTCGATGAACTCGCCGCCGTCGGCCTGCAGGCTGCGCACGGACTGCGTCGAGAGGCTCGCGTTGATCGCGTCGACCGTGAAGTTGTTCGGCATCGAGTGATCCCCTTCTCCGCCCCAGAGGGATGAATGTGGAAGTCTCGTGCACGGCGTTCGGCCGGCACAAGCATCGGGGGTGAGCGGCACACGATGAGCAGCAGGCGGATGGCGGTGCTGTTCACCGACATGGAGGGCTCGGTCGAGCTCTCGAGCGAGCGCGGCGACGAGTCGGCGATGGAGCTCGTGCGCGTGCACGAGACGCTGGCCCGCCAGGCCGCGGCCCGCCACGGCGGCGTCGTGATCAAGTCGACCGGCGACGGGTACCTGCTCGCGTTCGGGTCGACGTGCGATGCCGTCGCTGCTGCGCTCGAGGTGCGCAACGCGCTCGCCGATCACAACGCGGCGTCGCCCGCCGACCCGGTGAACGTGCGCATGGGCGTGAACGTCGGCCCCGTCATCGAGGAGAGCGGCGACCTGTACGGGCTGGCGGTGAACGCGGCCGCGCGCATCACCGCGAAGGCGACGAGGGGCCAGGTGCTCGTCTCGGGCGACGTTCGTGACGAGCTCTCCGACGGCGACACCGCGTCGTGGCAGTTCCTCGACCGGGGGCTGTTCTGGCTCAAGGGGCTGCGCGAGCAGTGGCGGCTCTACGAGGTAACCGACCGCGAACCGGCTGATCCCGTCGCGCACGTCAGCGGCCGCCTCCCCTTCGTCGATCGCGACGAGCAACGCGCCCGCCTGCGCAAGCACGTCGACGCGGCGAACGATGGCCGCGGCGGGTTCGTGCTCGTGACCGGCGCTCCCGGCAGCGGCAAGTCCAGGCTGGTCGAAGAGGTCGGGCTCGAGGCGCGCGCCCGCGGGCTGCAGTTCCTCATCGGCCGGTGCTACGAGACCGCGGAAGGACTCGCGTACGGACCGATCGTCGAGGTCCTCGAGCTCGTCGAGCGGTCGCTGCCGGAGGACGCCTTCCGCGACATCGTCGGCGAAGACGCAGGCGAGATCGCTCGTCTGCTCCCCCAGCTGCGCACCCAGTGGGACGACGCCGCACCCGAGCGACCCCTTCCGGTCCAGGAGGCGCGCACCTCGTTGTTCGCCGCGCTCCGGCAGGTGCTCGCGCGGGTTGCTGCGGTCCGCCCGCTCGTCGTGCTGATCGACGACCTCCATTGGGCGGACGACGCGACGCTCCGCTTCGTCGAGTACCTCGCAGCCGAGCTTCCTGGCCTCCCGATCAGTGTCATCGCCACCTACGGCGGGGAGGACGTGTCGGCTTCGGCGCCGTTCCGCCTCTTCGTGAGCGGCTTGCACCGACGGCGGCTGGTGGAGACCGTCGAGGTGCCTCCGCTCGACGAGCAGCACGTGGCGGAGTTGCTGCGCGCGCTCGGAGGCGGCGAGGCACCGCCCGCGCTGGTCGCGCAGCTCCACGAGGCCACGGGCGGCAACCCGTTCTTCGTCGAGGAGGTCATCCGCCAGCTCATCGACGCGCAGCAGCTGCTCGACGCTTCCGGCCGGTGGCTCCCGACCGCGGGCGCGGCCGACGTGGAGGTGCCCGACAGCGTCCGCTTCGTGATCGAGGACCGTCTCGCGAAGCTGTCGCCGGCGACGCGGAACGTCCTCGTGACGGCTGCGGTCGTCGGCCGCGACTTCGGCTTCGAGCTCCTCGAGGCGCTCGCCGACCTGAGCGAAGACGAACTGCTCGATGCGCTCGACGAGGCCGAGCGAACCCGCCTCGTCATGGCGTCGAACGAGAACGGCTTCGTCCGCTTCCGCTTCGCCCACGGGCTCATCCGGCGCACCCTCGCCGCAGAGATGTCGTTGACTCGCCGGCAGCGCCTCCACGTGCAGGTCGCCGAGGCGCTCGAGCACGTGTACGCGTCGACGCTCGACGAGTACGCGGCCGACATCGCGTTCCACCTCGTCGAGGCCGGACGATGGGCCGACGCCGAGCTCACCGCGCGCTTCCTCCTCCTCGCCGGCGACCGCGCGCTCGAAGCTGCCGCGTACGAGGAGGCGCTCCGCCACTTCGACCGCGCGCTCGCTCGCTCACCGATGTCGGACGCTCGGGCGCGCGCTGCGGTGCTCGAGAAGATGGGCATGGCCGAGCGCAGCCTCGGTCATCTCGACGACGCGCTCGCACTGTGGAACGAGGCCCTCGACGCCTACGACAGGGTTGGTGCGAACGACGAGGTCGCACGACTCTGCCTCACCGCCGGGATCCAGGTCGCCTGGTGGCGTCGCGGCAGCGAGGTCATATCGCTCGTCGACCGCGGCCTGCTGGCACTGGGCGACGACGACACGCCACTGCGGGGCGGTCTCCTCGCGCTCGCCGGCGGCGTCGCGAGCCAGGCCGGTTCGTACGACCAGGCGACGCGGCTGCTCGACGACGCACTCGCGATCGCGCGCCGCCACGGCGACGACGGCGTCCTCGGTCTGGCCCTCTACTCCCTCGCGGTCCACCACTTCTCCTACTACCAGTACGAGAACGTGGTCTCGATCGGCAAGGCGAGCATGAAGCACCTCCGCCGCGCCGGCGACCTGTGGAACCTGGCGAACGTGCAGGGCTACGTGTCGGCATCGCTCGGATGGCTCGGGCGCGTCGACGAGGCCGATCGGGTCGGCGCCGAGACGCAGGTGTTCGCGCGCCGGTTGGGGAACCTCTCGGCGTACGTGTTCGGCGAGGGCGGCCGGGCCTTCCGCGAGATCGGCACCCAGCCGGCGGTGGGCGTGCTGCAGCGTCGTGGCGAGGAGGCGCTCCAGCTCGGTACCGATCTGGGGTTCGCGTGGCTGACGTCGATCGGCCACACCCGACTCGGTCTCGCGGCCTTCTGGGACGGACGCTGGGAGGACGCGCTGGAGGAAGTCGAGAAGGCGGCGCGCGGCGAGCTGCGCACTGCGTCCGGCGGCCACCTCGGACGCCTGTTCATGATCCACGCCTACCTCGGCAACCGAGAGGAGGCGCTGGCGCTGATCGCCGAGGCCGAGCCCGCTCTACCGGTCGTCGGGCGCCCGAACTCGGGCACGTCGTGGACGCTCGCGCTCGCTGCGGTGGAGGCGCTGTTCGTCCTCGGTGAGCGCGAGCGGGCCGCGCGGCTGTATCCGACGGTGATCGACCACGCGGCCACCGGCACCGTGATGCGGAGCTGGGACTACCGCCTCGTGAGCACGCTCGCAGGAATCGCCGCCGGCTGCGGCGGAGACTTGTCGCTCGCCGACCGGCACTTCGAGCACGCGGAGCGGGTGGCGAGGAAGCTCCCGATGCGGCATGAGGAAGCCGACGCGCTGCGCTTCCGCGCCGCCGTCCACCTCGGCGCGGGCGACGGTGACGGAGCCGTCGACCGGAACGTCGCGCGGATGCTCGAGCGCGCGATCGACATCTACGACGAGCTCGGCATGCCCAGGCATGCGGCGCTGGCGTCGACGATGGCCGCCGACGCTCAGTCGTCGAAGACGGGGTCCCTCTTCTCGAAGTAGGCCTTCACCGACTCGACCTGGTTCGGCGATCCGATCAACGACCCGATGGTCGCCCGCTCGTCGGCGAACTGCTCTGCGAAACCACGGAACGGCGCCGCGTTCAGCAGCTTCTTCGCGCCGCGCACCGCGTGCGGGCTCTTCGACGCGATCTCCCGAGCCAGTGCCAGCGCGTCGTCGAGCGGCGCGTCGCTGACACGCGTGGCGAGCCCGATCTTGACGGCCTCCTCACCCGACACCATCCGGCCCGTGAACGTGAGCTCCTTCGCGACGTCGAGGCCAACGAGGAGCGGCAGCATCGCCGTGCCCGTCATGTCGGGGACGAGGCCCCACCGGATCTCGAGGATCGAGAACCGAGCGTCGGGCGCGGCGATGCGGATGTCGGCGCCGAGCGCGATCTGGCAGCCGCCGCCGAGGGCCACGCCGTGCACCGCGGCGATGACCGGTACCTCGAGCTCCTGCCAGACGTACGCCGCCTGCTGGCCCATGTGGGTGATGCGCTTCTCGTCGGTGGCCACGATCGCCGACGGGTCGTTCGACGATTCGCTCGACCGGCTCGGCTGAGGACGCTCACCGCCCCCGGCCATGGCCTGGAAGCTCCCGAAGTCGAGGCCTGCGCAGAACCCGCGCCCCTCGCCCGAGAGAACGACGGCGCGCACGGAGCGGTCTGCTTTGAGCTGCTCGCCTGCGTCGACGATCCCCCGGAACATCGCGGTGTCGAGCGCGTTGATCTTGTCGGGACGGTTGAGGCGCACGTCGGCGACTCCCCCGTCGATGGTGACCGTTACCCGCTGCTCGCTGTCCGACGACATGCCAGGCATCCTGCTACTCGTACGGCCGGTCGGGCCACCACGGGAACCAATCGGGCATCCCGTCGCTCACCTTCATCGGGAACCGCGGCGCGCGCTTCTCGAGGAACGACACGACCCCTTCGCGCGCGTCGTCGCTCGCACCTCTCGTGACGATGGCTCGCGAATCGAGCTTGTGGGCCTCCATCGGATGGTCGGCGCCGAGCATCCTCCAGAGCATCTGGCGCGACAGGGCGACGGACACGGGCGCCGTGTTCTCCGCGATCTCCCGCGCGATCCCACGTGCGACGCCCACGACCTCGTCTGCCGGATGGACGCTCCGCACGAGACCGGCTTCGAGCGCCTCAGCTGCGGGGAACACGCGACCGGTCGCCACCCACTCCATGGCCCGACTGATGCCGACGGCGCGGGTGAGGAACCACGACGACGCGGCCTCGGGCACGATCCCGCGTCGAGCGAACACGAACCCGATCTTCGCGGTGTCGGCCGCGATGCGGATGTCCATCGGCAGGGTCATCGTGATGCCGACACCGACCGCAGGGCCGTTGATCGCGGCGATCACCGGCTTCAGCGACTCGAAGATGCGCAGCGCGACGCGGCCACCTCCGTCGCGCGGGATCTCGTGACCGTCGCCACCGACACCGACCTTCGGTTCGCCTGTCGAGGCGTCGAACGTGTCGCCGCCTCCGGAGAGGTCGGCACCGGCGCAGAAGCCGCGGCCGGCACCGGTGACGATCACCGCCCGCACGTCGTCGTCCGCGTCGGTCTCGTCGAATGCGTCGAGCAGCTCGTGCATCATCCGCGCCGTGAAGGCGTTGAGCTGATCGGGCCGGTTGAGGGTGATCGTCGCGACGCCATCGGCGACGTCGTAGAGGATGTGCTCGTACGCCACGTCGCCGTTCTAGGCCTTCCTGTCCGGGGGTTGAGGTTGCAGGTCCACCAGTCGTGGGCCAAGGCAGTGGACCCTTTGGTTCCTTCCACAGAATCGAAGGAGCCGACTGCCTTGACCCGAGACGAGATCATCTACCAC